>Ga0209174_10001729_pt1 | contig 15150 bp, 7 predicted proteins | sample JI91814BDNA_FD_187505 | JGI IMG/M metagenome (GOLD analysis project Ga0209174, IMG submission 187505) | Wastewater effluent complex algal communities from Wisconsin, to seasonally profile nutrient transformation and Carbon sequestration -... | ecosystem: Engineered > WWTP > Effluent > Algae...
GGCGATACGGATGATGTGATTTCGTTAGGCGATATTGAAGCGAAAATTAAAGCCTTTGGTTGGGATACCATGTGGATTGAAAACGGTAACGATATCGAACAAGTGCTTGCCGGTTTGAATGAAGCCAAAGCACGCACCGGAAAAGGCAAACCTGTGTTTGTGATTATGCGCACACAGATGGCATATGGTGTTGATTTTATGCAAGGACAAGGTAAATGGCACGGTAATGCACCGAGCAACGAACAATTGGAAAAGGCATTGGCGCAATTGCCTGAAACGGTGGGGGATTATTAAGTATATCCACCTTCTGCTACCTTGGGTTAATCACTTTAGTAGTTGCTATTTTTTATATTCGCAACCTAAACAATTATAAAACCCAAAAAAACATGAAAAAGCAACCCTCACTTCTTCAAAGTATTGCGCTATTCGCATTACTTGCTGTAACACCATTTTTACATGGTCAAAATGTATTTTCTTTTGAAACCAATACCACTGATTGGCAATCGCAGTCATCAACAGGTACATGGAGCAACGCCATTGCAGGAAGCCCTTCCACAGGCTTTCCGGCTTTTGTTCTAGGAAAAGGATTCACCGGTACAACTGCTGCAAATTTTATTTGGGGCAGCACCTATAGTTCGGGCACTAAACCGGGTTATTCCAGTTCAGCACAAGATTCATTTATAAACCGAAGTGCTACTTTTGCTAAGTTTAAAAGACCCTTTACCTTGCCGGATTCTATCTGCAAAATAGACAGCGCTAGAATTTCATTGATCTGTGACGATGGTATCGATAGTGTTTGGGTGAATAATACGTTGGTGTTAACAACGCCTATTCTATTTTACGGATTAAATTATGTTACGGTATCCATTCCGGTAAACTTGCTAAGCAGCACTAACAACGTGTTAACGGTAAGAGCTGTTGATTACTTTGGAAATCACGCCTTGTATGCTAAACTCAATGTATACTATAAAACACAAGGCAATTGTTGTACGGCAATTGTACATCCTGATTCGTTGGATATAGAAAGTAATACGAGTGGCGGATGGGAATCTAAAAATGCTTCGGGCGTTTGGGGAAGTTGCACTGCTGCCAGCACCTCTAACGGCTTTGGCACACTTGTGCAGAGCAAAGGCTTTACTAATGCGACTACCGCTAATTTTATTTGGGGAGATACTTATACTACAGGCATTAAGCAAAACTACAACTCATCGAGCAATACAACATTTGATAATACCAATGCGAGTTTTGTACTGTTTAGAAACCAATTTACACTTCCTGATTCGGTATGCAATATTGACAGTGCAAGGGTTTGGATGATTTGTGACGATGGCATTGACAGCGCTTGGATCAATAATACATTAGTAGCCAATACTCCTATTTTATTCTATGGAGTTAACTATGTTACGGCATCCATTCCGGGTAATCTATTCACTACAACCAATAATGAGATTAAGATTCGTGCAGTAGACTATTTCGCCTATTATGGGCTTTACACAAAGCTCAGAATCTATTACAAAAAAGGGAACTGTTGTGTAACAACGTCAATCGATGGATCGACCGGTTCGGAACTTGATGCTTTTAATGTGTATCCAACGCCAACAAAAGACTTATTGTTTATAGACACTAAAGTTGCCGACAAATCAAACCTATCGTACGAAATGGTTAACGCTATAGGACAATCTGTAATACCAACTGTTTCCATATTGGGTGAAAGCAAAACGGTAATCAATACAGGATTCTTGCAAAATGGAATATACTTTCTTCGTTTAAAACAAAACGGTAAAGTAGTGCAGGTTAAGAAAGTAGTGATCGAGTAATAAAAACAACATCTTAAATCGGAGTAAAGGCAATAAAAGATGGCTTTTTAAAACAACGGTGGTGAATTATTAAAACGCAAAGGTGTTCGTTCCCAAACTATCTTTGTAAATATAGTTCACCACCCTTGGCCAAAGCGGCTGAATCATATTTTTTTCCCATGCATTAAATTCTTTCTGCAACGCCTCCACAACTTCAGGATGTTCGGCATACACATTTTTGGTTTCGCGCACATCGGTTTTCAAATTATACAGCACATTCGTTTTATCGAATTCATTCATTAGCATCTTCCATTCCCCCTTACGAATGCCTTTGTTGAATTCCGAACGCCAACACAATGCACGGTCTGGAACACTTGTCTTATTGGCTAATTGAAAAAGGTCAATACCATCATAATCTCTATCCGTTGGCAATGTTATACCTACAGCATTCGCCACTGTTTTGAAAATATCGAGCGAAATCACTGGCGTTGAAACCATTGCTCCGGGCTGAATTTTTCCTTTCCACTGCATCATGAAAGGTACACGAATACCGCCTTCAAAATTGGTGAGCTTACCTCCGCGATAGGGAAAATTATCTGTAGTACCATTATACACCGCCCCTCCGTTATCGCTTAAGAAAAAGATGATCGTATTTTCTTCTAAACCATTTGTCTTCAAGTAATTCATCAGTCGGCCTACTTCATCATCCAAGTTTTTGATCATAGATGCATAGACACGTTTTACCGGGTCTTTGATGTTTTTGAACTGATTGTAATATTTGTTCTGTGCCTGAAGTGGGGCATGTGGAGCATTATAGGGCAAATACAAAAAAAACGGTTTTTCCTTGCTGCGGTCGATGTAGGCGATGGCTTCGTCCGTTAACTTATCGGTGAGGTATTTATTCTCTTCTTGGCGTTCGCAACAATTGCGGAGGATAGCACAATTACCTGTTCGGCCTTCTGCCTCTTTCCACTGGTGCTTGTCCATGAAATCGCCTTTCACCGGCATATCGGTAACACTTGTATCTGATTTTGGCGCATACAAAGTAAACGCTTCGTAAAAGCCATACTGATAATCAAATCCGCGTGCACAAGGCTTTGCAAAATCGGCCGCACCCAAATGCCACTTACCGATAATACCCGTGTTGTAATCGTATTTCTTTAAAACATCTGCTATTGTTATTTCAGATGGTGGAAGTCCTTGTCGTAAGCGCTCTTCAGCTTCGGGTACTTCTTTGGATTTAATGGGACTCAGCGGACGAAATCGCGGCAACAACTTAAACCCATAGTATTCAATCATACTTTTCAAATAGCGATTGCTGGGCTGAATTTCATGTCCGAAGCGTTGTTGATATCGTCCTGTTAACAATCCCGCACGTGAGGGCGAACACACTGGGGAAGAAATATAACCTTCTGAAAAAGTCGCCCCGTTTTTTCCAATTGCATCAATATTTGGCGTGCTCACTTTTGTGCCTCCGTAAAGCGAAATATCTGTCTGCCCCAAATCATCAGCTAAAATAATTATCACATTCGGACGTTCATGTGATGAAACATCCTCGGGCTTCTCCGCTAAATAATCGGTTTTGCCCTTGATTAATTTCTCGTTCCAGTATATTTTGAACTTGTCGCTTTCCTTTGTGCCGAGAAAAAAAGCGGTAGTTAAGATAAAGAAACAAGCAAGGAGTAAAATTACTTTTGTTCGCATGCAGTAAATATATAATTTGTGGTTTCAGAACCTCAAATTTTTAAAAAGAAGAAAAAAAGAAGTTGAGTAAAGTCAGTACATATAATATTCGCAAGACGTATACATTTGTTGATAGATCAAAGCCGAAAAATTGAAGCCATTCGTCATCTTTATTTTTACACTGTTACTGTTTAGTAATGTCCAAGGCCAAGAAGTAAGGCGCTATAAAGCTAACGATGTACGTATTCTTTTCTTGCTGGATGTTTCCGGAAGTATGAACGAAACTTGGAATGGCAGAAAAAAAATTGATGTGGCAAAAGAAGTGTTGCGCGATTTGGCAGATTCTATCCAAAAAAAATATCCAAAAGTAACGTTTGGATTACGTGTATTTGGTGCCGATTTTCCACGCGAACAAAAGAACTGTAAAGACAGTCGCTTGCTCATTCCGTTTTCCAACAAACAAAGCGATTTCACTCAAAACAATTTTAGCGGTTTAACCCCCAAAGGCATGACACCCATTGCCTATTCGCTAGAACAAGCTGCTAAAGACTTTCCTAACGATAGCAATGCTGTACATTCGATTGTTTTGATTACAGATGGTGACGAAAATTGCAGTGGTGACCCTTGCAAATCGGCTAACTTTCTGGTGCGTAAAAAGATTTCCTTTCGCCCGTTTATTGTTGGCTTAGGCGTAGCTGAAAAGGTAGCCAAACAGTTTGATTGCATCGGGCAATTCACCAACACCACTGATGATGCTTCGTTGAAGCAAACGGTAGGGGTGATTATTCGTCAAACGATGAACAGCACCTCTGCTCAGGTAAATTTGTTGGACGCACAAGGCAACCCATCGGTTACGAATATTCCGTTCACGCTCTACGACAGTGAAACCGGAAAAGTGGAATACAATTTCATCCACACCCTCAATGCAGCGGGAATGCCGGACACGCTGTTTCTTAATCCGCTTGGCATGTATAACCTTGTCGTACATACCTTTCCACCCGTACGCAAAAACAATATTGAATTGGCGGTAGGCATTCATAACATCATCTCTGTGGATGTTCCGGTGGGCACACAAACCACGGTTTGCAATGGCTCAGCCATCACCAACAACGATGCTCAGGTAGTAGTAAGATTGAAAGATAACAGTATCTTGAATGTGCAAGATCTGAACGAGAAGGAAGATTATCTGGCGAATACATACACCTCTCAAGTGCTCACCAATCCTTACTATCAAAAGGATGTAACCATTGCCCCTTTCACTGAAACAGAAAATAAAATTCCGGGATTCGGCACCATTATCATAACAAGTACGCAAAACAAAAAAGCCACTGTATTGTATGAATCGAATCGCTTATGGAAGAAAGCGGGTGAATGGTCGATAAGCACAAAGCCCGAAACCATTAAGCTTCAACCGGGCAGTTATAGAATTGTATATCAGCAGATAGGGAATACCGACACCGAAACCTGTAAAACAAAATTCGTTGAATTGGAAGAGGGTAGAACATTGACTTTAACTTTAGATTAATGCAGTTGTTGAACTACATATTACTGTCTCTATATAATGGCTTTCGCATAATTTTGTTGCGAAAAGAAATAATGTTATTGCTCTTACTATCAGCCCCTTGGTATAGCATAGCACAGAACCACCAAAAAACCAATATTCTCTTCTTAATGGATGCCTCGTTCAGTATGCGCAAAGAATGGGATGGTGGAACGAAATGGAAAACGGCTGTAAACACGCTCACGGAAATTGTAGACAATACATCCCAAATCGACAACGTAAATATTGGTCTTCGATTATTCGGACATTTGTATGACGAATCGGAATCCAACTGCAAGGACACGCGTTTAGAATTACCTATAGGCAAATACACCAAAGAACGATTCGCGAATAAAATTGGAATTATTCGTCCGAAAGGCATCACCCCTATTGCTTACTCGCTCGAAAAATGTGTGGCCGACTTTGGTGAAGATAACAACGCAAAAAACATTCTCATTCTGATTACCGATGGTGAAGAATCCTGTACGGGAGACCCGTGTAAAGCCGCTTGGATGTTGCAACAAAAAGGGATTGTTCTTAAACCCTTTGTGATTGGTATGGCGCTCACAGAAGCCGCTACCAAAAACTTTTATTGCATTGGGCAAACGATTAATACGGCAAGTGATAAGGAATTCAATCAAACGTTGAAAAACATGGTTGACGAATCCATTGCAAAAACCACATTACAAGTCAATTTGGTGGACTCGAAAAACAAAGCTACAGAAACGGATGTAGCGATGACCTTATACGATTCAGAAACACATATCGCGAAAGAACATTTCATTCATACATTGAATAGTCGTGGTAATCCGGATACCATCACCATTTCTCCTTTTTTCAATTATGATATTCAAATACACACAATTCCGGAGTTATGGATTAAGAACGTTACTTTAAAACGAAACATTCATAACGAGGTATCTGTGGATGCAGCACAAGGAAATTTAGCTTTCAAGTTACAAGGTGTGCTTTCCAAAACAGCTGTAGTAGATCGTATCAAATGTATTATTCACCAAAACGATTCAACAGCAACTGTGCATGTGCAAAAACTAAACACTACAGCAAAGTTGCTCACCGGAAAATACGACTTGGAAATTTTAACGCTACCAAGAATTTTCATCAATAACGTTCAAATCGATGACGACAAAACCACGCACATCGAAATTCCTACACCGGGCATTCTGACCATGAATAAAAGCTACGAATATTATGGCGTGCTTTTTATGCAAGAAAAAGGCGAGCTGAAAAAAATCTACGATTTGAAACCGGCACTAAAACAAGAAACCATTGCTTTGCAGCCAGGCAAATACAGAATTGTCTATCGCGCCAAATTTGCCAAATCTGGACATAATACAATTGAGAAAGAATTTGAAATTTTAAGCGGTGGCAGTATAAGTCTGCGGCTTTAAAGCTCTTTTTCGTCTTCGCGCTTTAATCGAAGCCAAAAATTATTGTACCCTTCACCAACAACAATCATTAAAAACTGCTCTTGGATAAGTTCCAACATCGATAAGAAAGTAAAAATCGCATGAACGCGATTTTCAACCCCTTCAAACACTTTTTCAAAAGTAACTTCACTGCCATCTTTCACTAAATCGCGGAGTAACATTTTTTCCCCTTCAATGGTATATGGCGGTTGAACGATATTATGAACAACTTTGTTCTTCTCCTTATCTACCCGCAACAACACATTTTGGAACGCCTTCATCAAGCGAAACATGGTTAATGCTTGCATTTCGTATTCCGTTTCGAAAAGTGAAGCAATTTCTTTTACTTCCTCCTCAATGTTTCCACGCTTATTAATACTCTGACGATCGTCTTCAAACAAACGTAACGCATCAGAAGCTTCTTTGAATTTTTTGTATTCCAACAACCGACTTACCAATTCTTCCCGTGGATCTATCTCTGCTCCTTGTGCATCGATTTCCTTTCTTGGCAAAAGCATTTTCGCTTTAATGCGCATCAAAGTGGCCGCCACCAAAATAAACTCACTCGCCAATTCAATATCCAAATGCTCCATTTGATGGATATAAGACAAGAAATCAGTAGTAATTTTGAAAATTGGAATATCGTAAATATCCAACTCATCGCGCTCAATAAAGAACAACAATAAATCAAACGGACCTTCGAATTGAGGGAGCTTTATGGAGTATGTTTCTGACGTAGCCATAGCAAAAAATGAGCGGTGAAGATAATAGTGAAAACGGATTAAACCATTTTTTAACGACTGGATTTGACTTTCTTTTAGCGTAGAATTGAAATTTCTTTTATTTTCACCAACCTTTTAGGGGATAAAACTGTCTTAATACCAAAATCAAACTTTCAAACACACATATGAAAAAACAATTACTTGTTTTTGCACTAGCTATTTTTTCAGCTTTTTCTGCTTTTTCACAAACACCGCAGGGCTGTAATATAGCCGCAATTAGAGCTGCTTTTGCCGGTGCTGGCCATTACACAGAATTGCCTGTATCTGGGCAATCATGCAGTATGTATTTTGTAGATAACAACTCCTATGATGCAGCAACGGCAGAAAGTAACGCAAATACATTAGGGGCACATATGGTGGTATTTAACGATGCCGCAGAAAACACAAATGTGGTTGCAGCACTTAACGCGGGAGGATATCTTGCAGGTGGTGCAACAATATGGATAGGTGTAAAAAGGGTGAGTACAGGTAATCCCCTTTTCTATATGCTAGACGGATCTTCCGGAAATTTCACACCAGGACCTGCAACTCCATCATTATATCAAAACTGGTCGGGTGGAGAGCCAAACAACAACGATTATCAGTGCTCACCGGGTTGCTTAATAGGTTGTAATGCTTATAAATGTAACAATGGCGAACAATGCGTTCAAATATATTCGGGTGGTCAATGGAACGATTTACCTTGTGATGAGACCAGCAAATCGGTAATTGAAGTTAACCTTTGCCCACAAATCACCGCTTCAAACGATACCATTGTTTGTTCAGGCGGAGCTGCCACACTTAAAGCGAGAACCATTTTAGGTTCTGCGCCTATCAATCAAGTATGGAATCCCGGAGCGCTCACCGGAAATTTTCAAATTTTTTATCCAACTGCCCCAACAGCTTACATCATTACTTCAACAGATAGATATAGTTGCTTTGCAACAGATACTATCAACGTAGGAATTAATACCGGTTGTAACGCTCCTCCTGCACCAAAAGGTTGCGGCATTCAAGCGATTAGAAATGCTTTTACAGCTGCTGGAAACTATACAGAATTGCCGGTTAGCGGACAAGCGTGCAGTATGTATTTTATCGATGAAAATGCAAGTGATGCTGCCACTGCGGAATCGAGAGCAAATACGCTTGGTGCCCATTTGGTGGTAATGAATGATGCTACTGAAAACGCAAACGTTGTGGCCGGAATCAATGCTGCGGGTTATTTGTCGAGTGGACAAAAAGTATGGATTGGCTACAAACGCGTTGGCACAAACCAAACAAATTTTTACGCCTTGGATGGTTCTACAGGAAGTTTTACTCCCGGAGCACCATCGCCTACTTTATTCCAAAACTGGTCGGGGGGCGAACCCAACAACTCCGGCTATAGTGGATGCTGTAATATCTTCTGTAATTATACCGATTGTAATGGGGAACAATGCGTTCAAATCTATTCAAACGGCTTATGGAACGATGAAGACTGTTCGGATGGAAGTAGCAAATCCGTTGTTGAAGTTAACTTGTGTCCGCAACTCAGAGGAACTGCGAACGATACGGTAATGTGTAATCCTGCCCCAATCAACATCACCACCAATACCATTTTAGGCTCTGTTCCTTACTCCTATTCTTGGACTCCGGGTGGGCAAACTACGCCTAACATCACGGTAACTCCTCTTGTAGGAGTAACCAACTATATTGCTAGAGCTACCGATCGTTATGGTTGCTATGGAGAAGATACTACCAAAGCAAATGTAGTTCCTATAAGCGCTCCTGTAATTAGTTCCGTGCCAACACCTCCAACTGTTTGCGTAGGACAAAATATTGATATCGATTTTGCTAATACATATACTGTCACGGCTATACAAAACTGGTTTTTTGATGGAGGAACCATTGCAGGAACTAGCGGTGTTTTGCCCTATGGAGTAAGCTGGAGTACACCTGGCGTGAAAAACGTATCCATGTTCATTATTGATCAGGGCTGTACTTCACCAAAAACAACCTACCCGGTTACTGTAAATCCATCACCAACTCCAACTGCAGGACCTGATTTGCAAATTTGTTCTGGAGTAAATGCCAACCTAGGAGATCCTGGTGCTGCAAACACTACCTATTCGTGGATTCCAACATTTGGCTTATCTTCTTCAGCTATTTCAAATCCAATTTTCAATGTTGTCAACCCTGGAGATACAGCCCTACATTATCCTTATGTAGTTGTAGCCACTTCGAATGGTTGTATTGGTGTGGATACCGTCAATCTTACACTCTACCCACCCGTCACGAGTACCTTTAGAGTCAGCAAATCTGCTATTTGTTCCGTAGAAACCGATTCCGTGATTTATACGGGCAAGAATACTGCCGGGGCAACATACACTTGGAATTTTGATGGAGGAACGGTGGTCTCGGGAAGCGGACAAGGTCCTTATATTGTTCAATGGAATACAGGAGGAACGAAAAACATCACTTTAGATGTTACAGAAAATGGTTGCCCGAGTACACAAGGCACACAAACTGTTATAGTAACACAGCAACCAATAGCCAATGCAGGTCCAGATGTAAGTGTATGTCCGGCTACCAATCAAACATTGGGTGTTGCTGCGATTGGAACAACAACTTATTTCTGGGATCCACCTACTTTCCTGTCTTCAACTTCAGTAGCAGATCCAACATTCAATGGCACAAATAATACTACTGCGAACATTACGCAGCAATATACACTCGTGGCGACAGAAGGCGTTTGTGTATCAAGAGATACAGTTGTTGTAACACTCTACAACACACCAACCAGTACCTTTACTGCTTCACCAACCAACTTGTGTGTGAGCCAGCAAAGTACAACGCTTACTTATACAGGCAATGGAACAGCAGGCGCCACGTATACTTGGAACTTTGACGGAGGAACTAATACAGGAACCGGTCAAGGTCCAATATCTGTACTTTGGAATACAGTGGGCACAAAAAATGTGACCTTAGATGTTACACAAAATGGTTGTCCTTCTTCACAAACAGCTATCGCCATTAACGTAGGCAGCCCACCAACAGTAGATGCCGGTCCTGATGTTAACGTTTGTTCCGGAGGTACTATAGCCATCGGATCTGCACCAATTGGCGCATACACCTACGAGTGGAATACACAATCAGTATTGAACGATTCTACCGTATCGAATCCAAACTTTAGCTATACAAACACCGGTGCCTCACAAATTTTCACTTTAACGGTAACCGCTTCTGACAATGGTTGTAAAGCTTCGGATGATGTTAATGTAACTGTTGATGCTCCGCAAGCAACAACTATTATCGCTAACGATCCAACCACTTTCTGTGATGGAGGAAGCGCAAACTTGGCCTCTAACGATCCGATTATTATTTCATGGAATTGGTCAACAACCGAAACAACTCAATCGATTACGGTGAGTGCTTCAGGTACTTACTCGTTAAATGGTTTTGATGCTAATCATTGCTATTATGAGAGCAATGCAATCATCATCAATGAAGTGCCTAATCCTACAGTGAACCTATCCGGTACTGGTGTTGTTGATGAATCGTGCTCGAACTATAAAGACGGCTCGATTACAGTTCAAGCATCCAGTGGAACGCCTGCATACCAGTACGTGTGGAATACAACACCTATTCAAACAAGCAATTCCATCAGCAACTTAAGTCCGGGTACCTACGATGTATTGGTTACCGATTTAAATAATTGTACCGTAACCGGCTCTTACACCGTAAACACAGCCAATGTATTTTTTGTGGTAGTAGATAGCGTTTGGCACGCATCCTGCTTTGGCTTTAGCGATGGTGCCATTTTTGCATCGGTTAACGGAGGAAACTCTCCTTACTCGTACGTCTGGTCGAATGGAAGTACTAAACAAGATTTGACTAAAATTAAGGCCGGCAACTATTCGATAACAGCAACCGATGGACAAGGTTGTAAAAATGATATGGCTGTTACGATTGGTGAGCCTGCTGAAATTGTTACAACAACTACATCCAATTTAAGTATTAATTTTACTGAAGAAACCGACATAGATGTAACTGTAACTCCGGGTGCAGCCTATACCTATTTATGGTCGCCAGCGGCTTCGCTAAGTTGTTCTGATTGTGAAGATCCACGCGCTTTCCCGGTAAGAACTACTTCCTATACGCTGATTGTGACTGACCCAACTACATTATGTAAAGATACATCCATCATTAAATTGCTTGTTGATCCGGCTAAAAAGGTATATATCCCGAATGCCTTTACGCCTAACAACGATACTAAAAACGATGTGTGGAAAGTGTTTGCATATGGTGTAAAATACTTCCAGGCAACAGTGTTCAATCGTTGGGGAGAAAAAGTTTTTGAATCTGCCGACATCCAAGGCGGCTGGGATGGAACCTTTAAAGGTGCTCCGGTACAGCCGGGTATATATACCTACTTGGTGAATGTGACTTACCTCGATGGTGAAGTGGTAAAAAACCAAGGTAGTTTAACGGTTATAAAGTAATTAATCGATTTTTTTCACTGAAAACCACGAAGCAATTGACTTCGTGGTTTTTTTTTGCATGTTTTTTTACAATAATATAACAATCTCTTTGTTTTTTTTATCTTCGGACACCATACTAAAAACCATTATCAACCAAACCTATTGAACATGAAAAGATGTTTACTTTTCTCCCTTTCCTTCTTTTTTGCGATTTGTACTTTCGCTCAAACAAGAACAATTTCAGGTCGTGTTGTTGACCCATCAAGCAAGGAAAATCTTTTTGGAGCATCTGTAATCGAAAAAGGCACAACCAATGGTGTTACTACCGATGCAAACGGAGCGTTTAGCTTACAAGTTTCTCCTGGTGCTAAAACATTAACTATCTCTTATGTTGGCTATACTACCCGCGATTTAGCACTTTCAGCAACATCCAACTATGTTGTTTATTTAGAGTCTTCATCGATCCTGACAAAAGACGTAACCGTTACTTCTACCAGAACTCCGGAAACTGTTAAACAGGCTTCGGTTCAAATTGAGAAGATGGGTATTCGTGAAATCAAAAGTTCTGCATCTGGAGACTTCTACCAAGGTATAGGAAACTTCAAAGGAATAGATGTAGTGTCTTCCTCATTCGCATTTAAAACCATTAACCTAAGAGGATTTGGCGGAACATCTGCTGTTCGATCACTTCAAATTATCGATGGTGTTGATAATGCTGCTCCCGGCCTTAACTTTCCGGTAGGGAACTTGGTGGGCGTAAACGACTTGGATTTACAGAGTGTAGAAATCATCAGTGGTGCTGCTTCCGGTCTCTACGGAGCAAGTGCCTTGCAAGGGGTAATCAATATGCAATCTAAAAACCCATACGACCATCAAGGCTTTTCGGCCATGATTAAGGGTGGTGCTACTACAAGACCTGCCGGCTACTATGAAGGCCAGTTCCGCTACGCACAAGCTTTCGGCAAAAATAAAAAATGGGCGTTCAAAGTAACTGGTTCTTATTTCCAAACGAAAGATTGGATAGCGGATGATGATTCCTTAAATCAATACGGTAATATTGAAAGCACTCAAAATGTTTCTGAAATCCTTAGAAAAAAAGCACTTCAAGATGTGAGTCCAACCTTCTCGCAAGAAGACAAAGACAAACTGGTTCGTTTGAACAACTGGCTCGATTTTAACCCAATCGCCAACCCAAATAACCTAGATATCAAAGCTCCTGGATACCAAGAGAAAACATTAACTGATTACAATACCTATAGCTTGAAACTTGGTGCTGAGTTGCACTACAAAATCACAGACAACACTGTAATTTCATACATGGGTAAGTTTGGTATGGGGTCAACTGTTTATCAAGGGGTGAATCGTTATCAAATCAAAGACATTCAATTCCAACAACATAAATTGGAGCTAAAAGGTAAAAACTTTTTCATTCGCGGGTATGGTGTAATTGAAGATGCCGGCAATTCATATGACATCAAATTTACAGGCATCAATATTTCTAAAGCTTCTTTTACTGATTATATCACAGCCTTCAATACATCTTATTTTGATTCTTTGCGTGTATACACCGATGGATTTAAAGCTGATAACGAAGCAAAAAATTGGATGGTTGATTCTGCTAGAAAAGCTGCCATTGCACATGCTGATGCTACCGGTTGGGTACAACCTGGCTCTTCTCGATTTGATTCGCTTCAAAAAGTAATTACTAAAGACGGAAGATTATCGGGTTTAGGGTCTAAATTCATCGATAAATCTTCAATTTGGCACGTAGAGGGCCAATACAATTTTGATATCTTGAAAAAAGACAAATTGTTCAATTGGGATATGGCCGTTGGTGGTTCATACAGAATTTATTTGCCAAATTCCCAAGGAACGATTTTTGAGGATTCACTTGTAAATCCAAACGATACGATTGAAGGAGGCGTCCCAAATCCTAAAGGCACTTACTACAAAATTAAAAACGATGAATTTGCTTTCTATGCCCAATCGCAGATGAAATTTTGGGATAATCACATTCGTTTAATCCTTACCGGACGATTCGATAAAAACTCAAACTTCAAAGCGCGGTTTTCACCGCGTGCTGCATTGGTATTCAATTTTGGAGACCATACTTTCCGTATCGGAGCAGCAACTGCATTCCGAAACCCAACACTACAGAACCAATACATTCACTTAAATTTAGGTCCAATTACACTTGTAGGTAACTTGAATGGCAACGATAACCTATATACTTTGCAATCGTTGAAAGATTACAACAACTATCGCGATACTGCTGCTATTCCAACGGCAGAACAAGCCGTGAAGTTTTTGCAAACCACGAAAGTGGATGCCATGCGTCCTGAGCGTGTAACCTCTATCGACTTCGGTTACAAAGGCGATTATTTGAAGAAACGATTGTCTATTGACTTGTCGGGCTATTACAGCTGGTATAAAGATTTCTTAGGCTTTACAAGAGTGGTTTCCCCTAATATCGGAAGAGCAGGTCAGCAATCCGGTGAAGATCAAATTCTAGGTCAAAACTACACGGTTCTTCAGATGACCGCTAACTCTTCAGGAACTGTACCTTCGTGGGGCGCCATGGTAGATGTTCGTTACTACATCGGCCACGGTATTCGTCCGTATTTCAACTATACCTACACCGATTTGAACGATAAAAACCTAAGCACTTCAGGCAATTTAGTGTTATCGGGTTTCAACACGCCTAAACACAAAATCAATTTAGGAATTGAAGCTTATAAAGTTTGGAAAGGATTAGGCTTTACTGCCAACTTTAAATGGGTTGACAAATACGCCTACCAAAGTGCGTTTGCCGATGGAGTGGTACCTTCATTCCATACCCTTGATTTACAAATTGCTTACGAGTTTGAAAAATACTTCTCCACCCTACGTGTAGGAGGTTCAAACATTTATAACAACCGTCACATCGAAGCCGTAGGTTCGCCTAAAATTGGTGGACTATACTATGTATCGTGGACATTCGACTACGGTAAATTTTTGAAATAAACGATTTGCTTTTCTTTTGAAAAACGCTCCAACTCTTTGGAGCGTTTTTTGTTTTAAATGTTACTTTCGCAACTCATTTTCCCCGAAGCGGATTCCGTTTCGGGTTAACCGTTTTTGTGTAAACCGAAAATATTGAACGCCATGCAACTATCCGACATCATAAAACAATATTCTTCTTCTCCTCCGGTGGAGGCAGTGAATACTTGGCTGAAAAGCACCACTAGTGGCGATTTACGGCTAATGGGCTTAGTAGAGTCGAGCGATAGTTTTGTAGCTGCCGGTGTTTTTAAATCGAGCAACTTTCATCACGTATTTGTATTGAACGATAAAGAAAGTGCAGCCTATTTCCAAAACAACTTGGCTTCTCTCATCGAAAACAAAGACATTCTCTATTTCCCGGATTCGTTTAAACGTCCACAGGAATTCGATGAACTGAACAACAATAATATTCTCATCCGCACCGAATCGGTAAATCGTTTG
>Ga0209174_10001731_pt1 | contig 15129 bp, 9 predicted proteins | sample JI91814BDNA_FD_187505 | JGI IMG/M metagenome (GOLD analysis project Ga0209174, IMG submission 187505) | Wastewater effluent complex algal communities from Wisconsin, to seasonally profile nutrient transformation and Carbon sequestration -... | ecosystem: Engineered > WWTP > Effluent > Algae...
CTGAAAAAATAAAAAAATACTGCTATGAAATCTGAAATCCGAAAATTATTAACGAGTAGAAATTAAAATGGATCCAAAAAGTATTTTAACAGACCCCAAGATGTCTGCCTTTTCTGAAATGGGAAACAAAACAAAAGAGGAATCGGCTGCCTTTATTCATATTCCTGTCTATTCTAAAGTTACCAATCTACTCAAGCGTATTTTAGATTTGGCAAGAGACAGACACAATCAACTGAAGAGCCTTAATGGTTCTGACACAGAAACGAGTAGCCTTCTCAGTCTGGATTATTTACATACCTTGCTTCAAAAAGAAAATTCCTTAAAGGAAACTGAAAAAACTCCAGCTGCAATTAATGGCGCATTAAAGCAAATGCTTGATCTTTATACCAATGGCAAAGAGAAATATGGCTATCTATATCCGATTTTAATTCATGAGAGTAATAAAATTATTCCCAAGATTATGCTAATAGCCCCACAAAAAGACAAGCAAACACCGATTAAACCCTACCGCGATAATTGCTTTGATTCTTCCAAGAGAATTATTGACCAAATGCTTACCACACGATCTAAGAACACAAGAAGAGCAGACGATACGACAGAAATTTCTCTTCTGAGACTGAGTAAAAGCGGAAGTGAATGGTTATTTCCGAAGCTACTTTCAGTGGAAAGCGAATTAATCAGTCTGTTAAAAAAAGGATTTCAACCTTACGCATACATCCCATTAACCGACTTCATCGAAGATTTTACAAATTATGGACTCAAGTCTGACAAACTTGTTCAAATCTTGCCAGACTATCATATGATACAAGAAAAAGTTGAATTCACAGAGACTGGTGAATACACAAAAGTTCCAGAAGTGATTTATCATTATAAGTCGCAAGTAGAAAGCTTAGAAAAATTTGTTTTGAAATACCTGGGTAGTTCCGCTGATAAATTGAAATTTCATCTTTACCAATCGACCCTTTCGAAATACAAAGAGAAATATAACACAAGTTATCCAGAAGATCCAGAAGCGATTCGAGAAAGAATGGATGAATTATTTGAGTTAATCTCCCTTTTTCCAGGAACAGCAGCCAATGACGAGAATGTAAAAAAAATTCTAGAGACCTGCGAAGAATCTATTCAAATTTGCAAAAAGCTTTATGCTAGAATGGACGATTTAGTAAAATATAAAGAAAAATATTTATCTACTGTATTCTTAGAAAATGTTCAAAAAAAAATCGATGATCATACAAAGGATAAACTTACTTTATTCGTATTAGATTTACGTGCAACACTTGCAAAATCCAATATCGCCGACAAACAGCTATTATACGAACTTGAAAAAGATTTAAAACAAATTATTCAAACCAAATATGGTTTCTTTGAATCTATGAGCAATGAAGGCAAAGAGTTCTTTTATGTTACTCATCCAGGTTATATTACTTGTGTGATTCACAATCTAACTCGGTTGACAATGGAAAATAAGGCTTATCAAAAGCAATTAGATATTTCAAAAATTATTTTTGATAAGTTCAAAGAAGCGCACAGAACAGACATTGATTCGATGGTAACGGAAGCGGATAAAGATAAGTTACTTCGAAAAATTGAAGAACTTAAAAACGAAGAAACAAAACGACGACATAGAATTGAGTTTAAAAATAGTTACAATCTTGTAGCAGGTGTAACTGGATTTACAATTTCACTCATCTATTTTTTAGTTTTATACAATACGTATAATGATCTACTATTTGCTCTCTTAAGCATTCCAGTGAGTCTTGTGGCAGGACTTTTCCTTTCTATTCTATTCAGACGCAAACCGTTTATTACCCGCGAGCAAAAAGAAGAAGGAATCTCTGACTCCGAAAATGAAGCCGTTGGCAGTGAAACAGAAAAAACCAATCAAGTTTTAAAAGCATCAGAGTCCTACGTATTCAAAGTCAAATTTAATTCAATAGAAGAAAGAATTCATGATAGAGCTAGTCTAAAAGAAACAATACGCGAAAACCTAGATGTTATCAAAGCAAATTCGCAAATCTTTGCAAAAGAAAAAAATGATGATAAAGTAATTTCTACTATTGAAAATGCTATGTTATTTTATTCGGCTATCATTACAATTCCAGCAGACATTGTGCCTAAAGGAAAGCCAACTATGATTATTCTCCAGCGCAGTGATCTAAAGAATCCACATATCCGTTCTCAAATCGCAGAACACTTTAAATTTCAATCAGCAGCAGGAAGAAGCACAGGACTTGCGGCTTATTATAATTATCTTTATCAGGCAGTTGAGCGAGATTATTTTAAATATGTTAAAGGAAGTAATATTCACAAATTAAAGAAAGAGATTTGAGATTATTCACAACTATTCAGCATAAAACATTGTCTCGGTGGCAAAACATATTGAGTAGTTACGATTTTTCTTTAATTAAATCGGATAATAAGCGTTAGCCCAAAATTCAATTTTTTACTAATCTAGTAATTGCTTTCTAAGGTCAATGGCTTCCTTAAAGGAAGGTGCAATCGTAATTGCTTTGTGTAAATATTGTAGGGATCTTTCAGGACGATTCCACATTTTATAAAGAGTAGCTAAGTTAAATAGAGGAATATGAGGCGCGTCATTGATAGCACATCGAATAGATCTCTTTAGCCAAAACACTGCCTCTCTATCTCTTCCATGACGAAGGAGGATAACGCCGATTTCATTACAGGGGTTGCCATATTCAGGATTAAGCAGTATTGCACGGTAATAATAAGACAATGCTTCCCGATAATTTCCATCTTGATTTTCTATGAGACCCAAATAAAAAAGACTCTCATGATTTTCATCTTCTTCCATTGCTTTTAGAAAATAAAAATTTGCCCTCTCAATATCGCCTGAGTTAAAATGATCTTTGCCTATTTCATTATGTGCTGATATAAAATTTAATTGTTCCATCAAACTAACCGCTATATATATAATCGGTTATGGAAATTCAGGTCTTTAATTTTTAAGAAAAGAAATAATTTCAGAAGCAATCGAATTTTCATCTAAATGATAGTGTTTGAAAATTTCACTCCTTTCCCCATGAGTAATTATGTCAGGTGGAAATGCAAATGTCTTTATAAATCGATTCAAATACTTTGGATGAATTCTATTTAAGACATAACCTGATACACCTGCATCTAAATAACTCTCATCTAGAATCACAAAATGCTTTGCACTGGAAATAATGCCAGTTAGCCCCTCTACATTAAGTGGACGTATCCAGAATAGGTCAACAATCCCAGTCGATATATTAGATTTTTCTAATATATCTCGAGTCTTCTTTGCAGTATCTAGCATCGACCCGATAGAAATAATTGCTATGTCTTTACCATCATTTAGAACTCTTAATTTACCTTCTGTTAGACTATTACGCTTGGTATAATTTATATTATCCGCTGATTCACTTGCTTTAGGAAAACGAATTGCAATAGGTCCCTTGGTATATGTTTCCATGAAAAATAGGGAGTCAATTAAATCCTGTGCACTAGAAGGAGCTAGAATACTCATATTAGGAAGACTACATAGATATCCCAAATCAAAGAGACCTTGATGAGTCTCTCCATCAGCACCAACACACCCTGCTCTATCAATTACAAAACGTACTGGTAGATTCATAAGGGATATATCTTCTACCATTTGATCCAAAGCACGAGTTAGAAATGTGGAGTAGATGCACATAAATGGTATTACTCCACCTCCCAATAGCGCGCCCGCAAAAGCTACTGAATGCTGCTCTGCGATTCCTACATCAAAAGTATTTTCCGGAAATTTAATAGAATAATTCTTGAGCCCACTACCTTCTATCATCGCAGGTGTTACTGCTACTACTGCTGGATTCTTTGTGGTCATATGAATTAAGCACTCACCTACGATTTTACTATAGCCAATTTTTGAATCTACGTTCATTGCTCCATCTTCAATATTAAAAGGAGTTACTCCGTGATATTTGATTGGATCATTTTCTGCCGGTATATAGCCCTTACCCTTTTGAGTGATTACGTGGAGTAATAAGGGTCCCTCCATCTTCTTTACTTTCTCTAAAACTGTAACTAGATTTTGAATATCATGTCCGTCAATTGGACCTATATAATGAAATCCTAAATCTTCAAACAGCGCACCCGGAACAAGGAAGTCTTTGAAACCTTTTTCTAATCTTCGCGATACACTTACAAGTGCGGGACCTATGAATGGTAACCATTTTAGAATAGTGTAATATACTTTTTTCCATTGATTAAAAAAAGTGGAAGTGATTATATTGTTTAAATAATTAGAAATGGATCCAACATTTTTTGAGATGGACATATAATTGTCATTTAACACAACCAAACAATTTGGTTTTATATGACCACCATGATTTAATGCTTCTAGAGCCATCCCCGTTGCGATTGAAGCATCGCCTATAACTGCTATACAATTATATTTTTTATGCAGCAAATCACGAGAAACCGCTTCTCCTAACACCTGCGAGATAGAAGTCCCTGCATGTCCGGTGTTGTATAAATCATAATTTGATTCTTCTCTTTTCGGAAATCCAGATATTCCTCCGTATTTTCTGACAGTTTTAAGAGATTCTCTTCTACCTGTTAGAATTTTATGTGGGTATGTTTGATGACCTACATCCCAAATCAAACGATCTATAGGTGTATCAAATACATAGTGTAGTGCAACTGTTAGCTCCACCACTCCGAGGTTACTAGCGAAATGACCCCCAACGCTCGCAAGTGTATCAATGATATAAGTGCGAATTTCAGAACAAACTATTTCTAACTCTTCTTTAGAAATTTTTCGTAGGTCAATTGGATCATTAATTTTATCTAAATACTTAAAACTCATTTTCAGGAAATAACCAGCGGCTTTGTAACTTTTTTAATATCTTCATCATTGATTAAACCTATTAGCTCATAAATTCTCACAGGATGAGTTTTTCCTTTTACTTGCACTAAATCTAATTCTCTTGCGTATACTCGGTCTTTAACTCTCTCATATGTATATTCAGATATGATAATATTCGTTCCGTAAGTTTTGTTAGAGCCTTCTAAACGAGAACCCAAATTAATTGTATCACCCATACATGTATAATCCATTCGCTGCGAACTACCCATATTACCCACAACGGCAGAACCAGTGTTTAGACCAATCCCAATATCAATAGAAGGTAAATTTCTCTGCTTCCAACTTGCCTGTAATTGTGCTAGCTTATCCATTTGAATAAGCGAAGCGACACAGGCATAATATGCATGATCCTCTAAGTCAACCGGTGCACCCCAGAAAGCCATAATAGCGTCACCCATGTATTTATCAATGGTTCCCTTACACTCAATGATTATCTCAGTCATAGTGGAAAGGTATTCGTTTAATAATTTTACAAGTTCTTCTGGACTTAAAGCTTCGGATAATGTAGTGAAGCCTCTAATATCAGAAAAGAAAATAGTAATTTCTCTTTTAGCACCACCGAGTGCAATTTTTTCCGGATGTCTCAAAAGTTCATCCACTACATCTTTAGAAACGAATTTAGAAAAAGTATTTCGGATGTATTTAACGTTTGCTTCTTCTGTTAAAATCTTAAATCCAATAATTGCAACAAACACCATCAATTGTTCAATGACTATACTTGGAAGAGGAATTATCAAATTGAACTTTGAAAATAAACCAAGGCTAATTGATGTATATCCTATAACAAATAAGAAAATGAAAATAAAAGCAAACCATGTTTTGACTTTGGGTTGAATGAACCCTATAATAATTGCAACGATTAAGAATATAAATAGATTTACCCCTTCAGGCGAATCAGCCATAAAACTCTGGTTTAAAATCGTATTGATCGCATGAGCGTGATGCTCTATTCCTGACATCTCCCCATAAGGTGAAAGGTGTGTATCCTTTGAAGCACCTCTACCAGTAGCATAATACATTGCTACAAGAAAGATTGTATCAGAATACTGTGTAGCATATTCTTTTCCCCATTCAGCTACATCATATAAGTCGTCGTCTCTAAAGCAAAAAAGAGAGCCTACAAAGTTAATCTCCATTTGCCCGTAAATGTCAATCGGAATTACAATTTCTCTTTCAGGATTTGGGACAGCCATAATATCATGCTCGCCATTCTTGTCCTTAATCATTTTCTTCGGAATATTTTTGATTTTGACATATTTTCCCATTACAACTTCTGTATCTTCTACAACATCAATCCCTAGAAAGCGAGCTGTTGCAATTAAGTCGATAGATGGATAATATTCCGTTTCATTGTTCGGACCATGATTGTATACTTTTGCAACTAGTGGCATATGACGATTAGACGAACTTTCTTCTTTTCGAATATTGGCAAAACCAACGCCAGCAGAATTTTCTGTTACCTGCTCAATCGGAGGAACGGCAAAACTTAACCAAGATACTCCCTGGTCATCTTCGTCTTTCACATGCTTTAATTTGAATCGGCGTAGCTTTTCAATTCTTGAATCAAGATTAATCACTGAGCTTCTAGACTCAGCAGTAGACTCAATCGAATAGTCAAACATTACATTACTCGTTCCTTTGAGTGCTGCTTCCATTGCATCCTTTTGGACAGGCTTATAGTCTACAAAGAAAATATCGAATAGCAGCATATTGCTAGTACCCTTAAATGCGTTCACAAGCTCTGCATACTTTTTCCAATCAATAGGCCAGTTGCCTTGTAGCTTTTCGAGAGTTTCTGTTTTGATTCCAATGATTCGAATATCTTTTCGTGCGCCTTCTATTTCGTTTACTTTTTCTATGTATCCTTTATCAGAGCTTAGCGCGCCTTTGCCGGGAGTGCCTTTCAGTAAGTAAAATCGCCAAGCAATGGAAGACTCTTCAGCAGTTTGCATAAGTTTTAAAATATTTTTAGCGGTAAAAATTGCTAAGGCAAGACCTACAGCTATGAGGATACTTCCTATTACCTGCTTTTCCTTTGTAACCTTTTCTATGAATTTATATACATAGTAAAAAGAACCAAGAAGCAGAATGACTCCTAAAATACTCATTTGCGCAGAAAGAATATTCGGTGGCAAAAAAGCACTGATTGAGACAGCGAGGGCTCCAATAGAAAAAGTAGTCAAAGATATGATATCTATGATTGACAGCTTACTTTGTTTTTCACTCATTTAGGTACTCCGATTGATTTGTTTGATTTTAGGGCTTTTAGAATGATTCAGAATGAAACTAGAAACGTCAAGAATTTCCTTTGAAGTAACAAGATTAATGAACAGCCCTCGCGATTTCCTTTGCATATTCATGCAATGCCTTCGCACAGGCATCTACATGAGAGGATTTTTCCTCAATGATTCTTTGAATGGCAGAGCCTATAATGATTCCATCAGAATAAGCAGAGATTGACTTGGCTTGTTCTGGTGTTGAAATTCCAAATCCTGCACAAATAGGCAATCTTAAAGATTTGCGAACCATTTCAATTCTCTTCTTTAAATCTTGCGCGAAATTAGATCTCTCGCCTGTTACACCATAAGAAGTCACATAATAGATGAATCCAGAAGCAACTTTTTTAATTTGCTCGATTCTCTCTTTAGAGCTTGCAGGAGTTATCAAATGGATAATGTCAATTTCGCTGGCTCTCGCTTTCTCAAGCACATAGGCGGAGTCTTTTGCATCTACAGGTAAATCAGGAAGAACAATTCCTCTTATTCCTGAAAGGTAAGCTTTTTTGAAAAACTTTTCTTCACCATAAGAAATTACAGGATTCAAATAAGTTAGATATACTAGCGGTATATTCGGCTTATACGCATGAATCTGTTTTGTTGTCTCTAAAACTTTATCCATAGAAAAGCCTTTCGCAAGAGCTCGCATATAAGACTTCTGAATCACGGGACCATCAGCGGTAGGATCAGAAAAAGGAATCCCTAATTCTAAAATATCTGCTCCTCCATCAATGAGTGCTTTCGCCCATTCGACAGATAGCGCATATTCCGGATCACCTAGCGAGATGTAAGGAATAAAATTACTGCGATTCTTTTTGTTCTCAAAGCATTCTTTTAAGCTTCCCATTATTTATCTCCTAATAAGCGGCTAACTTCCATAGTATCCTTGTCCCCTCTTCCTGAAAGACAAATAACTAAGTCTTTTTTCTTTCCCATTTCCTTTGCTAATTTTTTCGCAGCAGAAAATGCATGGGCAGTCTCTAAGGCAGGAATAATTCCTTCCATTCTAGAAACTTCAATAAAGGAGGCTAACGCTTCTTTGTCGCTGACACTCACATACTCAACTCGCTTTGTGGAAGCAAGATAGGCGTGTTCAGGACCCACACCTGGATAATCAAGACCTGCTGAGACAGAATGAGCGGGCACAATTTGTCCACCTGCATCTTGAATGATTAATGTTTTAGTTCCATGTAAAAATCCAGGTCTACCAAATGTAATCGTAGCAGAATGTTCTCCCGGTTTATTTCCAAGTCCACCTGCTTCGACGCCATAGAGTTTTACCTTTTTGTCTTTCAAAAATCCATAAAACATTCCAATTGCATTCGAACCACCTCCTACACAGGCAATGACAGCGTCAGGAAGTTTTTTATTTCTCTTCTTGAATTGCTCCTTGGTTTCTTTTCCAATGATAGATTGAAAATCTCTTACTATCGTTGGAAACGGATGAGGACCAATGGCTGATCCTACGATATAATGCGTATTAGCCACACTCAGCGCCCATTCCCGCATTGCTTCACTCGTTGCATCTTTAAGTGTTGCAGTCCCGGATGTTACAGGAACTACCTTTGCACCTAAGAGTTTTATTTTATATACATTCAATTCCTGTCGTCTAACGTCTTCTGCACCCATATAGATAACAGTTTCCATATCAAAAAGTGCTCCAACAGTTGCAGTGGCTAATCCATGTTGCCCTGCACCCGTTTCTGCAATGATTCTTTTTTTGCCCATTGCACGTGTTAGGAGTGCCTGCCCAACCGTATTATTGATCTTATGCGCTCCGGTATGATTTAAGTCCTCTCGCTTGAGCCAAATTCTAGCACCACCCCAAGACTTGGTTAATCGCTCCGCAAAAGTAAGCAGAGAAGGTCTTCCTACATAATTCTGATTATAATATTGAAGCTCTTTTAAAAATTTAGGATTGTTTCTAAGTTTTAAATATACTTTTTCTAATTGAACGAGTGCATCCGTTAATATCTCCGGCGCATAACGTCCCCCGAAGTCTCCAAAATAACCCTGCTCTTCCCCAAAATTTTTATCTTTCATAAATTGCTCCTTTTAATCCCCCTTTGTCCCCCTTTACGAAAGGGGGACAAAGGGGGATTTCTCACACTAATGCGTTATACAATTCCTTTCTCAACTTTTCGACTTCGCCACGCAATTGCTCTTTAGATTCGAACTGGGTATTTTGTTCTACCCCTGTTTTACGATTGAGTAGAGAAAATTCATTTTTTTCGAAATAGTTTTTACCAAGTGTTAGGCGAATTGGAAAACCGACAATCTCGGAATCTTTGAATTTAAAACCAGGACCTAAATCTCTGTCATCCCAGAATACTTCGATCCCATTGGCTTTTAAATGATTGTAAATTTCTTCAACCTTCTTCATTTCTTCTTCTGTTTTTGAAATACTAACAAGGGACACTTCAAACGGAGCAACTGATATTGGCCAGATAATTCCTTTCTCATCATTTGCTTGCTCAATGATTGTAGCCATCGTTCGGTTGAGTCCAATTCCATAACAACCCATTGTGAGTAACACCATTTTGCCGGATTTATCAGAAACTTTTATATCAAATGCTTTTGTATACTTTGTTCCCAGCTTAAAAATATGACCGACTTCAATTCCCTTTTCAAGAGTTAAAGGCTTGCCTGAAAGAGGGCAGGGATCGCCTGCTTCCACCATGCAAAAATCTTTCTGGTTTACTTCTTTTTTCAAATCACGAGAAAGCACAAAATTACGAGTATGCGCATCTAGCTCATTTGCACCAACAACATAAGCGCAATTCGGATCAATGCTTTTATCATATAGGATTTTTAATTTGGAGGCTACTGCTTCTTCTAAAACAGGTCCTGTAAATCCAACTACAATTCCTAAATTCTCGCATTCAGGATTGGAAAGAGGACGAACCTCGGTTGACGCAAACTGGTTATTAACCTTAACCGGATTTACTTCTCTATCCCCGCGAATAAAAACTAGAACATCAAATTTTTCATCCGCTTTTAAAAGCACAGCTTTGATTGTATTCTTTGCTTCTATATTTAGAAGTTTTGCTACGTCCTCAATCGCTTTGGTATTGGGAGTTGAAACTTTTTCCATCGCAGGATAATCTTTCTTATCCGTTGAATGATTCCATAGCACGGGAGTTTTCTCTACGTTTCCCGCGTATCCGCTTTCGAGGTTAATGGCAAGTGTATCCTCTCCGATTGGAGAAATCACCATGAACTCTTCTGACCCACTTCCACCCATTGCACCCGAATCGGCTTGCACTGGAATTGTGCTTAGACCACAGCGGTTAAAGATTTGACGATAGGTCTTACGCATGAGCTGATAGGTTTCATCAAGAGAGCTGTCATCGACATGGAAAGAATAGGCATCTTTCATAATGAATTCGCGCGAGCGGATAACGCCAAATCGTGGACGAATTTCATCTCTAAATTTTGTATGAATTTGATAAACATTCTTTGGTAAATCTTTGTAAGACTTTAGAATTGGCTTTAAAAGAGAAGTAAAAGATTCTTCATGAGTAGGACCGAGACAATGGGGAACATCATGACGATCGTTTATTCGAAACATTTCCTTTCCCATTTTTTCCCATCTTCCACTTTGTTCCCAAATATCAGCAGGAGTTAAGATTGGTAATTCGAATTCAAGTGCTCCTGATTTATCCATTTCGTCACGCACAATTGCTTCTATCTTCTTTAAGACTCTAAGCCCCATTGGCAGAAAATGATAGAGACCAGATGAAGATTTACGAACCAATCCGGCACGTATCATTAGCTTGTGAGAAGCAACCACTGCATCAGCAGGATCTTCTTTTGTTGTAGGTAAAATATAATTTGATGCTTTCATAATTTAAAATATTCGTGATGTCACGTCATTGAACGTTACATAAACTCCCAGTATTAATAAAAATATAAATCCGACTTTAAAAATCATTTCAATTGCTCTAGGCGGTAGCGGTTTACCGGCAATAGCCTCATAAAGATAAAGGACAAGATGTCCTCCATCCGCAACAGGAATTGGCAATAGATTCATAAACATGAGTGCTATAGAAATATTAGCAACAAAGTTCAAATAGAATAGCCATCCAAATTCAAGGCTCATTCCCGCTGAGTGAACTATTCCTACAGGTCCCGAAAGATTATCTTTTACAGAAATTAATCCACGAAATAGCATACCGATTGCCTTTACTGATGTGGCTACGGCACGGTAAACTTTGTCAGCAGAAATCACGAATGCTTCTACAATAGAATTTTTCTTACTAATTCTCTCCGGCTCAAATTTCATGTCTGCCATAAAACCTAAAAGTCCAATTGGCTTTAACTTAAATTTTGCAGTATAAACTAGTTCGCCTGCTTCGAAACGAATTTCATTCGTAGACAGGCTCGCTAGATATTTTTTCATCTCTTCAAAGTTTTTAAACTTCTCTCCATTAATGCGGATATTTAGGAGTTTGCGCGAAATCTTAGGATCATGCGCTGCAATCGCTAAATTCGGTATTACAAACGAAGGATTTTTGGAATCAGCAATAGAGAATAATTCCAAAATATCAGAACCTCTGACTGGAACCTGAACTGTTTTGTCTTCGGTTGACCAGGGAGAAATAAGTGGAATTGTTTTTCGAAGCAAATGGATATTTACCGTTTGATTTTGGTAATTACCAAGAACGGTTTGTAATTCACCAATAGTTGCGACCGGCTTTCCCTCTACATCTAAAATCATATCTCCGTCTTTTAGGTAGGCGATTGCTCGCGAGGCAAGCTTTGAATGGATGTCTTTTTCGGATTTTTTGTTTTCTAATTCTATGACAGCTTCTTTCGGGAAATTCTTTGCATAATAATCTTCTGCTTTTCCACCACTATCAAATGTTTTCTTAAACCAGTAACCAATCTGCTCCGTGTATTTAAAGGTAACAACAATATGCCTCTCTCCAAACGGCTCAACCATGAGTGTTGGTCTACCACCGGCAGAAAAAACGTCGGGAGTAATTTTAACAGACTTAGTCTCATTCTTTCGCTCGTATGCTACTTCAATTTCTTCTCCGCCCGAAAGACCTACATGAGAAAAAATATCTTCAAAGGAATCAATGGATTTGCCATTGATAGAAACAATTCGATCTCCTGTTCGTAGACCGGCTTGATATGCTGCCGAATAATCTCGGTTAGCCTTATCAATGAATATTTTGTTTCCCCACGAGTTGTCTTCACCTAGAAGAGCAATGATAAAGAAAATTCCGAATCCTAAGAATAGATTAAAGAGTGGTCCTCCAAGAACAGGAATCATTCGTTTGAGTGGAGGGGTTGATAGCAATTCGCCGCTAGTTCCTTTTAACCTTTTTCCGTATTGGTCTCCCTTAAACATGACGTAGCCGCCAATGGGAATTCCAGTAATTTGATAGGTAGTCTGTCCAATTCTTTTTTTCCAAATGCCTCTACCATAGCCAAGAGAGAAAATTCGTGCTTTCACTCCCACTAACATCCCGCAAAGTAAATGACCTAACTCATGAATAAAAATCGAGATGCCAAGCATCATGACAGCACCAAATATAACTAATAGCAAAGATCCTCCTAAGAATTACCTCTGACAAATTCTCTGGCCTTTCTATCTGCTTCTAAAAAAGGTTCGAGTTCATCAGGGTATTCGATTACTATAGATTGTAAGACAGAATCAATTTTCTCCGGGATTTCAGAAAATTGTATCTTGTGAGTTAAAAACAAATTAACCGCTTCTTCATTTGCTGCGTTAAAAAGTGCCGGTGCTGTTCCACCTTTCTTACCGGTTTCAAAAGCAAGAGCTAATGCTGGATAACGTTTTGCATTTGGCTCCCAAAAATTTAATTTCTTCCATTTAGGTGGTTTACTTTCAATTAACACCTTAGGGGTAAGCTTGGGATAAAAAAGGGAATGTGCGATTGGATAAATCATATCCGGATGAGAGGCATACATAAGAGTTGCCCCATCAATGAGTTCAATCATTCCATGCACAATGCTTTCCGGATGAATGACAACTTCAATTTTTTCGTAAGGAAATCCGAATAAAAAATGTGCTTCAATTACTTCGAGTCCCTTGTTAATTAATCCAGCAGAGTCAATTGTAATTTTCGGTCCCATCTTCCAGGTTGGATGATTGAGTGCTTCTTCCACAGTGACATGCTTTAGTTTTTCCAGCGGCAAATCACGAAAAGACCCACCGGAAGCAGTTAGAGTAAGAGATGCAATATTTTCACGCTTTTGAGATTCAACCAATTGAAATAATGCGTTATGCTCCGAGTCTACCGGAACCAAAGTGACTTTATATTTCTCTAATAAAGTATTGATATAAGGCCCGAAGGTGACTAACGTTTCTTTATTGGCGATTGCAATTTTTTTCTTAGCTTCTATTGCGGCTATCGTTGGATTGACTCCGAGAGAGCCAACAACTGCTGTGACAACAATATGCACAGGAGTCATTTTTACAATTTCGCTCATTCCACTAGCACCATAGAGCACTCTTGTATTTTTAAAGCGATTTCCTAGTATGGATTTATCTGCTTCTTCGGAAGTGATTACCGCATAACTAGGATTAAACTCTTCAATGATAGCTTTGGCTTTATCAAGATTAGAATTTACACTAAACGAATAAAGCTGAAATGATTCTGGAAATAAGCGTAAAACTTTTAAAGTAGATTCGCCTACGGAACCAGAAGCACCCAGAAGACAAATTCTCTGCATAGTTAAATCCTAAATACTAAAGCCAGCCATTTCTTTGAATACCAAATACACGTATGCGGTTGGTATCGTAAATAGGAGAGCATCAGCTAAGTCTAATACTCCGCCATGGCCGGGAATTGTTCCCGCAGAGTCTTTTGTGTGAGCATCTCGCTTCATGGCAGATTCAGATAAGTCACCGGCAACGCTGATAATAGAGAAAACAAATCCGAATAGAATTGTCTCAATCGTTCCAAAGGCAGGCGTTTTTCCAAGCATATGTATCCAAACAGCATTTATGATTAAACAGTAAATAATGGCAGTGATGATTCCAGTAACATAGCCTTCGATAGTTTTCTTCGGAGAGATTTTTAAACCTGCTGGATGTCTTCCAAAAAGTCTGCCTCCAAAATATGCTCCCGCGTCTGTAATCATTGTTAGCCCGCAGACTATGTATATATAATAAATTCCAAACGGAAGCGAAAGAAGCTTTAGAAAATGTCCGAGTGGTATTGCAAGATAAATCACACCGAGCACAGTAGTGCTTACAGAGAAAATTGCTCCATCGAGAGGTCGATGCAATATTTGCCATACGAAAGAAAAGAACGTTACTAGAAATACTGCAAGCACTACAAGTTCATAGTCAGCTTTTAAGAATCTGCCAGAATTTGCTAACCAGTAAGGAACCTCAATTTGATTTTGGCGTAATAGGAGATTGAAATAATAGATTGTAAAAATAATTACAGCTAGAATAAAACCCGTTGTGCGGAATGGTCTACCTTCATCTCCGCGATCCGAAAGTTTATAAAACTCGATTAAGCCAAGATAAATCACTGTTAGCCCCAAAAGGAACAATGGAATGTAATATAAAAATGCACTGTATTGAAAAGAGAATATGAATATAGGAAGCAAAATAGCCGCCGACAAAATTCTCATAATAGTTTCTTTCATTTTTCTAATCCCCCGAATTTTCTAGTTCTACTTGCATACCAATCCAACGCATCATGAAGTGATTTCTTATCAAAATCAGGCCAGAGCGTATCGGTAAAATAGATTTCTGCATATGCTATCTGCCATAGCAGAAAATTGGAAACTCTTTTTTCTCCTGCGGTACGAATTAACATATCAACCGGCGGAAGTGGATAAGTGTAAAGCGCTTCTTCCAATTCTTCGGGTTTTACTTCTTTTTCTAAGTTCTTCTTTTTCTTGATTCTATTTTGAATAATCTTATGAAATGCATTTAGGATTTCATCCTGCGAACCATAGTTTAAA
>Ga0209174_10001733_pt1 | contig 15126 bp, 7 predicted proteins | sample JI91814BDNA_FD_187505 | JGI IMG/M metagenome (GOLD analysis project Ga0209174, IMG submission 187505) | Wastewater effluent complex algal communities from Wisconsin, to seasonally profile nutrient transformation and Carbon sequestration -... | ecosystem: Engineered > WWTP > Effluent > Algae...
GCAGGCCCAAGCCATAGAATAGCATCGGTAAAGGTTCCACCGACGTCGACCCACAAATTCAGTTTTGGACTCATTATGTTCTCTTCGAAAATGTCACTTCGCGAAGTTGCGGGTGCAACCCGCAGGTTTGGTACCGGTTTTCGGGCTGGAGTGGATATCGTGCGATTGTTGGAGACGGAGACCAAAAGTGGAAGACCTGTCTACCGAGAAAAGATGGGGAAAGTTCGTGAATCGATTCGGAGTGGGAAGAGTTTTGCCGAATCGATGTTGGCAGAAGGTAAGTACTTTCCACCCCTCATGATTCAGTTGGTGCACGCCGGTGAAATTGGGGGCTCACTCGATAAAGTGCTCCTGCATTTGGCGGACTATTACGACGACGTCAAGCAAAGCCGCAACATGTTTTTCATGAAGATCGCTTGGCCCATGATTCAGTTGGTCTTGGCCGAGTTGATAATCGGTGCGGTTATTCTGATTCAGGGTATGTTGGGGACCTCGCAAACCTATGACGCCAGCGGATTGGGACTAACTGGTGTCAGCGGTTTCTTGTTGTATTGCGGCGTTCTCCTGACGATCCACGCCGTGATCTTCTTTGGTATCTATGCGATTCGAAGTAACCTTTGGAATTGCCAAACCATTCTCTTCCCACTCATCCAAAAGATCCCTGTGGTTGGTACGCCCTTAGAGACTTTGAGCTTAGCTCGATTCACGATGGCGTTATCGATTATGCTTAACGCCGGCGTAGACGCGATTCGCAGTGTCAAGCAAGCGTTTCGCAGCACCGGTAACTTTTATCTGATGTCAGGTATGGATAAGTCAGTCGATGCGATCAAGAAAGGCGACTCCTTCAGTGAGTCGTTTAGAGCCGCAGGTGTGTTTCCTGCTGACTTTGTTGAGTTTGTTGAAGTTGGCGAAGTGAGTGGTACCGAAACCGAGTCGTTGGATCGACTTGCCCGCGAGTATCAACAACGCGGACGGACCGCGCTGACCATTTTGGCCATGGCCGCCAGCGGATTTCTCTGGTTCTCGATCATTGTGATCTTGGTCGTCATGGTTATGTCCATGGCATTGAAATACATCTCGCTGATCAACAACGCTGCCAACGGAAATTTCTAAGCCGCCAATCGCTAAAACGCATCGCAGCTAGAACGCGCTAGATATCGCTAAACGTGTGACTGTGCGTCTGCCCACGTTTTACTAGCCAGCGTGATTGTGGTTGGAATGCTTTTTTTGCTAGCAAAAAAAGATATTGCTTCAGAGCACACAATCATGTATTGCCCAGGGTGCGATTTTTCGTCGGAGCAAATTTTGGCCTAAATGCGGTATTTGGACCAAAAACTGCTCGAAATCGAAACGGATTTTGCCCTGTTTCTTATGGTTTGGAACGGAATTTTCCCAAGACCGAGCTATCGAGTGCTACTTGCCATGGTGCAAGTTTATTGCCTCGTTTTTACCGGCTGCGCGTTTTGGTTGGAGTCCGCGAGTCCTTTTTCGAATGGGCGAACCAAAAAAGACGAGCGAAACGATCTCAAACCGTCCAACTCACGTAAGTGGCGACCCGATTTGGCCGTACTCCCCTTCGCGAAACTCGATAAAGAGCGAATTAAGCTCTACAACGTTCGCGATTGCAAATACAGAAGCGAAGATGATTACGATCTGAAGCACTTCGATACAAGCTTCAAAGTGGACGAATTGCAAACTGTTGATTTTGTTGTGGTGCCTTTCAAGGATGCGCCCGTTCTGGCCCATACCATGTTGAGTTTCGGATTGAGCAGCGGAGATCAAGTTGTCGTCAGTGTAGAAGCTCGACTGGAGAAAGACGAAAAGTACACGCCGATGGCCGGAGCCCTCAAGCAATATGAGTTGATGTATATTTTGGGAACGGAGCGGGACTTGATTCGCTTGAGGACCGATGTTCGGCAGGTGGAGGTTTTTCTGTACCGCGCGAAAGCGACGCCAGAAGAAGTGCAAGCTCTCTTCTTGGACATTATCAAGCGAGCCAACACATTAGCCAAAACGCCTGAGTTCTATGATACGTTAACCAACAATTGCACCACCAATCTTGTAACGCACGTCAACAACTTGCGTCCAGGAACTATTCCGGCTGATTTGCGAATTCTATTCCCCGGCTATTCAGATCAGTTGATTGGGCAACTAGGCTTGATTGAAGGAGGGGCCGAGGCAACGGCGATGCGAGCGCGGGCTGCTGTGCTGCCTACTAGTGGGCTGCAACTTACCGCACGCGAGTATTCGCAAAAGATACGACGTCGATATTAGTTTTGTCGGCTAGATAAACCACTCGCGGTAGGTTTTGAGGTTGTGTTTTTAGGGCTGACAAGTCGAATCCCCAGTCGTGGCTGAAATTTCGCGATTCGCGGCAATGCGAACACGAATTACGACGACGAATTACGAATTGCGAGGTACGGAGCTACGAAATCCATCGCGTAAAGTTTCGGTAGCACGAAGTTTTCTTTCGAGCTTATCGCAACATCAAAAGCCACAGGCGAATCTAGGCTTGCGATGATGGGGTGCAAAGTAGGATCGTCTCTAACCAACTCTTCCAGCGTTCTGCTTGTTCATTGGTCATCGGCGATTCACTTGTGATTGGAATTGGGACAGTTTGTTGGCCATTGACCCATGTAACTGTTCCGCTCCACAGACCACTCTCGTCAATTTGTAGACGCAGTTGGCAAGGGTCGCGCTGTGGGCGATTGGCAAAGGTAGATTTCAAATCGAGTTGACCGAGCTTGTGCCACGTTGAATCCCCTTGGTTGGTCCCTTCGATGATTTGCACAAGTGGAGGCAAGTCGGCACCGGGTGGCGGGCGCATATTGCGCTGGATCGAAAAAGGTAAAGCGGAGCCTTTCGGGGCCAATACTCTCGGTACGGTTTTGCCGGTTTGAGCGTCTCGAAACAATAACCCCAGGTCATATGTCGCCGAAGTAACCACACGCGGAAGAGCCGGTGGTGCTTGGATGGTTGGCATCATATGTTGTGATTGAATCGCTGCACCAATCGCCAAATCAGCTTTTGATTGGAGAGATGAGGTCGGATTGTGGCTCAAGAAGCGTTCAATCATGGAGCGAAGTTCGTCAAAGCGCGCCAAGCTTCCCATCCACAGAACTTGATCGATGTCGAATGGATCGATGCCAGATTGTTTAAGCGCGTTCTCGACATAATGCTTCAGCATGAGACAAGGCTCTTCAGCAATGGCCAGCATTTCGCGTCGAGAGAGTGTGCATTGAATCGATTTTTGCTGAAACTCGAAGCGAATATCCACTTTGGAAGCGGTAGCGAGTCGATCGAGGGAGAGTTCGACGGTGCGTTGCAAGCGGGTGGCACCAATAATATCTTGTCGAACGTCGGTGCCGAATTTCTTTTGAAACTGTTGGCACAAATGTTCGGCCAACAGATGTTGCCAACGGTAGGTTCCACGCAACCAATCACCAACGGTTGCAAGACACCGAATCTCTAGCCCGCGAATCGCAGCGACGGATACTTCAATTCCTGACGCTCCAGCATGGATGAGCAACCAATTCTGCTCTGCTTCACGCGGTCGTTCGGGCGAATTGAGTTTCGCTGAAATATCCAACCAAGCCAAAGCGGCAGCCATGGGACGGTCTAATAGCTGCAGTACTTCAATACCCGCGATTTTGCAGGCGTTCAGCACCGAATAGCGGCGCAATTGGTCGTAGCATGCGGGTACAGTTACCACGGCATGTGTGGCGGCGTTTTGAATGGTGGCCGTTGCATTCGCTAAATACTTCAACAATACGGCTACAGGGACTTCAGGAGGGACGATGCGTCCGCAAAATGGACGATCGAGATAGGGAAGGCCAAGCCAACGCTGCAATCCATGATAGACTTTTTCGGGCGCGATCTGGCGACGCGCAATAGCATCGGCCCCGAGATAAATCTGGTTTTCTTGACTCCAGATCATATTACGCAATAGCTCTTGTCCACCGGGAAGCGGAACAATCTTGGGGCCTTCATTTTTGTCAAAAATGGCGGCCGAAGAATTCATCATTCCAAGATCGATCGCAAAGGCTGCCGCATTCTTGTTCATCCGCGTGATGACGGTGCCCGGGTTAGTAGAGGACTCCGTAACCAATTTGGGCAACAAGACTTTGGCAGCAGCCGCTTGGGCAGAGCCATTAGAAGTGAGTAAGTTCAATCGCTCTAAGTTCTCAAGGAGTTCTTTCCCGGAACGGAGACGATCATCAGGATTCTTTGCAATAAGTTTTTGAAAGATGGCGTCGACGCGGAGATCGATATCCGGCCGAACTTCATACAATGCGGGAGGTTGCTGACGGACTTGAGCTTGGGCGATTTGCATCGGATCACCACTAAACATCATCCTGCCTGTCAGCAAGTAAAACAATGTTGCTCCCAAACTATATAAATCCGACCTATGATCCACACTGTCTGGGCGACTGATTTGTTCGGGCGACATGAACTCGACGGTACCGATCAATCGTGACGAAGAGTTCTTGGATTCAACTGCTTCACCGATTTGCGCTAAACCGAAATCGAGGATCTTCAGCACTCCTTGCCGATTCATCATCATGTTGCTGGGTTTGATGTCGCGATGAATGATGCCAAGTCTATGCGCATAGTCGAGTGCGGTGGCCGCTTGTCGCAGAACTTCAATCGCTTCGCTGGCAGAGAGTGGGCCTTGCTCTGAAATTCGTCGCGAGAGGACTACACCTTCAATGAGTTCCATTACCAGAAAGTGAATTCCTTGGTGCTGACCTGCATCGAATGCCGTTACGATATTGGGATGCATCAAGCGGGCTACCGCGCGCACTTCGGCATAAAAGCGGTCTACTAGACTTTGGTTGGAAGATAAAGAAGTGGGCAGTATCTTCAGCGCCACCTGACGGTGCATGATATGGTGTTCTGCACGAAACACTTCCCCCATGCCCCCTGCCCCGATTTTTTCGATGAGGACATAGTCGCCAAGCATCGGAAGCTGCTGCTGAGGCTGGGTATTTTGCAGCGGCACAAATTCGGCTTGGAGCTCGAACTCGTCACCCGAATCGGAATTGTCCTGGGGTACGATCCGCGTAACCGCATGATTGGGAGTCGTCTTGGAATCTGCGGGCGCGCGGAGAGACTCAGCGGGGGATTGAGGCGAACTCTTGTTCTCTGACGAGTCGTTGGCCTCTTTCAAATTTGTTCCCCTGGAAGCGATATAGTCCGATTACGATGTGATTAGTTCCTTGATCACTTTTGCAGGTTCCACGCCAGTCAATCGTTGATCTAAACCGAGGTAACGATAGCTGAACCGTTCGTGGTCAAAACCGAGTCGGTTTAGAACGGTCGCGTGGAAATCACGAATGTGAACAGGATCTTTGACAATATTGTAGGAGAAGTCGTCGGTTTCACCGTAAACGGCACCAGCTTGAGTACCTCCTCCAGCCATCCACATAGTATAGCACCGGGGGTGGTGGTCGCGTCCATAGTTTTGAGGACTTAAGCCACCTTGCGAATAAATTGTCCGTCCGAATTCACCACCCCAAATAATGAGGGTTGAGTCCAAAAGGCCGCGTTGTTTTAGATCTTGGACAAGTCCATAACAAGCTTGATCGACATCGCGGCATTGATCGGGAAGTCGCCCAGCGACGTTAGCATGGGTATCCCAGTTGTTATGGTAAACCTGGATAAAACGTACGCCTCGCTCGACCATTCTTCGTGCTAGTAGGGCTGTATTGGCGAAAGTGCCGGGCTTCTTGGCTGCTTCACCATACAGTGCATAAGTTTGCTCGGTTTCCTTGGAGGTATCGGTGAGTTCGGGAACCGAGGATTGCATTCTGAATGCGAGTTCATATTGTTGAATGCGAGTATGGGTTTCGAGGTCGCCTACTTTGCGGAAGTTGATCTCATTGAGCTGCTTTAGTGCATCCAGCGTTTTGCGTCGGACATTAGCATCAACACCATTAGGATTATTGATGTAGAGAATCGGATCGCCAGCAGCTCGGAACGATACACCTGCATGTTCACCAGGCAGATAACCCGATTGCCATAGTCGAGCCGATATCGCTTGAACCTGTTCAGTGTTGGTGGGTTTAGCGACCAACACGACGAACGTCGGCAAGTCGGCATTGAGGGAACCTAATCCGTAGGAAACCCAGGCTCCCAAACAGGGACGTCCGGTCACTTGGTTCCCGGTCTGCATGTACGTGATGGCCGGTTCATGATTGATGGCCTCTGTATGCATGCTGCGAATGAAACATAAATCATCAGCCATCTTGGCTTTCCAAGGGAGCAGTTCGGAGAACCACATTCCGGAAGGGCCATGTTGTTCGAATTTATACTTGCTTGGCGCAATAGGGAATCGCGCTTGACCACTCGTCATTGTGGTCAGACGTTGTCCATTGCGCACGGTTTCGGGGAGGTCTTTGTCATACCAATCCTTCATCTGCGGCTTGTAATCGAATAGATCCATTTGCGGTGGTCCACCGACCATGTGCAAATAGATCACATGTTTCGCCTTGGCGGGAAAGTGGGTCTTGGGAGCCGGAATCAATTTCTGTTGATCGGCTGCCGCCAATGGATCGGCAAGTCCAGTGAGCGAGGCTAAGGCCGCCCATCCCAATGCATTGCCACCGCGTTGAAAGAACTGTCGTCGCGTTTCTGCGCGTACATAATCTTCCATCATGGATGATGGAACTTCACCGAGTTCTTTACGTGAGCCGAACATATTTTGTCTCGCTATTTGAAAGGGCACCTTGTGACCCACTTCCATTTTCAAGCCTGTTTGCTGGCCGGAGAATGGGGACGATGCTCATCTATCTCTGCTTACTTGTTTAATACTTCATCCAAGTTCAAGATCTCGTTGACGATCATGGTCCAGGCAGCAACTTCAGCCTCGGATAGATCGGTGCTGGCAGGTTTCTCACCCACTTGCATCAGTTCTTTCGCTTTGGCAGGTTCGGCTTGGTAGATTTTCAACAGATCGTTTAGGCTGGCTACGACAATCGCTTTTTCTTCTTCCGTCAATACTCGAGATACAACACGTTTGCTCAAATAATTCAACCGTTCATCCATATCATTGCTATGCTGCAGAACAGTAGCTGCCAGAATTCGAGCTGCTTCAATGAATTGTGGATCGTTCAATGTCACAAGAGCTTGCAAAGGCGTGTTCGTTCTATCACGACGCACGGTACATGTTTCGCGCGAGGGAGCATTGAAGATCTCCATCGAGGCTGGTGGGGCTGAACGTTTCCAGAACGTGTACAAGCTTCGTCGATAGAGACTTTCTCCCATGTCTCGCTTATAGTCGCGCGTGTTGCTGCCGATCATGGCGACAGCTTCCCAAACACCATCAGGCTGATAGGGTTTAACGCTTGGTCCGCCAATCTTTGGCGTCATGAGTCCGCTGGCAAAAAGTGCATAGTCACGAACCATTTCAGCGTCCATTCGAAAACGGGGGCCGCGACTCAAGAAGCGGTTCGTTGGATCTTTGGCAAGCTTGACATCTGTAACTTCCGCTGACTGTCGATAGGCGGATGAAGTGAGAATCATGTAAAACAAACGCTTCACATCCCAACCATTGGATCGGAAGTCGATTGCCAACCAATCCAATAACTCCTGGTTAACTGGAAGTTCTCCCGCAATTCCAAAGTCGCCAGAAGTGCGAACGATTCCAGTACCAAACACTTCTTGCCAAAACCGGTTTACGGTAACGCGGGCTGTTAGTGGATGTTCGGATGTCACCAGCCATTTAGCAAAGCCCAAGCGATTCTTGGGGAGAGATGGGTCCATAGGAGGCAGGATGCTGGGGACGTCTGGTTTTACCTGATCACGTCGTTGATCGTATTCGCCACGATGAAGGAGGAAGGCTGAAGGTTCTTCGGCGCGTTCAACCATGATGTGAGCGATCGTTCCTCGGCGTCGAATTTCCTCCTTTTCATTTTGTAGTGCAAGGAGCTTTTGCTGGGCTGCTTTGAATACGTCGTCTTTCTGTGTCAGATACCAATCAAAAAGCTCTTGGGTTTCTTGGTCGGATCGTCCAGCAGAAGTCTGAACGAGATAAGAAATTCGCGAATCGCGTGAAAGCGCGGTTATTTCTTGTTCATTAAGTTCACGACCATAAATTCGCAGATCTTGCAGTCCGGTGCCGGGTGTAAAGTCCAAGTTATGTCGTTGACCGATCTTTAGTGGTACGTCGGTGTGAAGTGATTCTGTCAACGAGTTGTTTGATGGTGCAACTACCTGTTTAGCGCCGTTGACAAATATCTGAATCCCTTCGGCTTTGGATGCGCCGTTGTAGCTGATAACAACATGATTCCATTGGTTCGGTGGTAGAGCATCACGTGTTAAAGTCTTGATCGCATTCTCCGGCCACTTGTTGACCAAATGCGTTCCCAATTTTCCTTGTTCCAACCAAACATCCCAACCCCGATAGCCATCGGTGTCGTTCATCCTTGCAATAACCGATCCACCCTGTTTAGGATTGGCAAGTTTGAGCCAGAGGGCAATTGCAAAGGGTTTGTCCCGCTCGAAGTCGCCAACCGAAGCGAACTCGGGAACGGCAGTTTTTTGATTTTCCCAACCCTTAGGCCCGAGAACCCCAGGTTGCCATTTCGTATCAGCGGCTAATAGCAAGGTGCGAACTTGGTTTTCGGTCGCATAATGAACGGTGCGACCTTCGCCGTCGTCAAGTGGTGCATGAAACAGTAGCGAATCGTTTGGTGGGCTGTAGTTGCGGAATTGGATCACGGTTTCCGGTTGACTAGTCCAGGCTTGGAATTCGGGTCGAGCAGCCTCGCGTCGTTGATTGAGCTGGGATTGCGCTTCGGTGATTTCCGCATCGATCATATCCCAACGCTGTCGATCTTCGAGCAGCGGAACGGCGATGATGGGTGGAGTGTCCTTAATATTTCCATCCATTGGGTTTTGCGTCGTGTTGTTGAAGAACGCCGCAATTGAATACGATTCTTTCATTGATAAAGGATCAAACTTGTGATCGTGACACACTGCACAGTTTGCCGTTGTTCCGAGCCACACGGCAGCTGTCGTTTCTAAGCGATCACGCGTGTAGAGAACGGCGTATTCTTCAGGAATCACACCACCTTCGTTGGTGGTAATGTTGCAACGATTGAAGCCCGTTGCGATTTTTTGGTCGAGAGTCGGATTGGGGAGGAGGTCGCCAGCCAATTGCTCAATAGTGAATTGGTCGAAAGGGAGGTTGCGATTGAAGGCTTGTATAACCCAATCTCGATAAGCCCAAATCTCGCGGTAGTTGTCGAAATGAATTCCGTGTGAATCGGCATAACGGGCATAGTCAAGCCAATATCGTCCGCGATGTTCTCCCCATCGTTCCGATTGAAGTAGACGTTGAACATACTTCTCATAAGCATCCGAGGAATTGTCTCTCAGAAATTCATCAAGCATTTCGATGGTAGGTGGCAGACCGGTAACATCGAGTGCAGCTCTGCGGGCTAAGGTAGCGCGATCTGCTTCTGGGGCTGGTTGCAAGTCCATCGCTTCGAGTTGATTCAATACAAAACGATCGATGGGATTTTTTACCCAAGCTTCATTCTTTACTGCAGGCGGATCTTTAGGTTGTGGAGCGATGTACGACCAATGCGGTTGGTAGGGAGCTCCCGCAGTAATCCACTTTTCCAGCAGGGCAATTTGTTCTGCAGATATCTGTTTATGAGCGCTGGGGGGAGGCATTACCAACTCAGGGTCAGTTGAACGAATGCGTTCCATTACCGAGGACTCTGCGGGCTTACCTTCAACAATAGCCGCAGCTTCAATAGCGGCCTCACGTTGATCGAGTCGCAAATCGCCCTTGCGGGCGGCGCTATCTGGGCCGTGGCAGGCGAAGCAGTTTTCGGCCAATATGGGGCGAATATCGCGGTTGTATTCAATGGAATCATCCGCGATTACTGCAGATGAAATCGAGAGTGTCGCGAAAATCAGTCCAGAAAACGCTCGCATGATTTGGGCGCGTTTCATCGGTGCAACCTGGGAGCAAACGGTGGAAAATGGAAACGCCCAGCGGTCGTTTCCGGTGGGATTAACTACCCTTTATTGTACCAACAAATAGAACCACGCACAAAATGCGTAGGGTTGGTTTATGGATGAGAATGGGCCCTTAATTCCCCTTCATTGGGGATTGAGGCTATTTTAGGGGCAGCTGTCGGACCTTGCGAAAAAACGTCGCATCCCCGGAATTCCTGGCGGCCTAGGAGATTGAGGGCATTTCGATCGCAGGGGCTGCTGAAATCAGATTAGGGCTGGATACCACTCCCGGGACCGAGCCATCCAGACGAAAGATCTTGCTGCTTTCGCCCGCCGATGTATTGAGGCTACCCAAGGTTTCCGTTTTCGAAGATGCATGGGCTGCAACTAGGGCAGGGGACGAATAATCCAAGCTGGGAAGGCAATCGAGGATCCTAGCCCAGCCTAGAGGAAGTCGAGTCGACATAAAAACTAACCCAAAAGGTACCGGTGGTAAAACTGCCAGATCTTTCTCGCCAAACTCCGGCCCAACGACCAACGTCGATTAGGAACCATCGCCTGAACACGTACTCCCGAATGGAGGTCCACACCAGGAGTTGGATCAACTTCCATGGTGATCGAGAAATAGGCTTCACCAGCCTTTTGGGTATAGGGATCAATGCCAATGTCGCCACCCCCAAGTTGCGTCAATGCCGTTTGATCGATTCGCGACTGACTAGCCCGAGCCACGCCAGTAACATGTCCATTAAGACGTTTACCTGGTTGCCCGATCAGTTCGAACTCAACTGCATCGCCGACCGCCACTTGTGAATCGGAAACTTCTTCGTCCGTCGCCAAAGCTCGGACGATCCATTTACCAGACTCTAGTTTGAGTAGGGGCTCGCCCGACTGGAAGAAACGACCCGCAAAATCGCTATTCTGCCACTCTGCCAGTACCCCATCTTTGGGTGCACGGATTGTCAAGCGCTCTATCGCCTTCTCGACATCCTGTAAATCGAGTTCTGCTTGCTGCAATCTTTGCTTGAGCAGCCCGAATTCAGTTGGGTTCGTCTGAAGCGATTGAAGCAGTTGAGACTGAAGTTTCGACACTTCTGCCTTTACCGCAGAACGACGTGTTTCGAGCTCTTCATTAGTGAGTTGAAATAACACATCTCCAGGGTGCACATTTTGAGAGAGCTTGAAACCGACTTGAGAAACGAAGCCTGGTTCGGGAGCTCTTATGAATGTTTCGCTCTCGCGACCGACGATCCCCGTGAACGAGATTGCAGTCCAGATAGGCATCACAATAAGCGCTGTTAAGGCTGCTGCAGAACTACCAATTAGGATCACAGCTCGACGTCGAGAGCCGCGTGTTTCGGGTTGGAATAACAAGTATCGGACAACACGATCGACGGTTGGGATGAGTCCTACAAACAGATAGAACAGGCCTAACAGCAACCCCACCGTTGGAATCTGCAGTGCAAGGAAAGTGAATATGCCGAGTGTAACGATGATGCGATAAACATCGGAGGCGGCTCCAAAGAGCGTGTACAAGCGGTCGCTCCACCAAGTTACGCCAATTCGTGGGGCCTCGAGCCCGAGGAAAATGCGTTTCAGACAATTGTGCATCGAAGCGGTCGATAGCCGTTTGAGATTGGGAATGCCCAATAGATCGCATAGGACATAGTAACCGTCAAACTTCAGCAATGGATTCGCATTGAATAAGATCGTTACGACCGTCGAGATTACGATCGTGTAATGAGCGACGGAGTTGATAAGGCCAGGTTGGGAAAGCGACCATACAAAGACGGCTGCAATCGCTATCAGAGATTCAAAATACATACCTGCCAAATTCACAGCGATGCGTTGCCAACGCTCGCGGAAACCCCACGCTGCCGAGGCATCAACATAGGCGCAAGGAGTTCCGATGATAAAAAACAAACCGACTTCGGGAACATTACCGCCGAATACTTTGCAGGCGTAAGCATGACCTAATTCGTGCCAAGCTTTGAGCACGCACAGAATCAACAATAGCAAAGGCAAGCTTTTGAGTGCCAACAGCGAAGCGGTTGCATCGCTGAAGTCCGCCCAGCGAGCGCAAACCATATAGCTGGCCAAGCAGACCATGCCCAACCATAATGCCAAAAACCAATTTTGAAACAGTGGCCAAGCAAATCGCTTAGTGACTTCCAAGAATCGATCTGGATTCATGAGCGGGACTTGAAACGAAATCAGCCGCATCGGCAAGCTGGCTTTTTCCTTCTTGCGTCTTTCTGCAAATCTCTCATATAAGATTTTACCATCGACGATCGGAAGTAATATCAAGTTGTGGCGTTGCAGATCCACAATGAATTGATAGAACTCGTCGCGCTGATCATTCTCTATGATTCCAGCAGCTGCCAATTTCGTAAAGGCTTGTTGCACACTCTGCATATGTTCGAGATGCAAGAAGACTTGGTAGTCTTCCTGAGCTAACGAACAACTGTTGAATGTGATCGGGTCCCGAATAATATACTGCACGTCACCATTGGAAACTTGCCGTGAGACTTCAAGGTCACGTCGAAGTCCAATCGACAAAGGAGACAGCATGGCAATGATGCGTTCCTTTTTGGCAGCAAGTTCTGCTTGAGCTTTGTTGGTAGTCATGGCGATAGCGGCAGGTTGATTTGCGTTGGAAGTGCTCATAGTTGCCAAACCTTTCGTTGGATGTAACGGATAGGTTTCTGCATTAAGATCCACCAGCCTGGTTGTTTGCCAACCGATATTTGAGCAAAGCCAGATACACCGAGTTTAGAGTCAGTGCCGAAGTCACTTCCCTTGCCGATGGCCTTGATGATATTCTCACCATTCTCGGAAGTGCTGGCTGTTTCGACCCTCTCAAGAGCAATCGAGTACCAATGATCGGGCTCCGCTGCGGTTACGAAATGCCCCTGCTGGCCCGCTTTGATTTCCATTCCTAAATAATCGGGAATCTGCAATTCCACTTGTTGTGAACTTGCTGGAGCAAAGTTGAGCAATTGTTCGCCTAAGGCAACCGTTTCGCCCTCGCGTTTGAATAAATCGCTGTCGAAAACGGTTCCGCCTTCATCGGCCCTAACGACCGCTTGAGCGAGTTTGGCTTCGACCATCGTTAATTCGTTGCGAATGGCCTCCAAATTCGCTTTTTCTTCCCCAGCTTTTGCTGTTTCATCGGCTTGCAGAAAACGAATCATGGCTTGAGTACGAGCGTTGGTTTCTGCTTCCAGCTTGGCTTTGCGGGATACCAGCTCGTCGGTGTCCATTTCAAACAAGATGGAACCTGCAGCGACTTGTTCCCCATTGCGATAGTGGACTTTCTTGATCTTTCCAGCAAAAGGTGCCGAGTAAACCCGTGGATCTGCACTGACAAGTTTGCAAGGAACATTCAATGAATGAGGCCAAGAAAGGAACAGAAATGCTCCTGTCGCGGCGATCAGAGAAACTGCTACCAGCTTGCGAACAGGGCTACTTAGGTGTTGGTGAAGGGTTTTGTCCGCATGGGTTGACAAAAGACTCCAGACATTCCGACTTAGGTCGCGGGCTACTCTAACACGTTCCGCAATGCGTGATTGGTATTGATCTAAGTACGCGAGTTCAGCAGAAGTAAAGGGCTGGCTTTCGTCGCGACGTAAGCTGCATACGGCGATCACGTTATCTTCAAACTTGATTGGGATCGACAAGCATGAACAGTTACTGCTACTTGCTCGCCAAGCATGATGGAGGCCACAATTCAATTTCGAAGTGGCAGGGCCATTGGCGCTATCGATTTGAACCAAAATGGTGTGACCACAATCGGAAACTTCTGTCATAGCTTGTTCGATCGTGATGCATCCAGGCGAGCGACGATAGACAGAGTCATGACCAGAAATAGCCAAGAGCCGCAATTGGTTCTTTTCAACGATTCCAAACGAGACGTCTAAACACTGAAGTTCGTTTCGCAAACCATTGACTAAGTGATACGCCAATGGAGTAGGATCGTCCCAAAACTTGCTTTGGCAGAATGTCTCCAGAAATGCGGGAGCTGGGCCATTCGCTTCCTTGCCTTGCGCTACGTCCGGTTTTCGAACTGCGCTGCTGATCTGCGAAGCATTGGAAGCCACCGAAAACGTCGACGAAATCATCGCCTTCAGCAAATTCTCAAATTCCGTCAGGTGTTGTTTGGCTGCCGTTGCATCGCTGGTTTGAATTACGACGCTGGCCACACCGATCGGCCCTTTTTCCAATGACTGGATAGGGAGTGTAAGCACGGCCATTCTAGTGCCTGAAGTTCTTTCGGCAAAGAAACTGGCTTGAGGCTTCTGCGTGGAGATGCATTCCAACATCGGAACAGAACAGAGTTGCTGCCACGTTTCCGCTGGAATGTCGCCAAAGTGGATTGAGTGCTCGAAGGGACGGCCGTCCAGGTCGATCTTCAATACCAAGTAAGGCGAACAAAAATGTTGCGCCATGGCCTGTGAACCTTCGGTCACAGATTTTCGCATATCTGCGGGACCATAGGCCAGGGATTTGATATGGCTCAACGCTCTTTGAAAGCTCGAGTCCCCTTTGGCTGGTGTGTTCGATGAACGATTGTCTTTTGAAATATTTGTTTCAGTTTGCATGATAACCACCCCTACGTGTTTCGTGCCCGTTTTCGATAATAGAGACTATTTCCCGGCAAAATGAACGACAAAGCCCGCTGGGAGTTTTGTCTGGGAATTGTCAATCTCGAATATGCAACGCAATGTGTCGGTGCTTGGGTCAACGACTGGTGCAATTGCGGTCAGTTTGCCTTCAATGTTTTGAATTCCGCGAAAGTTTGTTGCCAAAGGATAGGTCTGTCCTACCACCAACTCTTCGAAACGGCTGCTTGGGATGTGCAACTCGACTTTGAGAGTATCTACATTGACTACTTCTAAGACGACATGATCTTCTTGAATTCGCTCGCCAATGTTCGCTTTGATGCGATGAACGACGCCGTCAAATGGGGCGTTCAGACTCAGTTGGTTGATGCGCTCGCGTTCAATGGTCACTTTTTCTTGGGCCAGACGGAGGTTGCCTTCTGCTGTGTTGAGGTTAGCGCGGGCTTTCTCAACCGCAGCACGAGCAAACTCAAATTCTTGTGCAGCAACGGCTCGTAAATCAGTCACAGATTCTAAACGTCGAAGCGTGTTCTCT
>Ga0209174_10001734_pt1 | contig 15125 bp, 11 predicted proteins | sample JI91814BDNA_FD_187505 | JGI IMG/M metagenome (GOLD analysis project Ga0209174, IMG submission 187505) | Wastewater effluent complex algal communities from Wisconsin, to seasonally profile nutrient transformation and Carbon sequestration -... | ecosystem: Engineered > WWTP > Effluent > Algae...
GCGGCGTTACCCGAGGCCTACAAAGAGGATGTCTCACCGCGTGAGGCGATTCCCGACATTGCAAGCCTCGCAGCGCTCAAGTCCCCTGGTGATAGCAGCGTCAGATTGCACGATGCTCTTGGTCTTCCTGCGGGCGAACATCGCTTCACCTTGTGTCGACTTGGTGAGTCCGTTGAACTGTTCGAACTCCTGCCTGTGTTTGCCAGTTTGGGTGCTCACCTCCTCGAGGAACGTCCGTATGAATTGACTCGTGCGGACGGCGAATCAGCGTGGGTCTATGACGTCACGATGAAGTTGCCATCTCAGAACTCCGAGGGTCTCGATCCCCAACAGGCAGCCCGATTCTGCGAAGCATTTCTGGCGGCTTGGCGCGGTGACACCGAAGTTGACGGACTCAACGCGTTGGTTTCAACAACCAGCCTGACGTGGCGCGAGGTTGCTTGGTTGCGTTCTTGGTTGCAGTACGCACGTCAGCTTGGTTCGCCCTTCTCGTATCAGTACAGCGAACGAATGATTCTGGCGAACGGTCGAATTGCCGAACTGCTCGTGCACTTGTTTCGGGCACGGCTGGATCCTGCTTTGGACCAGCAGACACGGGAGTCGGAGTCGAGCGCGATCGACGCCGAGTTGGGAGCGGCCATCGATGCGGTGGCCAGCCTCGACGCCGACCGGATTCTGCGACAGCTGCACGCGATTGTGCAGGGGACTCTGCGAACCAACGCGTTCCAAGTCGACGATGCGGGGAATGCGCGGCGCACACTCGCGATCAAGCTCGCGCCACATCAGATTCCAGGAGTCCCGGCTCCAGTCCCTGCCTATGAGATTTGGGTGAGCTCCCCAAGGGTTTCCGGGGTGCACCTGCGCTTCGGTGCGGTAGCTCGAGGTGGCTTGCGCTGGAGTGACCGGCCAGAGGACATGCGAACCGAGATCCTCGGTCTGGTCAAAGCCCAGATGGTGAAGAACGCCGTGATCATTCCGGTCGGGGCGAAGGGTGGCTTCATCGTCAAGGCGCCGCGAGACGCATCCGATCGGACGAAATGGCTTGAGGATGGCATCGCGTGTTACCGCGAGTTCATCACGGCGTTGCTGGAACTGACCGACAACCGAGTCGGTGGTGAGGTGGTTCCCCCGAAGGACACCGTTCGGCTCGATGGTGATGACACCTACCTGGTAGTCGCGGCGGACAAGGGAACGGCATCGTTCTCCGATATCGCAAACGAGATCGCCGAAGAGCAAGGGTTCTGGCTAGGTGACGCATTCGCGTCGGGCGGTTCCCATGGCTATGACCACAAGGAAATGGGCATCACGGCTCGCGGCGCATGGGAATCGGTGAAGCGACACTTCCGCGAGGACGACATCGATACCCAGCGGGATCCGATCACAGTCGTCGGAGTCGGCGACATGAGTGGGGATGTGTTCGGCAACGGCATGTTGCTCAGTGAATCGATCCGGCTCGTCGCTGCGTTCGATCACAGGCATGTATTCCTGGACCCAGACCCAGATCCGCAATCCTCGTTCAACGAGCGACAACGACTTGCCGATCTCGACAGGTCGTCGTGGGCTGACTATGACGCGAATCTGCTCAGTGCTGGCGGTGGCGTCTACGCGCGCGATTTGAAGACGATTCCGATCACTGATGAGGTGCGCACGCGGCTCGGGCTTCCACCAAGCGTTGCGACTCTGACGCCGAGTGAAGTTGTGCAGGCAATCTTGTTGGCCCCGGTTGACTTGTTGTGGAACGGGGGGATTGGCACCTACGTAAAGGCCGCCGGGCAATCGAATGCCGACGTCGGTGACAAAGCGAATGATGCGGTTCGAGTTAATGGTCGAGATCTGCGGTGCCGGGTGGTTGGTGAAGGGGGAAACCTCGGGCTGACCCAGGCCGGGCGGATCGAGGCTGCTCGCTGCGGTGTCCAGCTCAATACCGACGCGATCGACAACTCGGCCGGTGTGGACTGCTCAGACCACGAGGTCAACATCAAGATCCTGCTAGACACAGTGGTAGCCGACGGCGACCTCACGGTGAAGCAGCGCAACGAGTTGTTGGGCGCGATGACTGATGACGTTTCTGATCATGTGCTCCTCGACAACTATCTGCAGAATCAAGTGCTCGGATACGCCCGGGCGCAAGCGCCTGCACTCTTGCCGGTTCACCAACGGTTGATGCAATCCCTGGAAGAACGCGGAATGCTGGATCGTGCCCTTGAAGTACTGCCGTCGGATCACGAGATCGGCGAGCTCCTCGCCGAGGGCAAAGGCCTCTCGTCTCCCGAACTCTGTGTGCTGCTGTCGTACGCGAAGATCGCGCTAACGACTGACTTGAGCACATCGGGATTGGCGCAAGAGAAGTGGTTCGACTCGGTGCTGCGGGACTACTTCCCGCCGCAGGTGGTCCAGCGGTACGGCGCTTGGCTGGAGAAGCACCCACTGCGTACCCAGATCATCTCCACGCTTGTCGCTAACGACATGATTGATTCGGGTGGAATCACGTTTGTCCACCGCGCCATTGAGGAATCGGGCGCATCGCCCGTGGAGGTCGCTCGGGCTTACACGGTGGCCCGCGAGGTCTTTGGTCTGCGATCCGTGTGGCAGCAGATTTCGGATCTTGACGGGGTTGTACCGACTGGTGCGCAGGCCGCATTGCATCTGGAAGTTCGCCGCCTCCTTGACCGAGCGACTCGCTGGGTGCTGGCACTGCGTGGGGGCACGGTCGACGTCGCTGGCGAAATCAATCGATTTGGGGCCACCGTCGAGCACTTGGCGTCGGTTGCCCAGCGATTGTTGGTTGGTTCGGAGCGAAGTCGATTCACCGAAAAGGCGGAGTACTTCGTTTCTCTGGGTGCGCCCAAGCCGCTGGCGGAGGAAGTTGCGATGGCGCTTGATCGCTTCAGCCTGTTGGACATTGACGACATCGCCAGGCGCTATTCAGAACCGCCGGAAGCTGTTGCGGAGTTGTACTTTTCCGTCTCCGAGCATTACGGCATTGATGGCCTTCTGAGCCATATCTCCGCGCTTCCGCGCAGTGACCGGTGGGCGAACTTGGCGCGCGCAGCACTGCGTAGTGATCTGTATTCAGTGCTGGCTGGGCTTACGAGCAAAGTCATGCGCTCAACGTCAGACGATGATGTTGCCGAGAGTCGAATCGCGCATTGGGAAGAGCGAAACTGGGAAGGGCAACAACGTGCCCGCGCCACGCTCAGCGAGATCGATGAGGCAGGCCATTACGACTTGGCAACGCTTTCCGTGGCTCTTCGGGTTCTGCGGACCCTGGTGCAACAGGGTTCAAGTTCCGCGCATCCCGATGGTGATGTCCCGGCTGAATCATCAGCGTCCAAGATGTGAGACCACCGTGCGTGATCTTGTGACAACCAATGGCGGAAATGCAGAGTTGTAACTCGTTCACTGGATCTAGATCTCAAGTCGCAAAGATCAACTCCCCGTGCGCGCCCGCCTACGCCAGGTGAATTGCTGGGGGCCGCGGCGCGGCAAATCGTGTTGACGCCGAAATTGACGGTCTCCAGATTCCCGCCCTAATTTCTGTGCCGCGCTGTGCACCACGCAGCGTTGCGGGGTTCGCGTCGCCGACGCGAGTGAATGGGGGAGCCCCGCAGAACCATTGGGGGGAATGTGGATTCGATCGATCATGTCTCGACGCTCGTGCGGACATTGCTGCGGGAGCGGTCGATCGATCCACTGACCGAGGTTGACGCCGTCCGCGCACTCGTCGAGCAGGTTGTTGATGACTTTCTCATTGCGTGCGCGGACGGCACACCTGGAATGCCGACTGCGACACCGCGCCGTGAGGACCTCATCGATGCTGTGGGCGACTCGGTGACCGGATTCGGTCCGCTCCAGCGTTACCTTGATGATCCGAACATTGAGGAAATCTGGATCAATCATCCAAGTCGAGTGTTTGTGGCGAGGAACGGTCGCAGTGAACTCACATCCACGGTCTTGACCGACTCGGGAGTACGCGATTTGGTCGAACGGATGCTCAGCAGTTCGGGACGGCGGCTGGATCTGAGCTCACCGTTTGTCGATGCGGCGTTGCCTGACGGCAGCCGACTGCACGTTGCCATCCCGGACATCACGCGACGCCACTGGGCAGTCAACCTTCGAAAGCATGTGTGCGCAGCCCGCGAACTTGATGACCTCGTTCGGTTGGGTGCGATGAACCAACAACTTGCGACCTTCCTGTCCGCTGCCGTGGTTGCCGGACTCAACATCCTGGTAGCGGGCGCTACACAGGCAGGCAAGACGACCGCACTCAACGCACTTCTGGGAGCCGTTCCCGCGAGTGAGCGAGTTGTAACCTGCGAAGAGACTTTCGAGTTGCAGCTCGCTGATCACCCAGATTGGGTGGCGATGCAAACTCGGCAGGCGGGCCTCGAGGGTACGGGCGAGATCACACTGCGCGACCTGGTCCGTGAGGCGCTACGCATGCGCCCGACCCGTTTGATTGTCGGTGAGGTTCGACAGCAGGAGGCACTCGACCTGCTGGTGGCAATGAACTCCGGAATGCCTGCGATGGCGTCGCTGCACGCCAACTCCGCGAGGGAAGCCGTCACGAAACTCTGCACTCTGCCGCTGCTTGCGGGAGCGAATATCTCCGCGGACTTCGTTGTTCCGACGGTCGCTGGGTGTGTTGATCTTGTGGTCCATCTTGAGACAACTGCGTCCGGCCAACGTCGCGTCAGTGAGGTCGCAGCACTCTCAGGTCGTGTTGAAAATGGGGTCATCGAACTTGCCCCAATGTTCGTGACGGCTGGCTCAGAACTGGTTCGCGCCGACGGCTTTCCGCCACATGAACACCGGTTTGTTCGGGCTGGGTTTGATCTGCCAGCGATCCTCGGCTCTGCGCGAGCTGCCTGATGGGTGCGCTCATCGGGTTGTGCCTCGGCTGCGGAGTTCTCAGTGTCTGGCTGGCCTTCTCATCCGGCGGCCGATCGAGTCAGACAGGAGGCAGGGAGGGCAACCGTGCCGCTGCGGGCCATGCCCGTCGCCGTCGTCACCAGCTCTCGGCTGCTTCGGGCCTGGTCGCGGGTGTGCTCGCGTATCTGCTCACCGGCTTGGCTATTGCTGGCGTGATGGCAGCTGTGGCCGGCAGCTTTCTCCCGCGAATCGTCGAAGACCGAAAGCGGCAACGCGATGCACATCGGCGCAGACAGGCGTGGCCCGATGTGATCGACAGCCTGGTCTCAGCGGTGCGAGCAGGAATGTCCCTGCCTGAAGCGGTAGCGGCAGTTGGCGTGCGGGGCCCACAAGTCGTGCGTCCTGCGTTCGTCCGATTCGCGGCTGACTACCGCGCGAGTGGCAGGTTCACTGACTGCATTCTGCGGCTGCGAGATGACGTACAAGACCCGGTGGCGGACCGCATCGTCGAGGCATTGCTGGCCGCCCGCGACGTCGGCGGATCCGATCTAGGGCGGATGCTCCGCACCCTCAGCGACTTCGTGCGTCAGGACTTGCGCTTTCGTGGTGAGGCAGAAGCGCGTCGTTCCTGGACCGTCAATGGGGCGCGGTTGGCGATCGCCGCGCCGTGGTTGGTGCTCCTGCTGTTGTCGACCAGGCCAGAGGCGGCTGTGGCGTACCAGACCTCGGCGGGGATGTTCGTCCTGGTCGCCTGCGCCGGTGCATGCGTCTTGGCGTACTACCTCATGACGAGGATTGGTCGGCTACCCGATGAAGTCCGCGTGATGCTGTGAGCGCGCTGCTGGTAGGTGCAGTGATGGGGGCGCTGTTTGCGGGCGGAACTCTGCTGCTCGTGATGCAAAGTCGGAGGGCGCGCAGGCCTGACGCACGCGTTTTGCCGTACGTGCAGGTCACGGGATTCGACTGGGCCAGAGAACCCGCTGAGTCGAGCAAGTGGTTGTCATCCGAGCAGCTGCGACGGCTGCTGAATTCGATCGTCACGGATGCTTCAGTCCAACGCCGACTTGATCAAGCGAATTCAGGCATCGATCTCAATGCGTTCCGGGTGGACCAACTGAGGTGGGCGTGTTTCGGTGCTGCTGGTGCGATCGCCTTCGGGTTGATCAGAGTGCTCGCCCACGAACCAATCCCAGTCCCGATTTGGTTTCTCTTCACTCTGGGCGCGGCGTTCGCAGGCGCAATGCTGCGCGACTATCGCCTCAGCCAGGAAGCCAGGCGTCGGATCGAGGTCATCACCTCGGAACTGCCCGGATTCGCCGAGCTCCTCGCCTTCACTGTGGCAGCTGGATTGGCCCCGGCGAGTGCACTAAGCCGGGTTGCAAACCGAGTTGGCGGGGAGTTCGCGATCGAGTTGCGCGCCTGTTGTGACCAAGTCGCCGCGGGCAGACCCTTCACTGATGCCCTCGAAGCGCTGGCACATCGAACAGGTTCGGAATCGGTCCAGCGGTTCGTGGACGGGATTGTTGTTGCCATCGAACGCGGAACCCCGATCGCCGAAGTCCTGCGAGCGCAAGCCATCGATGCCCGCGCTGCAAGCCATCGCCAGCTCATGGAGTCGGCAGGCAAAAGGGAAATCTTCGCGCTGGTGCCCGTCGTCTTTTTGATCTTGCCTGCAGTTGTGGTGGTCGCGGTATTCCCGGGGATCTTCGGGCTGGTTGTGGCGACCGGGTAGCGGCTGCGGAGCGCGCATTGCAGGTCAAGTCAGTAGTTCTTCTACAGGAAAGGAAAGTCCATGTTTCTTCTCGGCCGCAAGGTTGATATCAAGAACGCGATCGGATCACTTGTCGCAGGCGTCGTCAACCGCCTGACTCGGATACTCCTGGTGCTATCGCGGCGGTTGCAGCCAGACCGTGGTGATGTGCCGGGTTGGGTGTTGGTGACTGTCATGACGGCCGGGCTCGTGACGGGACTTTGGATGATCGCCGACGACCAACTCACCGCCCTACTCACCAAGGCGATCAACTCTGTCAGCAAATGAGGATGAGACGTATCGCTTTGAATCAACGCGGGTCCGCGGTTGTGGAGTTCGTCTTGGTGGCTCCATTGGTGATCTTGGTCTTCGCGGCAGTCGCGCAGATCTGTCTCGCGAGCTACGTTCGCTCGACGCTCATTGCGTGTGCAGCCGAGGGGGCCCGTGCGGGTGCCGAACAAGACGCCGACCGCTTCGTCGCGGTGAATCGGACGAAGAACGCGTTGTCCGACAGCATCGCTGCGGGCACGGTTGAACACATTGACGTCGGTCGTTCTCGGGGTCAGGGTGCCGAAACGGTTGCCGTCACGATTACTGCGCGACTGCCACTGTTCGGGCTGCTCGGGCCAACGACGTTGACGGTGACTGGGCACGCGCTGAGCGAATCCTTGGACGGCGATGGCGGTGCCAACTTCTGATGACGAGACTTCGAAGGTCGGACGTAGCTCGTGACGATGGCTCGGCAGTCGTGGAGTTCGTCGTGCTGGCGGTAATGATCATGGTGCCGTTGGTATATGCCGCAGTGGTTGTTCTCAAGGTGCATTCAGCCACGTACGCAGCCGTGACCGCGGCCCGCGAAGCCGGACGTGCCTACGTCACTGCAGACACGACGTCGGCTGCGTCTGCGCGCGCACGGTCGGCTGCACGAATTGCACTGGCGGATCACGGATTACCCGAACCGAACCTGTCGATCGCGTGTGTAGATGGAACCTGTCTTGCGCCGGGCTCGGGGATTCGAGTTGAGGTTCGAACCGAGGTGCCAATTCCATTTTCGCCGTTTGGTGACGATCGATCGGTGATTCCGGTCAGTGCTATTCACCAAACGCGCGTTGATATCTATCGGCGGGGGTAGTCACGTGATCCGGTGGATCCGCCGTAGTCGCAACGCGGACGAAGGCACGATCATGGTTCTCGTACTCGGCCTAGTGCCGGTGGTTGCGGGACTCATCGCCGTCGGCACCGATGCCGCTGTCTTGTTCAGCCATCGCCGCGCCCTCGTTTCTCACGCGGATGCCGCAGCGCTGGCAGCAGCTCAGTCTGCTGACCTAGGCACGCTCTACACCGCACGAAAGATCGAATCGCTTCCACTTGACTGCAGAACTGCCAGGTCAGTCGTCACACGGCGAATAGAGCAGGCCTCCGAGGATTCACGCGCGACCGCACCACAGTTGGCCGATTTCAGCTGCAACCGCAACGCAGTCAGGGTGAGACTCCGGTCGAAGGCGCAGTTGCCATTTGCCAAGCACTTCGGAATTGAGCCGACCGTTGAGGTTGCCGCAGACGCCGCAGCGACGTCGCCACTGCGTTGATCGCGTGGGCAATTCCGGCGTGACCTAAGCTCTGTATTTGTGCCGTCATTGGAAGTTGCCGAACAGCTCAAGGAGTTGACCTCAACACTCGCCAGCGTTGAGTCCGTCCTCGATGTGCCGAAGCTTGAGGTGGAAGTCACCGAGTTGGAGAAGCAGGCCTCGGCCCCTGATCTATGGGATGACCAGGAGCGGGCCCAGGCCGTGACAAGTCGCCTGTCGTTTGTGCAGGGAGAGATCCGCAGGGTCGCTGCACTTCGCGTGCGAGTTGATGACCTGCCCGTCATGTTCGAACTCGCCGAAGTTGAAGGTGACGAGGAAATGCTGGCTGAGGCGGGTGTCGAACTCGAATCGGTCGCTCGCGAAGTTGCTGAGATGGAAGTCCGCACCCTTCTTAGCGGCGAATACGATGCGCGCGAGGCGCTGATGACGATCCGTTCAGAAGCGGGGGGCGTGGACGCCGCTGACTGGGCTGAGATGCTCATGCGGATGTACACGCGCTACTGCGAACGTCACGGTTGGCCAGTTCAGGTGTACGACATTTCTTATGCCGAAGAGGCGGGCATTAAGTCGGCAACTTTCGCGGTGAAGGCACCGTATGCGTACGGCACGCTGTCGGTGGAGCAGGGCACTCATCGCCTGGTGCGAATCTCACCGTTCGACAACCAAGGGCGACGCCAGACTTCGTTCGCCGGCGTTGAGGTTATCCCCGTCGTTGAACAGACTGATCACATCGAAATTCCGGAAGACGAAATCCGCGTTGACGTGTATCGGTCCAGCGGCCCAGGCGGCCAGGGCGTTAACACGACGGACTCTGCTGTTCGCTTGACTCACATTCCAACCGGCATCGTCGTGTCATGTCAGAACGAACGATCGCAACTCCAAAATAAGGCAAGTGCGATGGCCGTTCTGCAGGCGAAGTTACTCGATCGAAAGCGGTTGGAGGAGCAAGCAAAGATCAATGCCCTCAAGGGAGACACGAGCGGTTCCTGGGGCAATCAGATGCGCTCGTACGTTCTGCATCCGTATCAGATGGTCAAGGACCTGCGCACCGAACAAGAGACCGGAAACACTGCGGCCGTGCTTGATGGCGAGATCGATGAATTCGTCGAATCAGGCATTCGCTGGCGCAGACAACAGGACTAGCCTGCTGCCCGCGCCAGCGCTACTGCCTTGAGCGCACGACGCGCTAGGCCGAGCGCGTCACCACAAAGGTGGACTCAGTCGCCGGTGGAGCTGGCAACGGCACGTCGGTCGGTGTCTTGCCAAGGTGAATCTGCGCTGGTGCACCGTCGACGCTGACATTGAGCGTCACGTTGCCGCAACCAGCCTTGAACCGAAGGCCGTCAACGCCGGTGTAGTTGTGCAATTCAAAGGTGATGACGTTTGGCGTTGGTCGGCGCACGAACAGCTGATCGTTTGCTTCGAGCTTGACCAATCGCACATCGGAGAACTTCGCGGTCGTGGTGATGGAGCCGCGGAAGATCTTGCGGGCACCACGCCCATCTGTTTCGTGCTGATCATGGGTGACCCGGAATTGGAATCCGTTGCCGTCATGCCATAGCCACGCACCCGCCGGCCGGTTGCGAACCTCGCCGTTTGAGCCGATGACCGACTCAGGGAGGCGGCCGCTCGGGCAGCCAATTGGGGAGGGCGCACTGGAAACCACCTGGTAGGAACTTGTCCCTGCGCGATTCTCGGCTGGGACCACGAGCGGGTCTTTGCCGATGTTGATCTGGACCGGGGTTCCATCGACAGATGCCTTCAACGTGACCGACTTCTTGCAGCTTGCTTTGAAGCTGAGCCCGTCAATTCGCGAGTAGTTGGCGAACCGAAATGTGATCTTCTTTCGGCTGGGTCGAGATACAGCAAACGAATCGGAGCCTTCAAGCTTGACACCACGAACCGAACTGATCTTGCCGGTTGAGGTTATGGAACCACGGAAAATCTTGCGGGCACCGGTCTTGGTGCCTTCGGGAGTCGACGCTGAAGCAGGCTTGAGTTGATCGTGAGTGGCTCGCAGGTGGTACCTCGAGCCGTCATGCCAGAACCACACACCCGTTGGCGCGCCCGCCTTGAGGGTTCCTGACTTCCCGAGGACCTCGGCTGGCAACAGCCCACTCGAGCAAGTGGCGGCACGAGGTGCGGGCGAAGCGTCGCCGGTTGCAGCTTGCGCTGCGCTCGTCGTCATAGGCGCTACTAGGGCTGCTCCGACGATGGCTGTGGCGGCTGCAACTGTGGTGAGGGATTTGCGGGGCTTGGTTCCCACTGGGGCCTGTCCTTCCTAGATCTTCGATGTGATGGGTATTCGTGGACGGATTCGTCTGCAGCACAGGCTAGGAGTCGGTCGGTAAACAAATGGCGAGTACCGATCCACGGCTTTGCCAAGAGTCACCCAGACTTTGCGCTCAAGGACGCCGCGAGAACATCGGCATTTCTGCCCTAGAGTTTGTTCTATGCCGCCGCCGTCAGACTCTGAAGAACTCCTAGTCGCACCAAATCCCGGTGATGGATGGGCCATCAACTTCGGTGAGGGCGAGGGAGTAGTTGAAGGTCAGCGGGAGGCTCTGTGCACCGTGGGAAATGGCCGGTGGGCCACGCGTGGAGCACTGCCGGAGTGCAATGCGGATGACACTCACTATCCAGGCACCTACGTCGCTGGGCTCTACAACCGGCTGCCCAGCCAGGTAAGTGATCGGATCACTGAGGACGAGAGTCTTGTCAACGTTCCCAATTGGCTTCCCTTCACCCTCGCGGCCCAGGATTCGCCGTGGTTGGGTGACCCCACGGTTGAGGTGTTCGAGAACCGACACGAACTGGACCTGCGTTCGGGGATCCTTGTTCGTCACTTCCGGATGAAGGACTCGGCGGGGCGCATCACTGCGGTCAAGCAGCGCAGATTCATGCATCTGGAGCGGCACGAGTTCGCCGCACTACAGACCGTGATTGTTCCGGAGAACTGGTCAGGCGAACTTCGCATCCGCTCGGGCATCGACGCTGGCGTGAAGAACTTTGGTGTACCTCGTTACCGGCAGTTGAGCTCCGTACATCTGCGGGTTGAGGAACTAAGGCATGTCGGTGACGTTGCGTTGGCGATCGTCGAAACAGTCCAGTCGAAGACCCGCATCGCCACCGCTGTCCGGCTGAGCTTGCATGACAGTGCTGGCCCGCTGGGATCTGACCGAGTGCACATCACCCAAGCGGTCGAAGGTGATTGGGTCGGCCATCTTGCAGTCCTCCAGGTGACGGAGGGTGAAGAAATTGTGGCTGACAAAGTCGCCGCTCTCATGACGAGCCGCGATGCCGCCATCGCCTCACCCGAAGAGGCGGCACTTGCTGCCCTTTCAACAACTGGTCCAATTGACGACTTGATCGACAGTCATGAGCTCGCGTGGCGGCGGTTATGGCAGCGATTCCACATTGAGCTCGATCCCGATGGGCAAGTTGATGTCGCCACGCTGCGCCTCTACGCGTACCACTTGATCATCTCAATGTACGGTGTCGGAGCCGGAAATCTGGATGCGGGCGTACCGGCGCGAGGGCTGCACGGCGAGGCCTACCGCGGCCACATCTTCTGGGATGAGCTCTTCATCTTCCCGATTCTCAACCTTCGCCTCCCATGGGTGTGCCGCTCACTGTTGCGTTACCGCGTGCGCAGGCTCGCCGCCGCTCGCGCGGCCGCAGTGGACGCTGGACTCGATGGCGCGCTGTTCCCGTGGCAGTCGGGCAGTGACGGTGCCGAGCAGACTCCGAAAGTTCACTTGAACCCAGATTCAGGTAGATGGCTACCTGACGTCACACACCTGCAGCGACACGTTGGGCTGGCAATTGCGTACAACGTGATGCAGTACTTCGAGGTCAGTGGTGACTTCGTGTTCCTCGAACAGGAGGGTGCCGAAATCCTCCTCGAAATCACCCGTTGCTTCGCGAGCCTCACGACGTTTGATGAAGACAAGGGCCGCTTCGTCATTAACGGCGTCATCGGCCCCGACGAGTTCCACACCGGCTACCCGGGTGCAGACGAGCCAGGGATCGACAACAACGCCTACACCAACCTGATGACGGTGTGGCTGATGCGAGCGGCCCTTCAGGTACTCAATGAACTCCCGGAACCACGGCGCGCTGAGATCGTCGGGAAGTTGTCGATTGCCGACGAAGAAATGGTCCGGTGGTCGGACATCAGTGAGCAGATGTTCATCCCCTTCCACATCGACCCGGAAACGGGTGCCGAGGTCATCAGCCAGTTCGAGGGCTACGAGGAGCTCGCTGAACTCGATTGGGATGGCCTCAGCGAACGGCACGGCAACGTGTCGCGGCTCGACCGAATCATGGAAGCCGAGCACGACAGCGTGAATAACTATCAGGCATCCAAACAAGCGGATGTTCTGATGTTGCCCTACTTGCTGTCAGCCAACGAGCTTGAGGAGATGTTGGGTGAACTGGGGTACAGCTGGACCTCCGCTCAACTTCCGGCGACGATCGATTACTACCTTGCGCGGACGTCTCACGGTTCAACGTTGAGCACGCTTGTCCACGCCTGGGTCCTGGCTCGAAGCCAACGAGCCGACGCGATCGGATTCCTCGACCGGACTTTGCGCGCGGACTTGGAAATTGCGCAGGCCGGAACTACCAGTGAAGGGATCCACCTCGCTGGTATGGCCGGGGCGATTGACATGGTTCAGCGCTGTTTTGGTGGCATTGAAGTTCGGGCCGGAGCATTGTGGTTTGACCCGTTGTGGCCGGAGGAGTTCGGCGTCCTTGAGTTCACCTTGCGCTACCGGCGCCATAGCCTGCTTGTTCGGATCAACGGGCGCAACATTGAAGTTGAAGACATCGGCGGACCAGCCCAAACCACCATCAATGTTGGGTTTGGCTCCGATGACGAGGCACAACGTCTCCACGTCGGGCAGATCATCCTTCATGGGATGCCCCCGAGAAACTGATTGGCCACCTCGCGAAGACGATCGGTTGCTGCCATCGGGCGATCGTCAACGGGCGAATTGTGTCCGCAGCCAATATCGTTCCGCGGGTGACTCGAACTCTCTGGAAATCGTCTGTCCTTGCCGCAGCAGCATCTGTCGCCCTTGTCGCGGGGCTAGCGGGTTGTTCGACTACTAGTCAGAACGCCACGGCAAGTAAGCCGAGCGACGCGACTCTTGTGGTGTCTCAAGATGGCAAGAGCAACCCGGGTGCCAACCCCAAGGTGGCAGTTCCGTTCTTCATCACAGGGGCCAAGTTCGACGCAAACCAAGACGTGAGACTTCAGTTCTATGCGGGCAGCACCAGTCAGGGAAAGGCCCTCTTCAAGACGGAGGTGAAGGCATCGGCAGACGGGTCCTTCACGACCCAGATTTCGACTGGCCTGGCACTCGGCCAGTACACAGTTGCGGGTGACTCGCAGGGTGAGAAGGCCGAACAGCTCTTCCAGATCTCGAAGGCGCGAACGCCGGGTGTCACGAAGATCACCTACGACGGTGTCCCCGGTGCGCTGATGAGCCCGACAGTTTTCAACGGCAACGTCTACATCGCGCAGAGCGCCAGCGGCGGATCCATTTACCAATGGGCGAAGACGAGCCTGCCGTACACAGCCGCATCACCAACCGCCGCTGTGAAGCCCACAGCGAGTTGGCAGCCGTCGATGCCCGCTGGCATCAAGATGGAGCAGATCAACTTCAACAATGCCGGTGACCAGTTGCTGATCACCAAGAAGGCCAAGGACATCAATGCCACCGGCGGCAACTCCGTCTTCAGCTACACCTACGGCTCAGGCGACGGCAAGCAACTTGCCGGCAACATCGAACCGGCTGGCAACGGCTACTACACCTGGGGGCCAGGCGCCGGACCCGACACCGATCCACACAACACCGCCGAAGGTGCTTTCAAGTACACGAGCAAGGCGTTCCCGACGACCACACCCACCAAGGTTTCCATCGGCGACGGCGGTGGCGTGGTCCAGGCATCGAACGGGTGGTACTACTTCGGATCGCTGCAGTCCGGCTGTGTCTACAAGATGAAGGAAGACGCATCGTGGGCCACCTACGTCTACTGCATTCCGTCGTGGGGTGCGAACAATCAGAACCAGAGCGTCTACTCATTGGCTGAGGACGGTTCCGGGAACGTGTACGCCGCGTACCAGGGTGCCACCGATAACAACTCCGTCGTCCTGAAGATCACCCCTAGTGGATCTGACAAGGCGGACACCGTCTCGGCGATTCAGGTTGCCGGTTGGGCGCGCACGACCGGTCTGGCCGTCAACGCAGATGGCTCGAAGGTCTTCGTCAACGGGACGTCGATGAAGCAGTACAACACCAACAACACCAATTCGATTCTCACGATTGATGCTCCCAAGTGGGCAGATGTGAAGGCCCCAACGGCAACAACGCCCACCTCAGTTGTGACGATTCCTGGTGAGCCCTGGCTGACCGGAATCACCTACGACGAGGCACAGGACATTGTGTACGCCGCTGACAACACCGGCGGCTTCTACATGAACTTCCGCTAAGGGGTGAGCGGGTCATGAAGTCGGCGCGTTAGGGTCGGCTTCGTGACCACGACATCAGGTGAAAACCAGGCCGCTGAATCCGGCATCGACCTCGCTGCCCTCGACCCGCAGGTTCGCCCGCAGGACGATTTCTTTCGGGCAATCAATGGTCGGTGGTTGGACGAGTTCGAGATCCCCGAGGACAAAGCGCAGTACGCGTCCTTCACTGCGTTGCACGATGTTGCAGAGGAACAGCTCCACGAGATCATTACCGAACTCAGCGATGGGGTGGATCTCACCGCACTTGATGCTGATGGGAAACCACAAGACCCGGCAACCCAAGTTGCCATCCTCTTTGCCGACTTCATGGATACTGATCGGCTCGATGCGGCCGGGACCGCGCCGCTCGCGCCGTTGCTTGATCGAACCGCGAGCG
>Ga0209174_10001742_pt1 | contig 15098 bp, 10 predicted proteins | sample JI91814BDNA_FD_187505 | JGI IMG/M metagenome (GOLD analysis project Ga0209174, IMG submission 187505) | Wastewater effluent complex algal communities from Wisconsin, to seasonally profile nutrient transformation and Carbon sequestration -... | ecosystem: Engineered > WWTP > Effluent > Algae...
GCTTTAACAGGAATTACCCAAGTTTCGGTGGTGGTGGGGGAACAACCCGCGGATTATCGTTTTGGGCGTTTAATGACAACGATCGCGCAAAATCCTTCGGCTTCTTTAGCATCAGTTTATCAAGGCCGTTATGGTTTATTTAATTTAGGTTCAAGTGCCATTACAAATACTTTAGGAGAGCAGGGAGAAGCCATCAAAGTCGCGGTTAAACGCGTCACTCCACAGTTGAAGTCTTTATTAGCTGCTAAGTTATTAAAATCAACAATTAATGAAACTTCATCACGGCTAAAAGTAAGGGCAACTTTATCCCTATTAAACCCAGACTCTCAAGTTTTAATAGAACGATTTACCATGAGAGCAAATAATATATCATCCTTACCCGGATTAACGCAGAAAAATGACGGTAAAAATTCTCCCATTGTCAGTATTCCGATGGGGAGTCGTTGCCAATATCGGTTTTTTAACGAGGGCGATCGCCCGGTTTATTGTCTGATTTTTGCTTTAGACAGTAGCGCAGAAGTAAGATTCTTTAATCCTCTGAGAAATTCTCAAAAAAGCACTGAAGAAACCGTGACTAATTTCTCGGTTAATAATGGAATTAACCCCGGAGAAAGTTTGACTTTTCCTTTAGTCAATTCTCTCAATAGAGGCGAAAATAGAGAATGGATACTAGGAGCGCGATCGGGTTTAGCCGAAAATCTCATTGTTTTTAGTAATGCACCTTTTCTACAGACATTAGAAGAATTAGAGAGGGACATAACCGCGATGAAAGAATCTCAAAATATACCCATCTTAGGAAAACCTTTAAATGTAGCAAACGCGGTATTACAAGATTTACACAATGCCAGTTTAAAACGAGTGGAAACAGCCGGAATAGTTACCGATGATTGGGCATTAGATGTTAATAATTGGGCGACTTTAAATTTCGTTTATCGAGTCGTTTAACTTATATCCTTCTTTTCTTTCCTTTGTGCCTTTGTGCCTTTGTGGTTGATAAAAAAGTAACAAGATCACTATCAAATGATATTACCGAGAAACGGTTTCCGAAACCCGGTTTCTTTGATTTGAACTAAAATTAAAACTTTTTTGATGACAAACCCCCCAAATGTTCCCAAACCGATTAAAATAAGAAAAGTAAAACAGAAGTCTTATGGGAATCCTTCATGTCGGTAGTCTCAGTATTCGCGTCGATCGCAGTCTTAGCTATTCTTATTATTGTTCACGAATTGGGGCACTTTCTGGCGGCTCGTTGGCAAAATATCCACGTTAACCGTTTTTCCATCGGGTTTGGTCCCATTCTTTGGAAATATCAAGGCCCGGAAACAGAATACGCGATCCGAGGTTTTCCCCTGGGAGGTTTTGTCGGTTTTCCTGATGATGATCCTGATAGTAATATTCCTCCTAATGATCCAAATTTACTCCGTAATCGTCCGATTTTTGATCGGGCGATCGTGATTAGTGCAGGGGTGATCGCGAATTTAATTTTTGCCTATCTTCTGCTGGTATTTCAAATCGGTTTACTGGGAGTTCAAGAATTAGCACCCGGAGTATCTATTTCCCAAGTAAGTCCTCAAATTACTGTCGCGACTAAAGCGGGAATTAAACCCGGTGATCTGGTTTTAGCTGTCAATGGTGAAACGTTGGGTGGTGAAACAACCGCGGTAAAATCTTTACAGGAATATATCCAAAAGCATCCTAATCAACCGGTTCAATTATTAATTAAACATGATAATGGTGAAATATTAACCATTAGTGTCACTCCCGAAAAAGCTAGTGATGGGAAGGGAAGAATAGGGGTTCAATTAGTCCCTAATAGTGGAAAACAAGGTGTTTTAATGAATCCTGTACCAGAAGTGATTGTCGCGTCTGATGCTGGGCTAACACCGGGTGATGTTGTCTTAGCTGTTAATGGTGAAAAATTAGGAAAAATCCCTGGGGGCATGACAGCTTTTATGGATGTTTTCTCAAGTCATCCTAATGAAAAAGTTTCTCTGTTAATTCAACAAGGAAGTCAAGAAAAGACGATTGAAGTCACCCCAACAACGGCTGAAAGTCAAGGGTTTATTGCTCTGAGATTAGCTCCTAATGTCATCAGAAATAAAGCGCAAAATATCGGAGATGCCTTTAATAAGGGTGCGACGGAATTTCAAAATATTTTCGTGAATACCTGGAAAGGATTTGGAAAATTAATCACCAATTTTCAACAAACCGCGGATCAATTATCGGGGCCCGTTGCTATTGTTGCTATTGGTGCGGATATTGCCAAATCCGATGGGGCGGCTCTTTTTCAATTTGCCGCGATTATTAGCATTAACCTGGCAATTATTAACATTTTACCTCTCCCGGCACTCGATGGAGGTCAATTGGTGTTTCTTTTAATTGAAGGATTATTAGGAAAACCATTACCCAATCGTATTCAGGAAGGTGTGATGCAGACGGGGTTAATCTTATTACTAGGGTTGGGTATTATCTTGATTGTTCGAGATACGGCCCATTTAGAATGGGTGCAAAAGTTGTTTCAACAATAATTAGAAAATAGGATATGGGGTATTATATCACATCAGTACATTTTTTGTCAATAGTTATAGAAAATAATGCCCTATATCCTATACCCGGATGCCCCATTAGTCTCTCAAGAGTTGAGTTTGTCATGATATTTTAACAATTATAAAGTAATATTTCATTTGCTTGTGTTGCTCATCGGTGTAGGGAATAATTAAAGATAAGGGGAAACAGGAACTAAAGCTTGTGTCACCCCTGCCCTAACGCCACGGAGGATAAGCCGATGTATAATAGTCGAACCCCTGGACTCTCGAATACACAACAGAAGTATCTGAGAGAGCGAAACTTAGTTTCTCAACGTAATAGTCAGTTACGTGCGCGCGTTTCCTCTGAAGAAGCTTTGGTGAATGCTGAGTTAGAAGATTTATCTAATTTGTTAGCTTCTTTGGAGAGTTTTTCGGGAAAATAGACTAGGTTAGTAAATATCATTTACTCCTATTGGTACTGATTCAACTCTTATGGCCAAGAGTTGAGATTTATATTGCCCATCGACAAGATGAAACCCAGTTTTATATCAAAATTGGGTTTCATCTTATTTGCAGTTTAGTATTTATTTGTTTGAGGGTATCAAAACAGCCCCAATAGTTTTAATATAATTGAGTTTATCATATTTTTCAGAGGTGAGACTGATGGAGCGTTTACCAGAAAATTTACAACGAGCCCAGGGCCAAGTCGCGATCGTTACGGGGGCTTCGCGGGGAATCGGACGGGCGATCGCGCTTTCTTTGGCGACGGAAGGTGCAAAAGTAGTGATTAATTATGCCACTTCCAGTGCTGCCGCCGATGAATTAGTAGAGGAAATAGTCGCGGGGGGAGGAGACGCGATCGCCCTAGGAGCGGATGTATCGAAAGCCGATCAAGTTGACACACTATTTAAGAGTGTAATGGCGAAATGGGGACGTATTGATATACTCGTTAATAACGCGGGAATTACCCGTGATACCCTCTTATTACGGATGAAATTAGAAGACTGGCAAGCCGTCATAGATTTGAATTTAACGGGGGTATTTTTATGTACAAAAGCCGTCAGTAAAATCATGTTAAAACAAAGTCGCGGTCGAATTATTAATATTGCCTCCGTTGCGGGACAAATGGGCAACCCCGGACAAGGAAATTATAGTGCCGCGAAAGCAGGAGTGATCGGATTTACCAAGACAATTGCCAAAGAATTAGCCAGTCGTGCCATTACGGTAAATGCTGTAGCTCCGGGTTTTATTACCACAGATATGACAAAAGATTTGAAGTCCGATGAAATTCTGAAATATATCCCCCTCGGACGCTATGGAGAACCCGAAGAAATCGCGGGTATGGTAAGATTTTTAGCAACCGATCCGGCTGCTTCTTATATTACAGGTCAAGTCTTTAATGTTGATGGTGGTATGGTGATGGCATAATCGTGATTATTTTCACAAAAATTTGCGTTTAAGAAAATAACCACCAAGGCACAAAAGCACAAACGTGAGAGAAAATCAACGGATTAAAAATCCGATCGCGCTTCTTCTCTTCTCTTCATTTCCTCACCTGAAAGTGATGAAAATTCCCCTCTTTGTGTCCTCTGTGCCTTTGTGGTTCCTTTGATTTACCTAGGGAAAAAATCACCAAGAGAAAAGACGCGATCGAGCCTAATCAATAATCAATCATAATACCAGTGATTTTTCTAACCAATAAGTCGTCATTTCTCCCCTCCCTTTAACAGTAACTTGCCCGCGTTTCTCAAACTTATACTTATCTTTTAATCGTTGATAAGTTGCCTCAGTCACTTGAATCTTACCAGGTAAACCCGATGATTCCATCCGAGAGGCAACATTTACCGCGTCACCCCAGAGATCATAAATAAATTTCTTCACCCCAATGACACCCGCGACGACTGAGCCACTATTAATACCAATTCTGATTTGTAACTCCTCGTCATACTTCGCTTGAAAGTGCGCGATCGCGACTTGCATATCCAGAGCCATTTGGGCAATAACTTCCGCATGATCCGGTTTAGCAAGAGGCAATCCACCCACCACCATATAAGCATCCCCAATCGTTTTAATTTTTTCTAAACCATGCTTTTCCGTTAACGCGTCGAAAGTCGAAAAAATCTCATTCAATAAATTGACTAACTCCGTCGGTTTGATCCGAGCAGATAAAGGAGTAAAACCGACAATATCGGCAAATAAAATCGTGACTTCATCGAAGTGTTCAGCAATAGCACTCGTATCTTGTTTCAACCGTTGCACAATAGATAAAGGCAAAACATTTAATAATAATCGCTCAGATTGTTCCTGACTCTCTTGTAAAACTAAATCAGTAATTTGACGCTCTAATTCGGCTCCGGCTCTTGCCGCGAAAATCTTTAAAACTAATTCCCTAGTTTCATCATCTTGCATCGGGTTTATATCCAACACCGCGATATGACCGATCACATTACCTGTAGAATCAATTAAGGGTATTCCGGCATAGCTCCTTACCTTCAAATCAACTAAAATTTCTTTGTCAGAAAAAATCTGAATGAGATTATCGTGATAGCAAGAATATTTCGCACTGCTAATCACTTCACCACAAGGAGTTCCGTCCAAGTCATACTCAATATTTTGAACAAAATTATTGTCACCCCAAAATGATAAAGTCCTAAGTCTATTTTTTTCAATATTCCCATATTCGGTGACTAAAGTATAACTAGCTCCCAATATTTCCGCGAGGTAGCGGACACAGGCGCGGAAGAACTCAGCACCAGTTTTTGACGCGGTTCCCTCAACAATTAATTGCAGGGCTTCTTCGCGGCGTTTACGCTCGCGAATATCCCTCATTACGCAGAGGACTGAGTTGGGAGAGAGGGGTGATATATTCGCACATAAATCAGTTTTTTCTCCCTCTGTCATCAGACTATATTCTATTTCAATAGGCTGATTAGTTTCTAAAGTTTTTTGGATGGCAGACAAGAGGATATCCGCGGTTTTTTTGGGGAATATCTCGTGCAGACTTTTCCCAAGTTGTTCTCCGTCGTAGGGGAACAACAACAGAGTGTTTGTGTCAGCTCTTTTTAAAGCCCGTCCTTCAGCATCAAAGACAATAACTAATTCAGTCATTCCTTTAAATAGAGCTCGTAGTTCAGCTTCAGAACTTGCCAACGCGGCTTGAGTTTTTTGCAAAGCTGTTACGGTTTGCTGTAACTGTTCATTACGAACTTGGAGATTTTTCTGAAGGATTTGGATTTTCAACTGAGTTTGAATTCTGACTAAGATTTCTTCTAGTTGAAACGGTTTGGTTATGTAATCTACTCCTCCCACTTCAAAGGCTTGAAGTTTATCATCAATTCCATCACCAGCACTTAAAAAGATGATAGGAATAGAACAGGTTTGGGGATTTTCTTTCAATTCTTGACAAACTTCATAGCCTCCCATTCCTGGCATATTAATGTCCAGAAGAATCAGATCGGGAGTCACTGTTTTGGCGGCAATTAACGCACCTTGTCCATTGATTGCTTTGCGTACATTGTATCCTTTTTCAGAGAGAAAATCCGATAAAAAGCGGATATTTTCAATTTTGTCATCAACCACAAGAATATCCGCGATAAATTCATCATTTTTTACATTTATTTCCATTGAAGTCTATCCCAGAAAAGAATAATGACGGCAAACAGGAAGATATTGCCCCTACAGTTTGTGTATGTGCATAAATTTTGTCATAGTTTTTTCAAATATTTGGGGACTCCATCGGTTGCGCGATCATCGCCATTAATTCCTCAAATTGATAGGTTTCCACCAGCTTCGTTAAAGTATCAATTAACGAGGGGTATTGAGGGGGAATTTGACGAATGAGTTTGAGACTAAGCACATCATTCCCTTGGGCGGCTGCATTGTGGAGTTGGGTAATCCATTCCGATGGCAGAATTGTCAAAACATTAGCATCCAAGGCAATATTGGGTTGAGACTCAATTAGATTTGTCGCCCTCGCGGATTTCGCGATCGTTGCAGTTTCTTCATTATCATATTTTACCCCCAGATACTTAGCTAAAATTACGAGAATTTCCTGTCGACGAAAGGGCTTGCCCACAAACGCGTCGCAGCCGGCTTGGAAACATTCTTGCCGTTGTTCAGCAAAAGCACTCGCGGTGATCGCGATGATGATCGGAAGGTTAGCTAAAGCGGAGTTTTGTGAGGTTAATTCACGGTTTTCTTGGGCATATTGTTTTATTTTTCGGGTTGCCTCATAGCCATCAACTACAGGCATTTGCATATCCATAAAGATGAGATGAGGATGCCACTTTTGCCAGAGAGTAATGGCCTCCTGTCCATTTTCTGCTTCCTGAACCTCAAAACCCAAATCGCTCAATATTTTGACCAATAATAGACGGTTAACAGAGGTATCTTCCGCCACCAGAATACGATAGTTCGGCTGTCCGGGTAAAAGACGTGATGCGCGATCAAGATTAGAGGATACAGCCCTGGCTGGAATATCAGAAAAACCCGCGTGAATTTGGAATGAAAAACAACTGCCGTTACCCAGTTCACTTTTAACAGTAATTTCTCCTCCCATCATTTGCACAAACTTCTGACTAATTCGTAATCCTAAACCTGTACCTTCTTTTGATTCCCGCCCGACGCGTGTCTGTTTAAAAGCCTTAAACAAATCCCCAATTTCTTCGGGGCTAATTCCATATCCTTTATCTTCTACTTCAAAGTAAAGATTCCATTGTTTTTTATCTGTATCAACTCCTGACTCCTCACTCCTAATTCGCAAGATGACACTGCCCTTGCTCGTAAATTTAATCGCGTTACCCAGGAGGTTAATTAATACCTGACGCAGTTTGTTTTCATCGGCTTTAATGGCTCGCGGTACATTGGCTCCCATCTCTAAACTTAGATGCAAACCTTTGGACTGGGCTTTTTGTTGTAACATCCCTTTGAGACTATGAAGGAGATTGTGTAGATCAAACACCGCGTTATCAAGGGTAACTTGTCCTGCTTCGATTTTAGACATCTCCAAGACATCATTAATCAGTCCTAGTAAATGCTCCCCACTTTGATTAATAATGTTGATATATCGTTGATGAGCAGAAGTTAGGGATTGATCTCGCTGCATTAATTGGGTATAACCGAGGATGGCATTGAGTGGAGTACGCAATTCATGGCTCATGTTTGCCAGAAATTCACTTTTGGCACGGTTCGCGGTATCCGCGGCTTCTTTTGCCAGTTTTAATTCCTTAGCCTGGTGTTGAGTTTGGGCAAATAGTTCTGCTTGTTGCAGCGCGATCCCAAGTTGATTGCTAATTTTTGTTACCATTCGCATTTCTGCCTCTTGCCACTGGCGGGGACTGCTATTTTGGTAAACCGCTAATAAACCCCAGAGTTGATTGCCACAAAAGATGGGGGCATTGATGTAAGCCCGTGCCTGTAATTGTTCGAGGAGTTCAATATAGCAGGGAGTGAATCCTGCTTGGTAAATGTCACTAACAGAGCAATAGCTGTCTTTTTGCCGATAAATTCCCCCTTCGTGGGTTTGCAGATATGTGTCAGTAATCAACTTATCTGAAGAGTTGAGTTTGAGAATGCGACAATCTGGTTCATTTACTGTCACTTGTGTTAGTTGAGGTGTCGATGCCCATAGGGGAAATATGGCATTCCAACCATCAACAACAGACTCAGAAACGATAGAGCCACTCCAATCTGAATTGAAACGATAGATCAGGACGCGATCGCCGTGAATCGCTTGGCGTAGTTCAAAGGTTGTGGCATTAAAAATGGATTCCAAGTTCAGGCTTTGTCGCATTTGCAGGATCACATGATTCATTGCCTTTTCGCGTTCTGCCATCACCCGAATCGCGCCTTCCGCAGCCTTCCGTTCCGAAATTTCGTTTTCCAGGGCCTTATTAGCTGCGGTAAGTTCCGCGGTGCGTGCCTTAACCCGGCCTTCCAGTTCCTCATAGGCGGCGCGTTTTTCTTCCTCTGCCCATTTTCGTTGGAGTTCAGCAGAAGCCCGTGCGGCAAAGACTTGTAGGAGCGTTTGGGTACGCTCGTCTGTCTGAAAGGGTTTGACATCCACAATACAAAGGTTCCCAATCACATTCTGATTGATATCAACTATGGGAACACCTAGGTAGCTCTCTGCGCCCAACTTCTTAATCAATGAGTTATTCGGAAAAATCTTCTGTAAGCCGCTGGGATAGGCACAGAGCATATTTTTCTGAACTACATTCTGGCAAGGAGTATTGATTAATTCATATTCAAAGTTGTCTGCTAGATGATCTACATACCAAACATTAATACTACGGAGCTTTTGTAAAGAGTTGTCAACCGTCTCAAATACCATCGCGTAGGCGACATCTAATGCTGTTGCCAGATTTTTCACTAGAGCCGGAAAAAAATCGTCTCCAGTTACGGAAGCAGTGCCAGCTACAATCGTCTTTAGGGTTTCCTCTGTTCGTTGCCGTTGTGCAAATTCCAGTTGTAATTCCCGATTCACTGCTTCCAGTTGCTCTGGTGTTCGCAGTGCCAAAAATTGCGGCAGTAGTTCGACAAGTTGTAAGGCTGTATAACAAGAAACCAGAGCTGTAATGGCTTGCTCAATTCCTGACACCCAATAGTCGGGATGCCAAAGAGTCCAGATGTCTAATAAATGGCCCGCACCACAGAGGACAATAAAGGCACCAAATAAACGGAATACGTTGGAAAAGGGAATATCGCCCCGTTTGCGGACGAAGTAGATCAACATCGCGGGAATAGAAAAGTACGCGATCGCGATCAGGGCATCACTGACAATATGCAATCCCACCAAGGGAGTTTGCCAGAGGTAACAATGCCCATGTGGAATATAGTTATTGGGGGATAGAATATTTTTCAATAATTGCAACACAATCCTTTTCTCCTGAAAAATTGTCGCTCACCAACATGATCGACGGGCTAGGTAGTTCCGTCGGCCTCTGCCGATCCCCTACTTTTAGGTATGATCAGCAATAAAGAAGCCTAATGCCTGTTGCCACCGGTATTATTACCTTGAGATATCAGATTCGTTAACTCTACTAACTTAAATCGTTACATCCTTAAATCTATATTGCCATCCACGATGGAACTTTAAGTCGGAAACTTAACAATTCAAATGGGAATGTTAGTCAAAAGTAATAGAATGAGGAAAAATGGTCTGAAAAAAAGTTCTGTTGAGTAATATAATCCTTGTGCCACCTCTGGTTTCTCCTGACGATTTCTTGGAACAATTACCATCTCATAAACGTAGAAGAGGCGTTCTTCTTAGCTCTCAGGGCTGGCAACGCTTACAGGCTGCGGAATATTTGTCCGCGGCACGGGACAATGCGGGTATTCCTTATACCTTAGAACAGTTGAGCGAACGTACCGGATTAAGCACTAAAACCGATACTTTTTTGCTAACGTTTGCTAACAAATACATAAGTTAAGATATTCTCTTAACCAAGGCGTATCAACCAATGCACGAAGGAAAATCCCTCGCGCACCATTTAGATCCCTGTCCATCTTTAATTGGGTAGAATTCGATTTAATCGTTTTCGTTCCACCCAATTTATTGATAATTTCACCCGTCCATGACACTGTTTTAGAAGTGTAGGCTTCGTTACAATCAATCACAACTTTATTGTTTTCCCAAGATTTCCATTTCAGAAATTGCTTAAACTCATAATGACTTAGAGTCAACATTTGTCTAACAGATTTATTTCTAAGTTTACGTCTTGACTTGGAAACCATCTGTGATGTTTCAAATGTTGGGAGCAAAATTACATCAAACTTTTCCACTAAAAACTTAGCTGTTTTATGATGTAATTCCTTAACTAAGTTTTGGATTTTACAACGAAGTTTACTAGCGGCTTTTTTCAGATTTTTTTTCTGTTTGCATTTAGCTTTTGATAGTTGGGAAACTAATTTGTCTAACTTAAAGCATAATTTCTGAATATGTAAGTTAGAGTCTTTACCTAGCCAACCAAAAGATGTTTCAGAAAGGAATGTCATGAATGTGCGAACACCAGGATCTAAGGCAACAACTCTCCCTTGATTCTCGGAATTTAGTTGCTGCACTTCTGTAGCAATGGTCAAATAATATTCACCATAAATTAGTGTCAATCGACCATCGCTAAAATTGTTAGGAAGTGATTCTTTGAATTTACACTCTCCTAATATACTGTGGTAAATCCCACCGTCTTTAATCGCGGATTTTGGGATGTAGATTGATTGCTTTACATCTTTGCGACTCCGAAATTTGCATCGACGAATCTTGCCGTCTACCTTAAACCCCTTTTTGGCAGCTTTAACTGAAACACAAGCATCTTTAATGGCTATTGATTTAATTTGATAAGGGACGGGTTTAGCCCATTCAGGTAATCCGTTTAAGATTCCTGTTTTAATCGCCATCCAGTTTGCCTTTGTGTCAGGTTGCTGCAAATATTTAATGGTTTCGTTGTAGACAAATCTACTAACTCCGAACCATTGTTTGAGCAATCCTTTTTGTTCAGGGTTTAGGTAGATTCGGATCTTCCTTGATTTTTTTGCTGTAGCTTCTGAGTCCGTGCATCCGGCAAGAAAAGACGTGAAGGATGGAGAGAAGATCGGCTGTGAGTTCGGCTTCTGGACTGTGTACAGAATTTTCGAGAACCACGATGCTTCCACCGTTTTGTTGTGCCATAAACTCGAATAATTGAAATCCGTTGGCGATAGCCTGCCGTCAGGCATATCGACACAATCTGTCTCTACAGGCAACAATAATTGTGAGCTTATCACCCCGCATAAGTCTGACCAGTAACCCTTGCAATCCTTTCCTTTTGAAATTAAGCCGCTTACCGATGTCTCGGATAATTTCTGCATCTGGGTAGATTGATTGCATATAGGCAACTTGTCTGTCGAGGTCATCCCGTTGTTTTGTTGAACTGACTCGGCAGTAGCAAACAGTGGTAGCGACCACTGTATCTCTGATGTAGGATTCGACATCGTAGAGTCTTTGCCCTGCTGGGTTTTTGATGCTTTTGATCTTCCCTTCATCAGCGTATTTTCTCAACGTATTGGGATGCAGGCCCAGAAATTCGACCGCTTTTCTGAGTGGTATGTATGCCATGTCTTAAACTTTAACATACATTAGTATCTGTTAACAAAACTTATACTGTTGAATAACCCTAACGAAGGTACGTCGCCGCCAAAATCCTGTAGATTTGCCTACCTTAGCAGTTTACTTTAAAACCTTTGGACTTTCTTGGGGGGCCGATGACTACATCAGCCAAGAGCCTGATCCCAGTGCATCAATGACAATTTTGGCGGGCTTGCCACCCACGCCTCTGAAAGGGCAACTGCCTCTGGATTCCCCATTTTATATCTATCGGCCACCCGCGGAAACACTCCTAAGCAAAGAGATTTTTCACCCCGGAGCCTTAATCCGAATCCGCGCCCCTCGACAGTTTGGCAAAACGTCTCTGGTTGCGCGCGCCCTCAGTCAAGCAGAAGAAAAGGGGGTTCGCACAGCAGTGGTTAGTTTACAATTGGCCGACAGTAGTGTATTTGAGAGTTTAAGCCAATTCCTTCAGTGGTTGTGTGTGATGGTGAGTCGTAGTCTGAGCTTGCCTAACCAAATTGATAACTTTTGGAATCCGATGTTTGGCAGTAGTTATAGTTGTAATGATTATTTTGAGAGCTATTTGCTATCTGCGGCTGAGAGTCCCCTTGTCTTGGTATTGGATGAAGTTAATGTGGTGTTTCATTATCCCAAGATCGCGACGGATTTTTTTGGAATGTTACGAGCTTGGTATGAGCGATCGCGACACAGCACGGATGGCAGTGAACTCTGGCAAAAACTTCGGCTTATTATTGTTTATTCTACTGATGTATTTTTGCCCTTGAACATACATCAATCGCCTTTTAATGTGGGGTTATTGATTACATTATCGGGATTTAATCAGGAGCAGGTGCAGGAATTGGCTGTGCGCTACGGAGTAACTCCGCCAGACACTTATGCTAGTGAGTTATTAAGGCTGGTGGGTGGAAATCCCTACTTGACTCAATTGGCACTATTTCACTTAAGCCAACAACACATTACCCAAGAGCAATTATTAGAAACTGTGACAACTCCTCATAGTATTTTTGATAGTCATTTGAGGCAACAATTAGGATATTTAGAACAGTATCCAGAGTTAAAAGAAACTATGAAAAAGGTGATTTTAGCCCCGGAGGGGATTGAGATTCACCCCACCCAAGCTTTTCAACTGCAAGGGGTAGGGTTAATTCGTTTTGAGCAGAGATTAGCTTTTTCCAGTTGTGAGTTATACCAAGAATACTTTACTCATATTTGGAATCGTTAAATTAACTACTAAGCTGTCACAAATTTCAGTTAATTATTTAGATAAAAATATTAATTAAGCACTCTTGAGCGTGAACAGATAAGGGTTTGAGTCTCAGTTTTTTCATTATCAAATATGTCGTTTAAATGTAATACATTCGCAATTTTTCTCCTATTGATATTTAGTGGATGTAACCCTTACCGGCTATCGTTTTGAGAAAAGACACCCCAATTAAAAAAATCTTAATTCCTAGGTTGGGTTGAGGTACGTTTGCCTGGGGTGCGCGTCGCGCAAAACCCAACATATAGGAAACCCAACATATTCGGGTTCTACTGAACTTAGTATGTAATAAATCGTCAAAAAGTTGGCACAGCAATGGTTTGTAGAAAAGTTTATAAAAATATAACTATCAGAAAATCAAACCTTTGCCCAATCTTGCTTTTGGTTGTTTAGACTTACAAGCATAGCAAATTAGGTAGATCCCATATTCGTTGGGTTTCGCTACGCTCAACCCAACCTACAAAAAAATGGCACAGGTATTGTAAATACTGAACAGCTTATCCACCGCAATTCTTCTATTTTTTCCCTGACAAAATTTCGCTTTTATACTATGATATTGTAAGTTGGGTTAAAGAAAATGGAGATAATTACTAGGACTCTCTTTGTCTATTCAACCGAATCTACTCTGTTTTTTTCTCTGCTTTCTCTGCGCCTTTGTGGTTATATCATTCTCAAAAAAACTTGCGAAAAGAGCGCGTGTCTACAATAAAATCATTTATATAGATTTGTAGGGAGATTTGCCCCGTCTCTACCCCTGATCAATCGGGGCAACCACGGGGGGATTGCCCCTAGGGATGACGCGCTAGAGTAAGTTTGGATGAAATAATAGAAACCGATCGCGTGTCTTTCCGATAAAATTTTCTCAGTGCTATTACTTGTCGAAAAACCCTCTCTATGCTCACCTCAATCAGTCCAAACCAGCACTATCAAGTCGGTGGTAGTTTACCCTTCAATGCTTCCACCTATGTCCGACGACAAGCCGATGACAGCTTATTTGAAGGACTGTTGCGTGGTGAATTTTGCTATGTTTTTAATGCTCGACAAATGGGTAAGTCTAGTTTGCGCGTACAGACTACCTATCGTCTCCAAGCTCAAGGGGTGCGCTGTGGAGTTATTGATATTACCGCGATCGGGACTCAGGAGGTTTTACCTGAACAATGGTATGGCTCCATTGTGGGGTTTCTTGCTAAAAAATTTCAGCTTGATGTAAATTTATTAAGTTGGTGGAAACAACGCGATCATCTCTCTTTTGTTAACCGTTTAAGTGATTTTTTTGATACGGTTCTCCTCCCTCAAATTGCCGAACCAATCGTCATTTTTATTGATGAAATTGACAGTGTTTTGAGTCTTAAATTCTCGACGGATGACTTTTTTGCCCTCCTTCGTGCCTGCTATAACCGACGGGCTGAACAGTTTGAATATCGTCGTTTGACTTTTGCTCTCTTTGGCGTAGCCACTCCTGCGGACTTGATTTCTGATTCCACCCGCACTCCTTTTAATATCGGACAGGCGATCGAATTACGCGGCTTTCAACTAACAGAAGCTACACCCCTTCTCTCCGGGTTAGCCGACACTTTCATTGACTCAAAAACGGCTCTTCAACGTATTCTCTACTGGACGGGAGGACAACCGTTTTTAACCCAAAAATTATGTCAATTAGTCGTCCAATTTGGGAGGAAAGGTAATTCGGCTCTCGCGATTTCTGCACAAATCGATCGCGTCGTTGAGACATATATTCTTAATAATTGGGAAGAACAGGATGAACCCGAACATTTGAAAACGATCCGCGATCGTGTCCTTTACAGTGAAGAACGAGTCGGACGGTTACTAGGACTATACCAACAAATTATCCTACACTCATCGTTTGATCACGAATTTTACTCAGAAAGGGAGGGGATTTCCGCCGATAATAGTTCAGAACAAACAGAACTATTATTAACAGGATTAGTAGAAAAAAGAGCAGGAATTATTCATATTAAAAATCCCATATATCAGCATATTTTTAACTTTGATTGGATCGGTCAACAATTAGGAAATCTACGCCCCTATTCTCAGTCTATTAATGCTTGGATTGTGTCGGGTTATCAAGATGAATCTTGGTTACTACGGGGCAAAGCCCTACGCGATGTGCTTGTTTGGTCCCAGGGTAAAAGTCTCAGTGATCTCGATTATCAATTTCTCGCGGCTAGTCAAGAATTAGATCGGC
>Ga0209174_10001746_pt1 | contig 15087 bp, 14 predicted proteins | sample JI91814BDNA_FD_187505 | JGI IMG/M metagenome (GOLD analysis project Ga0209174, IMG submission 187505) | Wastewater effluent complex algal communities from Wisconsin, to seasonally profile nutrient transformation and Carbon sequestration -... | ecosystem: Engineered > WWTP > Effluent > Algae...
GGCGAATCACGCCGCTCGCGCTGGTCCCGCCCCAGTCTCGCGCACACCCACCGGTGGGGCGCGCACGCTGTCTCACATCTTTCGAGCGTTGAGTTCGGGTGACGGGACTCGAACCCGCGTCCGCTTCTCCCTCTGCCGCCACCACAGCGGCACCGGTTACGCGCTCTACCGATTGAGCTACACCCTGGAGGTCTACCTCGCCGCGTGGTTAGCGCCGCGTGGAATGTGCTCCGAAGTACCCACTGGAGGACTTGAACCTCCGACCTCATCGTTATCAGCGATGCGCTCTAACCAAGACTGAGCTAAGCGGGCATTGAGTATTCAGTTGTTACGTGCCTCCCGTGGGAATCGAACCCACCAATAGACGCATTATGAGTGCGCGGCGGTCACCAGCTCGCCCGAGAGGCATTGATAACGTCACGTTAGCACACCAGCACTCGGTGCGCGGCGTGCCCTCGGCTGGGATTGAACCAGCGACCCTCCGCCTGTGACGCGGATGCTCTCCCACTGAGCTACAAGGGCATTCACAGGGAACCCGCAACCAACGGCTGCCGCGCGTTCCACGGCGGGGTGTCGAACCCCGTTCCCTGCCTCTGCACCGTACACCCCTCTGGTGTCCCTTGAACGCCAAGGGCACGGGATCGAACCGTGACGACGTTGTGTGCGTTTTCCCAGGCGCGTGTTTCAGCAATTCCTGGTACTCACGCTCGCTGTCCCGCCAGGACTCGAACCTGAACTGTCTGAACCAAAATCAGAAGTGCTGCCAATTACACCACAAGACAATGTGTTTGGTGCGGTAGCAGTCCACGAGGCTGTACACACCTCGGTTCGCTCCCGCTGTCGAGCGCTCGTCACGTGTTCCGCCAGCTCCCTGGCGGTGCCAGGAAGGCAGGAGTCGAACCTGCGACGTGACGCGGCGTTCCTCTACCGAACGCGCTCTAGACCACCGTCCCGCTAGCAAGGAAGGTGAACCTGCGATCCTGACCGGGCTCGAACCGGCGACCTCTTCCGTGACAGGGAAGCGCGCTAACCGACTGCGCCACAGGACCGTAGTCCGTCGTTTCGTATGCCTGGTGCTGGGTCTTGTTCGCCGCTTTCGCGGTTTCCTCCCTCACGGGATACCCTACCCTGGTTAGCCACGCACGACGGAGCGCCCAGGTTTATCGACACTAGTGTTCGCGGTGGGAATTGAACCGCACAGCCGTCTGCGTTAGGGCAGCCGCTCCACCGTTGAGCTACGCGAACATTGGGGCGGGAGTTTGTGTTTTTGTTCCCGCGTGAAACGACCAGCGCGCCGCGCTGCTTGGTCTGACCGGCTCCACATGCTCCAGCCCTGTACCCGCCGTCTTTGGCTTGTTGAGGCACCCTCCGACGCGGCAAGAGTCGAACTTGCTACCTCGGCGTCTAACCGCGCTCTTCCGCATGAGCTACGCATCTTTGGGTGTTCATCACGGGTCCGTTGCGACCTTCCCCGCGAACCGCGTCCTCGCGCGTAATCCTGTTGCCCCACCGCCATCGGCTCCACTCAGGCGGCAAGGTGTCGCGGGCGGATCAGTCCGCGTCCAGCGCCTCGGTCGGAGCGACGGAGTTGCTGTGAAAGCGTTCGCGGCGGGAGTCGAACCCGCGAACCGTACACCAACTATTGTTGGGTTACGCGAACTTTAGTTGGTACAGAACACGATTGTGGAATCGAACCACCCCAGTTTCAGCCCGGATATGTTTCCAGTGATCGTACATTCGTGTCAGCGCTGGCGAATCTCCGTGGCGTCCCTCGCACATGAGTTCAGCCCGAAGGAGTTCCGCTGCGTCGGCTGCCAAGCCGACAAACCGTGTTCTGTACCTCTCAGGTTGTGCGCCTGAGATTGTGGAGCTAGGGAGAGTCGAACTCCCGACCTTCTCGATGCGAACGAGACGCGCTACCAACTGCGCTATAGCCCCGAATGTGTTGCGTGCGTGGAGCATAGGAGAATCGAACTCCTGACATCCTGCTTGCAAAGCAGGCACTCTACCAACTGAGTTAATGCCCCATTGGGGTGGGCTTTGATCCGCAGTTCCCTCACTGCGCGGCGCTCCGTCGAGCTGTTTGGGAACCATGACGCCTCGCGTTGACGCTGCGGACTCGAACCGCCCACCTGCCCAGGACCACACGCCGTACGCGATTACAGGTACGTGTGGCGGGGGAGTCGAACCCCTCCTACCGAATCTTCTGTTGTGAGAGCGCGTAGGTGGAATTGAACCACCATCAGGACCATGACGCTTTCGGTGTCCCCGTTGGCGCTGCGGACTCGAACCGCTGACCCGCCTGGTACGTGCTCCCTGGTTCATGCCTGAATAGGTTGGTAGCCTACGGGATTCGGTAAGTCAGCACCGCCTGTTACTTACGTCCACCTCCGTGCGCACTCATGGCGCACGCCAGGACTTCTGAGCCCCCTGTCAGGATTGAACTGACGACATCCACTTTACAAGAGTGGCGCTCTCCCGCTGAGCTAAAGGGGCATTGGAGTGCGTGCAGGGCGAGGGCTGGCAACCTGCCCTGCACGCTCTGGTGGTCTACGCTTCCACCTGCGTCGGTCTACCGGCACCGAGGTCAGCCGGTCACGAAACACTCGTGACTGAGAGTGCACCGCTGATGCCAGTCTGCGATGCGCTGAGCGAGAGACGGGGGTTGAACCCGCGACATTCTGCTTGGAAGGCAGACGCTCTACCGACTGAGCTACTCTCGCACGGTGTTTCGCGCGGCGGTGATATTAGCGACCTTCACTCTTATCATCGGGACGGTCAGGCGAGGACCGCGCTAAACGTTGTTCACTATCCAGTTATCTAGGTGCGTCCGAGAGGCGATACAAGCCCATCCGAAGGTGACGTTCTTCGGTCGGGGAGTCGAACCCCGAGTATCTCGCTACTCGTCAGGTAGCTATCTCTCGGTGGAGATGATTGCGCCGTGGGCTAGGAAGCCACAGTCACGCTCTCATCTCCAACACCAATGACGCTATCAGGCTGCTAACGTCATGTCAACACTTTCCTCTAACCACCACGCTGCGGTACTGCGGGTCACACAAATACCCTTCCCGTGCCAACGCCGCTGCGACGTTCACCGGGGAGCCAGGGTAGATGGTCACAACCACCGTTCCATCGCTCTGCGCTCGGCACATGATGCTCTTGTTCTTCAGCGCTCGCGCGTACCCCAGTCGGGACAGAACACGGGACACCGCTTGAGGTGTCGTTGACGTAGCCATGCGACCAGTGTCGCACACGTGCCCCGCGCAGGGATCGAACCTGCGACTTCCCGCGTCGGAGGCGGGCGCTCTATCCGCTGAGCTAGCGGGGCAAGTTCAGTACCGCTCGATGCCGCCCAGCTCGCTGAGTTCGTCAGCGTCCACGGTCACTGCTGCTTCATCTCGCGCCCCGGTGTATGCAACCATCGGGCGCTGTATCCATTGCCTCCCCACCGTACCCGCGCCGCGTACGTGAACGGGGAGGAATCGCTTGTGCTGCGCCAGGCGGTCGGTGTGCGCCCGAAGGCAGTCATCGCAGACGTTGAGCACCAACTCCTCACCGTCGAAGCTGTCCCAGAATGTCGAACCGTAGTGCCCGTAGGTGCGGAACTCCGTGCCCTCGGAGGGCTGGTTGTCCTCATCTGGAAATGCGTTCTTGAGCGTCTTCCCGCAGGAGAAGCACGGAACGATGGCGTCGGTACTCATTGCAGTCAGTCCTTTCATAAGCTTTCTGCAAGCTATCGGCACTCTTTCTGCAATGTACAAACCCGCTTGGCTGACGGGATGTCAAGTGGGGTGAGCGGCGGGACTTGAACCCGCTTCCTCCGCGTTCACGGCGCGGTGTATCGACCACTTCAACTTCGCCCACAGTGCCCCTCCGAGGAGTTGAACCTCGGACCCCTCGCAAGTCAGGCGAGTGCTCTACCGCTGAGCTAGAAGGGCATTGGTCTGGATGGGTGGATTTGAACCACCGACCTCTCCCGTCCGAGGGGAGCACGCTGACCAAGCTGCGCTACATCCAGATAAGTGGTGTCCCTAGAGACACCGTGGGGTGAGTGACGGGGATCGAACCCGCGACAACCAGGATCACAACCTAGTGCTCTACCACCTGAGCTACACCCACCATGACGGGCTGACTGGCAGGTCTGCCCGAGCCTCTTCGATCCTGAACGCCTGCCAGCATTCAGGTTCGCGGAGCTATCCGCACCCGCCATTTCAGACGGGCAGTTCCGTGACGATTATGAGTCGTCGCGGTGTGCGTACCCGTGAAGGGAGTCGAACCCCTGACCTTCGCGTTCGTAGCGCGACACTCTATCCGTCTGAGCTACACGGGCATTGGGACAGTTCCCTCGCCCAAACGCGAAGGTGTCCTGTTGTGTTTCATTCGCTGACTGTCGGGCAGCGCCAGCACCTCTTTGAATTGCCGCGTCGGCGGGTGCAGGACGGGAATGTCCTCGAACTTTGTGGGGCTTCCGTGACATCCACCCTTCACGGAACTTACTGACAGGTTGTGCGACTTCTCGCACTGCGTTGGACTACCGTACTATCTGACGGACGCCCGTCACCCCTCGTACCCTTCCCCGGACTCGAACCGGGAACCTTTCGCACCTGAAGCGAACGCCTCTGCCAGATTGGGCTAGAAGGGCATCAGTGGGAGTCGTGTATCGCGCGATACACCAGCACCGCCGTCGCGGTCCTCCCGTTGCTGGGCGGGGTTACCTTCAGCCAGACCCGCCGCGCTGTGCGGGTACCCGTTTCCCTACTGGCTATCGTCTACATCAACCGCGCGAGTGGTCAGCGCTGGCTGGAAAGTTTGTTGTGGAGGGCGCTAGACTTCCGCCCTCTGTGACGACCTCTTGATGGAGTACCCACCTTGCGGGTGGTTGCCATCGTGTCCACGGAACTTCCGTCCCGTAGTCGTCGCGCCGAGTGAGTATCGCTCACTACTCGTTACGCTGCGTGCTGTTCGGCGGCTGTTCCCTCACCGTGGGCAGCTAACCCCTGGTTGCGGTACTAGACCTACCAACACCGATCCGCTTTGCGGGCTTCACAGTGGCTCAGTTCCCTTGCGGGCTGAGCGTTACGACGCTTTCACATCGCAGCGGAGAAAGACTTTCGCTTGTTAGAACCACTTTCTAGTTGGCTTCTCCCTCGAAAAGGAGATGGTTTGACGTGAGGATGCGCTTTCCCATGAAGCTCCGAACCTCTTTCGAGGCACAGAATACTTCACACCCTCTCTGCCTTCGCCCGCCAAGGCTAACGACAGTCGCTCGTTCTCGATGAGTGCGCCCACCCATCTCCCACGCTCATGGCACCCGCCCTCGACCGGCAAGTCTCGGACTGTTGGTGCCCTCCTTGTCGCGGACGATGCTTGCTCGCGGCGGGGTGGTTCCTGCGGGGAACCGTGCGGACTCAGCGATTGCCTCTGCCCGACCCACTTTCGCTCACATCGTCGCCGTCCCATCTCAGGAACGGACGTTGCGACTTCGGTGTGCATGAATCACCTGTCACCAGGCGGCAAGGGAGTCACCCTCACCTTTCACACGGTCACCCGTGCTTATCCCTCATGCGGGAAGTTGTTACGTTGACACTAACATACCTCACGGAAGTGTGCAACTGGCTTGTTGTTCGAGAGCTTTACGCGCCTTTAAGTCCCGCGTGTACTCAGAGTTCGCAGTGCGACATTCATCGCATGGGTCTAACCCTAGACGCCTCTCGATCATGTACCCTTTTCGTGTCCCGTGCAATTCCTTGAGACGTTCCAGCGGCGGCTTCCTCTTGGGGGATAGCGGCTTTCCACTCCGTGCAGCCTTGTAACTGCGTGCGTATTCTCTACGCTTGACCGTGCACGGGTCGCACGGGCAGTTCTTCTTGCCCGATTTACCACCCCCGTGGGGAACGCTCTGCTCCTCACGCGTCTTGTCAATGTGGTGGGGCTTGCAGAGCAATTGGCATATTTCAAGCTCCTTCAGAAACCGTGCCTTGCTAACCCATGCCATCCGCGCCACATTCATAGTTTTCAAGGAGCGGTCTACATGGTCTATCTCCAGACTCTCGGTAGTGCCACAAATCACGCATTCGCCGCCGAGTATCTGTATAGCTTCCGCGCGTCGATTGTGGTACCGCTCCATCATGTACACGCGCATGTGCTCGCGGTACTCGTCTGTGCCCTGCTTCATGGTTTAAGTCTATCAGCTTAACCATTGTGATATGCGTGCCCCGCCGGGGAATCGAACCCCGAACCTACGGATTAACGTACCCGCCACGGCTTACGCCGCCAAGCTGTTTCACTTGTTTGGGGTCTGGACTTTCTCTTCACCATATCTGGAACTTCCAGGGACAGGTGCCGCCTGTCAAGTCTCTACACCTTCCGCCTTTCAGCGGCTTGGCTCGGGATTGTCCTTCTCCATATAGAGAGTGGGAGTTCCCCGAGTTTAAGCGGCTACACCTGTCAGGTTTCCCCGACAGGGCTCCTATTGAAGTCCGCAGCTCTACCTAATTGAGCTAGCGAGGCATTGTCTTTCGTATTCAGTTGTGAAGTACCCCCACAGGGACTCGAACCCTGGTCCCCGGATTACGTACCACTACAAGTTCCCTTGCCGCATAACGCGTTTGTGGTCTGGACTTTCTCTTCACCATGGCGCGGATGCGCTGTAGGCGTCGCCTGTTAAGTCTCTACACCTTCTACCTTTCGGTAGCTTGGCTCGGGATTGCCCTTCTCCATAAGGAGGGTTGGGTTTCCCCGACGTTAAGCGATGTTCACTGATCGGTTTCCCGATTAGGCTCCCATTGAGAGTCCGGTGCTAATGCCATCTCAGCTATAGGGGCATTGTCTATCAGCGATATTCAGTTGGTTAAGTGCGGGGCTTCACAGCGGGAGCGCTTCCCCTTGGGGCGCTGGAACCTACTCTCGTTTGTCACCGACCCCGCATAAGTGACGGTGAGACGATCCAACGTTCCCGCTGCGATAAGTGCACTCTGTGGGATTTGAACCCACATACCCTTTCGGGCACCAGCCCCTCAAGCTGGCGCGTATGCCGTTCCGCCAAGAGTGCGTTGCACCGTAGTGCATTGTGCGGGAGGAGGGACTCGAACCCCCAGACTCAGTTAAGAGGACGGAGCTACAATCCGCAACGCTTCCAGTTACGTGTTACTCCCGCATAGTACGTTCTGTCGGACTCGAACCGACACGCCCTTTCGGGCAACAGGGTTTGAGCCTGTCGCGTCTGCCGAGTTCCGCCAAGAACGCTTAGTGTTTCACGCCGCGTGGCTGCGACGAATCTCTTTCCGCGCGAGCTTGGACAACATGTCCGCTTGGCGGTTGTTCTCTCGCGGAACCCATTTGAGAGACAACGCGTCAAACTCCCGCGTGAGAGGCATCAGGAAATCCATCACGTAATGCACGTCGCTGCGGTCGCGTATACGCCCGCCTCGCAATACGTGGAGAATGCCCTGCGAGTCCGTGACTATGTGCGCTGAGCGGAACCCAAGTTCACGCGCCACGCATAGTCCGTGGTACACCGCAAGCATCTCGGCGAAGTCGCTGGTGGGCATCTTGTCGCACCCATGTAAAGCTCCCACGCCTTCAGCGTGCAAGGTGTCGTACCGGAAAATCTCCGATACCAGAACACCGATTCCGATGGAGAGGTTGTCCACTCCCGCGTCCGTGCGGACTGCTGCCCATGACGGGTCGCTACGGGGAGGCTTGTGCACCAAGTTTCCTACGACGTACGTCCGTCGCGGTCTTGTTGCGCTCATGGTCTCTCTGTCGTCGTAGGTGTTGCTTCCACGATAACACTATCGCGTGCGCGGCGGGCGGTTGGTGACGGTCAGCGCCTGTACAAGGTGTCCCCTCAAGGACTAAGGACGCTGGTCACGCGGTTGCCCGCCGCGCACACGTTACGCCGCCAGGTGAGCCACCCGTTCTGAGGCGGGTGGTGAATCTCAGCGTGCCCCTTCGGCAAGGGGAACCCTGGTCGGCGTGTATGCCATTTCACTGTGTAGTTATCAAGGTGACATCCTCTGGCGTGCTTATCTTTTTACCGATAAGCCTTCCATCACATGAAGATGGCGGTTACATCCGGTCGAGCCGTATGCGTTGCTGGTGAGAACAGTACACCCGAAATGTGTTTCGTCAACAGGTGTTTTCGTTGAAATCCGTTGTACTACAACGGATTTAGAGTGTGTTTCAGCGGGGCGTGGCTTACGCCGCGCCTACCAGGGGAGTTGCAGATGATGTGAAACGGGTCACATGTTTGGTATTTCCGCTAGCCCGATGCTCCGTGCTGGGGCGTTCGCCACGATGGGCGGGGATTGTGCTGAGTTGCACGGAGCCAAGCCTTGGGTCGATGACCGACAGACGCTTGGGCTGCTCGGAGGCATAGGTGTGCCCGAGACCGCCGCTGACGGTAAATGCGCACGCCAAAGCCGCCGTTGACGCTTCTTGCGTCTCGGCGGCGAAAGCCTGCGTGCGTTCCATGTTGCGGTCTACTCCTTGCTAGGTGCGTTCAGCGTAACACTTTCTACTGACGTGCGCGGCGGGTCTTGAATCTATCAGCCATTGCGTCCAGCTCCGCGACGCGATCCTCCCCGCTGGCTACGACCATCATTCCGGGGTTGGCACCCTTCCACTCGGCGCGGGCGGCGTCCAGGCTCGGGTGTCCCGTGCTCAACCACTCGAAGTTCTCGTAGTCGTAGTCCACATCCCACTCAGGGTCGTAGTCTTCATCGTCGCTGTACCCGAAGCGCTCCAGGACGCGGTAGAACCCGAGATTCCACGTACCGTCTTGGCTCTGCCAGACAACGTTCTCGCGGTTGAAGCTCATCATGGTCTCCTGTGGTGGTGTTACGTTGATAGTAACACCTGTCATTGCGGGGCGCAACCACGTGCGGTAGAGTGCTAACGCCCAATCAACATAGGAGACCACCATCAGCACCACACGCGTCCTGAGCCACGGCGGAGGTCGTTACACCACGACCTCCCCACACGCCGCGCCGCAAGACCTCCCCAAAGGGACCTACGGTATCGCCTTCAACCCGTTGACGGGGTACAGCCTCACCACGCTCGATGACCTCGCGCCGCCGACCTACCGCGTGTACGGACGCCGCGACGAGACCATTGCCAAGGTGCTTCGTACCTACGCGGCTCTGGACCGTTCGCTGGGTGTGCTCTTCGAGGGCGACAAGGGGATTGGTAAGTCTTCCACCACAGTGGAACTGGCGCGGCAAGCCCGCGATGCGTTTAACCTCCCTGTCGTCTTCGTCAACCACGACACCCCCGGCGTTGCGGACTTCCTCTCGGAGCTGGGGGAGTGCGTCATCGTGTTCGATGAGTTCGAGAAGAATTTTCCACGAAACTCGGAGCACAACTCCCAGGATCAGTTCCTATCGCTGTTCGATGGTGTCGATGCCACCAAGCGGCTCTACATCGTCACGGTCAATGAGACGAACAAGCTGAGCCCGTACTTCCTGAACCGTCCAGGACGGTTCCATTACCTCATCAGCTTCGACTACCCCGACCCCGACGCGGTGGCGGAATACGTCAGCAATGAGGCACCAGGAGCTAGCGCCGAACAAATCGCGGACACCGTGTCCTTCGCCTTCGGCGCGCGGCTGAACTACGACCACCTCCGCGCCATTGTCACGGAGCTGAACATCGCTGGTCCAGATGAACCCGTGGCGGGATTGGTCGCGGACTTGAACATTCGTGACACCGAAAACCGCAGCTACGACATCACCGCGCATCTTCGCAACGGTGAGAAGTTGGAACTGTTCTACACCGAGGTGGAACTGTTCTCCGGGGACACCGAATCGTTGAGCTTCACCACTACCGCGTTCAACAGCACATCTGGCGATGTCTACCTGACGGTGGAGTACGACCCCGCGCGTGCCACCATGGACCGCCGCTCGAAGTCCCTCGTCGTAGATGAAGAAGGAATCGTTGACACTTCCATTCGTCCGCGTTCCATGTCTGACCTCGACGGGCTGGCAGAGTGGGAGCGAGACCTGCTCCTTGCTGCGGGGGATGACCGCCCGCGTTCCACGTCGCTGAATGACGTTGAGGACGGGACGCTCGTGGGCTACCAGGTGGTACGCCTTGAGTTCGTCCCGTCCGTCAACCTTCGTGGTAGATTCTTCACCGCATGAGCACATGTAAACCTGCGCGGTGCCAAGGGCTGCTGGGGCGGATATTCGGACATAAGTTCCGCCACAGCACTTTTGAATACACGAGATACTTCGATCATTGCCAGCGCTGCGGGATGCCCGAAGGCGGATGGCGCTAGTCCTTGAGCAGAACCTCGCGCTGGTCTGCGCTGTACGCCACTGACGCCAACGGGGAATCCATTGCCACAGCGCTGCGGTAAGCGGCGACATTGCTGGACGTAGCGAGGATGGCTTCCTTGGCGTTTCCACGGGTGTAGGAGATGGAGTTACCCGCCGCGATGCCGACCTTACCGGCTTCTTCGATGGCGTCCTGGTCGGCACCCATGTAGAGGAACTGCCAGCCTTCCTCGGTCTTGGCTTCCACGAGCTTCTTGATACCGACACTGTTCCATTCACGCGAGGAGTTCCCGTAGCCGTCCGTCATGATGGCGACGATGACCGACGCCGGACGCTTCTTCTTGGTGAAGGTGTCCAGGTACCGCGCGGTGGCTTCGATCAGCGCTGCCATCGAGTCGTAAAGCGCGGTGCCGCCGCTGGGAACAAGGTTCAATGCGGGAACCTCGGAAACCGGTTTAGCCGCGTACACCACGGTATATGCGGTGTTGAACTGCGCGAGGGTTACGTGGCACGCCCCCTCGGTTTCCTTCTGCGTCTCGATGAACGCGTCAAAACCGCCCTCCACGTCCTGTTTGATGGACCACATGGACCCGGAACGGTCCAGCAGGAACGCAAGATGGGTGTGGTTCTTGTCGGGCATGTCAGTTCTCCTTCTTCGGGGGTTTCTTCGAGGTGCGCGGAGTGAACGTGAGAGGTTTGCGCACACGTTCGGCGGGGTCATCGAACTTCTTCATCTGCCCCGCTACAGCGGTGACATCTACCAGACCCTCGGGTGAGGTGTAGTCGTATCGTGCGCGGTGCACCTCCGCTGTGGAGATGACACCACCGTTGGCGTACCCGGACAGTAGTTCCGTGCTGGCCAGGCGCGGGCGGATGGTGTTCTCGGAGAACCCCGCCACTCCCGCTACCGAGCGAAGACTCGCGTTCCCGTAGACCACAGCCTGCGCCATGGTTTCGTTGATCAGCGCGTTGGTCGTGTCCAGAGCCGTGCGCAGGTGTTCCAGTCGTTCGCTGAGGTCTTCAGTGCCCTCAGCGTCGGAGATGGACTCCCTGATCATCGCCCAGGAGTTGGTGTCTTCGCTCATGCGGAGAACCGTACCACAGTTTCTGCGAGTCCGCAGTTTTTGCGGATATTCCGTAATGACCCGATTTGAACGCCTTCCCCGTTCCTTCAGGAGCGGGGAAGGCGTTGCGCTCAACGAGGTACGGCGAGTCCTTCGGGGGTGTCCAGCGCCGCTGGGTTGAAGTCCACTTCCGCGACAACGTGCATCGGATGACCGGGGTAGTCGTGCTGCGTCTCCACCCATGCGCGTGCCTGGTCTTCGGTACGGAAAAGCCGTGCCAAGTAGCGCCTTCCACGCCCCTCGGTCATGTCGGTGTTCAGGTACACGCCCCACAGCTTTGGTGATGCGGGGGCGGGGGGAGACGGCTCACGGGTACCGCTGAAGACAGCAGACAATTCCTCGCGCAAAATCTTGCGGAGCTGCGTGCCGTTGGCTGCAGAAGTCTCCCCGTCCTTGGCGGGTGTCACCTTATCCATCGACACGCCGAGAGCCTCCGCCGCACGGCGGATGGTGTCCGTGCGGGGGGACGCCTCGCCGCGCTCAAGACGCCCGAGGTGTGACAAGTTGATGCCCATTTTCTGTGCGAGACGGTAACGACTCACACCCGCCGCCTCACGGGCGGAGACGAGGGACTCCCACGGGACGGTAGCGGCACTCATGCCCGTCCTCCGTGAGTGTGCGCGAGATGAAGCGTGGCGTAGTAATCCTTCCAGTTCGTGTAGAACTCCTCCCATATGGCGCGGGGGAACACGTTGTGGCGGTTCGGGGTGCGCCCGCGCGGCAATCCCTTCCGATCCGCGTGGTGCCTGATGCGGCTGCTCAGCCCGCTTGCACACGACCCGCAACGGTCCAGCTTTCTCTCCCGAGCGAACTGGTCCCACGTCATGGGGTATTCCGCCTCATCCGAGATGGTGAGTGGTGGGAGGGTGCCCTCGCTCACGGCGTTATCGCCGTGGCGGTCGGAAAGGGGAGGGAGGGCTTCCATTCCTTCGATGGTGAAACTGGTGTCCCCTGATGCCTGCGCGACGGGAAACGTATCCCCGGTGATCTGATGTGACACCACCTGTGCCCACGTCTGCATCGCGTAGGTGAGGGCATGCGCGGTAGGTGTGTTCGCCGTTTCGGGCGTGATGACTCGCTTGAACTCGTCCAGGGTCTCGCTGTAGAGGGTACCAACTTCATACGGAGACGGGATGCTCAGATCATCGTTCTTCGGGGTGAGCAGCGCGGGGTTCTCCTGAACGAGTTCCGCGAACCGTGTCTGCGTAGCGAAGTACCCCAGAGCGGCTGCCACTTCCTTCTTCCGCGTGTCACCGCACATCGCCACTTGGTACGACCTCCGCCAGCGAATCATCGGGAACGGGGTGAACGCAGCCAGCCCGACACCTCGGTAGGTGATGCGCTGGAAGTCCTTCGGGTCCACCTCGCGGGGCTCGTGCGCCATCGTCAGACCTTCGACACGCACCGCGCGCCGATGCCGCGCTCGATAGCCAGCGGGTCGCTCAGCGCGCGCCCACACACCAGGCATACACCGCTAGCGCGCCCGAGGGACGCCACCTGTTCCAGGGGAGTCTTGTGCCCGCGCGCCTTGATCTTCGCGGCGGTGTCACGTCCCTCCGCAGCGGTCTGCGAGCGCCACTTACCGCCCATGAACGTGGACACCGCGTTGGACTTACCCACGCGGAACACCTTCTCGTCCACCGAGTAGATACCTGGCGCAGGAACCCCGTCATCGGTCAGAGGGACAGGGGGCTGGGGCGCGGAGTCGTACACCGAATCAGCCCAGAACGTAATCTCGCCCACGTCGCCCATGCCTTCCACGAGGCGGGTGAAGTTCTTCGTCTTGCGCTGCGGGGAGCCTTCCACCACCGTCACCTTCACGTCCTCGAAGAACGTCTCCAAGTGGTTGTAAGCACGTCCCTTGGTGGTGTCGCAGAAGTAGATGATGGAGTTCGGGGAATCCTGCGTGAACCCGTTTCCGCGCTCCCCACCCGTCTTGGCGTAGGCGTATCCGACGAGCGCAGCGAGATGGTTGGCGTCTTCCGGTGTCAGCTCCTTGCCCACCTGAATACGTACCGAGTACGGAGCATCCGCCCACACCGTGTCAGTGAGTTGGGTGTATTCGGTGCCGTCGTGCGTGACAGTGGTCATGGTCTCCTCCATTCAGGAGAAGTCTATCGCGAACCAGGGACACCCCTACTGTACAACGCACCTGGAACGCGAAAACGCCCGCACGTATTCGTGCGGGCGTTTCGGTGGTCCTGGGAATTTCTTTCAGGCGCGGGCGATGTTCCGTGGAGGGACCAGCTCCTGCGTCTTTATCGTTGTCCGTCCCGACAGATCGTGATCCTATCAGGCGACGGCAAGTTCCTCGAAGTCCAGGTACTCGCCGCGTGCCACGTCGAGCAGCGCTTCGTAGTCCAGTTCGGGAACAGCTCGCGGGGCGTAGCGGGGAATGGTGAACGTGGGCTCGTGTCCGCTGTCGCTGACGGCGGAGATTGTGTCGGTGTCATACATGGTGTGTGCCTCCTTGCCCCAAGCGTGCGCCTAGTTATCGGAGGTGTAAAGGGGCACAAGGAAAGTCTCAGTGAACCCTCACCGATACGCCAATGCGTGCTTACCGTACGCGCTGCTCCAGCGCCATCATCTCGGTGGTTACGCGACGGTATTCCTCAACCAGCTTGGCAACAGCGGGGTGCGCACCGATGCGCGAAATGGCAGCGTCGATGGTGGCGTGCTCGCCGGTATTGGCGAACGTCCAGAACAACACATCGTCATTGACGCGTATCGGGTCCGCGCCCGCCATGGTCATCAGATGCGCCGCGATGCGCACCGACTCGTTGTGCAGCTCCAGAAGGGTAGTGGAGCTGGTGTGGACAATGCGCTCATCTCGGTGCGATGACATTAGGTCTCCTTGGAAAGTGTTATCGTCACGTTAGCACACCATAATCAGGCGTACATACCAGGGGCCCACGCCGCGCCGAACACATCACGAGGGAGTAGCTGCGGCACAACGGCACGCCGCAGCGCACGTTTGTACGTCCTCCGCTCCTTTCGCGACATTCCGCTCAACACCGTGCCGTGGTGCCCGTACGATCCCGCTCGCTCGTTGCACGGAGCACATGTCAGACGCACATTCTCGTAAGCGTATGTCCCACCGCGACATCCCGGAATCGGATAGCGGTCCATTGTGGCGTCTTTGAACGTCATAGGCGCGTCGCACGCCGCGCAGTCCGCGCGGTAACCGCTCGGGGTGGCGTATCGGCGCTCGTTCCAATGGCGTTCCTTTACGCCTCCCTTGCGCGACTGGGAAACCGTCATGCGAAGCAGTCTATCGCGAACCGTTAGACCGCGATGAGTGTGGGCTGCGCATGGTCGATGGCGGGAAGCGCTGCGTAGGTCCCCAGCGCATACGCGAACTCTTCGCCGTCGCGGAACTGGGTGAGCACCCTACCGGCGTCCCGTACACCAAGGCGGCGCACGATCTCGTGCATGATCTGGAAGCTCATCTTCCCGAGGTCGAGCGTGGACTGGGATTCATGGGTCTTTCGCCCGAGGTCAACCTGGGAAATGCTCTCGCCGCGCTCGATGGCGTCGATGACCAGGGACACTTCCACCGCATAGTTAGCGGGGAAGGTCACCGAACGGGCGAAGTCCGCACGTAGCGCGTACTCCCCACCGAGAGGCTGCCGCAGGGTCGCCGTATCGGGCCAGAAGGCGTTGAGCAGAGGGCGCGCCATGATTTC
>Ga0209174_10001751_pt1 | contig 15057 bp, 26 predicted proteins | sample JI91814BDNA_FD_187505 | JGI IMG/M metagenome (GOLD analysis project Ga0209174, IMG submission 187505) | Wastewater effluent complex algal communities from Wisconsin, to seasonally profile nutrient transformation and Carbon sequestration -... | ecosystem: Engineered > WWTP > Effluent > Algae...
TTTGGATTCTGTACTATTTTAGTATGTGTTCCATATATGGTCACTAATTTATATTTTAGTTAGTTGATTTACAACAAATTAAATAAAATTATAGTGTATGTTTCCCTGTTATTTCCCTGTTGGTTGGTTATTTTATTGAAAATTATTTTTTCGAATCATTTTTTTGTTCTTCTTCTTCGGTTCTAATTCTTTAATAGTAATCTTGAGCCATAATTCTATAAATTGGTCGAGGTTGTCCAAGGCGTTGATGTATTTCTGCGCTGTGTTATTTCCTTTTATTGCGTTTTCGCTCCCTGTTAATCGCTTTGAAAGTGCTTTAAAATTGATTATTCCCTTGTTTTTCATAGTTTTTTTAATTTAAGTTAGTAAGCTTTTGTCCTTGCAAATACACCCAAAAATGACTTTTTGTGATGTTTTTATGTTGTAAATATAGGTTTTATTTATTCATGTTAAATTGAACTATTATTTTTTTATTCCAGAAGACGTATAAATACCCAAAAAACCCAATGTTTATAAGGGTTTACGTGTGTAACTTTGGATTAGTGATAGTCAACTTTCAAAAAAAATTGAAACTTAAAACTATTTTATTTGTTAATATTTTGTTAAAAAAAAATGCGATTTAATTTTAAACTACTGATTTACAACGTTTTACAAATTATCAATAAATTTTATTTATAGTTTTAGTCTATAATTATAATAAAATAAGATAGAAATATGTGAAAAATGTGTTGTTTTGTGTGTTAAAATATGTAAATTTGTACATGATTAAAATATGATCTATTTGTATATAGGTTTTTGTTTTGGTTTATTGGTTTGGTGTTTCTCCCTTATGGGAGGGGTTGGAGGACTCTAACGTAACCGAGCCGATTTTTTTTGTTCATTGACATACTAGTACACTTTTATAAATAGGTATTATTTGTTTAATCTGGTGCGACTGTTACAGAGAACCAACGCAAGCCAACAAAATACTATTTGCACTGTAGGAATTGAATAATCTTTTTACAGCTAGATAATAGGGCATTTTTGCGGGATTAATATAAATAGTAAACCGTTTTTAAATAGTGTAAGTTCTTTAATTAAGCGGTTTAAAACTTTGAAAACAGAAGTTTGAAAAAATCGAATTTTTGACCGCTTACTAATCAAATCAATACTAATCAAATACATTTTTTATCATGGAAAAATTAAAAATACGGGTTCAATGCCCATCTATTAAAAGCAATACAGTAGGTACGTTTTTATCTGGTTGTATTACTGGTAAACAGTACACAAAAACTTATAACAATTGTGTAGAACTTTTTAACTCTACAGAATATAAAAAACTAAAAAAACATATCAATTAAATCTTATCACTTAAATTATTACATCATGGAAACAACATCTTTAAATTTATACAAAATAGAACAAAATTTAAAAATAGGTGATGAAGTTATTTTTATAAAATCATTGCCTAATAACGAGCTAAACAATAAAACAGCTAAAATAGTCGAGTTTTCTGCTTTTAGAAAACCTGTATTATATATTGAAATAGAAGGGCATAAAATAGCTTGTTTACCTGAACATATAATGTTAAAAAAATAAAACATGATAACATTAATTTTATTACCCAATTTCAAAGGAACAAAGCGCCAATTTTACAAGGCGCTTTTTATTTGCCTTTGTATAGATTTTACTTTAATTGGTTCGTTTTGGTTTTGGTGAAGCTCCCGAAGGAGAAGACCAACGAACCCGAACAACAAAAAAACATTTTCAAATCATTAAAAAATACTTATCATGAAGAATCAAACATTACAAACGGAAAAAACACTTATTTATAACCATTTCTCAAATGGTTGGACAAGTGAAACCAACACAGCGCAAGAGGGCGAAGGTTGGCAAATTACAACCTTAAAACGCTACGGGGGGAAAATTAGCAGTATAGCAAAAAGAGTGACTTTTTTGCCTTCTGGGGGCGTTACTTATGATATGTTTGGAGCTAAAACTATTAACCTAATTACAACCACAGGGCGAGCGACTGAAAAAACAATAAAAGAACAACACGCAAAGGCGTTGATTTTATTTGAAGAACATCCCGAAGCGGTCGAAGAAGCAGAAAAACCAATCTATAAAATAGAAGTAGGTCAAAGGGTATTTTTAAGCGGATACGGCAAAGACGAGAGCGACGGAAACGCCATTATTTACGCAATTGAAAAAACAAATTGGGGAATCAATTATAAAACAGTTGATACTCAAACGCTAAAGTTAAGCACCGAGACACATATAAGAGATTATTCAGAAAAATTTGGAATCGGTATTTATTACATTCAAGGCGACAAATTCACAGGCACAACTGACGAGCTTAACAATTTTGTAATTGAAGCGAAGCAAAAAGAAGCAAAAGAGTCAGAGCGAGCAGAAAGTGAAAGACTTTTAAAAGAACAGAGCAGAATCGGAAAAATTGAAGAAGGTAAAAAACTAATCACTATTCCAGAAAATGCAAAAGCGGTTATAGTTGCCGAATTATACGAAAATGAAAGCGACAGTATGACAGATTATTTTAGTACTTCAGTTACAAAAACGGTTATTTTAGGCTATTCTACAACAGACAGAAACAACATGCAGGAACTGAAAAAAGCGTGTTTAAACTTTGAAGAAACGGCAGATTTTGCAGAAGGTGGGGCGGAGTTAGAACATACAGACGGACATAGTTACTTACCTAACTATTTTTTAGGGTCATCCCGCTGGAGCGGTTGGAAAGTGAATAAAAATAAATATTCTAACTACAACCCAACAACTGAACAAGGGCGAGAGCATATATATATTGCAGCATCAGAAGGGCGGTATTTTGTAGCAAACGAGCCAGAGCAAGAAAAAAAGACCTTTGATAATCTAACTTTTGAAAATATCGAAATTGTAGATTATTCAGAAAAAGCAATTGCAGTAATCGGAGACACAAAACCGATAAAAGACGAACTAAAGGTACTAGGCGGAAGGTTTAATTTTCGTTTAACTTGCGGAGCAGGATGGATATTTCCAAAAACAAAAATAACAGAAGTTGAATTATTAATAAAAGGGGCTATTTAAGCCCCTTAAATTTTATAAAAATTAAGACGATGAAAAAAATAAAAGCATTTTGCGAGCATTGCGGATCTAAACAAACAGCGGAAGAGAAAAATTATTCCCTTAATTGTGTTAAGTGTAAAAAATGTAAAAAAGAAGGCGTTTTGATTGAAATTAAAACACAAACGCATTGAAACTTCCTAAAATCTAAAATTATAATAATATGGCTAATAAAATGATAAAACTACTAAACGCTATTATATACGCTCAGACACTCAAAGAAATCATTCAGGAAGAGAAACAAGCGTACAATGTCGAAACGCACCCAGAAATAAAAAAAATACGCATAACACGAATAAAAGAAGCGCAAGAGATAAACAAAAGATATTTGAAAATTTTAAACTAAAACAAATGAAAAACATAAAGCAGTCTAAAAAAACCAAAAAAGCCAATAAAAAAGCAAATCAATTTTATAATTGGTTTAAAAATATAGGAGGTGATTTTTCTAATTATGACCCGTCCGAGTTGATGCAAAAATTTGAAAACGAAACGCCAGAAATAAATTTTAAAAAAAAGCCCGACCACGTAAAAAAAGAACTAAATTATAAATTTAATCTATTATGAATCCTTTAAAATCTTTTTACAAAATTCACGGTAAGCTTGATATTAACAAAAAAATATCATTAAAAACAAGTTTCTTCAGATTATACAAAACTTTTAACAGAACTAAATAATCATGAAAACACACTTTTACAACGCTAAAGTGAACCCGATAACGTTGTTTTTTTGTTTTTAGAACGTAAAGTATTACAACCGATAAAAAACGCCCTTAAAAAGGCTGAAATAGAGTTAATAAAATTAAAATCTAAAAAAGAAACATTGGTAAAAACAGGTTTACTTTTTTAAAAAAAATCCCTTTGCTAAATAGTTTTATAAAATCGGAGCGAAACCGACAAAGGGAACAAAAACTTTAAAATCACTTATTATGCAAAAATTATCACAAGAGGAAAAAGTTAACGCATTGACTAACTTTTTACGCACAATTTCAAAGAATGAAGAACTTTTTATTTATTCTGTAAATCTAGGTAAAAACACAAAATTTTGTGTAGCTCAAAAATCGGAGCCTAGCGGAGTAAATCCAAAATCTAACTTCATGACATACGAAGAAATGAACTGTTATTTTTACGGAGTATTGGCGGTAAAAGAAAATCGAGTTAATTTTTAAAAAAAAATATCATCATGGAACATATTACAGAACAACAAAAACTATTTTCTGAAAATGCAAAAAAAGAGGGTTTTTTTATTTTAAAATCAATAGATAAAAGAAAAAAACAAAAAATGTATCAACTGGTAAAAGATATAAACGAAAATACAAAAGAAATAAAATTTGAAATGAATAAAGCGGCTTATTTGCTTTTAAAAAATGTTTTTTGTTTTGAAGTAAAAAATCAAGAAGCATCATTTTTAAATTTTGTACCATTCGCAGAAAGAAACAAAGATAAAGAACCATTACAAGAAATTAAATACTAATCCATTTAAAAATTAAAAAATATCATGGCAAATAATTGTTATAACTACATCACAATAGAAGGGAACGCAACGGAAATAAAAGAATTTTCAGCACTTCTAAAAAAAGAAACAGGAAAAGGGCAAGATTCTGGATTCGATATTTATTCAAATTTACGTACCGAGTTTGGTGTTTTGGGGAATGACGCTAAATGGTTTGACATAGACATACAAGAAACAGAGAACGAAATTATTATTTCTGGGGATTCCGCATGGTGTCCATCGCTGGAGCTATTCACAAAAATAAGCGAGAAATACCAAGGTTTTATAATTCGTTACGAATACGAAGAACAAGGCTGTGATTTCGCTGGTTGGGCTGAAATATCTAAAGGCAATTGTGAAGATAATTGTTTCAGTTACTGGAAAGGAATTTTTGAAATTCGAGGAGAAGAAGAAACAAAGCACTATATTTTAGAAAACGAGCTTGAATGTTATGAAACCGAAGATGAACTGAAAGAAACAGAAATGTTTGCTTTATTCAGTCCAGAAAATCAAGCCGAAATTTTAGAATTGTACAATGGCAGAGAATAAAAACAAAATCTTATCATATGGAAATTTTAAACACACCTTTCAGACACAAAAACTGGTTCGTTTCCTTCAATAAAGAAACAGAAAAATACGAGCCGTACACAACAAAAAAAGAAGCATTGCAATACTTTGCATCATGCGGAGATTTTTACAACGATAACGGAGTATTAAGATACACAGGAAAAGAAAAAGGCTGTTACAGAATGAACCAAAAAGAAACTGATTATTTCAACCAACTTTTGATCCAAAAAGAAGAAGCAAAGCAAGAAGCAAATAAATACATTGACACGCTTAAAGTTTTAGTTTCCGAAGACAACAAAAAAGTAGAAAAGAATTTTTTGTTTAAAAATTGTATTGTAAATATCTGTATTTATTTTGGTTCGGACTATGTTTGGACGCATGTTGATTTTATTGACTACATAAAAGCTCACGGAGGAGAAACAAAAGAAACTTTAAAAAGACTTTACGAGGAATCAAAAACGCCCTTCAAAGAAACAACGGACCATGAAGACGTAAAAAAGCTAATTAACATGTTTTTAGACTGGAAAAATAATTTCTTAACAGTTGGTAGGTTCGCTGAATATTACAGCCTTACAATCGAAAAAGCAAACGATATTATTAACAAAGGTAGAGAGCTTAACGAAAAAAGACCCGCAGAAGACCAAAACGCAACGTTAAGTTTATTCATGTACTAAATATTAACGCAATCAAACAAAATCTTCTGTTTGAATAATTAAACTTAAAAAGTGAAGAGCCAACACAAGCAAACAGGCGACAAATAAAATGAATAAAACATATATAGAAATTTGCAAAAAAGAAAATAAAATGTTTTTTATGCTTACGGATGAATTGTTTGAATCTATGACAATTCAAGAATATAACGAAAGGTTTAAATCTAATTTCTCTGATTGGAATGAAATCGACAACCAAGAGCTTTTTTCTCCAGAAGAAGTTATAGAATTTGAAAATGTAGAAAATATAAAGTTTCAATAATTAATCTTAAAACAATCTAAAAGCGGTTAACCTATTTTAACCGCTAATTTTTTAAAACAAAACATTATGAAAACAACAGAACAAATTGAAAATATCTTATTTAAAAGATTCAATACCTCATTTAGTGTGTCAAAAGATATGTATGGTTATATCGTTTTGCCAAACGACACCAATAAATTAGCAAGAGAATTAGAAGTTGATGTAGATAGTGAAGAATATCATAAAGATTTAGAAAAAATAGAACAAGCGGTTAATCTTCTTTTTAATCTTTTTTCAGATACAGAAAAAAACCAAACCGAAGAAGAACCGCAAAGACTAGCAATTTATTGGAGCGTGCAAGATTTTGAAACTTTAGCAATTCAAAATTTTGAAGAATTAAAACGATACCACCCCGAAGAATTCAAAAATTATGAAACGTGGGAGCAACTTTACGACAAAACAAAATTTACAAAAGCACTAAAAAAAATGATTGATAAACACGATTGCGAAGTGGGTATCACGTGGCTAACACTGGAGCATTATTTAATTGAGTGTAGAAATTAAAAACTAAAAAAATCAAAATCATGGAAACAACGATAAACAAAAAAGTAAAAGGCTCAATCATGGAGAACATTTTTGACAGCGATGAAAATTGCAATATAAGATATTTTAAAGCTAAAAATTGTGAATTATACGACCCCGAAAAAATATATAATTTCGAGGTAAAAATACGCCACTCCGAAGACCAAGACCCGAAAGAACTATTAAATAACGCAATAAAACAAAGACAAAATGTTTAATTCTGAATTCTATCCTACACCGCCAGAAGTTATCGAAATGATGCAAATAGATTGCCGAGACAAAGTAATACTTGAACCACACGCAGGGAAAGGCAACATAATCGACTACTGCAAACTACACGTAGCAAAGCAAATTTTATCAACGGAAATAAACAAAGATTTGCAGGAAATAGTAAGAAGAAAATCCTCCCTAATTGGCGAGGATTTTTTTATCTGTAAAGCTGAACAAAGCATACGGAGAACTAAAAGGATTTTCACTTCCATAAAGATATAAAAAACAATGCTAGAGCTGAACACTAAACTAATGCACTCTGATATATTGAGAAGATTAAACACGATAAAGAAACCACAAAAACACCTAACCTCAAAACTCGGAATTTCAAGAGCTACATTCTGGAGGTTAAGTGCTGGAAAAGATATTACAATGCAAACATTTTTAACCCTAGTAACGTGGCTTGAAAAAGAACCAACACGCTACATAAAACCAAAACAAAATGAAAAAACGCTCCGCCTACACAATCGAAACAGTAGATGAAAGAATTGATTTTTACACAAATCAATTGAATTACTTAACAAAAAACAACGCAACGGATCAAGCTATTGATACGACCGAAAAACTATTAAACTTCTGGAAGAACTACAAAATAAGATATTTTAATTAATTTTGTAAAAAACTAAACACAATGGGAAGAACAACTATCATGCACCGCTTCGCTCAATTTATGAAAAATAAACGCCTTGCAATGGCATTAAGTCAAGAAGAACTTGCCGATATTATTTTTGGCGACAAAAACCGACAAGACTATATTTCACGAATAGAAACAGGTAAAAAAGATATTAGCCTGAAAAGTATGGATGCTATTTTAGAAGCTTTGAATGCTGATGTAGAATTTTTAGAATAATTGATTTTTATATATTTTTTATTGACTTTTAAACGCATAGTAACAGGGAAATAGCAGGAAAAACTAAAAAATCTTATCACATGGCAACTATTAATTTTAGACTTAAATCTAAGTCTATTCCTAGTCCTATCTACATTCGGTTCAGAGATAAAAATATCTTTGATATAGAAACAAAAACAGGGCTACTTATTAATCCCTCATTCTGGGATATTCCGAAGCAACGTATTAGAAACGTTATTGATGTGCCAAATCGGAACGAAATTAACGACAACTTATCAAAACTTCAAATGCACATTACAGATGCTTACAACAAAGCTTATGTATATGGAGTAATAATCAATAAGAATTGGTTAGATAACACAATTAATCTTTTTTTCAACAGACCCAAAACAACAACTTTTGGTACCATTGACAAAACAAAGGTTTACTTTACTTCATTTGCTCAATATTGGTTAGACAACAAGGCTAAAAAACATAAAGTTTCAGCCAATAAATTTATGGATAGCACCACAATCGGACACTATCAACAAGTATTGGATAATTTTATTGAGTTTGAAGGAAAGAACACTATTAAATTAAGCGATTTAAGCAACGAAATCCTGGATAAGTTCTCAATATACCTTTCAAGTAATAAAGGTTATGCAGAAGCCACAGCTAAAAGAAAAATTAGTAGAATTAAGTTTTTTTGTCAACGTGCCGAGAGCGAAAATTTATCAATCAATAAAAATTACAAAGAAAGAATTTTCATAAAAGAAGATGAGGTAGAATATAAACAACCATACCTCAACGAAGAAGAAATAAATAAAATTTTTAAGTTTGATTTTAGCCACGATGAAGTAATGGATAATGTTAGAGATAATTTTGTGATTGGGTTATGGTCAGGGCTTCGTGTTAGCGACTTCCTTACTCGCCTAGACGTTTCTAATATTGAAAACGGTTTTATCAAAATAAAGACAAAAAAAACAAGCACAAAGGTTACTATTCCAATTCATTCGCAAGTAGCTGCAATTCTAAAAAAAAGAAACGGAAAGTTACCAAGTAAGATTTCGGAGCAGAAATTCAACGACAAAATCAAAATAATAGCTCAATTGTGCGATATTGACGAAGAAATGATTGGCGGAGTTATGAAAACAGATCCTAAAACAAAGATTAAAAGAAAAGTAATAGGAGTTTATAAAAAACATCAACTTATAACCTCGCACGTTTGCAGGCGTTCATTTTGCACTAACTTATTCGGTAAAGTACCCAACAAGGTAATAATGGATATTGCAGGCTGGAGCAATGAAGAAATGCTTTTCAATTACAACAAAACTACCAACATGGAAAGTGCAATCATGCTTCAAAAACATTGGGAAAAACAAAAAATATAAAAAAAATCACATTTTTTACATATTATATTTGGAAATATGATTTTTATATGTACTTTTGTGAAATCAAAACGGGTGCATTTCGGTTTGATTATCGTTTGTCCGTTTTGATAACTTGTTAAAAGACAAACCTAACCCTACAAGACTTGCACCCTCTTGATAGGGTTTTTTTATTTTAACCCAATAAGTTTTTATTAAACGACTACCCTGAAAATGAAAGCTAGACTTAAACAGGCATAGAATTTAATAAAAAAACAGAAATAAATCGAGTAAAAGGGATATGGCTCAAAACGCACCCGCCTTACTTTAAACTGGTAAAAAAAGTGTAATGACCAGCGTAAATGAATTGTAGATGCGATAATACTACAAGTGTGAGAGATACGACGACCGATAACTACGGCAGGTATTTTTAAACACAATTTCTCGGATTAAGCCTGAATAACTAACAACAGTTATTATAAAAATATAGGCTTTTTCTTTAGGGGAAATTGTGTTCAATCCTCAACTCGCTCCTCCATTAGCAGTTATATAATTTATTGTATAGTTCTTAAATTATATAATATTATTAAATATTATATTAAATAAAAAAAAACAAAATTTTCAAAAACAAATAATTTTAATAACTTGTAAAATACTTTCTTTCATAGTTAAATTTTTTTAGAAAATACTTGCAAGAACAGATTTTAGTTATATATTTGTACTCGAACAACAATTACAAAATAACAAGTTCATTAGTAGATTATTGCATTTTTACTAAAAAAACTAAAAAAATGAATTTTACATTGTTTAAAAAGACAGTGTACTCGATTGAAAAACTTTACACAGAAATACTTGAAAAAAAAGTAAATAGAAAATTAAAAAGTAAAAAAATATGCTACCATTAACAAACACTGAAACAATTACAAGTTTATCACTTGTTGAACAAATTAACCTTTTTAGAAACCAAGAAAAAGGTAAATCACAACTAAGACACGACAACCTATTAAGTGTAATCCGTGATGAATTTGAAGAGGAAATAGGTCTCCTAAAAATTAAGGAGACCCTTTACACACACCCTCAGAATGGACAAATCTATACAATGTTTGAATTAACCTTGTCTCAAGCGAAACAAGTTTTAGTTCGTGAAAGTAAATTTGTTAGAAAAGCAATCATAAGTTATTTGGAAGAGCTAGAAAACAAAAGCAATTCAATAGACTTTTCAAATCCAGATAATATTTTAATGCTGGTTCAAAATTGGAAACAAGAAAGAGAAGAAAAGGAAAAACTTCAAAAGCAAATTTCTATTCAAGCAGCTAAAATTGAATTTATAGATCGTGTACTTGATGCAGACGAGAAAATAGACATCGGTCAATGTGCAAAAATTCTGGAACTACCATTTGGAAGAAATACTATGTTCAAAGAATTACGAGAACGTGGCATATTTTTTAAAAACAAAAACGAGCCTAAACAGGTTTATGTAGAAAAAGGATATTTCCAACTCCGTGAAAAATGGATTGAAAGAAGTCAGCATGATTCTTTTATAGTTTTAAAAATATTAGTAACCCAAAAAGGTTTAGGTTTTTTAAGCACACTTTTTAAATCAGAACCTAAACCAAAAAAAGAAATAGCATTAGTATAATGGAAAAAGAAAAAATGAAAGTTGTTACGACTAAAAAAGCAATGGAACTCTTAAAATGTTGCCGAAACACTTTTCACACCAAGTACCGACCTAAAATTAAAGTATATAAATCCGAAAACGGTTTCAATACTTTTTATTCGCTGGCCCAAATCGAAAAAATAATTGAGCAAGAAAAACTAAAACGTGAAAACGTATTGTTAGCTTCTGAAATTGAAATCATCAAGTAATGAGTAATCAAAAAACCTACACTATTATAGTATGGTATCGTTGTGTTAGAGCTGGAGAAATGGAAAAAGACTTCATCGATTACAACATCAACGCTACAAACGCGCAAGAAGCAGTTAATATAGTTGCAGACAAATTCAAAGACAGAAAAGCAATTCCTTTTTCTTACGAACACGAAAATAAAAAATACACACCAACAAATTACAACAAATCAATTTTTAATAACTAATGGGAAAAGAAATAATAAAAATAGATAACTTCAATGTTAACGCACTTGAAGAAATAAAAGGTAAAAAAGAATTAATCGCTAATATAATAAAAGAAAATCCTTTTATCAAAGTGGTTGACAACAAAACCTACGAAGATGCTAAAAAATCACGTACCGCATTAAGAACGTGCCGAACGGATTTAGAAAAAGAAGAAAAAGCACTTGTGAACGCTGTAAAAACTAAAATTACAGATCCAATTAAAAGTATTTATTCTGAATTCAAAAACACAATTACTCCTGCCGAAGACACACAACAGCAAGAAGTGAAAAATTGGGAAGACGTAAAAGAACAAGAACGTCAAGAAAAACTTCGCATCGAGGAAGAAAGAAAACAAAAACATAGAGATAATATCGAATTGTTTTTTAATCTGAACAAAATTATAATTGAAGATTTGACTTTTGAAAACATCAGACACGAATTAGTTTTTACAAATGATGATCAAGTATTCTCTTCGGAATCGTTTGAAGAATTTGCAGACGTGTTTGAAGCAAAAGTAGATGTTTTAAAATCAATGCTCAACGACAAAATTAATACGCTTCAAGAAAAAGAAAACATTCGACTTGAAAATGAAAGACTTAAAAATGAAAGAATTGAAAATGAGCGTAAGCAAAAAATAAAAACATCAATTGATTATTTCTATACAACTTGGTTAGATTTATTTTCTGATATGCAATGTAAAGATATTCAAGAATTAACAGAAAAATTCAATTCTGAAAACACTTTAGATTGTAGCGAATTTCAAGAAGAATACGCTAAAAAAAGAGCCAACCTGGTCCGTATGCTTGAAGCTAAGACTAACTTCCTTAATGAAGCCGAAAAACAACGTATTCAACAAGAAAAATTAGACCAAGAAAAAACTGATTTAGAGCAACGAAACAAGGATTTAGAAGCGAAACAAAAAAAGCTTGAAGAAGTTAAAGAAGAAAAAAGTCCATTCGAAATAAAAATAAATACAAGAATTAAACAACTTGCTAGCCTTGGGTTAAATTTTGATTTTGAATCTTCTTATGTTGGATTTGATTTTATCATTGATATTTTAGATATAAAAACATACGATGATTCTAAATGGGATAAGCTTATTAATCAAATAAAAGAAGTTAAATCAAAACTAATTATTTCAGAACCACAAGTAAACGAAATAGAAATTGTTGTTGCCGAAATTGTTTCTGATAATACACAAGAAGTAGAAGTTGAAGAAAAAGAATTTTCATTAACAGATTTATTATTAAAAGCTAAATCAACAATTTGTTCTTTAAAACTTTCAATGTTAGCTCACCCTGATTGCACAGAAGGTTCTGAATTTGATGATTATACATCACTTGCTCAAGAAACAGAAGATGAATTAGAAGATTATTTAAAAAACAATCTGTAATGTCACTTCCAAGACTTCATCCAGAAGACCTACAAGCACTTATCGATGGCGTTTCTAAAAACGTCATTAATCTTAAAGAAATGCTTTCAAAAAAAACCATTTCAGAATCTTACAACTAATCAGTACAAATCATTAATAATAAAGTCTATAATTAAAAATCAAAAAAATGTCAAAAAATCAATTACAAACACAACAAGATGTAAAAAGCCTTTCTACTTTTCTAAATTCTGATAGTATAAAAAGTAAATTTTCTGAAGTATTAGGAGATAAAGACAAAGGAGTTGCTTTTGTTACTTCTATTTTATCAGTAGTAAATTCAAACGGTCAATTAGCACTTGCAGACCAAAACTCGCTTTACACAGCCGCCTTAATGGCTGCAACATTAGATTTACCTATCAACCCAAGTATAGGGCATGCGTTTTTAGTTCCTTTTAATACAAAACAAGCAGATGGGAGCTACAAAGTAATGGTGCAATTTCAATTATCAGCTAAAGGTTTAAAACAACTTGCAATGCGTTCTGGTCAGTTTTTGAAAATGAATGATTCAGATGTAAGAGAAGGAGAAATTCAAACAGTAGACCGAATGACAGGAGAAATAAAATTCAATTGGATTCAAGACGACAAAGAAAGATTGTCTAAACCAATTATAGGATATGTTTCTTATTTTAAACTAGTTAATGGATTCGAAAGCACATTTTACATGACTAAACAAGAAGTCGAGTTACATGCTAAAACATTCTCTCAAACTTATAAAAAGTTTGGTACAGGGCTATGGAAAGATCAGTTCGACAAAATGGCTTCTAAGACAGTAATTAAACTTCATTTATCAAAAGACGCTCCATTATCTACATCTGTTCAAAGAGCTTTAATTTCAGACCAAGCTGTTATAAAAAATGATAATTTTATTTCAAATGAAGAAACATTGGATATTGAAACAAATTATGTTGATAATGACGAAGATAAATCTATAGACCCTGTTAAAATCGGAAGAGAGAAAGAAGAAAAAAGAGTTTTGGATCACATTGAAAATTCAAAATCAATCAAAGATTTAGTTGGATGTAAATCAAAAATCAATCCAGAAAACAAAGTTACTTTCATTCCTTATATCGAAAAGTATATTGAATTAGCAGAAAATTCAGAGCAAATCAAAGCTATTGAAAGCTACATTGCAAACGATAATATGGAACTAATTGTTTTATTTGATGATAAAAAACGTTCATTAAATGTTGCGAACTCCTAAAGAAAAAATTTGCGAGTGCGGTAATCATTTTATTCAATACAATTCTTTGAAAAAATATTGCTCTTGGAGTTGTGAAAAAAAACACAAACCGCACTCGATAAATTTAAAGCAAAAAAAACCGATAAAAAAAGTAAGTGAAAAACAAGAAAAACTAAACAAAGAATACTCAATACTTAGAAAAGAATTTCTTTCACTACCCGAAAATCAAATATGTCCTATAACAAAACAACTTACAACAGATGTGCATCATAAGTATTCAGGAAAAGACAGAGCAAAATACTTTTTAGATAAAACCACATGGTTAGCTGTTAGTAGAACAGGGCATACATGGATACACGAAAACTCAAAAAAAGCAAGAGAACTTGGTTTTTTGTTTTAGAAAAAAATCATACTATAAAAACTAAAAAACATGAGCAAAGAAACTTTCGATTACGTTTTGCAACTATGAGCAAGTTTGCGTAAAAGTACAAAAATACCTTTCAGTTTAACACGGAACTTAAAGATATAAACTAAACATTAAATTAATCAAAAAGTAGCAATAGTGTGTAATTGCTATTATAACCAATGTTTATGACTGCAACAGAATTTAACAAAATTGATAATACTTACTTTCTTATTGAAGAAAAAACAAAAAAAGTATGCCAAGAAAATGATATTGATTTTTATGATTATTTAGGCGTTTTCAAAACCTTACTTATTAATTATATTCGAAATAAAAATCATATAGAAGTTGTAAAAAATTGTGATTTTAATGACAAAATTTCAACAAGGGCAATTTTGAATAAAGCTATTTTTTCTTCTAAAGAAAACGAAATAAGTTTAGCGGTTAAGACTTTTGAATTATCAAAACAAAAAATGTTTAATTGGCTTGATAAAACAAAAAACCCATACTTTTTTATTATAAATCCGATTTTTAAATATGGTGCTGGAATTGATTATAATTCTTATTTCGTAAAAAGATATGGTTATAAAAAAGTAAAAGAAACAGGAATACAAAATTTAGATATAGCTTCTGATTACGCTATTTATAAGCTATTTGGGTAAATTGAATTTTTAGATACAAAACAATATAAAGGCGAACCTCTATATTCAATGTGTTTCAGTTATTTTTATAAGCACAAAATTGAAAGTCAAAGTCAATTTGATGTTTGGATTCAAGCAA
>Ga0209174_10001754_pt1 | contig 15043 bp, 17 predicted proteins | sample JI91814BDNA_FD_187505 | JGI IMG/M metagenome (GOLD analysis project Ga0209174, IMG submission 187505) | Wastewater effluent complex algal communities from Wisconsin, to seasonally profile nutrient transformation and Carbon sequestration -... | ecosystem: Engineered > WWTP > Effluent > Algae...
AAAAGCTTGGAAAAAAACACTCTGGGGAAAGGATTGGACTGATTTTGATTATTTCAAAAAAGATGATCATTACTACTTCCTAAAACATAAAGAGAAGGGAGAAACAGAGATCTATAAACTCAAATAGATTTAAATGAGTTAGACTAATTGAAATGCCTGGAAGCGAGGAAACACTTTCTCGCTTCCAGGCAAATACTATTTAATCTATTTGCTTAAGATGTCTAAGAGGATACTGTTAATTTGGCAAGTCGTATGAAATGTAAAAAGAATTACAAACAGAAGAAGGACAGCCTAATTCTAATTTCTATTTGAAATACGATAGTATAAATAGCTAAGTCATTGTAACACCGATGATTTATGAAATATGTTCTCGTAAATAATCATTACATTTATTTATATAGATATTCAATACTGAATCCTGGGGACAAATATTTGCACAATTAGTAAAATGTTTTTTTGCAATTTCAAAATTTTGGTTTTTAAATTCAGCAAGAGCAAGATGATACTCATCTTCATTTTTAATTTTAGCACGCCTTTTATTTGCTTCATCAGAATCAAAACATTCGTAAACTAAGATTGATTGTGATTTGCCGCGAATAACCACATTGTCAATTTCTCGAATTAAAAACTCATCTGGATTTATCAAATTTTTTACAACGTTTTCGGAAATGAGTAATTGAATTAAAAAGTCTTTTGTAAGAGATTCAAGTCTCGAAGCAATATTAACAGAGTCACTGATTACAGTTCCGTCCATTCTATTTTTCCCACCTATTGTGCCTAACATTAGGTTGCCAGTATTTAATCCGATTCCTATTTTTATCGGAGGATAACCGGAAGTAGCCCGTTTTGAATTGTAGTTTTCCAATTCTCTGAGCATTTCAATGGAGGCATTTAAAGCATCATCTGCAGAGCTAGGAAATAGCGCCATGATAGAATCACCTATATATTTATCTATAAATCCATTGTGTTTAGAGATGATAGGTTCCATTATTTTTAGATAGGAATTTAGAAAGCTAAAATTTTCTTTTGGAGTCATGGATTCGGAAAGAGAGGTAAATCCGCGTATGTCTGCAAATAAAACAGTCATCTCTTTTTGAATTTGGTCTCCAAGTTTTACATCTAATATGCTTTTTTTATTTAGTAAGCTTAAAAACTCAGTCGGAACAAAACGACTATATGCCTCGTTTGTTTTTATAAGGTCTTCTGACAAAAGCTCAACATATAAAAATGCTTTAGAATAGCGAAGTGAAATTAAAAAGGACTGAGATAAAATAAACAAGAATAGCCCATAGGGGAGGAGATACGTTGTATTAATTACTGTGTTCGCATAGAGAATATCATTTATAACTGTGGAAATTAGAAATAAAAAGCCTAATAGTGATGCAAAGGCTCCATCTCTACCTTTAACAATACTGCGAATTATACTAATTAGCCCATAAATAGAGATTCCAATTATAAAAATTTCCCACGCTAGTGCAGTATGAGAATACACTGAAATATCTGTGAAAACCAATAGAAGAATTAAACATAAAACAATTAAATTTACAATCCTTTGAACCATCAGAGAAATTTCAGTGCGAAAAATAGATAATAAAAAAGCATAAAAAGTAGGTATAACAAGGTATAGAGTGGCATATTCAATCTTATTCCCTAGCTCCCAGTTGAAGTTAGGAAATTTATAGAATAATATTCTTTCTCCAGTGACTGATAATCGAAACATAACGGTGAGACAAAATAACGCAAAATGGATACTGGATATATCTTTTCTTCTTAAAATATACAAACCTAAATGATAAATTATCATGATAGAAATGCTACCGCATAGAAAAACATCCATCCAGATTTTATTTTCTCTATGAGTATTTAATTCTGAAGTCTCCCCGAAAGAAATACTTTCCCAGAACCCACCTTTATAATGATTAAAATTACTAATTTCTACTACAAGTTCATTTGTCTTTTGTAGATTATTTAAATTAGCCACTGCTGGAAGAAATCTAGGCTGAGTGGTTTCTGCGCTTACTCCCGATTTTCCGTTGAACAAAATTTTCTCTCCATTAATCCAGAGAGTATAACTAGTTGCCATATCCAATACTTTAATTGAATATTTACGATTTAAATCCTCGATAGAAAATTGAATTCGATAAGATGCAAATCCCTTACCCCCGATTTCTTTTTCATTTATCTTAAATCCATTCCAAATTCCGGGGACTTGAATATAGGACTTTGTATTATTCATGGAACATGTTTCTGGCTGTGTCTTTAGTTGACATTGCCAATAAAATTCCCAATCTCCATCGAATTCAATATGACCATCATTTGTAAAATCCCAACCGGTTAATTCTATAAATCCTTCCTTTGCTTTCGGAGAAATTTTATCCGTTGCCTTGATACAGGAAAGGTTAAAAAGGAGAGTTATACCGATGACCAAAAGAAAATTTCTATTTGTCTTCAATTGAGTCTTGATTTTGGAAGGTGAGATAACCTTATATTTTAAAAGAAGAGAAATAAATTTTATGGAGGAATATAAAAAAGGCAAAGATATATTTTTCATTATTAAAGACTCGCTTTAAAGATTAAATGACGAGGTTATACAATTTACTAATTTATTCAAGGCTTATCCGCTTATCTTTCTAATTTACCTTTATTTTTTTCAGGAGTAGAATTTATCGATACGATTAATCTGCCAAAACTCTCTGGATCTCAGGATGAATGCGAGTTACCACATCGTAGTTGATTGTGCCTGTGAGTTGCGCAATAGTATCAGCAGAAATTGTTTCCTTTTCGGAGCGACCGATTAATACTACTTCCGTTCCTACGTTTACATTTCGGATGTGGGTAATATCAATCATGCTCATATTCATGCAGACTCGACCGATGATATGAGCCCTCTCTCCATTGACTAAAACATATCCTTGATTCGACAGCCTTCGGTCAAATCCTTCGTTGTAACCAACAGGAATAACGGCTAGAGTTGTGGGATAATTGGTCTTAAACGTTGAACCATATCCGATATAAGAACCAGTGGGAACTTTTTTTGTGTGGACAATCGTTGTTTTCCACGAGAGAACCGGCATTAGATCAAATGTATTTTTTCCCATGAGAGAAAGAGAAAGTCTTGTTTCCAAACTAGGCCATAGTCCATAGAGAGAAATCCCTACGCGCACCATATCAAAATGCGCTTCTTTAAAAAGCATTGTAGACGCGGAAGAGGCCGCATGGCGGATAATATCGGTATATCCCTGTTTTTCTGCGTGTTTTATATATTCCTGAAATGTCTTTAACTGTTGCATGGAATAGGAGTGCTCGGTAAAATCTTCCGTGCTAGCAAAGTGCATGAGAAGCCCGGCGAGATTTATTTTATTTGATTTTAAATCTTCTAGGAGTTTAAATAAATCTTTTCCTGATTGTCCGAGCCTTGCCATACCAGTGTCAGTCTTTAGATGAATCTTTGGTTCATTGGAAAGTTTGGAAAGAAGTAAAATTTCCTTTAGTCTAGAAGCGACAATCCAGAAGTTGCTGTGATTAAGATCGGTTAGCCTCTCTTCTAGGTTGGGAATTTCGCCCATTATCATAATGGGAGTAGGGGAGAATTTTTTTAAAAGAAGAGCTTCCTCGAGTGAGTTGACTGCAAGCACATCGACGCCATTTTCGATAGCGAGCTTTGCCATTAACTCGATTCCATGCCCGTAGGCGTTGGACTTAATCGCTACCGCCAAACGAGTATTTGGCGATAGAATAGAGCGAAATGCTTTTATGTTATTAGAGACTGCTTTACGGGAAATCTCTGCCCGTGTAGGGGCTAACAAGATTAATCCAGTCCGTATTTATCCCGCATAAAAGAGCCGGGGCAACTCGATGTTCCGTGACAACCACAACCAGTGCTCGCACTTGCAGAAGAAGTATGTTTCGTATAAGGTGAGTAGTCCTGGTAAGAACTCAAATCAGTTTCTCCAAAGCCTGAAAAGGCGAACGACGAAATCATCTTGTGGATAACACCGTTTTGCTTACAGCCTTCATTTATTTTGTCACAGTCTGTAAAGGGCGTAGAATTGGACTGTAATACTTCAAATTTCTTGTTACAAGTTTCACATTTGTATTCAAAGATTGGCATTTTAATTCTCCTGGAATTGATTCCAGTATTTAGACTTGGTCTATACTTTCAATTCGAATAATAAAAAGATTACCATGCGAAGGCGCTGGTCGCGAATACATGGAGCGAAGGGTGGAATGAACACCGATAAAAGAACGATAAAAAAGGATATGGATGCAAACAAAATTACGAATATTAAAAACCTATCGTATCTTTTATCGGTGTTCTCGGTGTGCATCGGTGGTAATCTTTGAGAGGTATTGCTGTGCGAGGATCAATAACCGACTTTGGAAAACTGTTTGAATAGGAATTGACTGATGTCAATGAAGTCTAAGACTTTGTAATGGAATTAAAATACCTCGTTATCAAATGCAATGACCTTGAAAAGAGCAAAGCTTTCTATGAAGCTATTGGTTTTTATCCTGTAAAAGAAAAGCATGGTAGTGGAGTAGAACATTATAGTTTTGCGGTAAAAGATTTTGTTATAGAGCTATATCCATCAAACAAAAGAGTAGAAGGAAATTTAATTTTGGGTTTAGAAATAAAAATTTCAATCGATGAAATTATGCAAAGACTTAAATTTATTTCATATGACCAAGAGCTTTCTAAAAACAAAGATGGAAATTTTTCTATCAAAGACCCGGATGGGAATAGGATTTACATTGACTCTTGAATTACTCTAGTAATTTGTGTAAAAGAATTGGAATTTTATAATGAAGAATTTGATATTATTTTTTTGGGTAATACTTAGCTTTCAATGTTCATCCATGGAAATGAACGCAAACTTGAAGAGAGATGTGATTATCGCCTATTCTGATTTGCCTGTAACCCCAATCGGGAAATTCAACAGAGTCAAATATGATTATATCGCTCTATGGGGATTGGTAAATTATAACTCTGATAATGTAGAAAAAATTTTAGAAGAAGAATTAAAAAAATATCCGAATGCAAAAGGGATTAAAAATTTAAAAATTAGGTCTTATAATTCTTCCCATAATACAAATCAAATTATTAGTCCCTGGGGTGCGCTCTTTAGCTATAGCACCTACTTTGCCGGGTTTTCTTATCGAAATGTATGGGTTCGAGGAGAAATCTTTTAATGAAATGGATAATCGTTATTATCTGTTTATTCATTTATCAATGTAGGTTCTTTGATTATAGACAAGAGGCCTTGACGGGAACTACTTTTCAAGAAAGAAATTGGAATAAAGAAACTAAACCAGATATTTTTTTCTTTAGCAGTAAAATAAAAACTCTTCCGAATGGGAAAAATATTTTTTTTACAAAAATAGAATTTTCAGTGATTCCAGGATTATCCGGAAATATGTTAGGCAACACTGCTTACAGGGACAATTTTTCCGATTACTTCCCGATTGAAAAATATAGAAAGGAACTCCCAGAGGGGCAATACCTTATTATTCACAATATTCGAATTAAATACAATAGCAATGTGCTATTTGATTGGTTTAAAACTTATAGCGTAATTATGTTTAGCTACTATACGATTGAGGCTGAGTTAAATTTTATTTCGAAAAATGAGTTCGGAAAAATTCTTGAGAGCAAAGGAAAGGAGAACTAGATGTTTCAAAAAACTTTATTTTTACTTCTGGTTCTATTTGTCTTTCAAGTTTGGGCAGAAGAGAATGACGATGAAGAAAATCCTACTCAAGTAGAGTCTAGACAAAAGAAAAAATGGAATATTTTATTTTCAAATAAAACTATGAATAGCTCTCGTCATGCATATAACCTTGAATTAAATTATAATATAGGGAAAAAATTTTCCATTGGCTATAGACAAATATATAGAAGAGACTATGAAGAAAAATTAACTCTAAATCAAACTGCACTGGCTAGTGGTGATTACCTGCTACAATTAAGTAAGTCATATAACTATCTGGATCGAGGTATATTCAATTTTCGATATTACTTTTGGGATACCGTTCCTTTTTATCTTACGGCTGGAATTGCAAGAACCTATACGACTGGTCGTCAAATGAATTATCTTACTGAGCTTCGATTTTCAGGGAATAATCCTTATTTAACTTATCCTCTCGAAATTTATTTTGATAGAAATCCTTATTATAGTAGAATGCTTGGGTTTGGATTTCAATGGGTTTTTGAAAGCGGACTTACATTTGGAACTGAATTTTATGCATTGAAAAGTATAAATGGAGCTAACACCACGAGGGAAATCGCTTATAGCCCTTACCTATCTTATTCTAGATTAGTAGAGATTTATTTAATTAATCAGGAAAGGCGAAGTCTTAGGCAAACGACTCATTTCGAAATTAGCCTTGGTTATTCGTTTTAGATTTTATTCTTTATTTAGAAAGTTTGGTCAGATGTGTAAGCAGCCAGTTGCAACACATTCGACTAAGCTCAGTGACCGCCGACTGTTCAGTGGGTATCTACTCACTGTCTATATCGAGGTGGCCACTACACCAATTCCAGCCCCAACTTTTTCACACTCTTAAAATCCACCTTATTCCAAGTAAGTAGCTTCGCCTTATGGTGAATAGCCGTTGCGGCAATGATACAATCTGCCTTAGATCCTTTTTTTCGTCCTGTCTCATTAAAAATATCTGCAGCTAATTCTGCTATTCCGAAGTCAAGAGGAAGAATTCGTCCTTCTAAGAAATCCCAGATGTCTTGTCTTTGTTCTGAAGTCAAAGGTCCACATACAAATTCGTGCCATGCGATAGCACTTGTGGAACATTTCCAACCTGCTAATAGTTTGGTCTTCAATACGCTGCGAGTTTTATTATTTCCAAGGAGTAAATCTATGAGGCAATTGGTATCTAAGTGTAAGGACTTACTACTCAAAAATCCCAACCTTTTTTATTTTCTTCCACTATTTTCTTGAATGCTGCAATTTCCTTAGGAGATGCTTTTTTCTTTTTTTCTAAAGAGGCAAGAATAGCTAGAGGAGAACGGGCTTTATTTGCAGTAGCTTCCTTCATCGCAATTTGAATGGACTTACGGACAACTTCTGCTTGCGAGACCTTCCAATTTAATGCTAAGTTTCGAATAGCTTCGGTCGTGTTTTTGTCCAAAGTGAACGTAGATTTTAATGTCATAGTAGCCATACCAGTAGTATGGTATGGTAGTTTTTTTTGTCAACAAAAAAAACTACCTCAAAAATCCCACAATTTGAGGTAATTTTTCGATTGCGTCCATTATCTTTCCTACTCTGTCAGCTAAAGGCAATTGTTCTAAGCTAGAAGGAATTAATCTTTGATTCCAATCGTGTTTGCACTCGCAGTTGAGATTGTCAAAGACAGAAATGTCGTTTGTTTGATTGTATTCCATGAATAGGGTTGAAAATTTATCATTGCAAAGAGGACAGTTGGAGGAAGTGGCGATTGCTTTTACTGTATAGTTTGCGGGGCTAACGTAGATTATCTTCTTTAAGTTTAATGCATGTTTTAGTTTTAGAATTTCTACAACCGACCAGAGTTTAATTGGTTTGTATAAGTCCATTTTCCATAATTCGTGGGAGAGGGTAAATGCTTCTACGGTAGGAAGTTCAACATCGATTCGATTGATTTCGGTCTCTTCTAAAAATTGTAAGCTTTTGACTGCGTCGTCTATTGCTTCTTGTTCGCTTAAGAAGGGAGGCTTTAGCATGAGAAGTGCAGTGCAATTGATAGTATGCGCTCTTAATAATTTAGAGACTTCGATTACTTTGTTGTTTGTGAAGTTTTTGTTGATGCAAAGTCTTCTAACTACTGGGTCAGAGGATTCAAATCCAAAAGATAATTCTAATTCTTTCTTAGTTGTATTTTTGATTCGTAATATTTTTTCTTCTGTAATGTCCTGGAGTTTTGATTCTGTTGTAATTAACTTTAAATTTTGAAAACTGGAAAGAGTTTGAATCATCTCAAGAGTTACATCAAGACTGATTTCCTGCTCGGATAACATGCTTCCATCGTTATAGAGGCTAATGATAGGAAACCGGTCTAATTCTTTTCTGTGTAAGTCAAAGGCAAATTGCAATTGGTTTAGAAAATTAGATCGGTTTAACTTAATTCCATGATTTGTTGCAGAATAAAATCCGCAGAAGGTGCATCCACCATTTAACTCAATAGAAGAGCAGCCAGTTCCGCGCAAAAAAATAATTAACTTTTGAACGAGATCACCTTTGTATCTAGCATGTCGAATTTCTGTGCATACAGGGCGGTCGGCAGAAAATTCTTCTCTTTCGGCTTCCGATTTATTTCTTAAACCTTTTAGATAGTTCTGAATTCGTCTGGCTAATTGTGAATAGTTTTCTTCCAAAGATTTTTGCCCCGCTTGTCAATATCCCTATTATCCATTTCTATATTTAGAAAGCAAATCCAATTTCGACTACATCGGGTATTTCTCTAGCCATTCTTTCCAGAAAGTAGGGAAGGAGCTCACGCGAATTTCATCAGGGGTTTCATAATCTTTTTTGCCTTGAAAGTATACTTGCCATGTTTCTGTTTTGGGGAGCCGATCTTTTAGATAAAGTAGAGGAGGATGAATTTCTGTATCCGATAACTTACATTCTAAAAGTAGCTTTGGTATTTCGTTTAACGTTAGTATAAAGTCCACTTCTCTGCCGGCGGTATCTCGAAAGTAGCGCAAATCCCATTCTTCCCCGAATCCATCCTGTCTTCGATGAATCCACTTTAGTAAATGACCCGCAACCATATTTTCAAATCGAATGGAATCTTCTGGGGGAAGAGACCAATTCCATAAGTATAGCTTTTGCTCCTTTTTTACGGCACGAAGTTTATTCATTCCGAGTGGGGGAACTCGATAGGTATAATAGACATTATCCAGTATTTGTAGCCATCGATCTACTGTTTGATGTGATACATTTAAGTCTTCTCTTAATGCGTTAAGCGATATAGGACTTCCAACTAGATTGGGTAAACGAATTCCTAGTAATTCTAGTTTAGTGAGTTCAATAATATTTTCCAGGCTTCTAATTTCTTCTTCTAACAGGCGAACCCGGTAAGAACGACACCAACGACTATAGAAATTTTTGTCCCCACTTAGAAATGGTTCGGGAAATCCACCTAAATGTAAAAGTTGCTTCCAATCTGACTGAGAGGATAATTTCAATTCGTCTCCAGTAAAGGGATGAAGCCTATGAAAGAAATACCTTCCTTGCAAAGAATCTCCACCTCGTCTGTAGGCATCTAATTTAGCTGAGCCTGTAACTAAAATTTTTCTTTTGGTCGTGATATCATCTGTGAGAGATTTTAGATAGGAACGCCAATCTCGATTTTTATGAATTTCGTCGAGTATTAGAATGTTTTTGGCAGGTGGAAATTCTCTGAGTAAAATCTTTTCCCGATGCTCTGGTATGTCCCAATTCAAATAGCCTGATTTCCCACCTATCTTAAGCGAAAGGGATGTTTTGCCTACTTGCCTTGGACCGGCTACTAAGACCATTTTCTTTTCTATGTCTGTATTGATCGGATTTTCTAAATATCTAAAATCTAACATAATATGAGTATTTTGGTGGCAATCGTAAAATTGTCATGTTTTTTTTCTGATGTATGTTAAAAAAATCACAAAAGCAAATTCTCCATAAAGATAAAATCGGAGAACTTTTTTTCTTTCCATCGAATTGTGCGCTTTACTGCAAACTCAAAGAGGAGAGGGTTATAGTCGTAAATCTCTTGTAGAACTTTCTGTTCATTGGATGTAATGAATCCAAATTCTACGAGTCTCCCCAATCGAATTACAATATTCACTGCGGGTAATGGATAATCACTTCCCTGGACGAGCCTTTCGTGCAAGTCCTGTCTTGTGAGTAATGTCTCTAATACTTTTTTATCTCGGTTGAATTGAATTACTGCGGATATGTCGGCGAAAAGATTTGCTTTGTATTGGGGATCATCCATAAGTCGCATAAATAAATCGAAATTATCCACAACTTTTTTGTCAGGGCTTTCTAGATCGATGTTTGTTCCTAAACTTCCACAATGAGCGACGATTACTTTGACACCGAGGCTAAGCGGATAACGGAGTAGGAGAGGGTTTCCGTATTTCTGGTCTTCTTCGGCATCGACTGCTTTTTCTTCACCTGCATGAGTGAGTAATGCCATTTTATATTGAATCATCTTTTTATAGTAGGCTTCTATTTGGGGATTGGATGGGTCAATACCTTGTGAGTTGGGAAGCCATTTAATGAGTCTAACTCCGAGTTTCCCCCACTTATCCAGCTCTTCTAATGCATCTTTGCGGTAGGGATGAATGGAAATGGTGGGAATAAATACATCAGGATTTTCTTTTGCTAATTTAAATATGTATTCGTTTGGAACATAGAACTCAGTCTTTTTTAGATTGAGAGAGCCGTCTGTGTTGTAGTATTTATCTAGTGCTAAAAGATAATGCTTCCCATGAGTTTCTACACTGCGAATAAGGCTTGTTAGTCTTTCAACTGCTTCTGAATCTGCGTTATTTAGATTTCTAATTTTTAACGCGCTAGAGTAAATTTTAAACCGAATGTATTCTTTAATATGAAGAGGTGAGCGCATCTTTGGATTGATAAAAGCTCCTGTTTTGTTTTCTTCAATCCCTACAATATGCGTATGATAGTCTCGTATCTTAGTAGCGTCTAATCCTGCGTAGCTTTTCTTTACAAGCTTAATCGCTTCTGGACTTGCTTTTTTGTAAAAGTCTTCTGGGTTTTTTGATGAAGCGCCACCAATCTTATCAAAGAAACTTTGGGGGAGTAGGGAAGTTGTGAGAAGTAAGAATAAAAGTAATTGTTTCATTGTAATTGCCCATTATGAGTATGTTTGTATTTTATTATTTGTAGCTTTGAAAGCAAGGAAAAATATCACATAAGATTATTACAAAGGAGATATTAAGATGAAAGAAAAATTAAAAGGAATCACACTTTTTTTCTTTCTTTGTTTCTTTTCACTCGGTGTTATATTTTATTTGAACAATGACAAAAGTAAAGTGAGAGATCATTTTGGAATTGATATTTATTTTTCTGATTTTTTCGTAGTTTACTTTCGAAACAGAGAATGTTTTAGAAACGGAAGTAACTTTTGTTTTTTTAAAATAAAATTTGAGTCACCAACTATATTAGAATTAAATCAGATACCGATTCCTCTTGGGTTTGAAAAATGGGAGTCTGAAAATGAAGAGTTTGTGTATCTAAATCAAATCAGACACAATTTTGAAGGATACATACGTAGTCCCGAAGAAGGAGAGAAAGAAATAGATGATTCAGCCGCCGATGATTTTTATGCTTTATATAAAAAAGAAAGTAAGGTATATTACATTTTTGAGTTTATTAATGAAGAGGAAAAAAGAGGATATCGAATCTATCTATTTAATCTATCCAAAAAAGAACTGACCTTTTTTCAATGTCCTTGGAAATTAAAATCGAAAGAAGAAGAGGAGCGTGAGGGGAGAGAGATGTTAGATAAACTGTAAGAAATTCAAAAAGGAAAATAGTAATAAAGAGAGTTTTTATTTGACAAATATGCTGTACGTTTTACAGTGTACGTATGATACTCCTTGCGCCTACCGAACTTAGAAATAATCTTTTTAACACCTTGGAAACTGTACGAAAAGGCGAGACAGTCTGTATCAAAACCCGCACAGAGAATCTTTATATTATTTCTCAAAAGCAATTAGATCGACTAACGCATTCATCTAAAACAGTTGGTATTTCTAATAAGATTACCGGAAAGATTGTGGGTGACCTCGAAGATGCCGACAAAGAACTCAAAGAGTATCTCGTATTACCTAAATAACTTACCTTACACAAAAGAATGGAAATGATACTTATTCTTAAAAACCTGAGAGTATTAGATGATACTAATGAAATAGCCTGCCTTATGTTTCGACCCATAGGGAGAAACATTGAGTTGGGCAAACCCACCGTTAGGTGAGTAAGTCAATGGAAACAGAATTTCTACTCGATACTCATACTTTTATCTACTTGCATTTAGAAGAAAAATCACTTTCCAAAAAAGTTTTAAAAATTCTTGAGAAATTAGAAAATAATTTTTTCATTTCTTCTCTTTCCATATTGGAAATTCAATACTTAGTTGAGATTGGGCGACTGGAAATGGATATGGGCGATATTTTTTCTTATATTGATAGCACGCCTAATTTTAAAATTCTATCCTTTGATAGACCCGCTCTTATTGAAAGTGTTAAACTCGATTCGCATCGAGATCCATTCGATAGAATTATTGTCGCAACGGCTATTGCCTATAAGCTGAAGCTTCTTACGAAAGATCGTCGTATCTTGAAATCGTTTCCGAAGGTTGCGGTTTGGTAGCTATGCGAAAATCAGAAGGCTTTAAAGAAGGAATAAAATGAAACTCTTAAATAGAATCTATCCATATTTTGCAATAGTAGGGTCAATTTTACTAGTAACTAAAATCGTATTAAACAAAGTTTTAATTGTGTATTTAGATTATGATTTAGGGAATTATAATAAGATCGCAACAATAATCATTGATATTATTATTCTCATGTTTGGAATCGGTCTTCTGAATGATAAAAGTATAGATAATAAAAGATATTGGAAAACAATTCTTTTAATCTTTTTTGTTCAAATAATGGTTAGATACCCCTTTATTGTAAAGGGATTTCAATTTAATCAAATAATCTTTTCAATGTTAATTTTTTTTGGAACTACAAGTCCACTGACAATTTTAGTAGTTATGATTTTTAATTGGTTAAATTATGTTAGCCTTGATAAAAAATATTCTAATTATTCATTGTATAGTTTTATAGCTTTACTCATAGCGGGGGTTGTTACATTGATTGGTCCAATTTTTAGTTTGTTAGAGTGGACTAATTTTTGGGGTACTTTATCATACACCTTAATAGTCTATGTTTGGGTAGCTACAACAGGTTTAAAAGTTGTTTTGAAGAGGAGAAATTTAAATGAAATTTCTAACGCTTCCAATCTTCAGGCAACAGGATAAATAGTCGAGACTACTTCCTCACCTCAAACTCATCCCCTCGATAATTCTGAAATATATACGAATCCAAATTAGTCTTTTGTAAGTAATCTGTAGGTAATGGGACTTTGCCGCCACCGCCTGTGAGATCGGCTACGTAGGAGGGAATTGTGATCCCGCTGTTAAAGCCACGGATTTTTTTCATTAATTCGATCCCTTCCTGTATCGGAACTCGGAAATGAGAGCTTCCGAAAACTTCATCGCATTGGTGGAGATAATAGGGCTTAACTCCCATTTTTACTAGTGCGTAATTTAGGGCAGATAGTTTTTCGGGGGTGTCGTTGATGTCTCGCATGAGAACAGTTTGGTTTAAAACAGTCATATGGGCTTTGGTTGAAAGCTTCTTGATTGCCTCTGCGGCATCTGCCGTGCATTCGGCAGCCGAATTAAAATGAGTTACCATAAAAAGTGGGAAGAATTCGGCAAGACCTTCACAGAGTTCGTCTGTGATTCGAAACGGGAGTGTGACTGGATAGCGGGTATGAATTCGGATATGATTTATATGTGGAATCTTTTTTAATTCGCGGATAATATAGAGTATCTGGTTATCTGATAGAGAAAGTGGGTCGCCACCAGAGAGGATTACTTCTTTTAGCTCTGTATGAGTTTGGAAGTATTCGAGCGCCTTGTCCCAATCTTCGGAGCGGGGGGTATTACTGCTTTCTCCCACTTTTCGTTTGCGTGTGCAAAACCTACAAAATACAGCACAGTTGTGAGATAGATACCAAAGGGCACGGTCAGGATAACGGTGAGTTACCCCTTTTACTGGCATATGAGCTTCTTCGCCTAGCGGGTCAATTCGTTCTAGTGGATGGCGCGTTAATTCACCCGCGCGAGGAACAACCTGTAATCGAATTGGGCAATTTGGATTGTTTGGATCAATTAAAGAAAGATAGTAGGGTGTAACTCCAAAAGTGAAAAATTCATCTGCCGCTTGGAATACTTTTTCTTCTTCTTGTGAAATTGGAATAAAATCTTTTAATTTGTGAGGATCATTCAGACGATTCTGAAGTTGCCATTTCCAGTTCTTCCAATTTTCGGTCACATTATTTTGCATTTCATTTCTTCTTCTTGGATTTGATTTGTTTGCTTTCTTTCTTTGGTGGCAAAAAGTTTTCACCGGTTACTACACTTTTGCCGGTCTTTGCTTCTAGTTCCTTTCGAGCATTCTTGGCAACTCTTCCGCCTTGTTTACTTGCGTCCGCGTTTTCTGCGAGTCCTTTAGCTTGTTCGGTTTCGGCAATTTGTCTGGTGGATAATTCGGCTAATGCGGTGAAAATTAATTCTGCCTCACTCATATGGTCTCGCAAGTTTTGAGATTTCAATCCTTTTAAGTCTTTGTGTTTTTTTACAGTCAGTCCTGTCCATTCTTGGTGAATGATATTCGTGAGTAGCGCAAACTCATCTTTTTTCTCTACTCCACTTTCTTTCCAGTAGTCGGTTAGTTTATTGCGCGTCTCCTGTCCGGTCATACGCTGTTGAATCCATTTTTCACTACGACCCAATTTCTGCCAATTTTCTCTGGCTCTGTCAATGCTCTGACTTGGGTCGGAAATTTCTTGCATACGTTCATAACCTACTTTTGCTAACCATTGTTTGAATGGCTCTGCTTTGGGGGAAGGTATCGATTGAATCAAGCGAAGTAATTGTTCAACATGGGCAACGTCTGCATCTCTCATTTTTCCATCAGCGGCAGGCATTTTCAACACGTGACAAATTGTCACGGGTTCAATTCCTTCTATTTTAAGTCTCTCTTTGAATTTACGCCAATAAGCCAAAGGATCTTTGCTCTCAGTAAGAATTGCAATAATATCTGTAATGCTAAAATACCATTGTTCTTTTTTTGCATCCCAAATTCGGCGCACTTTTTTTTCTTCAAAAAGTTTTATCTCTGCGGTAGTCATTTTTTTTTCTCCCTAGGGACAACTCGTCCCCATGTAGTCTCTCTTTCTCTACTGAAAAATTTTGCTATTACTAT
>Ga0209174_10001755_pt1 | contig 15041 bp, 14 predicted proteins | sample JI91814BDNA_FD_187505 | JGI IMG/M metagenome (GOLD analysis project Ga0209174, IMG submission 187505) | Wastewater effluent complex algal communities from Wisconsin, to seasonally profile nutrient transformation and Carbon sequestration -... | ecosystem: Engineered > WWTP > Effluent > Algae...
GAGCTGGCCCCCGAGCTGGTCCCTGAGCTGGTCCCAGAGCTGGTCCCCGAGCTGGTCCCCGAGCTGGCCCCCGAGCTGGCCCCCGAGCTGGCCCCAGAGCTGGCCCCTGAGCTGGCCCCTGAGCTGGTCCCAGAGCTGGTCCCCGAGCTGGTCCCTTCGACGCAGCAGCCCTCTCGCCATCAGGCACAAGACCGGGTTGCTGAACACCAGAACCACGGGCTCCTTCCGCCCGCGAGCCACGTAGAGCGCCCGGACCGCCTCACGCATCTGGTCGTCCGTTGCCCACTGCCCACGCAGGGCTTTGGCTCTGACCTCCTCGCGGTAGATCGGCAGGTAGGCTTCCTGCTCGGCCGTCAGCTTAGTGATGCGTTTCTTCGTCACTGCCGCGCCTCCCGGCAGGGCGCGACGGCCCGCGCCTTCGCCTCCTTCTTCGAGATCAGCCGATAGCCCATGTTGTCGGCCTCGCCGGGCGCCCGGCGGATGAAGTCGGCGATGCCCCCGCGGTCCTCGCCGGCGAGCGCCCAGGCCAGTGCCGCCATGGCGACGGCGGCGAAGAACCAGATCGCCTGATCCGGGTAGAAGAGCGCCAGCCCGATCAGGCATCCCATGCCGAGACCGAGGGCGGCGTTGCGCACGTCGGTCATGCCAGCGCCCGCACGGGCGCAAGGGCGGCGAAGGTCTCCCCGTAGACGTTGAAGACGTGGGCATCGAGCCAGAAGGCGAGGAGGACGCCGGCAGCGACCGCGGTCGCCATCACGATCCAGAGGAGGAGAAGACCGCCGAGGAACGGCGCGAGCAGCCCTTCCTGGTCGTCGTCCCGGACCTCGACGGCGCGGCGATCGGATGCAGGGGCGGTGGAGTTCGTCATGCGGCTGGGCTCCGGTTTCGCTATGAATGTGAAATCACTAAGGGATCAATTGGGAGCCGTCAAGTCTAATGAACCGGCCCATGGCTCTCTTCGACGGTTTCCTCGGCCACCACCCGTCCGCCGGACACCTCCGCTACGATCGACATCAGCGCGGTGATGACCGAGGTCGGGCCATGCCGCCCGCAGGTGACCATTTCGCCGATCGCCTTGCGCAGCAACTCGACGGTGAGGCAGTCCTGGCAATGCCCCTCGGCAAGCGCCGCCTTCTCCGCAGCGTCGACCGCGGAGCGGAACTTCAGGTTCTGACCGTGCTGCCGCCTATCATCCTCAGACATCGAACGCCTCCCCCAGCGCATCCGCGAACACCGCATTGATTTCCTTCATCTTCTTCCCCTTCTCGATCAGGGAGTGGATCACCTTCGCGAAGGCGTCCGCCGGCTCCTGCGGCATGGTCTCCTGCGGCTTCGGGGTCCAGGCGAAGTGTCCGCCGTAGCTCTCGGTGGCGAGCATCGCCACCGTGTCGTGGCCGACGCCGGCCGCCATCGCCGCGTCGAGCGCCTTGGAGAGCGCCGCCTCGGCCTTCGCCTTCGACGCCTGGGCCGCGGCCGCATCGGACGGCTGCATGACCAGCTGCGCGAAGATCGCCGCCACGGCGGCCGGCAGGCCGGAGGCGGTCGCCTCGTCGACCTTTTCGGCGCTGGCGTCGAGACAGGCTTTTTCGGACGCGGTGAGATCGGAAAGCTCGCCGCTCTCGGGCGCCTCGAACCACTCCGGCACCTCCGCCGCCGCGTCGAGCACCGCCGCCTGGAAGAGCTTGCGCCACGCGATGCGGATCTGCCGCGGGTTCTGCACCGTCTGAGGCACCAGCGCCTCGCGGTCGGGGTGCTCGGCGCACCAGATCGCGTCCGACCGAGAGGCCGGCGCCAGGAGCCCGGGCAGCTGGTCGATGCCGGTCGCCTTCACCCAGGCGCCGAACTTCTTCGTCGACGGCGCGAAGCTGTCGCGCGCCCTCAGAAGCTCGTGGCCGATGCTGATCCACGTCGCCCGCTCGCTGCCCGGCTCGCCGAAGAGCATGTAGGACAGCGCCTTGATCCGGGCCTCGGCGTGCCGGCGCTGCCCCTCGGGGTCGTCCGCCGCCGGCGGAACGGTGTCGTCGTACTTGTCGATCTCATCGGACGTTGCGTATGCGTCGACCCCCTCCCACGTGCCATCGGAGAGTGGGAGGGGCTGACCGAAGACAGGCTCCGCCGGCGTCCCGCTGGTGTCGGCGCCAAGCGCATCGATCTCGGCGGCAAGCTCCTCGTACTCGTTCTCGACGACCGGGTCCGCCACGGGAGACCCCTCCAAAGCTATCTTTTCCGCCACGGGAGAATCCTCCAAAGCTATTTGACCGGACGGTCAAAGCATCGTGCAGGGATACCGCGCAATGAGTTGGGGTGTCAAGCGTTTCTTGCACGCCTCATTGATGATGGTGCGCCAGCGGCTCGGCCTTGAAGCGCAGCGCCGGGTGGCGATCCGCCCCCTTCGACTTGATCATGGTCAGACGGAACTCGCCGCCTGCCTGATCTCGCCAGCGGCGCAGCCGCTTGTCGAGCCCCGACGAGATGCGCTTGCGCGCCGCCTGCCGGTCCTTCCAGACCTTGCCCTGCTGCATTTCCGACGCGTCCGGGTCGAGCAGCGCGGTCGCGGTGTCATAGTCCGCCTGCGGCAACCGGCAAAGCTCGTGGATCTCGTCGAGCAACTCGTCGGCGATCTCCCGGGTCAGCAGCCCGTCCGGCCGCCCCTCGTCCTGCTTCTTCGCCAGGGCTTCGAGGAATTCCGCCAGCGCCACCACGTTCTTCGTGCTCGCGCCTTCCTCCTTGGCGTCACGGAAGGCTTCGAGAAGGTCGGCCTCGCCCGAGGCCAGCGCCACCGGCGCGGCGATCTCGCGGCTCCACGCCGGGAACCGGCTCGCCGGCACCTCCGCCCCCTCGGGAATGTCCATGTCGAGGATCGCCCAGAGCGCCGAGAGGATCAGGTTCCGTTGGCTTAACGTATCTTCGATGAAGTTGACATTGTATTTAATCTTTCGTCCATCTGGAATAATTCGGATTTCCAGTATCCGGGTCTTGGTGTCCTCTGCGACCTCGATATTGTTCCCGGTAAGGACAACCATCGGAAGCGCCGACCCGGTGGAGATCGTATTCGTCCCGAGAACCCGGGCGGAGAAGACCGAGTTCGTGATGAAGGCATCAAGACTCGGGCTCCGGATCGAGCTTCCGTTCCGGGCATTGTCGAGGAAGAGCACTGACGGGTCTTCGAGGGAGATCGAGTTCAGGAACTTGACCATCTCCTCCTCGTTGCCCTCGGGATAGGTTCGCGCCAGCGGCCGGATGCCGGTCACCGCCGCGATCAGCGCCTCGGCGAGAATCGTCTTCCCGCTCTGGGCGGTGGGCGCGGTCACCATGAAGCCGGCGTACTTGCCACGGTGCGCGAGGCAGGTGCGCGCCTTCAGGAGCGTGAGCGGGATCATCAGCGCGCGCGCCGCATCGGCCCGGGAGGCGAAGCTCACCTGCCCGAGCCACTCGTCGACGAGCCAGTCGAACGCCGCCTGCGGGCTCTCCCAAGTATCCGCGGCGATGCCCTCGACCGGCTCGCACCACGTGAGGAACTGCGTCGTCTCGTCATAGCCAAGCTGGCCGCAGCGCAGGTCGCCGCAGGGCGTCAGCACCGGGTGGCGGATGATCCCGGCGAGCACCGGCAAGCCCTCGGCCGCCGACGCCGCCAGCTTCTGCTCGGCCCAGGCCGGCACATGCGTCCGGAAGCGCAGGCCGGTCACCGGATCCTCGCGGTAGAACTTCGCCACCCGCTCGATGAACCGCCCGGCCTGCGGCGTCGGCACCTCGCGCAGCACCGGCTGCGGTGGCCCGAACGGCTGCGGCATGATCACCACCTCGCGCATCACCCCGCCGTAGTTGAACAGCATGTGCTCGGGCTTCAGTAGCGCCTTGATCTCGTCGACCACCCGGGAGCGGTCGTGCTCGGAGGCGAGGAACTCGGCCCGGGTGTCGGAGGGATCGGCGGCGGATTGCGCCTGAGCGTGCGCCTTCGCCTTCAGGAGCTTCGCCTCGGCCTTCATCCCCTTGCGTAGCTTGGCGAAAGCCTCGTCGAGCAGCTTCGCCGGCACCCCCTGTTTCTTCAGGGCGTTCTTCGCCTCCTTCAGGAGCTTCGCCGCGCCGATCGCGTCGCCCGCGGCGGCGGCCTGCGCCGCCGGCAGCACCTGCGCGTCGATCTCGTCCTGATCGATCGGCCCATGAAGCAGCGTCTCGTACCGCTCGGCGATCTCCGATGGCGTGGTGTCGAAGTCCTCCGCCATCTCCATCAGGTCGGCCAGGGCCGCGTCCGCTGCCGCGGACTTGCCCTTCTTCACCAGAGCGACGATTGCCCGCAGCGCGCCATCAAGATCCATAGATCACCAGCCCATATCCCTCTCGAAGTCTTTTTCGTCAGGACCATTGAGGCCGGTCCCCCTCAGAGCTTCCGCCGCAGTCTCCCGCGCAAGGATCGCCTTCGCCGCGCAGCGCAGCGCCGCGCGCAGCCGTACCCGGTCCGGACCCTCCCGGCACGCCCCATGCTCGAAGAGCTCAAGGAGCACAAACGCGATCTCGTCCGCCTCCCAGCCCTGTTGCGCCAGGAGATGCGCGACCGAGTGGTCGAGCCCGGAGCGGCTCATGTCGCCGCGGGTCTTCACCCCGTGCACCCGCTGCAGCAGCAGGTTCTGCCGGTAGCGCGCCACCGCCCACTTGCGCTTGACCTTCTCCGGATCGGCCGGCGGGTTCCAGACCAGCGGCCCGAGCAGGGTGGTGCCGAGGTTCTTCGAGGAATGCCCGGCGAGTAGCTCGGCGCAGACCGCCTCGGGCAGGAGCGCGGGCTCGCTGTCGTCGTAAAGCTCGTAGCCCTGCCCGAAGGCGATCCAGCCGCCGGCGCCGCGGGTGTCAAGCCCGGGCACCACGTCGCTGCGGGACGGCAGGTCGGCATAGTCGGGCGGCAACCGAAAGATCAGGTGCCAGCCGCCGGAGACGGTGCGATGCACCCGGGTGGGCACGTCGCGCAGCGACCGCCCGACGATCCATGCCTTCGCCGGGTTCGGCCCGGCGCCCTTGTAGGTATCGACGTCGAGGGCATAGAGCCCGGCACCCAGCGGGATGCCGTAGCCGTTGGCGTTCGCCGGAAACGGCGGCGGCGGATAGCTCGCGTCAAGGTGCCCCCCCTTGGTGAGCGGGACTTTTCGCCATTTGCGCGCCGCGGCATCCCAAAATATGCGTATTGGGAAGGTCGGAAGCCCACTATGTAGAGCTTCGTTGAACCAAAATCCATTGCTTCCCGCTTGGGCGGCAGGTATAGTCCGGTCTGATGGGCCGGGGTGCATTAGGCAATCCTCCTCCGGTCAGAGCGAGAGCGGTGCGAACGCTGCTCGTTCACTTTCAGGGGCGGGAAGTTGGGCTAGACTTCCCGCCCCCAGTTCATTCCGGACAAGGTTGATCCGCAGACCGGGGGAAGTCAACCCGCGGTGCTGCCGCGCGCTTGCAGTTGCGACTGATGCGGATGGGGCGGAGCCCGGGCTTTGCCCGCGCGCCGGAGGCGCCCGGGGCGGTTTTCCGAAATTTTCAGGACGATATGGGACTTGCAGATTGTCCTGACAGAAGCGTTTTTCGGATCTTCAGACCCGGGATGCGCGGGTATGAGGCTACTCCCACGCCCATACTCCCGCAGGTAAGGTTTCCCAGTAGATCCATAGGCTTACCTGTCAATGAGTTGGGAAAAATCGCCTGCGGGAGTGCCCCCCCCTACCCCCTATATATATACAGACATTTTATTTTATTTTTATGCTTACGTTACGTCAACATTTTCTAAATTATGAATCTCAGCATATATATAGGGTAGAAAGCACTCCCGCACTCCCCACAGCACATACAACATATTGAAAACGAATGAAAATCTCGAAATCGAATGAGCGACGGCCACACTCGCAGCCACCCCCGCAACTCACGCAAACCGCCCCGGAGGTCGCGCCAGAGATCGCCACGGAGGCCGATCTCTGGGCGGAGGTCAGGCGGTTGATCGCGGGCCGGCCGGAGTGGCACGGGCGCCGTTTCGAGGACCGGAGCCAGCCGGGGATCCCCGACGCGATGCTCTCGGGGACGACGCCGGGAGGGCGCTGGTACGCCTGGGTCGAGATGAAGGTCGGGCGACTGCGCTACGAGCGCGGGCAGCTGCCATGGGCGCTTGACGCGGCTTGCGCCGGCGAGGCGTGCCTCACGCTGCTTTGGCGCGGCGGCGGAGCCTTGCTCTACGACACCGCCGCTGTTGCCCGGGCGAGGGTCTTCGTGCAGGCTGACCCGGAGCCGGTGTTCGCTGGTGACCTGAAGGGGGCGCTGGTGGCGATCCGGCAGGCGGCACCGGGAGGGCACGCATGCGCAAAATCATTGGGTTAGGCAATTTTCGGAAAGCCGTTCTAATCGGCGGGGAGGTGGTGATCGCGGCCTGCGTCTGGTGGGCCTGCGACCGGCTGATCTCCCGACCCTACGAGCGGGCGAGCCCGCAGATCGAGCGTCTGCGCATGATGGATGCGGCGGCGCCAGCGGACGCGCTGGGCTGGCCGGTCAGCGATCAAGGATTTTGATTGCACACGCGGGAGGCGATCTGATAGCCTCCGCAGCTATGGCACGGACACCACGCGCAAAATCGCAGGAGGCCACCCCGAACGTGGTCGATATCGGCTCGCATCTCGCGGTGGGGCCGGAGGCGTTCGGCATGAAGCCGGGCACCCCGATCGCGCAGATGGTCGAGCGCATGGCGGGTCTTGGCCTGCCCGAGAACCAGATCGCGCTGATCCTGGGGATCTCCGACAGCGAGGTGCGGACGCGCTACAGCGCCGCGGTGAAGCTCGGGCAGGCGAAGGCGAACCTCAAAGTGGCGAACGTCGCCTTCGCGGTGGCCTGCGACCGGACGCACCCGAAGTTCGCCACCATGTCGATCTTCTGGCAGCGCAGCCGGATGGGCCTCGGCGGCGCCCTGGGCGCGTCCGCGAGCGACGAAGCCGACGAGATCGGCGAGGCCAAGGCGGCGGTCTACGGCGAGAGCGCGGCGGGCTACCGCAAGGCGCCAAAGCCGCGGCTCGATCAGCCCGAGGTGACCGCGAGGTTCGACGCGCTGATGAAGAGCTTCAGCCCGGCGAAGAAGAATGCCGCGTCCTGACGCTGGGAGCGCCGCCAGGGCGCCTCGGGCGCCTCGCCAGCCCGTCACCGAGGGCAACCGCGCATCGGCCCCGGAGTTGCCGTTCAACGCCTCCCTGGCGATGCGCTACGCCTTCGGCACCAAGCCGACCCGGGCGGCGATCCGCAAGGCGCTCTACCCCGGGTGCGACAAAGACCTGTTCGAGCGATGGATCATCGAGGACGAGCCGTGGCGGTTCTTCGCCCGGACCGAGCAGTTGGCGCCTCCCGGCGACTGGATCATCTGGCTGTTCCAGGCGGGACGCGGCGCCGGGAAGGAGCTTTGCGTCCAGACGCTCATCCCGACGCCGACCGGGTTCAAGCGCAATGGCGACCTCGTCGCCGGCGACAGGGTCTTTGATGAGAGGGGCCGCTTGGCGCGGATCCTGGAGGCGCATCCGCCCCGGGTTCCGGAGCGTGCGTGGCGGCTGCGGTTCAGTAGCGGCGCCACGATCGACGCCGGGGCCGACCACCTCTGGACAGTGACCTCCCGGAAGTCCCCATCGACGGCGTCCGCGGCGTGGTGGGCGAGGGCGGCGGCGGAGACGCTCGACACCACCACCCTCGCCGCGCGCGTCGCGGACGGCGACCGGCCGACGATCCCGATGCCCGCGGGAGTGCGCATGGGCGGGGAGTGGTTCGGTCCCCTGCCGGCTTACGTGGCGATCGTTGCCGTCGAGCCGATCGAGCCGAAGCCCATGCGCTGCCTCACGGTCGACAGCCCGTCCCGGCTCTACCTTGCCGGAGAGGGCATGATCCCGACCCACAACACCCGCTCCGGGGCGGAGTGGGCCTGGGAGCGGGTCCACAGCCACCCCGAGCACCGCCTTGCGGTGGTGGCCCCGACCTCGAACGACCACGATCGGGTGACGTTCGGCGGCGAGAGCGGGCTCATGCGGCTCGTCGACAAGCACCCGCACCTCGTGCGCAAGGTCAACCAGCGGCCGTACTGGTACATCGAACTGATGAACGGCTCGATGATCACGAGCTTTACCGGCGAAGCGAGCGAAAGACTGCGCGGCCCGCAAAATCACTCTGTATGGGCCGACGAAATGGCCGGCATGGGCGCCAACGCCAAGCCGACCTACGACCAGATGATGTTCGGGCTGCGCCTCAAGGGGCCGCACGGCGAGCAGCCTCGGGCGATGCTCTCGACGACGCCGAAGCCGCTCCTGCTCTTCCGCCAGCTGAACGACCGCTTCCTGCGCGGCGACCCCGCCGTCGTGGTGACGCGGGCGTCGATGATGGACAACAGCGCCAACCTCTCCTCCGAGCTGATCCGCGAGATCCGGTCGAGCTACGAGGGCACCCGGTTTGGCGAGCAGGAAATCTACGGCAAGCTCCTGCTCGACATCCCCGGGGCGCTCTGGACCGCCGACAGCTTCAGCCCCTGCACCATGCCGTCGCTGCACGAGCTTGACCGCATCGTCGTGGCGATCGACCCCTCGGGCGCGGCCGACAAGAATTCGAGTTCCGACGAGATCGGCATCGTCGTCGCCGGTGTGCGCTATGGTGGCAATCGCGGCGAGGATCGCTTCGTGGTCCTGAAGGACTCGACGATGATCGGCAGCCCTCGGGAGTGGGCGATCGAAGCGGTTCGCGAGTACCATGACTTCGCCGCCGACCGGATCGTCGCGGAGGGAAACTTCGGCGGCGCCATGGTCGAGAGCACGATCAAGCGCGAGGACCAGAACGTCCCGGTGCGGATGGTGACCGCGAGCCGCGGCAAGGCGGTGCGCGCCGAGCCGGTTTCGGCGCTATACGAGCAAGGGCGGGTCTACCACGCCACGGCGGGGGAGAATGCGACCGGCGGCGGCCTTGCGAAGCTCGAGGAGCAGCTGGTGCAGATGACCGTCACCGGCTACGTCGGCGACGGCAGTCCGGACCGGGTCGACGCCCTGGTCTGGGCGATCACCGACCTGATGGAGGCGCGTCAGGCGCCGGTCGCAACGCCGTCGAGCAACGCCTCGGTGAGCTACTGGCGGCCGAACCTCTAAAACGGTCTTGACAAACCAAAGGGTTGCGGGGGCCTGTCCGCAGGTGTTAGGCTCGCCGTCAACCCGGGTGTCAGGCCCGGCACACCCCGAGGGCAGTGGCCGACCGTGATCGATCCGGGCGAGAAGGATGCGAAGCGATCCTACCCGCTGACCACCGCCATCGGTGCGTCCGGGCTCGACGCGGCGTCCGGCTACATCCGCGAGGAGTTCCTCCCTGAGTTGCAGGGGCTCCGTGGTCGCAAGATGTACCACGAGATGTCCTCGAACGATCCGACGATCGGCGCGGTGCTTTTCGCAATAACCATGCTGCTCAGGTCGGTGGAATGGCGATGGCAGGCAAGTGATCCCGAGAACGAGCGAGCAACTGAAGCGGCCGAGATGGTCGAGAAGATGCTCACTTCCGACATGGTTATTTCGTGGCCGGAAGTCATCGACCAGATTTGCTCCATGTTTACTTATGGGTTCTGCGTCCTCGAAGTGCTATGGAAGAAGAGATCCGGACCGAACCCGGCGAAGCCCTGGATGGGCTCGGAGTTCGACGACGGCTACTTCGCGCCGCGCCAGCTGGCGATCCGGTCGCAGCGCACCATCGACCGATGGGTGTTCGACCCGGAAGAGAACCTGCTGGGCTTCGAGCAGAGCCCGCTCAACCTGCCGGCGAGGGTGGTGCCGATCCAGCGCTGCCTGCTCTTCCGCACCACGGTCGGGCTCGACTCGCCCGAGGGGCGCGCCCTTGACCCGGCAACGCCGGTCATCACCCCCGATGGCTGGCGGACGATGGACGACCTTCAGCCGGGCGATCGGGTGTTCGACGACGAGGGGCGTATCCGGTACGTCGTTGCGCGGCAGGACTGGGAAGATCGACCGAGCTACCGCCTCACCTTCAACGATGGCGGGGAGATCATTGCTGACGAGAACCACCAATGGGTTGCCTCCAATCTTTATGAACGCAGCATCGGGAAAGAAAGCGTTCGCACAACTCGTGAGTTACTCGGTAGGGTAAAGACCAGCGCCGAGTCCAACAACTGGGGTATCAGATGGGCAGCCCCTCTCGATTTCGTCAGGCAGCACCTACCTGTTGACCCATACTACCTCGGGGTGTGGCTTGGGGACGGATTTAGCGAAACCGCTGCCCTTGCTGCGCATGAGGACGACGCGGATTTCACCGCTGCCATCGTGGCGCAGCGCACCGGCTGGAAAACGGCGGTGGGCAAGAACGGCCCGGAAGGCTGCAGGGGGCGAAAAATCACCGTCCAAGGCGGCGAGCGGTGGGCGAGTGATGGCCCTGCGATCCGGCTCAGGGCGTTGGGCGTTATCCGAAACAAGCACATCCCGGAAGCCTATCTGCGTGGCTCGATTGAGCAGCGCATGGACCTCCTTGCGGGCTTGATGGACAGTGACGGGCACGTCGACCACATGGGTCGCTGCGAGTTCACCAACGTCAATCGCGCCTTGGTCGACGGTGTGGCGGAGCTTGTGCGCGGCCTTGGTTGTCAGCCTACAGTGCGCCTTCGAAAGAGGGCGTCTGACGAGCGTCAGGAGGCATGGGCGGTTCGGTTCACTCCGGCGGATTTCAAGCCGTTCCGGCTTCCTCGAAAGATCGCCCGGTGCAAGTCGGTTCGGGGCCGGACGCACCATTACATCACGTCGATCGAGCCGGTCGAACCACGCCGCACCGTCTGCATCGAGGTCGATGGGCCGTCGCACCTTTTCCTCGCCGGGCGCTCGATGGTGCCCACCCACAACAGCGCGCTCAGGAACGCCTACCGCCCGTACTATTTCCTCAAGCGCCTGCAGGAGGTGGAGGGCGTCGGCGCCGAGCGCGACCTCGCCGGGCTGCCGGTGATCAAGGTTCCGGCCGATCTTCTCAGTTCGACCGATCCGGCGAAGAAGGCCGCGGCGGCGGCCTACACCGACCTCGTGACGAAGATCCGCCGCGACCGGATGGAGGGGGTGGTGATCCCCTCGGACCGTGACGAAAACGGCAATCTTTTCTACGAGTTGTCGCTCCTTTCCACCGGAGGCAGCCGACAGATCGGCATTGACGAGGCGATCCAGCGCTACCAGCGCGATATTGCCCGGTCGGTGCTCGCGGACTTCATTTTCCTCGGCGCCGATGGCGGCGGGAGCCTCGCGCTCGGCAAGACCAAGGTGCAGACCTTCACCCTGGCGATGGAAGCCTACCTCAACGCCATCGCCGCGGTGGTGAACGAAGACCTCATCCCGAAGATCTGGGCGCTGAACGGCTTCGACGACGAGCTTATGCCGCGCGCCGAGCCGCAGGCGGTGAGCGAGGAAGACCTCGCCGCGCTGGCGAGCTTCGTCCAGACCATGGCGAACGTCGGCTTCCCGATCGCCGGCGACCGCGAGCTTGAGGCGGCGCTGCGCTCGAAGGCCGAGCTTCCGCCCGCGCCGGAGGACGCCGAAGACTTCGCCGAGTGGGCGCGCCCGCTGCCCGGCATGCCGCAGGGCGGTGTCCCGGAGCCGGTGGAAGGTGAGGAGGGGGACGGCGGCGGATCGCCCGTGCGCGGCAGCAGCAGCCGCCGTGCGGCCCGCCAGGAAGAGCAGGATGTAGAGAGCGAGACGCGCAAGGCGTTCCTCGCCGAGGTACTGGCGGGCTTCGATGGCAGGTGATCTCGATCCCCGGGCCTTCGGCGAGGCCTTGCGCGAGCGCGTCGAGCGGCAGACGCAGGCCGCCTTCGACGCGATCATGGCCGACTTCGGCGCCTCGATCCGCAAGGCCGGCGAGGAGGCCGCGGCGCAGGCGGCGCAGGAGCACGCCCGCGCCGCGGTGCGCAAGCTCGGCGAGGATCTCGGCTGCGACATTGCCCGCATCGCCACCGTCCTCGATATGGTGCGCGCCCAGGCGGCCAGCACCGAGACCGCGCTGAAGGGGCTCGACCTCGCCGAGAGCACCAGCCTCTACCGCTCGGTGCGCGAGGAGCAGGAGCGCCTGCGCGAGGCCCGCGACCGGCTGACCGACGATCTCGCCAAGGCGCGCAAGGCGGAAGGCGAGTTGCGCGTGCTCGCCGGGCAGCTGATGGCGACGAACGCCTCGACCGAGGCGGTCTCGGCCGAGATGGCGAAGGCGCTGGCCGCGCTTCAGGCCGACCTCGACCAGCGCGCGGCGCGCGCCGCGGCGATCGTGCTGAAGGAGATCGGGGACGATGCCCGACTGAGCATTGACCGGGCGGGCAAGGCTGAGCGCACCGAGGCCCTGGCGAAGCTCGCCGATGCCCAATCCCGGGCCGACGCGGCGCGCGTCGCTTATGAGGCGATGATGGAGGCCGCGCGCACCGAGTTCGCCAAGGCCGTCGTTCGCCTCGGTGCCTGGGAGGCCGACGCCGCCGCGCGCGTCGAGAAGGCCATCGCCGGGCTCCAGGCTCGCGCCGACCGCGTCGAGGAGGAGCTTGTCCGCAAGGCGGACGAGGCGGTGCTCCTCACCACCACGGGATCGGATGCGACCGCCGACGAGACGCCCCTCGTGCCGCGCGCCTTCCGCGGCCCGTGGAAGGACGGCATGAAGGCCCAGCGCGGCGATCTGGTGAGCTTCTACGGCTCGACCTTCCTCGCCACGCGCCCGACCAGCGACAAGCCCTATGCCACCATGGACGAGGGCGCCCCGTGGCAGCTGTTCGCCGCGGGCGGCTTCGGCGGCGGCTTCTCGAACAAGCGCCGCACCGCCGAGCTTGCGGCGATGGTCGAGGAGCTTCGCAACCTCGTCGTTGGCCAGCAGAACCACGAGATGCGGCTGATGGTGCTGGAGCAGTTCACCCCGACCATCACCAAGGTCTTCAACGACGGCATCTACAAGCCGGGTATTTACGCGGGAAATCAGTGACATGCCGACGATCACCCTGACGAAGCGCGGCACCGATCCCGATCCGGCCTACGAGCTTGGGCAGCCGCAGCACGACGGCAACCTGACCACGATCGAGGGGGCGGTGAACGCGCATGACGCCTCGATCGTTGCGATCGAGGGGGCGCATGCGACCCTTGCCTCCCGGGTCGGCGCGACCGAGGTGTCGATTGCCGACCTGGGCACGGACATGGGCGCGCTGAACACGTGGACGAGCGCGGCCATCGCCTCGAAGGTTGATGGTGACGATATCCGCCTGTCGAACCCCCGCGACATCCGGGATGGGGATTATGGCGCGTTCACGGCTTCCGGTGGCGTCGTTGCGCTGAAGCCCGAGGTGGTGGCCGATGCAATCGTCGCTGCCGCGGCGAACGTGGCGCTGGCCCCGGCGCTCGGCGCCGCGCTTGCCCAGGCGCTGCAGGCGCTCGACAACCCCGGGCTGCACGCGCTCCTGCTCAAGCTCTTCAAGAGCGTGCTTCTCGACGGCGAGATCCCGCGGCTCGGCCCCGATGGCGACGAGGTGGTCGGCATTCAACTGGAGCCGACGCCGCAGGCGTCCCAGGCCGACGTGCTGGCCGGCACCGACACCGACAAGGAAGTCACCGCCGAGGCGGCAGGCGGCTTCTACGTGGAGCGCACGATCGCTGCGGCATCGACCCAGGTTGCCGATTTCAGCGGCGCTACCCCGGTCTGGGGCGCGACGAACGAGGTGGCGGTCGAGGGCGCCGTCGCCTTCTCGATCCAGACCTTCCCGGAGTACATGGACGGCCGCGAGTTCACCGCGAAGTTCATCCGGGTGAGCGGGACCGGCCAGATCACTATTCCGGCCGCGCCGTCCGGGCTCTCCTCGGTCATCTACCGCGGCGGCCTCTCCGCGGCGGACATCCCGGTCCTCGGCTCGAACCCCGGCGACTGGGTGTCGGTGCGCGGCGTGATGGTCGACGAGGACACCTGGGCGGTGCTCGCTTTCGACTGGTACCCGTGATGAGCGGCCCCGGTCCGAACCACCGGCCGCTGATCCGCCCGGGCATCCGGCGGCTGACCAGCTTCTCGATCGGCACCGGCCCGCTCGATTTCGAGAACCGCGGCATGCTGCCGGAAGACTTCCTGCACATGTCGATCACCCGGACGGTGACCGAGGTGCCCGAGGTGGATCCAAGCCTCGGCTGGCAGCATATCGTCGAGCCCTGGGTGTTCGTGGGCGCTCCGGCCTATCGGCTGCACCTTTGGAAGTATTTCCGGCCCGGCGACGTGGACCCGCTGCCCGACGCGCCGGCGAGGAAGCGCGTCCGCATCTTCCGCGGCGCCCGGCTGAAGCCGGGGAGCGCGGTGACCTCGGTCAACAGCGCCCTCGCCATGACGGTACCGGCGCGCGCCTGCGCCAAGGCGATCTACCGCGAGTGGTCGGTCTACGACCTCTACGTGCGAAGCGCGAACACCGGCATCGGGACGTATCACCCGCCGGGGACGGATACCTACTACACCACCGCATCTATGGTGAATAACGAGACGGGCGGCGACAGTCATGGCGCAAGTAATGGCTGGCCGGAATTCCCGTTCACGATGACTGCGGCTGGCCCGGCCTATGCTCTGGCGTATGTTCTTGAACCGAGGAACTCCTGACATGTCCGATATTTACGTCGATCCCGTCAACGGCAACGACGGCAACACCGGCAAGACCCGGGCGCTCGCGGTGAAGACCTTGGTCAAGGGCGCCTCGAAGCTCGCGGCCGACGATCGGCTCGTGGCGATGGCAGGCACGCACCCGCCGCAGGCGAAGGGCGGCTTGGGCGTATCGCTCCGGTCGGACGTGACGGTTTACTTCGAGCCCGGCGCTATCTTCGATCAGGATTTCCAGTATCCGTATCATTTTCTTAACGGAAATGGCGGTTCTGACAACGTCGTCTTTGATGGCCTGGTGCTCCGCAAGTCCGGAGCGGCAATAACCTGGAACGGCCAGAACATTGAGATCAAGAATTGCGATATTCGTGAGACGAATTCGCATTGTATTTCGATCAACTATCCAAACGACAATATCTGGATCCATCACAACTATATGGAGA
>Ga0209174_10001759_pt1 | contig 15029 bp, 17 predicted proteins | sample JI91814BDNA_FD_187505 | JGI IMG/M metagenome (GOLD analysis project Ga0209174, IMG submission 187505) | Wastewater effluent complex algal communities from Wisconsin, to seasonally profile nutrient transformation and Carbon sequestration -... | ecosystem: Engineered > WWTP > Effluent > Algae...
AGAAGAAGGAGATAAATTTGGTCGTAATATATTCACAACTACTTCAGAATTTGAAGTTGGTACAAGTCCCATAATATTTAAATCTGCATATTTTTCAGGAACTCCCCCAGCAGGAAAAGATGGAGATATACAATTAGCAGATGGATATGGAGGATTTGCAGTTGCTGTAGAAGATGTAGAACAGCCTGAATTTAATCAAGTATTTAGATTTATAGATGATACATTATATGTAGTACCAAAAATCTATACGAATATTCTTGTAGTAAATAATCTAGCAGAATTAGGGAATAATATTACACCAGGAACATATTCATATCCAATAATTCGAAAAGGATGGTTTTTAATAAATCAAATCAATAATGCTATAATGCCTGCAAATCCAACAGACACACAAAGTTATATTCAATGTAGAAGTGGAGACACATTTGGTGCTGGAGCACCAATATTTTTTAATCCAGATATTGTTTTGTTTCCTTTTGAAGTAAATTGCACAAATCTAACACTTGAAGGAATTCAATTACCAGATGATGTGACAGCAGGTACATATACAAATGCTTCAATTGCTGTTAATAATTTTGGAAAAATCACAAGTATATCAAGTGGGGATATTCCAGTAGGAACAAATGGATCTTTTCAATTTAATAATGGAGGAACATTGACAAGTTCATCAAAGTTCAAAGTATCAGACGGAGTTGAACTAGAAACTACACAGATAGAATTAGGTACAGCAGGTTCTTCTACATTAGTAAATGGAACTGTAACAGTTGCTGTTACAGCAACAGGACCAAATGGAATGACAGATTATACAGTTATTGTCACACGAACAAATTCAAATGGATCAACAATAGGAAATTTATACGTAGAAAATAAAACACCAATATCATTTGACGTAAATTCTTATATAGGAATGGCATTTAATAATTTAGATCAATCAACTTTTGATTTGACAATGATTTTTATAAATTAATCACTAACATATGTAATATAATTTTGAGTTCTAATTTTATATAAAATTCTATATCCGCAAAAACAACATCTAATAATTTGAGAATCATTAAAATAAAATTGTTTATTGCATTTTGTACATTTAAAATTAGGACTCGTTGTCATAAAATTGACATTTTTTGCAGCTGGTCTTTCTTCATCTGACTCATAATAACACTCACTATCACTCATTTGTATGACATAATTTGCTATTATTCTTAGTCTTTTTAATTTTTTTCGTAAATTCAAATGTTTTTGGTTTATCGCATATTTTTTTAACTGCCCAACCATCATTAATGGCTTTAGTGATTATTTCATTTTCCATTTATAAATAAATATATAATTATTAAATATATTGAACAAGAATATCTAAGTCTTCGGTCCACAAATCTTTGTCTGTTTTAGACTTCAAACAATTTAATTCATTTTGTAACTTTTCTATTTTATCTTTTAATTTATCAATTTCATCAATTGTAAATTTATCAATTGTCATTATTATTAATTCTGACACATTTTTGAAATTATGTTTTTCAAGTTCAACAATAATATCAGCCTTTTTACGTTTGAAGACAACGATCTCATCATTAATAACCATATTAATGAATCTTAGTTTTTCTGTGAATAAACTAATATCATCTTCTAATGTTTTAATTAGAAATAGTCTTCTTTTTTCATAAAATTTTAAACGATAAGAATAGAAAGTCCACAGAATATCATCAACTGAATCATATTTAACTATTTGATGATTTTCATCAAATGCAACAAGATTTGTTGTACTAATTTTATTTTTAAGTTCAAATAATTCTATAACATCATTCTCATTCATAGTTTCTTCCAATTTTATAACAAAATTGACTTCATTTGTATCACCATTTGCAGAAAATGTTTTAATTCGTTCTTGTTCAATTAATTTGTTCAATAATTTTTTAAAATCTTCTGTCCACAAACCAATTGGAAGTTCTGTAACATAAACAGTTTTATCTACTATTTTAAAATTTCCTTGCGTAGACCACGATACATCATTAATTTTATCAATAGTTCCTTTAAATCCTTTATAATAAGGAACCATAGGTTTAATATTTTCATTTTTCATTAATAGTTTGATATTATCAATGATATCAATTGGATTAAAACAAGGAATATCTGTACTCCAACCAGTTCCAATTCCAACTGAACCATTAACTAGGATCATTGGAATAATGGGTACATAAAACTCTGGTTCAATAATATGACCTTCAGATTCAATATAATTTAATAATCTATTGTCGTGTTCATTATATATTATTTTTACAATATCTTTTAAATGAGTAAAAATATATCTTGCAGAAGATGCATCTTCTCCACCCATAAGTCTTGATCCAAAATTTCCTTTTGGTTCAAGAATGTTAATATTTCCTGACCCAACAAAATCTTGTGCCATTTTAACTATGGTTCCTTGAAGAGATTCTTCACCGTGATGATAGCCAGAAACTTCAGATATATAACCAGAAAGTTGAGCAACTTTAATTTCTCCAGATTTGTCTGCCTTTTTGAATAGATTTTTCTTCAAACAACCATATAAAATTTTTCTTTGACTTGGTTTTAAGCCATCAATAATATTTGGAATTGATCTAATACCATCATATACTGAAAATTGTACAAGTTCTCTGTCAATGAAATATTTAATGGAAATGTTTTTTTGATTATAATCAACTTCTTGTTTATTTGCAAGATAATTAAGAATCCATTCTTTTCTTTCATTTGTTTTCTTTTTTTCAAATGTTCTTTCAATAGATAAAAGATCTTCATTTTTATCAAAGATATAATTAATTTTATTTTGTGCTAAATTTTTGAAATATTCTTTTGCTTCTTTAGCATCAGAAGTTCCAAGTCCTTTGTAATATTTAATTCTATAATTTCCTGTATTTTGTTCATTCCATTTTTCAAAATCATTTAAATTATAAAATTGTTGAATTACAGTATCACCTTTAAATACTTTTACAATTGGCGTAATAATACATCCAAGAAGACCTTTTTCTAACAATTCTGGAAAGAAAACAGAAAAATAATTAATAAGTAATCCTTTAATATGATAACCATCTGTATCACTATCTGTCATAATCATAACTTTTCCATATCTTAATTTACTAATATCTGTAAGTCCAGGTTTAATTCCAAGAATTCTATTAATTGCAATAATTTCTGTATTTTTTTCAAGTTGTGCTGCTGTAGCACCTCTAACATTTAAAAACTTACCACGAAGTGGAAAAACACCCCAAATATCTCTTCCACCAGCAGCCATGATACCGTTAAGGGCTAAACTTTTAGCTGAATCTCCTTCTGTTAAAATCAATGTACATTGCATTGATTTTTTAGGATCACCAGCAAAATTAGCATCATCAAGTTTTTCGATGTCTGAAAGTCTTTTAGATTTTGTTCCGTCTGTTTTTTTAAGAGCATTGTTCATGTCTTTTGCTTTTGCGATTTCAAGAACATTGTCACAAATTCCAAGTTTTGCAATTTTTTTTACGATGTCATCAGGAATATCACAACGTGATCCAAATTCAGATATAGGAGTTTTAAGTTTTCTTTTAAGCTGACTATCAAAGCCAGGATTATCAATTAAGGCTTTAATAAAAATAATAGTGTTGTCTCTGATATATTGTTTTTTAATAACAACATTTTTATGCTTTGCTTGTAACTCTTCAGTAATTTTATCAAGCACAGGTTCAAGCACATGCTTTACATGATTTCCACCATCATCTGTACAAATTGCATTTACAAAGCTAATTTGAACAGGTTCAGTATAAGGACATAATGCAAACCCAACTTCCCATCTATTTGTTGAATAAACAACTTTTTTAGCATTTCCAATGTATAGACTCATATAATCAGAAAAATCTTTTACAGGTATTTTTGTTTCATTAAGCATAACAGAAACTTCTTTTCCCGTAGCAGCAGAAAGATCATAAGCTCTTTTTTTGAGAAGTTTCCAAGTATCATTTGATGTAAAAGATGACATGTTAAAAGCAGCAAAATCAGGATAATAAGTAATTTTTGTGTAGTCAGAGTGTTTATTTTTTTTAATAATAGGTTCAGTTTTATTATTCATACCATTTGTAAATTCTTGATAATAATTTGTGTTATTAGATTGAACTTCAATAATAAACTTTGTACTAAAAATATTTGCAGCTTTTGCACCAATACCATTTTTACCACCCCATGTTTTCTTTTTTGAGTCATCATAATTACTACTAGTCATTAAATTGCCAAAAATCATTTCAGGAATATACAAATTTGTTTCTTTATTGATTTCTATGGGAATTCCTTTGCCGTTATTAAAAACAGATATAAAATCATCAGTCTGAACAATTTCAATTTTTGAAACCTTTGTTTCATTTGAAACCTTACAACGTTCAACATGATCAGCAGCATTAACTATTAATTCCAAAACACATTGTTCAAGTCCAGGATTTGTTTCAATGACTTCTTGAACTGCTTCATTATTATCATTAATAACCCATCTATTTTCTTTTGTACAAGATATACTTCCAATATACATATCTGGGCGATGTCTAACATGTTGGATGCCTGTTAAGCTTTTAAAATCATCAGCAGTTGTCATTTATAAAAATTCTAAATAAAATCTAAGATTAAAATTTTTTATCTTTAAATATGTAAAAGATGAAAAGTCAATTCAGATTTGCAGCAAGACAAGACTTAGAAGATGCATTAGATACTGGATATACAAACGCTGTCTATGCAGATGGAACACCATTCCCAGCATATAAACAATCAGCAGGACAACTCTTCACTGATTATACATCATCAGGACAGCGTCAAAGTAATATGGCAAGACAAGCAAATTTGCCGACAAATAATAATGCATTGAGAAATTTTCAGATTAAGAATGCAGTAGATAATCAAAATAAACAAAATATAGCTTGGGTATATCGTTCTCAAACATTAATGAGCAATGGAGACACAATTGCATGTGTAAACAATACAGATTGTTCATCATGGCCAGGAACGACATGCAATAATCAATATTCAAATTGGCAAGATTCTCATGGAAATCAGGGAAATTACTGTGCGTATACTAAATATCCAGAATTAGAAGGAGGAAAGTATAGAAGGACAAATATTAACTTTGGTGGAATTGGAAAAGCATGTACAACTAATAATGATTGTAATCAATCATTGGGATATAAATGTAATAATGAGACAAATGTATTTGGTACAAATGTTCAACAAACTGGATATTGTGCCCAAACATATAAATGTCCAGGTGGAGATGAGAAGTTCTTAGGATATCCATACAATTCAGCAATTCCAATAGCTCCAGATTTTTCACAAAATAATGATGGAAGAGGATATTCGAGTCAAGAAGAATGTTTAAGTAATATTACAGGAACCCAACATTGTGTTGAAAATAAAGGCAAGTGGTTTGCTGTATATCCAGGTTTATGTCCAGTAACTACAAATTATAGAAATAACCAAGGAAAGTTGAATAAGCCAAATATTGTTGAAACGAATAAAGGATTTGAAATTCCAGGCTATGCTTCAAATAAAAGAAGTTTTATGACAGCTACAGATGTTAAAAATGATCCATGGAATATAAATGACAATAATAATACAGGATTAAATGGACCTCTAGATTATGAATTAAGCATTAATCCTTTCTAAATTATTTTATTTTATATAAATAAATGTTAGGTTTAAATAGTTATATGGTTGGTTCTCTTGTCTTTCTTTTGTTCATAGTGGCATTGGCACTTGATATGTTTTCTAGAAACTTGTGTTCAGCAATTGACACTCCTTGTAACCAAGAAGATGTCAAGAAGATGCAAATGTCAAGCGCTGCTCTAATGTTAGTTGCTGCAGTCTTAGTCCTTGGATCATTTGTTATGATGATGATGTCTAAAAATTCTATGATGTCTCGAGGTTTTGGCCGAGGATTTGGAAGTGATTTGTTTGGATTTGAATTCGCTTAAAGGTCTTAAATAGAAAAGTTAAGAGTAATAAATGAAACTATTATTTTCATTTGATGTTGCTCCTATAAATATGTCTGTAAGTTTAATAGACATTGAAACTAAAAAAATAATACATTGGGAATTATTTTCAATCAAGGCAAGTACAATGGAATTGTCATGTATGAAATTAATTCAGAAATTAACTGAGCTTTATGAAAAATATAAAGATAACGAGCTTATAATTCTTCATGAAGATCAACCAAGATGTAACAAAAAAACAGTTCAGATTGCTGGACAAATTCAAATGTATTTTTGTTTAAAGAAACTTGAAAATAAAAATGTTAAAAAGATTGAAGGTATTCATCCAAGACATAAAATAACTTATTACGTAAAAATGCCAAATGATGAAGAATTACCAATTGAAAGACTTGCAAAAATGAAGAAGGGACATTATAAAAATAAACAAATATTAATTGAACATGCTAAAAGAATTTTGATTCACAACAACGAAACAACATGGGCTGATTTTTTTAAAAACTCAAAGAAAAAAGATGATTTAGCTGATTCATATGTACAAGGGCTATTTTACATTAAAACAAAAGTACGTCTATGATACAAAAAAAAAGAATTTCAATAATTAAATGTCATTTGATATTGGAAATACTGATGGAATTGCAATATTTACGTCAAACTCAAATGACGTATTTGGTAATTTTTCTATAGATCAAGGAAATACTGGAGAAATATTTGATCTAGGAAAAACTTCTGGAATGGATGATATAAAAATTGAACAAATGGAGAGAAATGTTTCACATAGTAGTAATAGTAGTGGTTCAACATTTGATGCAGATAAACGTAAAAAGCCAAATTTTGAAAACATTAAAAATACAAGGGATGAATTTGTTCCGAAAAATAAGAAGCCTGATTTTGGTTTTGTTCCAAAAGAAGATGTAAAACCACCATCACCACCACCATCACCACCACAAGAATTAAAGAAACCGGAATTTAAGCAACCGGAATTTAAGCAACCGGAATTTAAGAAACCGGAATTTAACAGACCTCCAGAGATTCGAAAACCAAGAGATAAGATTGATTCATTTAAATTTGACGAAGCTGATATTAAAAAACCAGAATTTAAAAAATATGATTCATTTTCTCAAAGTAGTGTAAGTAGTGTTAAATCAGATCCAAAAGGTACTTTTAAATTTGATGATTTACTTAATGTTAAAAAACCCAAATCTGTTGATGGTGACTCTGTTTTAAGTGGAGAAAGTAGATCAACAATTCGACCTCCTTCAAGAGCACCAAGAGAGTTTCCAAGAGATACATCAAGAGATGCACCAAGAGATGCACCAAGAGAATTTCAAAGAGAACCAATGAGAGAGCCATCCAGTAGTGGATATATTAATGAAGAAGATGAAAAGATTGATCTGTTATTGAAATTAAAATCTTTAGAATCAAGACAAGGAATTACATTATCAAAAGTATTAGGACCAAAATCATCGATTGAAGATATAAGAATAGAATATAAAAATCAGATGAATAATATTCAAATGGAATCAAGTATCAAAATTATGCGACATGGGTTAATGTTTTTTACATATGGAATTGAACAAATGAATGAAAAATGGGGAGCAGGAATTGCAAATTTAAATGGATGGTCAGATAATATATCAGGATCAATTAATGAGTATGACAATATATTTGAGAGACTTTATTATAAATATAGCAATAATATGGGTCAAATGGATCCATTAGTTGAACTAATATTTAGTCTTGCTGCAAGTGCATTTTTCTATCATGCATCAGCATCATTTGCAAAAACAACGGCACCTGCATTTAAAAATATGATGAAGGACAATCCAAATATGCTTAATCAATTTATGAATTCAATAAAGACATCAGTTGAACCAAAAAAACAAGTACCAATGCCTTCAAATTCTCAAGGAGCAGATGATGGAGTAAATTTGTCTGAGTTGTTTCAAAGAATGGGGGCAACAGAGAATGGATTTGGTAATTTTATGAATCATCCACAATCTACAAGAGAATTTACAGAAAAACAACAAAAGGAGACAATTAGTAATATGTATCGAAAAATGATAGATGCAGACAATATTTCAGTAAATAGTAATTCATCAGAAAAGTCAATTGGACATGGAAAAGATAAGGCTACAATTATGTCAGTTGAAGACAAAAAGGGTCAAAAATCAAACGTGATTCGACTATAATTTATTTTAAACTATATAAATAAATGCCAGTTGCCTATTGTACATTAGAAACTGCATATGGAACTGATTTTGGTTCTAAAAATCAATCAAATCAATTTCTAATGAAAAGACCACAGATTGATAATACAAAAGAAGTTCCAAAACAAGAAGTTAAAGAAGTTAAAGAAGTTACAAGTTCTAAAGATTTTACATGTGAACATTGTAATTCTTGTGTTCAGAAAAATAATCAACTTCAACAAAGAGTTGTTGATCAAATTATTAGTCCAAGACCTCAATGGTATCCTCAACCAGAAGGATATGTACATTTTGATCCATTTAATAGATATTGGACAAATTCATATAATCCAAGTTCTCGAGAAGATTTTGGTAATACTAATAGTGATAAATTCTTTAATATTGTTATCATACTACTCATTCTTGTATTTCTTGTACAACTTGTTGATGTGATTTTTAACGACTAGTTAATGTGATTTTTAACGACTAGTTTGTGTGATTTTTTAAAAAAAATTGCTTAAAAAATTTTCAGAAATATCATAAAAAACAATGGGAGGATTTTATATTACAGGACCTACTAAAACTATTAAATACAAACATATGACAAATATTAGTTGTAAATGTCCAGGTACATTTATTGATGCTACACAAGAACAAGAAGATAAATTTGTTGGAAAAACTTCTATGACTCTTGAAGAATTTCATTCTATTTTTGACAACAAATATATTAAAAGTCATATTCATGTGCATAATCCAAAAGCAAAAGATCCAAATGTGTTATGTTAACAATTAGTTGATAACATTTTAATTTTTGATCTCAACAATTTCTTGATTTATATAACTTATGTTTTCTGTACTTATTAATATCGAAGAGCTCATTTTACGGTAATCTTCTATATCCATAAAACCACCAAAACACTTCAATATATATTTTGAAGGAGCTATATATAATTCACTTGTTTCGCCTGTTAATTGTTCACGTAATTGATAAACTAAACAAAGGCTTTTATATTCATTTAAAGAATATGCAGCAACACACGACCAACCACAAAAAACACCATTAACTTTATATTTGTCTATTAATTTGTTATAACTTATTGGACAAGGTAAAGGATATGAATCAAATTGATTACAACACCACCAACATAATATATCAGTTTTGGCAGGAAATTCAGTAGATACATCATTTATGAATTTTGAAAGAATTCTTTGAACAACAGGTTTTTCTGTTTTCTTTTGTTTTATTTGAGAATTTTCAAGTTCTGGTTCATATACTTCGTTGTCTTCCTTTTCTTGAGTTATAAATTTAGCAGTTTTTTCGGAATCTTTAATTCCAAATATATTATCATAGTAATGTCTCAATTCTTCAGCAGTCATAGCAGTACTTTTTTCAATAGTAATATTGAACTTACCAAATGGATGAAGTGATTTTTCTGAAAATTCTACATTTTTTGATTCTTCAATAGGTTTTTGTTCAATTATGGGAAGATTTAATTTGTCAATTGAATCAATCTCACATGTTTTTTTTCGAGTCCGTCTTTTCATTGTATTCTAAATAAAAAATAAATAATCTTGGATTTTTATAAAATTAATCATAAACATGTGTAATTTAATAATGTGTTGTCGTAGAAAAAAATTTAATTCTTTAATTCACAATGATGATAAAATTGATATCATAAGTGTATCAGATTCATCTATTGATAAAGAGAATTTATTAAATTATTTACATAACAATATTCTTAAAGAAAATGTGCAGTTTAATAGAGTATTATTGTCGAGTCCCATTTATATTAAATTTACATTTAGAAATGAAACATATTCAATGTGTCTAAAGAATCTAAAATCAACACATTATGAACATTCAGAAATTATTGAAAGACCTTTTATTTTATGTGCCACAATAGATAATTTAAGTAAAACATGTGTAACTGATGAAATTAGAGAATTTCAAGGCCATTATCTAAATTTCTGGGAACATATACCTGATGTTATTACAGATTTAGGCACAATATTTAAAGATTTCAAAGGAAACTATATGAATGTTTTTAATTTAAATAATGAAATCATATGTTACTCTTTATAAACAAAATTACTCAAATTTTGTGCAATTGTTGAACATGACATTTTTTTAGATTGTTTATTAATACTTACATAATACAATAATATTACATAAGCATCTGCTAAATCATGTCTTCTTTCATTAAATATAAAATGTTTTTGATCAGCTAATTTATCATGTGCCATTTCTACAGTTTGAATTTTTCTTTGTTCATATATATTTGAAAGTCCAAAATATTTTATAACAGAACATGGACTAATTAATGTTGTTTTTGATCGATATTTATGCATTATTAATTGTTCAACAACAACAAGACCAGATATTGGTTGTCTTTCTATTAAAATCAAATCTACACTTTCAAATTCTTTTTGATATTTAAAGCATAAATGATCAATATAATCACACATAACTTTATCGTGATAAAATTTACAATGAATGTTATCGCATTCGATGTTTAATTCCGTAATATCAATAAGTTCACAAAAAATAATTTCAAAATCAGAATTATCTGTTTTCCAACTGTCGTCTAATTTAGCAATAATAATAGCTAAATGAATAATTCCTACATCTATTGACATTATAAGCATGAGTATATAAAAAAAAAATATTTTAGAATTCTAGTTTAAATTATTTAAACTAATAAAATGGATGTTTTAATTAGTCAACTAAGTAGTATGAGTATTGATAATACTCCTGTTATATCAAAACTCATAGAAATGTACCCTGAATATTGTTCTGTTAGAGAATTATTTTATGCATTTGAAGATCTAGAAATTGATCCAGATGATCATGAAACTTTACATCAAAAAGATACTCTTTATTTAACAATGACTAGTCTATGTGATTTATTAGCTCGACTCATAGCTCATCTTTTGCGTTATGAAAAAAATTTCCCATATGATGAAAAAGTGCCAGGAATTGAGAATGAAGATTATCTATTTGATCTTGCTGATGAATATTATCACAAAAGATATAGACATAAAATTCAAAAAATCAAAAGAAGTGTGATACGACAGATGGTAAATGAATCAGATGTTGATAGTGTACTTACGAGAAGAATGAGAAATTTAAATGTTGATAATTATTAAATGTTAAATATTGATAAAGTATTTTGTATAAATATAAAAACATCAATTGAACGTAAAAAACAATTTGAAGAAAATTTTCCTGAACTTATAAATTCACCTATTTTTGAATGGTATCATCCCGAAAGAGATAATGAAAATCCAAAAAGAGGTTGTTATAATAGTCATCGAAATATTTGGCTACTTGCAAAAGAAAGAAATTATTCGAATATTATAATATTTGAAGACGATTCAAAATTACTTGTAACTTGGCAAAAATTTGTTGATACAATAAATAATATAGAATATCCAGATAATTGGAAACTTATTCAACTAGGCTATTTACCTTTTCGAACAAATGTATATAATAAAACACTTGTAAGTATATCTTCATCTATTTGTGCACATAGTTATATTGAAAATGTAAATAATGTATTTATTCCTGAATTTAATGGACTTGAAATAGATAGATATTTTTTAATTCCAGACATAAGTTATTTCTTTTTAAATAAAAATTTAGATGGAATGTATGGTATTTATCCAACAATGCTTGTTAAACAAAATTCTGATAAAAGTACAATAAGTCCATATAGAAATAATTTAGGAACTTTAGAATATGATAGAGATACACTTCTTAAAATATCAACAAATATAAATTTATATCTTTTTGTTGGAATTATATTTATTATGTTTGTGATTATTTTAATCATTTTTATTGCTTATAAATTTTCTTGAGCGTTATAAATGTCAAACAAAACTGCTCGAGTATTAAATTTAATAATTATATTTATAGCAATTATTGTTCTATTTTTAGCAAGACAAAATTCTGATCTATTTGTAGGGCAAGTTCCATCTGTACCGATAGGAAATGGAATGCCTCCATATGGTGTTTATCCAACTGGTCAACCTATGTATTATACAAAACAATTATATCCTGCAAAGATGCCTTACTATGAAGATACACTTCAACAAGAAGGAAATCCATGTACAAGTATGAATGGTTGTGGAGTATATGGTGCATGTGTAAATGGAAAGTGTACAATTAAGGACATCGATAATAAAGTTTATCAAAAAACAATTTAAAAATTCTCAAAAGATTTTTTTTACTTTAATAAAATGGAGAATTTGAAAAAAGTATGTAAGAATCTTGGAATTAAAAATTATTCAAAATTACGTAAAAATGATTTAGAAGATCTAATCATTAAACACTGTGCTGCCATTAAAATTCAACGAAATTTTAGAAATAAATTAATTGATAACAATAATTGTCCAATATCTCTCGAAAAAATACGTTATCCTTGTTTTCCTATATCAAGTAATAAAAAATTCATTTATTATAATTTAAAAGAATTATGTGATTATTTAATATGTTCTGGAAATTTTAAAGATCCAATATTTCAAACTGAATTGACATTGTCACAAATTGAAAATATTCAAAGTTTGTCTAAAAATAAAAAGATTATGGATGCTTTTCTCAATAAACAACAATATGAAAAACAAAAGAAAAAAGAATCTGATATATTAAATTATGAAAGAATAATTGATTCTCTTTATATTGAAATAATCAACATTATTGATTCAAATAATATTGATTCTTATTTTCTTCTCAATTCTTGTATCAAAAACTTGTTATCTTATTTAAATATGTTAAATCAAAAAAGTAATGAATCTTATTCATATACAATCAATAAAATACTTGAAAATATACTTATCAAAACTTCAAAAGAAAATTATAATTATATTCAACTTGATCAAATTCTTGGCTTACTTCAAATTCTATTTGAAAAGAATAATAAAGAATCAAATTTACAAATTTTTAATAACATCGAAAACACTTTATTCAAAACTTCAAAAGATAATTATACCAACGAACAATTAATACTTCTTAATAATTTTGTTTATTTATTAATTCAAATGAGAGAAAAATACTCATAGATAATTAGATATATCTTCGGGCATTTCTTCTATTGTTGTACAATAGAAATTTTCTAATTCTCGAATTATAGATATGTCTGAAGACAAAACAAAATTAATAGCTACACCCTTTCTTCCAAATCTTCCAGATCTTCCAATTCGATGAATATAATTTTCTCTATTTTTTGGTAAATCATAGTTAATAATCAAACTAACTTGTTGAACATCAATTCCACGTGCTAACAAATCAGTTGTTATTAATATTCGGTGTGTTCCTGTTCTAAAATTTTGCATAATATTTGATCTTGTATTTTGATCCATTTCTCCATGAAGAGCAACTGTAGTAAAATTATTATTTTTAAGTTTTTCAGAAAGCCAATCAACTTTTCTACATGTGTTACAAAATATAATTGTTTGATTAATTGAAAAATTTTCATAAAGATCACATAATGTTCTAAATTTCCATTCTTCTTTTTCTATGTAGATATAGAATTGTTTAATTCCTTCTAAAGTTAATTCATTCTTTTTAACATAAATACATTTCGGATCTCTCATAAACTTTTTCGTTAATTCTAATACCTCCCTCGGCATTGTAGCACTAAATAATGCAACTTGAATATTTTCCGGTAATTCTTTAAATATTAAATATATTTGATCTTTAAATCCAATAGATAACATCTCATCTGCTTCATCAATTACTAATAATGACACATTTAAATTTATTTCATTTCTTTTCATTAAATCATATATTCTTCCAGGAGTTCCAATAATAATATCAACTCCCTTTTTGAGAATATTGATGTCTTCTTTTACAGAAGTTCCTCCTACGCATGTATGTATTTTTGTGTCTAAATGAGAACTTATATCTTTTATAACTTTAGTTGTTTGATGGGCAAGTTCACGTGTTGGACATAATACAATTACTTGACATTGTGTGTTGATTATTTTTTGAAGTAATGCAATTGTAAATGTTGCTGTTTTTCCTGTTCCAGATTGTGCTTGAGCAATAATATCATGACCTTCAATCATTGGTGGTATAGCTTGTTGTTGAATTGTTGATGGATTTTCGAAACCAACAGAATATATTCCTCTTAATAAATTATCGTGTAAATTTAATTCATCGAAACTTGTCATTTATGATATAATTATTTTTTTTAAATAAAAATCAACCACTAATAATCATACATTACATAATCATTGTCTAAATCTTTTTGACTTACAAATCTTTTATATATACTTGAACCAAAATCAAGTATATAGATTTTATCATCTTTAATCATTATATTTCCTTCATTTAAATCTCCATGAATAATTCCATAAAAATGCATTCTATCAACTACTTTGTCAACAGATTCAATTAATTCAGGTGTTTTTGGTAAATCTTCAAGGAGTGTACCATTTATAAATTCCGTAATTAAAAAGTCTTCTCCATGGGCAATAAGTTTTGGGGATATTCCAATACTACTCGCATATTTTTGTATTTTTATTTCATTTTTGGCGATATATTTATTTTGAAAGACTTTTAAAATTTTATCATTGAATAAATAAACACTTTCATTTGGACCGGTTCTTATTAAATTCATCTTTAAAAATAATAAACTATTTTTCTTGAAATATTTTTTTTTTAAAAATAATAAACTAATTTAATCATTAAATCTTTTGGTAATTTACTTTTATTAAGATATTTATAAACTATATAATCAGTATGATTAACAAGACCACCAGAATATTCGTTAAATATTCTTAAATGTTCAATACTATCTATTGATTTAAATCCAAAATTTAAATATATATAGTTGATTATTTTTAATTGATTTCCCTTAATAGCAAATTT
>Ga0209174_10001761_pt1 | contig 15019 bp, 9 predicted proteins | sample JI91814BDNA_FD_187505 | JGI IMG/M metagenome (GOLD analysis project Ga0209174, IMG submission 187505) | Wastewater effluent complex algal communities from Wisconsin, to seasonally profile nutrient transformation and Carbon sequestration -... | ecosystem: Engineered > WWTP > Effluent > Algae...
AGCAGCAAAGACTCTATATCCTGTTCTGCTTAAATTTAGTGACCAAAATTTTAAACATGTGTGGCCAAGCACAGAAACACTGCTTAAGCTTACAGGATTTAAGACCAAGAAGTCAATACTATTAGGAAAAAAAGAACTAATAAAAGAAGGATTGCTTTATTATAAGCCTGGTTGTGGAAGAACTAATTCTACATACTTTTTCTCCTTCAACTATACTGGGTCAAAAATTACACCTCAGTGGGATAAAAATATACCCCTCTCAGGTGTATCACTATCACCTCCTGCTGAATACATTTCGACACCTCAGGGTGGGCAAGTAATACCCCCAAACAATCTTAATATAACCATACATAATAACCAATCTCTAAAACAGGAATCTGATAAAGAAAAATCCTTTGATAATTTAATTAATTTTTATGGATTTGATCTTGTTGATTCTGCAGTGCAAATTGCGAAGTCCAAAGGTTTAGAGGGAAACATATCTTATGTGACAGGGATATGCAGAAAATTAAGCAATGAGCCAGTCAAGAAATCGCCCATTTTTAATCAGGAAATAGACTCAGCTCAACACATAATTGATTCTTGGAAAAGCTTTCTGGATTGGAGTAAAGTCCACTTAACAAGATCCTCTGTTGAAATTTTAGAGAGTATTCCAATTGCTGTAGATGGGCAATCAATATTCATTGAAAAGAAACTTACAGAATTTTTGAAGCAGATTATTCTCAAATTTTTTAATGAAGAAATTCGTCCTTCAATTATAATTGTGTTTTCAGAAACAACTCGAATCACTTCGTGATCAAAATTAATCTAAGAAATACAGTCAATTAAAGGAAAGATTTTGTAAAATAATTTTTAAAATATAGGAAAATACTTTGCATGATTTCACTACTATACACATTAGATAGAAAATTATGTTTGTAAATAGAGTAAGCAATGCCATATAAATCAGTAAGGATTAGTCATCCATCGGAAGTATTAATACAAAATATTTCAAGTAAAGGTCAATATGAACTCACAAATGGAGCACTTTTCCATTTTATCGAAGAGTCCCCTACTTCGTCCATTGCAGTAATCACATTTCAGTTTAAGGAACTTTCTTCTTTTAACTGCATTCAATTTGATTCGATGGAGAAAGAAAACGAATTTATGCCAAATACATTTCGATTTGAGATATCAGATGATGGAAAAATTTGGGAACCTATTATTAAGGAATACGAATACTCGCGTGTAAGTAAAAAGCAATGCAAATGGAATTTTTCGATGATCAATTCCGCTTTTTTGAAAATGGTGATTCGACTGAATCGAAGAAACAAGGAAGGTCTTTTTAAAACTGCCTTTTCAAATTTTCGAGTAATGATTGCTGGTATTGAAAAAATTATCAGTAGTTCTGAAAATGATCGGTTTTGGGTTAAAGAAAATATTATAGACGAAAGACCTGACTATGGTTGGTCATCAAAAGAAAAAACTTCCCCAGGAGAAGAGTTTTTATTAATTGATCTAGGTTCAATTAATCGAGTAGAAGAAATAAGAATTTTATCTAAGAATGCGGAAGAGACCAATTTTCCTGAAGCTTTTTATTTTTACTATAGTGAGGATGATTTATCATGGCATCAATTGCATGAAGAACCTCAATTCATGTCTGAGCCAGGGACTTGGTATAAGTGGAAATTTTTTCCAACCAATGTTCGTTTTTTTAAATTGCTTTGTGTAAATAACAAACCTAACTCAATGAAGAAATATGTTTCCCAAATTGTAGAATTAGAAATTTATGCAGACGCCGATATAATAGCTCTTTCCAAAAAAAGAATTATTGCAGAAACACCACCCTACTCTTCCATAATGCGTCCTGGTTTAGTGAGATTAGCCGCCGATGGAGAGACGAAAGAAGGATTGGCCGTTCAGGGAAACGATAGGCGACTTAGAGATGCAACGACAGAGTTTAAGGGCATAGTGGAATTAGCCACAGATGGAGAGGAAAGAGAATTAGTTGCAGTGCAGGGAAATGACAAAAGACTAAAATATGCTACAGAAAATACTTACGGATTAATACGCCTAGCAAAAAAAGGAGAATCGAAAAGTGGATTAGTTGTTCAAAGTGATGACGATAGGTTAAAATCTGCAACTACAGATTCTATGGGCATAGTGGAATTAGCCGAAGATGGAGAAACTCGACCAGGTGTTGTTGTTCAAGGAAACGATAAGCGCCTAAAGAAAGCGACTACTTCTGAATATGGACTTGTAATTATGTCTGAACTAGGTGCTGACATGCCAGGTAGAGTTTTGACGGCGGATGATCCAAGACTAAAGAAAGCCACCACAGAAAAAGAAGGTATAATGCGTTATGCCAATAATGGCGAAGATGCAGCAATGGCAGCCGTTCAGGGAAATGATAAGCGATTAAAAAAAGCCACGGTGGAAACAACCGGTATCGTTGAACTTGCGCAATCGGGAGAAGACAAAGAAGGAGTTGTTGTTCAAGGGAATGATAAAAGACTAAAGTATGCATCTACCGAAGAATCTGGAATAATTATGCTTGCAAGAAATGGATTTAATATTCCGAATAAAGCTGTTGCGGCTGACGATTCAAGACTCTCTGATTCTCGTGATGCTAAGCCGCATACTCATGATTATGCGCCTATTCACCATGATTATAGTTCGCACTCGGGATTAATTCACTTGAAAGGCTCTTCCTCTTCAGAGTTCAAGAACATTTCCCCACCAATGCAAAGTCATTCGGTCATTTATGGCCACAATGAAGCAAAAGGTGGATCTGGAATTTCAGGCGTCGGAATTGATGAGGGTGTTGTTGGGTTCGGCGATGATAACGGAGTAGTTGGTTATTCTAATGGAATAGATGAAGAGTCTGCAGGAATTGCAGGTTTTTCTAAAAAAGGCTACGGAGCGATTTTCTCTTCACAAAAGAAATATGCATTGTATGCAAATGGGATTGGTGCGAAGAAAAAAGACATTGTAGGTTCCGGTAAGGCGTTGTTAGCCCATGGAGAGTCGGATTTTATTGGTCAAGTTCGATTTGTTGATGGAAATGGCAATGATTGTATAGCCAGATATTTTAAGTTAGCGCACAATGATATAATAGCCAAAGGAGACTTGCTAGTTATTACAGAAAAAGAAGGATCTATAGCAAAATCAAGAATCGGATATTCGACGAGGGTAATCGGAGTTTGTGTTGATTCATCTTGCATTGAACTAGGTGACAAAAAGATTGGAACAGACCATGTTCTCGTGGCTTTGTTTGGTGTAGTTAGTATGCATGTGGATGCTTCGGAAGGCTCAATTACTTATGGAGATATTATTGTATCAGGATTAACAGCTGGTCATGGTATTAAAGCAGATTTAAATAAATTGAAACCGGGGATGCTCGTTGGTAAAGCGTTAGGAGAATGCAAAAAGGACCGCGGGGTTATTCCTGTTATCCTTACGGTAGGTTAATATGAAAATATCTGAAATTTATTCCAAAGCTAATAAGCCAGTTTTCTCGTTTGAGATTTTTCCACCTAAGACCGTTGACGGTGATGCTAAGTTAATTAGTACAGTGTCTGATTTGAAAAGTCTTTCTCCAAGTTTTATTTCTGTGACTTATGGAGCTGGTGGTTCTACAAAAGATAAAACTATTGATTTGTGCGAAAGGATTCAATCACAGTTTCAAATTCCAACGATGTGCCATTTTACTTGTGTTGGTGCAAGTAGTATTGAAATAAAAGCTACATTAAAGATTATTCAATCCAAAAAAATTGAGAATATTATAGCATTGAGAGGAGATCCTCCGAAAGAGCAAGGTGTTTTTGTTAAACATCCAGCAGGATTTGCAAATGGAAAAGAATTAATTCAATTTATTCGCCAAGAAAAGTTTCCTTTCTGTATTGCTGGTGGTTGTTATCCCGAGAAGCATCCTGATTCCCCTACTCTAGACGCAGACATTCAATTTCTAAAACAAAAAGTAGATGCCGGCGCGGAGTTTCTAATCACTCAGCTATTTTTTTCCAATCAACTTTTTCAACAGTTTTTAGAAAAAATAAAAATCACTGGAATTTCAGTTCCAGTGATTCCTGGGATAATGCCGATTACCTCTTTCAGTCAGATAGAGCGTTTTAAAGGAATGGCTAACTGCGAAATTCCACAAGAATTAGTTCAGGAATTGACGCTTCTAAAAGACCATCCTTCTGACTTTCTTAAAAGGAGTATAGAGTTTACTGTTTCCCAATGCAAAGAATTATTGTCTATGGGTGTGTCAGGGATTCATTTTTATACTTTAAATCAATCTAGAGCTACCATTGATATAATGAAATCTTTAATTTAATAGGAGTTTAATGTGAGCAAATTAATAATTCAAAAGAGTTTCTTGGTTCTAGGAATAGTAAGTCTCCTCCTGATTGGATGTGCTTCTAGTTCTGATTCAACTAAGGCAGCGAATACTAACGCGCCTGCAACCATTTCATCTACACCTGAAGTTAAATCAATGCCCGTTGCTATCGTAGAAGATGGTTGGGGTGTCAATCCAAGAGAGTCTTCTAATGTAAAAGATGTAAATGGGATAACAGATGTTAGCTGGTATACGAAAAAATATTCAGGAAAAGCAGCTAGCAGATCCATTGAATTAAAGTCTCCATCTTATATGGAGTCTAGTTGTAAACAAACAGTAAAGAAAGAAAATGGAAAGTCTTTGATTGAATCTGCTTTTTCATCTTTGGGTTCAGAAATTAAACCAGAAACGATTGTTAGTTTAGTATCGAAGATAAGCAAAGATGATTTGCAAAAAATTGAAGTTAGCAATTGCAAACCTACCTCCGCTGAAAAAACATTTTCGGAATGTGAGTGTTCTTTGTCTTACAAAGCAGAGGGCGGAAAGAAAGCATTAATGGAAAAAATAATTCCTCTAAATAAATAGTCATTGAAAAATGTAAAATTCCATTGGTGTTTTTATATAGAGTATTCTTATTATAAGCAATAATAAAACAATGAAACTTAATCTGAGCGCATAATAATCATTATGTGCTTTGTTTTCTTGTTTTAAAAATATAAGCCATGGCAAACTGATGGTAAACATCCGAGAAATATTATCAAAGGAAAGCCAGTATCCTACCTCCCCTACTCCCGCCGTGAATAAAATAAAATAAATGGGAATATAAAGAATTAAATCGCGACGGTTCTTAATATTCGTTAAATTTAGTGCTAATATAATATAGAAAATGAATATTGGAAATTTTGCTAATTCTCTAAATATATTTTTCATTCCAGATAGAGATTGAAATTTGATGCTCTTAAAGAATCCGAATAGCGGATAATCAATTAAATCCGAAAATCCTAATGGATTGGTTCCCGGATGGAAATTCGGGATTAATTTGATCGATTCTATTATAAATAAGTAGGTTCCGAGTGATAGTAAAAGTAGAATTGAAATTCTAAATTCTTTATCTAGAAAACTTAATAGCAAGAATGTTCCAACAATGATGATGCCTGATTCTCTTATGAAACATAGAAAGGCCATGGTAAGTAAAATAAAAACAAATTTATAACTACTATTTGATGCGGCTAATTTTAAATTGCCTAAATTAGAACCATTTACTTTTAAAACATAAACGCAGATAATTAGAAAGGATGCGAAGAGAGAGTCTGATACAAGTAGTAAATTAGAATTCAAACTAAAAGGAGAAAATAGATAGAAGTAGGACAAATATTTTAATTCAGTATCCAATATTCCAAATAGTAACTTGAATGAATAAATATGAAATAGAGTTAGTAGGCCTAAAGTAATAATAGGATAGGAGTCGAAACCAAAAATGCCTGATAAAGAACCGGCTAATAAGGATAAACCTATGCGATTAAATCTTATAAAGAAAGAGTCCATGATTGGAAAGGAGTTAAGTCCTTCTGTAAATAAAGATTTTGCGATTAAATAAAAAAATTGTCCATCATAGCCACCGTCATTGTAAACAACAAATGCTTTGTCTATGAGTGATGGATTTAATTCTACAAATCCTTTCCAAAGACCAATTAATGATGAGAGATTGTAGTTGTAGGGTTGAATTTTAAAATAGGTTAGAATTAGGAGTAATAATAAGTATCCGCAAATTAAATATATTGGCCTTAATTTATTTAGTCTATCTTTAAGTGTTTGCATAATATATATTGGTTTTACTAAATCCCGTTGCAAGTATTTAATTTTGTTGCAATAATAAATATGCTTTTAGAATAGGATTGGTTATGACTTTAATATTGACCATACAAAATGCATATGAATATTTAGAAAAGTTAGGTCCAGCAAAATCCATTCAACTCATGAAAAATTTGGGTTATGAAAAAGTTATTTCACTCTCTTCTAAGCTAAAAAAAGAAAGATTGATCTATTTAGCTCAAAAACTTTCGGATGCAAAAATCCTTGAACTTATTACTCAAATTCCAGAGAAAGAATTAATTGAAATTGTTGAGGCTAACTCTGATGAGCAGTTAATATACTATATCCACAGTCTTTCGATTGAGGATTTGAAAAAAATTGCAACGTCTGTCCCACCTTCGGATATAACGAAGTTAGCAGGTGGACTTGGCAAAGAAGGAGCAATTGAGCTTCTAAAAAATATTGGCACAGATAAAGCGATTGGGTTAATCAAATACATTGGATCTGATAATTTAGTAAAAATTATCCGCGATGTGAATATCGACCATCTTATACCCATTGTCAATACCTTGACATTGCCTCAATGCAAAAAGTGGATAAAGAAACGCGGGCTAAATGAAATTCCGCAACTAATTCATGCGATAGGAGCTGAGAATATGCTTGTTTTTATTTATAGTATTGGATTTGAGAAAAGCTTAGAATTAATAGAGTTACTAGGGTTTGAAAAAATGGTAGAATTGACGCACAAGATAGCTAAGATGCATTTGCCGCATTACAGATTGGATTCGGAAGAACAAAAGCTCCATCCTAAAAAGCAAAAGCAGAAAACTAACGCTAAAATCCAGGCAATCTAATGCGTTAGTCGATATCAATGATCTTATCGATGGCTTTTAATTGACAAAGCATCGGTGGAGCCAATCTACTATTCGGATTGCTTGTTCGTAATGGATCCGAACTCTTTTTATTCCTATTTGCAATAATGTTTGGCTGATCAATGGCAATTGCAGCAAGAAATATTTTAGTGGCACAATTTTCTACATCTCGTCGGCTATAAATTTTATCGTCCTGAATTCCTGCTAGAGAAGGAATTAAAAAATCAGCGGCTAATGAATTATTGCTACTTGTTGATATATCATTTACAAAGAAAGAGGCAATACGATTCTGAATTATTTCCTTAGCTTCTGCACCTTTAACATTGGCGGGTTTTATGAATAGCTTGTTTGTAATTGGACAATGCAGTAATAAAATTACGATCGAGATTAATGATATTTTTGCAATTAAATTCATTATTAAAACCTATACCCTAGTTTGAAATAAAGCTCTCTGCCAAAGCCTAATAGTTGATGTGGGTCAATGGTTGGAGAAGTAAAGCTACCACTTTCAATATCCAATGGAAATAGAACTCTTTGGTTGAAAATATTTTTCGCGGAGATAACAAGGATTAGATCGTTACCCAAATTGGATGAGAATGTTAAGTTAAAGAATTTACTTTCAGGGACTTTCCAAACCCTGTAGCGAGTAATACCTCCGCCTACTCCGTAACCAAAATAGGTAGAAGCATTTGCAGTTTCACCGGGTAATGGCGGTAATTCGCGAAAACTTCCATCATTGTTTAGAACTTGTGAATTTATTCTTGGAGGATTTTCCATTAAGTAGATTGAACCGTTGTAATAGAATTCTAAGCTTATCGTGTAATTGTCATTAATCACTGATCTAGACAAAGCGGCTTTCCATAATTTTGTAGGAGAATTTAGAGCTTGTGGTTTGGGAGTAAAAAGAGTATTTAAGAAGGATGAATCACTAGGTCTTCTAAGTTGGTAGCTTGAATAACTAGCATTAGCCCGCCATTTACTGTCAATGACATATGTTGCTGCTAGAGACCCGCCGGTATTACTCCATTCCGGTGATTGTCCGAAAGAGAGTGTTGCGGCATTATATGCGTATATCGTGCTACCAGTCATTCTGAAAAAATCAGCATTTAATATGAGAGCACCCTTCATTAGTGGCTGAATTAAGTTAATCTCTTTGTTCCTTACTTTTTCGGACTGAGCATTTCCTAATTCGCGAGGCAATCGAATTAACTCTTGTGGGGTTACCATTCTAAATGCTTCCGCATACATAAATTTAATTGTGGTATTAGTTGATTTGATATTCTGAATTAATGCAATTCGTGGCGTTTTATCTTCTGTAACTACATCTTTTCTTTGAAATGGTTGAACGTAGCCATTAGCCGTTCGATTACCAAAAGAATCGTTTACAGGATTTGTTAGATTTATTGTATTTCCTGGCCCTACATAGGGCTGGGTTCCACCTGTGCTCGGAGTTCTAAGAAAAGGATCTGTAATTGACTCATTTGCAACATCCGTTTCCATTCCATTTTGGTGTCGGAATACATTGTTTATCTTTTGAGCGTCATATCGCAAACCAAGAACTAAAGTTGTATCTGTTTTGAAAGTGGTCGTGATCTGCGTCCATAAACCGAATTGTCGTCCATCATCGGCTATTCCCTGTTGCCTCCTCTCCATTAGACCATTTCGTCCAACGTTTACCTGGTAGTTGATATAATCTACATTTTGCATATTTCCACCGGTCATAAAACGCAGTGCTTTGACAATTGAATCTTTATTCTCTATCTTATAAGGCGTTATTTGAAATTCGATTCCTTCTGCTTTAGCTGTTGACGCATAACGCTTTATTACCCCTCCTCCCATTGCTTTCATATAATTTAAATAGGTAGGAGAGGATAATCTTGTCCCAGAGCTATTCCCATAGGATGCAGGAGCCCCTATCGGATTGTTAGCTTGCGAAAAACCTTGGTAATCCTTATCTCTGTAATCACTATTTATATTTAGTTGGCGAAAGATTTTGACACTCGCCTCATATTTCTCCAAGAAGGATGGGGTGTAATCAAGTGAAACCGTTCCCATTCCCCAAATCCTATCATTATTCGGAGAGCCGTATGTTGTATCTCCTCCAAAACCTCCGCCATCCAATTGCGGAGGAATCCAACTAGTTCGTTTTGACATATAAAAGGATTTGAGATTCCAATCTCCGTATTTAATATCTAAATTGTAGTTCGGAAACCATTTCCCGTTTTCTGCCATTAGCCCCGTCGATGTCCACATTCTCTGCCCAGTCTCTACTTCAGCAGTATTTCTTCCATATTCACTTGTGCCAAGTGTTGAATTGGTTGGCGTGGAATTGAAGTTAGCCGCATTGGCTCCAAGATTTTGATCATAGAATCTATTGCCGCCCCATGAATTGTATCCAGAGGTATATAGTCCTTTGCCTTCAAAACGAGACGCATCCAACGAAACAGAAAATTTATCACTAAACTTGGAATAATATAATGCTCTAGTTGTTAGGTTTTTTAAAACAGAATCATATTCTGTAACCAATTCCATTTCGTTTTTTTTGGTTGGCTTGCGGGTAATAATATTTACTACGCCTGTGATAGAATTATTTCCATATAGCGCCGCACCAGGACCTTTGATTACTTCGATTTTTTCGATTCGTTCCATATCTGTGTAAACGTCTGAATAAAATTCTCCAAAATGAAAATAGTCATTTAATTTTTTACCGTCTTGCAAATAAAGAACGCGGCGCTCTATTTGATTATTTACAAAGAGTCCCCTGAAATCAGAACTCCAATTTTGACCAACCCAATGTGTATAAACCTGCGGAACAAAATTAAGAGCTTCCGTAAGATTTCTAAATCCAGATCTACGTATTTGTTCACGGCTAATGACTGTTACATCTGCCGGCGCTTCTGATGTTTTCTGTGCAAATTTAGAGACTGATACTACTACATCATCTTTTTCAGAAAGAATTTTGAAAACTTCTTCGGATGCAGCAGCAAGATCTTCTTTTGGTAAAGGAAATGTAAAGTCTTTACCGATGGAATTATTTTTTACAAATTCATTTATATTCTCGCCTCGCTCAGAGCGCTTAACGTTTGATTTGATTCTAGTTGAAATTTTATTCGTGAATTCGTTTATATTCTGATCGTCCGAAACTTTTGTCTCATTCGGATCTAAAGTAAGACCTTCTACTCCAGATAAATCGTTCGATAAATTAAATGCATCAATCAAAACTTCTCTTTCTGGATGATAGATTTGACCGTATAAGTTTAAGTTGCCGCTGTCTTCTCTTTTATAATAACCATCTATAAGTAACAGGGCATTTTCTTGTTTGGCTTTATTTATGTTTTGCTTTAGATCGGAGGAATCTACTTGAATTACTTCATACCCAAGACTAATTAGTTTGTTCGATAGTCTTTCTTGAATTTTCTGGGAAATACTTATTTCCTTTGCAGTTTTGTAAGGATTAAATGCATTTAAAATAATTTTTTTATTCTTAATCTCTTGCGAATGGAGCTGATTTATGAACATAAGAAATCCAAGGATTAATGATATACATTTTATTTGAAACAAAGACAATACCCTATATGTTTAAATATGAATAAGATGTTGATGAATTATTAGAGATTAATCCGCATAATTCTCAAAACAATGAATGTGTCATCTTGAGTGCTTGCTATAGTTTCGTCCCATGTTCAGAAAAAATTAGGAAAATAAATTATCTCGATATTTTTTTGGAAATCTCTATTCTTCTCTCCATTTATTAAAATTATACTTTCCTTTTTCTATTTAATTCTCAATATGTGGATATGATTTTTAAAAAAATAAATATACTAATTCTAATTTTAATTTTTCAAAGTTGCACTGGAGTCTATTATGGAATTGATGGACCAGATGTTATTTCTAGAAATGATGCTGTGGCTAAGATCAATGATGCGTATCTTGTAAAAATTGCATCTTGCGGTTTTAATTCAGACAATGCTAAATTACTTGTTACACGGTATACTGTAAGTGATCGAAAGAATTTAGATGGTGCCTACTATGCAACAAAGGATATCGATGCTTGCGTTAAAAGCATATTATTCGTATCTTGTGCTGACTCTGCGAAGTTCACCTGCAATATTTCTCCAAAAGATTTTTTTGGTGGAGGTGGATTATTACAAGGTGGATTCTAAAATGTATAACTAAAACCTCCCCAGAAAGTTCTTTTTTCAACTGCTGGAGTTCCGTTTGAAAGATCAGGACCTCCAGAATTGTTAATCATAGGGTATAAATTTCCAGCAGCAAATAGATTCTTAATCATAAAATAAAATTCCATATTTTCTAAAAACTTAAAATTAAATCCAATGTTTGCTAAATGATTTCCTTCAACTCGTTGATTCTTTGGTGAATACCATGATGGATAATAGAGATAAGTCACTGAGATAGTAACCTTATCAACGGGGTAAAATAATGTATGCCACCTCGTGACATTGCTTGGATATCCTCTAAATTGTCGATTATTTTGATCGCTGGTTAAGTAGACACTATCCGTTTGCCCCGGAGAAGCAGTTAGTAGTTTTACAATCGATTGACTAAATGTTGTTGATATCATTCTTGTTTTGTAGCTAATAGATAGTTCCGCACCTCCCTGCCGAATCTCACCGGGATTATTTTTATAAAACCAATATCCATTCCAGTTTCCCGGCACATCATTTCCAAGTCTTGGCATGTTGCATCCATTAGGACCCGGAGTTGTTGCAGACGGTGTCGATGGTTTATCACAATATAAAACACCTACATCAATTACCTTTTCCACTTTATTAAAGAACATTATATTCTCCATTGAAAGATTGGAAGTAAAATTGTAATTAGTCGCGAATTCAAAGCTTCGCATTTTTTCTGGCTTTGTTTTGGGCACGTCTCTATAATAACTAGTTGGAAAACCTTGTCCATCGAAAGAGTTAGGAATATTAGAAGCTTGAATATAGGGGAAATTTTGAATTCGTAAATGTCCGTCTCCTTCAAAACCACCTGCATAAGACACCCCTACTACTCCGCGAAAACCTTCTTGATAGGAAAAACGAAATCGTAAATCTTTTGTCATTCCGTATAGAGCTCCAATACGCGGAGCAACATTACTTCCCCAATAGGGATGTTTGTCATAACGAAAGGCTCCGAAAATATCGACCTTGTCTGAAAGTTTATAAAAGTCTTCCATGAAAAAACTTTTTACTGAGATACTGCCAGGGTATACATATCTATTTCTTTCATTTGGACTTTTGCCACTAGTATCTAATAATAATGCGTTATCCGCTACGTTTTGTGAATAATTCAGAATATAATTATTACTCTCTGAATTCACTTGTCCCATATCGTATTTTCTGTATTCAACTCCAATGGCTGCATTGTTATTTTTTATTAACTCATTTAGACTTAATATGACTGAGCCACCATATCTATATTCGCGCGTTCCGCCGAGGGCTAAACCATTTTGGCTTCGAAGAAATATATCGTCTATCGTATAATAATTTTTAAATTTTAAAGAAATTTTATCACTAATATCATAGGTATAAGTGCTAGTTCCACTCTTAACAGTATTTTGTAATTTATTTCTATCACGATAGAAGTTATACAAGTCTCTAGTTTGATTAGTATAAAAGCCCGTGAGTTCTAAATTTTTATAATTGATAACTCCGGTCACTACATCACTATCAGTTCTTTTTAATCTGGCACCACTAGTTGCTACATTCCTGCGTGTGACAACAGAATTAAATCCACCGGAAGGGTCAGGCGTGTATGTATCGAACATTCTTACTGCATCATTTGGTATTTTAGATGTAGGGACTAATTCTGTTAATCCTCTTTGATAATCATAATAGCCCTCTTGACCAGAAAGAGTTTGTGATCTTGCCCAACCTTCACTTCGTATTTCCTGTCCGTTATAACGAGCAGTTGATATTTGAAAAAATGTTTTTAAATCCGGATTTTCTTTTCCACTTCCGCCTGCCTGTAAGGTTCCTGTTGAATAATTATTTTGACCCATTGAACCAGAAATTGTCGTTCCGTTTGTAGTATTTCCATTTTTTGTAATAATATTGATTACACCTAATAATGCGCCTTGTCCCAAAGTAACAGAGCCCGGACCTCGAATCACTTCTATTCTTTCAATGTATTCCATATTCATTCCATTGATGATTGAATCGGGCGGACCCCAAAACCATTCCGTGTTCATATTGTGTCCGTTGATTAGAAGTAGCACTTTTGCATTGTTATCCGATGCGAATCCTCTAAAGCCAGCAATGGTGTCGTCCTGATCTTCTACTGTAAAAAAACCAGGGACATATGTTGTTAATACTTCGTTTACAGTTCTTGCTCCACTCATTTTGATTTGCTCTTTTGTTATGACTGAGACGGATGCTGGTTGTTTCTTTGCATCTTTGATAACGTTAGACGCTACGGACACTGTTTCTTTTTCGGCAAGGATTTTAAATACATCGGCAGATGCACTTGCGACATTTTCTTCCGCGATAGGAAAATAAAGGTCTTTATCTTTGCCTAGAGTTGTGCTGGTTATAGCATCGTTTATATTTTCTCGTCTTTCCGTTCTTTTGGTATTTGTGCGAACTCGAATTGCAATTTTCTTTTTTAGTTCGTCAATGGATGAGTCTGCCGTTTTCTTGGTTTCGTTTGGATCTAAAGTTACTCCTTCAATGCCAGATAATTCATCTGTGACATTTAAGGCATCGATCATATAACCTGTATCAGGATTGTAAATTTGAGAATAAATATTTACGCCTTCCGATTCATTTAATTTATAATAGCCATCAACTACAAACTTTGCACCATTTCCTTTTGCTATTGCTAATGTTGTTTTTAAATCCGATTTTGATTCTTTAATATCAAAACCATTGGCTTTAAAGCTTTCCTCGAGATTCAAAAAGATTTTGTTAGCAATTGCATCGGATTTTTGGGATTTATATGGATTAAAATGCGTTAGGTAAATAGTCTTTGATTTATTTTGAGTCTCTTGCGGAAAAATAGTTACAGACAAAAAAATAAAAATCGCGATAAGAAATGCTTTCATATAAAAAACCTCATGGAAATAACTATGGAGCGAGATGTATTTTTCGAATTAGGGCTATTCGCTATTAAACAATCAGGTATCAGAAATACCCTTACCTAGATTTTCATGATTAAAGATTAATTAAAACTATGTCAAACAGATAATGAGATTTTATTGCAAAGAAATTTATTTTTTTATAAAATCTTATCTTTGATTTTTATTCGCGGATAATTTTAATTTGTCTGAACAATAAAAAACTAATGATAATAGTTTTTTATTGTTCGATATTGGTTAAGAAAATTGCTAAAAGTAAATTACGTTTTTAAAATATATAACTTTCTTTTTGCAATTGGGGATATGCCTTTTGTGAAAAATTGCAGAACTTACCGTATGATTACTTTTACCTATTGATTTTCTAATTTTTTTCTAAGCACAATCATTGCATCTCTCTTTTTGTAGGATAATCGTAAGTATTCTAAGGCTTCCTTATTGCTTGGAGCAACCAGCAATGCATTTTCAAAGATTTCGATGGAAGAATTGTAATTGCGCTCGTTGTAATGTCCAATTCCAGTTTCAACATAGGCTTTCATGTTTGAATTTTCAAAGTTACGTATTGTATTCAAATCAGAGTTGGCTTGCGCATTTGATGGAAGGGTTCTCAAGGAAGCCATGAACATTTTAATTGCTTCGAATGGCTTTCCTCGTTTTGCTAAATCTGTTCCTTGCATTCTTTCTTGCTCGCTTTGAGCAAGTAAGCTTGCTTGTATACCTTCTTTCGCCGCTGCTATACTTGGATTGATTGCTAGAACTTTTTGATAGTCTGTCCTAGCTTGTGCATAGTTCTTGTTTTTAAAGTGGGTCTCCGCACTATTTAATAATTCTCTCGTTTTTGCTCCGGAAAGTTTTTCTAGAATAATCTGTTGAAAAGAGAATGCTGACTTATTACCCGGGTCTCTTTTTAAAATCGCTTCGAATACGATT
>Ga0209174_10001764_pt1 | contig 15018 bp, 28 predicted proteins | sample JI91814BDNA_FD_187505 | JGI IMG/M metagenome (GOLD analysis project Ga0209174, IMG submission 187505) | Wastewater effluent complex algal communities from Wisconsin, to seasonally profile nutrient transformation and Carbon sequestration -... | ecosystem: Engineered > WWTP > Effluent > Algae...
CCAGATCGCCTGCAGTCCACAGGTCGGACAGCCTCAGTGCCTCGCTGACCGGCATCCACTCGCGCACGGTCTGATGCGATGGGTGCGCCACAGCCTGCGCGCTCGGCTCGGGCGCTGGTGCTGCTTGTGCTTGGGGGGCGGCGGGCCACATATGCTCGGTGACGCTGAAGGGATTGCTGTACCAGTCGGGAGGTCTGGCCCCAAGGTGCATAGCGAGCACAGCTTCAGCGTCCTCTCTGCGAGAGAAGCGCAGAGCCTCGTTGGCGTCGAGCGTGAACCCAAGCTCGCGAGCGCCGTAGCCGTTGAACTTCATCTGCACGCGAAGCCAACTGACTTGGGCGCGCTGTTCCGCTCCCGGCAGAATCTCTCCTGAGTGTTCGATCAGCCATCCAGTCTCATCGACCGCCACTGCTCCCGCCACGGGCCGCGCTGCGATGGCGGCGCGGGCGTTCTCCATCGCAAGCACGAACTCGGTGTCATAGCTCGCGGCTTGATCCGGCTTGAGCATCAGCACATCGTCTTCGTACATTGCAACGATTGCCTGCAGCGCAGCCAGCGCCTGTCTCGTGTCCGCGCTCATTGCATCTTCCCTTCGCCTGGGTCCGCCACGAAGGTGGCCGGCGTGTGCTCCGCGCGCGCGGCCTGGTCGACCACGCGCTGCAGGAAGTTGAACATTCCGGCGCCGAGGTGCAGCTCGGAGGCCAGCGAGGCGACCATGTTCGCCGTGCACGCTTGCTCGAGCAGCTGCGCCTGGCGGTCGCCGCCGTGGTCCGCCAGCAGCGACTTCACGCGCGCAGTGCCGGCCTGCTCATCGACGTGCAGGCAGGAGTAGCTCGGGTTCACCTGGTAGAACCACTCCGACATGCCCGGCGTGTGCAGGACCACCGCGCCGGCGAGGTCGTGCTTCTGGATGATCGCTTCGATCTCCGCTCGAGCGACCTTGAGGCGCGCCTGGTCGGGCGCTTCGATGCTGTAGACGGGCTTGCTCATGCTTGCTCTCCCGGGCCGAGCACGCACTTGCCCTGCGGGCAGTTCGCAGGCATCTGGCACCCACCGGTCATGCAGCGCTGGTGCACCACGCTCTCCGGCGCGCTGACACCCGGCGAGGTCAGGATCTCCATGGGCTGGTCGGCGCTCAGGCTGGTGGTGAACTTCTGCCACGCTTCCATGCTGAATCCCCAGCGGCCATCCGTGTCCCAGGTCGCTCCAGCCCACTTGGCTGTCTCCGCAATCACCACCGGGCCGAGGCCGGTGCTGCGGCGCTTCTCCTGGGAAAGATTCATGCCAGCGGCAGGCTTCCGGTCGGACTCGACCCGGCGCGCCTGCAGGCCGGTGGCCAGCACCTGCAGGAGGTCCACCTCGCTGGCCTCGCGCTCGCGGTTCAGGCGCCACCATTCCTCCTGGTGGGCGCTCAGCGTGGCGCGCACCTCGAGCGAGCAGTGGCGGTGCAGCAGCCGTCGTGCGTGCGTGCGCTCCGTGGCGCTGGCGTCTTCCCAGGCGGGCCTGGCCTGTGGCGCATGCGGTGCTGATGCGATGGCGGCTCGAACTGCGCGCTCGACAGCTCTGGCAAACGACTCGGCGCTATCCGCTTCGTCGTCCGTCAGTTCGCGTCCACCGAAGTGCGCAGCCATCACGCTCTGTAGCTGGTCGAAGTTCAGCAGCGGAGGAAGCTCCCCCACTGCGGCGGGCTCGGTGGGTGGGGTGGGTGGGGTGGCGCTGTCTCGAATCTCGGCGCGAACCTGCATCCACAGCCGGCCAAGCATGTTCTTGCCGTCGCGGTTCGGCCCCCAGCCCCAGAAGTCATCGCGCCATGAGTCCTCGACCAGTTCACGGTCGCCTGTCGCCAGCAGCTTGCGGCGCACGTACTCGTGCTGAGCGGCCTTGGCTCGCAGGATGTCGAGCATGATTCCGACCTTCACGTCATCCCAATCTGGGCGGCGGTGTGCCTTGTTCTTCTCGGCGATCTTGAATGCTTCGTGCGCTGACGCTGCCGTGAGGATTGCCTGCCGAATCGCAGCCACATCGACCAGTGCGCCGTCCGAGTCGGTGAACTTCTCCCAATGGTAGGCAGCCTCGCTCGTGTCAAAGCGAAGCCCTCGCCAGTAGAGCGCGAACGCGCTGAAGTTGCTCAGGACATAAAAGTCGTGCTCGTAGAACCGCACTCGCGTCGCGGTGTCAAGCCCGCGCAGTTCGGCCGGGGCCTCGGGCTGTGCTGCCTGCGGCTGTCCGCCATCCACCTGTTGAAGCGCTGCGGCGTGCCACGCGGCGATCGCCTTCAGCAGTTCGGGCTCCCGCAGGAGTTCGTCCGCCAGTCGAACAAACAGCGTTTCGGTGCTGGAGCCGTCGTTGCGCCGCTTGGCGAACGCATCGGCGACGTCGCGGGCGATGCCGATCGCGCGCTCGCGCAGGGCCTGCACCACGTGCTCGGTCGGCTCGGTCAGCAGGCGGCCATTCTCGCGGTCGATCACCCGCTCATACTCGGCGTCAGAGGTGATGCTGACGGATTGCAGCAGGTAGCCGGTCACTTGGAGGCGGCCGCTTGCGGCGGGCTTCCCCTGCAGGACCTTGTAGCCGATGTTGAAGCACCAGTCTGGCGTGGGTGGCAGCGCGGCGCGCAGGACCTTGACCCAGCCGATCGGCTTGGTCTGGTCGAATCGCTCGAGGATGGGGACGAGGACATAGGTCCGTTCCTCGCGCTGTCCAAGGGGGTAGCGCTCGCGCAAGTCCCGCGCCAGAAGCGGGTGCGTGGCCTCGCAGGCGTCGGCGTAGGCCCGCAGCGCCGCCGGTGCGAACGGGTCATGGTCCGTGTCCAGCACGAAGTACTCGCAGCCCTCATGCTTGCCGCCTGGCTCGCTCGAGCCGTCCGTCCGGCGTACCTCGAACTTCTGAAACAGCCCCTGGCCGGTGTCGGGCACGCCGATGGCCCGCGGCGGCAGGTCCGTGCGTCGATCGCTGATGTCGCTCATCTGGTGGTTCTCCTGGTGGTGCTACTTGCGGCCGCGGTTGATGCGGCGGGACTTGTTGCGGATCCGCTCGAGGCGCTTCTTCTTCGCCCACTTGGCCAGCGGCGTGCTCGAGCGCAGGTTGACCTGGGCGGCCGGGTCGCGCTGGATCTTCAGGCTTGCGATCCGGTGCAAGTCCGCGGGCAGCAGTTCGGTGCCCTCGGGCGCGTCCTCGCCGCGGCGCAGCCTGAAGAGGTGGCCGGTGTCTGGGTTCATCGCTTGCTCCTGTGGTCGCGCAGGCGCATCCAAGCCTGGCGCGGGGTGAAGGGGTACGGCACGCCGGTGAACAGCTCGCGGAAGGCGATGGCCTCTGCGGTGGCCGCCAGCGGCCCGGCGGTGCTCAGCAGGAAGCTGGTAGCCACCTTGCGCCGGTCGACCGTGGCGGCGACGTCGACCACGAGGTAGCCGCGGCGCCGGTTAAGGCGCAGCCCGGGCACCCCGGCACCCTGCCGGAAGTGCCTGTTCGGCAGGCTGCTCATGCTCAGTGCGGCTTCGTGCCGGAGCCGACGAAGGCTTCGGTGGCGGCGGCGGCCTTGGCGCTGGCCTTGTCGACATTCGCCGCGGGGGTCTTCGCTGCGGGCTTGCTGGCGGCTTTCTTGGCCGCCGGCGGCTTGCCCTTCACGTTCTCCGTGGTGGTCGACTGCGGCGGCGCCTGGGTCGCTCCCTTCGGGCCCTTCGGGAAAGGCCAACCGTCCGCCGGCGTCTGGGCGCCGCTCGGGATCTGCTGCTGCACTTCCTCGGGCGGGTGGAAGGTGATCTCGATGTCGCGCGACTTCATCTTCGCCAGCCGGCCGAACTGTGCCTCGGTCACATTCGCCGACTCGAAGCTCATGCGGGCGATCACGGTGCCACCCTCTTTCGGGGTGAAGCGCCAGTTCGACAGCAGACCGTCGTCGATCACGAGGTCGGACTTCTTTCCGCCCATCCCGTGGTCGATCACCAGCTCGTAGCCGGTGAGCTCCTGGTTCCAGGGGAACTTGCCAATCTTCATGCCGATGCCCGTCAGGTTCGGCATGTCGGAGGCTTCCGGGATGCCATCGAGCGCGGCTTGCTTGGCCCCCTCGCTGCCGCTGTTCTTCGTGAACAGGAAGCCCTTCAGGTGGCCATCGAAGTGGGCGAGGATGTCGGCGCTCAGCTGGATCTCGAAGTTCAGTTTGGCGCCCGGGTTCTCGTCTGGAGCCCTGTTTTTCTGACTGAGCACGACCACATCCAGCAGCTTCGCCTTCGTGGGATTCAAGAGTTCAAACATCGCTGACCTTTCGCGTGGTGGTGCTGCGCGGCTTGCGCTTCTGCACCGGGGTTGAGAACACTGTCTGCAAGCTGGCGCCACGCTTGAGGCGCCGCCAGATCGCGTCATAGGACATGCCCAATCTGGCGCATGCATCCTTGAGGACCATCGTCTCGTCTCCTAGCTGGACGATGATGTTGTTTCGTCGGTTGCGCACTTGCTCTGCTCGAGTCGCCCATCGCACGTTCCCTGGCTCGTAGCCGCGCCTGTTGTCGATGCGCTCGAGCGTCATGCCCTTCGGGCGCGGGCTCATGTGAGCAATGAACGCGGCGGGGCTTTCGCGCCACTCCTGGCACACCGCAATTCCACGTCCGCCGTAGTCAGCGTAGTTCGGATGCTTCGGGTTCAAGCAGCGCTGCAGCATGTGATATCGAACCTTGAGCAGTCGGCCCCGCTCTTTGCACTGCTCGCTGAGAGGCATGGTGGCTCCTGGCGGTGGTGGTTAAGGTGGGGGGCGCCGGTCGCAACTCGGACTATCTCGGGCACCAGGAGAACGGTTGGACGTTCACTTTCCCGATCAGCACGCTTGTGCTCGCCCCCCTGTGAACTACTCCGGGAACTTCCTGGAGAAGACGGCGCGCAGGTCGCGCATCTGGTCCTCGGGCAGGCCGCGCGCGAGGTCGAGGACCTCGAGGCCGGCATCCCGATCGCGGCACTTCTGCAGGTCGTCGGCGAGCTGCGCGTAGGTGGGCGCTGGCGCGCCGCCGGCGGCCGGCGCCTGGCTCGGGCTGGCCGCAGGTGCCGCGGCGCGCGTGGTGCGCTTCGCGGCCGCCGGCGTGGCCGCCGGAGTCTGGGCGGGCTCCGCCGGCGCCGGCTCGCGGCGCTGCTGCGTGGTGCCGAAGCCCTCGCGGCTCTGCTGCTGCTCATCGGTGTGGTCCTCGAGCGCGGGCGGCTCGGAGCCGTCGGCGACCACCGCGCGCACCGTCTCGACGTCGACCATCGAGCGCAGGTCCAGGCCACCGCCGTCGGAGCGATCGTCGATCCCGGCCGCCGCGGCGAGCGCATCGTTGACCGCCACCGGCAGCAGCTTCGCGTGCTTCTTGATCGCGGACTTGACCGCCATGTCGTCTTCCCACATGACCCAGGGCGTGTCCATCAGCTTCGCCATCGCCTTTTTCCAGTCGCTGGAGCCGTCCTCCGCAGCGTCGACCTTGCCGCGCAGCGACCGGTACGTCTCGCTGCGCTCGCGGATCTTGTGGATCTCCTGGACCGGCAGGACGCAGGCGCTCTCGCCGCCGTCGGCATACTGGACCCAGCTGAAGGCGCCGATGAGCGGCCCGCGCTCCGCCAGCTTCTTGCTGTAGGTCAGGAAGGTCTTCGACCCAAGCTCATGCTCGAACCGGTCAGCTTCGTGGATGGCCTCAGCCTGGCACGAGCCGATCAGCGGCGACCGGTGCATCAGCGTCAGGAAGCCCCGGTAGCCGATCTGAAACTGGCACTCGAGGTGGTCGACCCACTCGTTGCCCACCTTGCGGCGGGTGTTGTAGGGGATCAGAAACGCCTGCTGCTGCACGGTGTTCGGCTCGAGGCCGAGGGCGGCGCTGGTCATCATCGCGCCGAGCACCGTCTGGGGGTCGCACTGCGCCAGCTTCGGGGTCTTCTTCACCGCCATCACGCACAGCCGGAGCATGCGCTCGGGCGTCAGGTATTTCCCGGCGACCGCCGCGATCCCTGCCTTGACGCGCGGGTCGTCCAGGTAGGAGAAGATGGTCTTCGGGGGTTGCGGCGCCTGGCCGGTGGCGGCGGCGCGCAGCTGGTCTTTGCTCATCGTGGTTCCTCGTGGTGGTGGTGATCAACGCGCCCGAGCGGCGCGATTCTTGGCCTTGCGCAGGATGCGCACGCGGTTGGTCTTCATGAACAGGGCGGCCCAATCGGCGTGCTTGCGCCTGAAGCCCTCCAGGTCGAACTGCCCCCGTTCCTCGATGCCCCAGGTCAGCAGATCGCGCGGCCCGGCGCTGAGCGTCTCCGCCTCGCCCATGAACTTGGCCAGCTGAAACTTCAGCCAGTCCTCGCGGTTCTCGAGCGCTTTCTTCCGGTCGGCGATCTGGGCGAGCTCCTGGACAAACTCCTGGATCTCCTGGGTGGCCTCGACGCGCACCGGCTTCGGCTCGGGGAACAGCGCGCGGACGTCCGCGAACTTGATCGGGTCCGGCGGGATGTCGCGCTCCACGTGGTCGCGCCAGAAGCTGACCATCTTCTCGCGCATGCCCGTGATGGTCGGCTCGTCGCGAGTGCACCAGAAGATCTCGACGTCGTCGAAGCTGCGCAGCGCGGCGGCGAGGCAGCGCTGGCGGCCGGTGATCATCAGGCCATCCATGAACTGCGCCATGTAGTCGATCGGGATGTCTTCCGTGCCCTCGACGCCCCACTTCGTGCGAGCCTGGCCGCCGACCGACTTCGCGTCGACGTTCACGTGCTCGCCGTCGATCAGCAGCTCCTGGTCGATCTCGCAGCTCAGAAAGGCGTGCTCTGGGTCCGTGTAGCGCTCGTTGCGCGCCAGGACCTCGACCTCGTGGCCGAGGTCGCGCAGCTTGTCGACGACCATGTCGCAGATGAACGGCTCGAGTTTCTTGCCGCGGGCGAAGCGGCGCTCACGCTCGAGGTTGGGCTCGGGCTTCACGCGGCCTGTCTTCAGGTGCCAGAGCTCGACCGGCGTGGTCCAGGCGGAGACGCCGAGGACCGCTGGCGCGTCCGTGCTCCCCAGGAAGCTCTGCCTGTCGCGCGTGGTGGGCGCGTTCATCTTCATCAGCTGTTCTCCGGGGCTTGCGTGCCGCCCATCGTCAGCTGGCCCATTCGGGTCACCCGGCCGAAGTTGTAGGCGCGGCCCTCGGTCTGCAGGGCCAGCTTGGCGGCGTTGATCTCAACCTGGACGTTGTCGTTCAGGCACTTGAGGTTGGCGGCGATCGCAAGTCCGCGCGTGGCGTCAATCTCGCGTGCGCGCAGGTCGACGATGGTTTGGATGATCATCTTGCGGACTTCCGCAAAGCTCATCGGCTGGTTAGTGTCCATAGACGGCAATGCTCCTGATGGTTAGCTCGAGGATGAGCAGTTCGACCTTTGGCTGGTGCGCGCGGCGTTTCAGCGCGGCGGGGAGTCGGCGCAGGAATTCTTGCCGGGCCCATTCATCCTGCGGGCGTTCTCGCTTGAACCCAAACTGCGGTTGTGGCGCGAACGGCGAGGCACCGAGAAAAACACCACCGACGGCGCTTCCGGGTATGCCTTGCGTAATTCTGTGAAACATTCTCCAAACCTGGGCATCGGTCGGTTTGCATGGGTGGGTTCGGCAGAGCTCTCGGATTTCGGTCGGGCTGATCCAGCGTCCTTGGCTGGACCTGACGATCGACTGTTTCAGGTCAATCGCTGCCGCCCGGCATCGCGCTCTGCTCTTGTTGTACTCGGCCGGATTCATCTGGTAGTGCCGCTGGCTGGCCTCGCGCTGCCGCTGAGGATCGGCGTAGGGCATCAGCTGTTCTCCAGGTCGGCGATGCGCACGCGCAGGAGTTCCTCCTGGCGGTAGCTGTTGCGGACGTAGTCCGGGCCCATGTTGATCCCAGCGTCCTCGTAGCTCTCGCGTTCCTCGACCACGCAGCGCTCGCACCAGCGCAGGTACCGCGCGTAGAGGTCGCGCCACAGCCGGCTGTACCACCGGCGGCGGGTCGGGATGATGCTCGAGCGGCGCAGGAGCGGTAGGAAGTCGGCGGCGCTCATCAGGCCGCGAGTGGTGGCGGTGGTCTTGGGCATGGTGGTCCTCACGCGGTGATCCAGGTCATCGGGACGTCCGCCAGGAATGCTTCCCAGGCGGCGTTGAGGGCGGCCTCGCGGGCGAGGTGCAGCTGGAGGGCGCTCATGGCAGCTGCACCTTTTGCTCGGTCTGGGCGACGGCGATCGCGTGCAGCAGCTCGACGCACTCTCGTGCCTTCGCGTGCATCAGCTTGCTGGCGTTCGGGTTCAGTCCAGGCGCGCGCTCCACCTGATCGATCGCGTCCGCGGCTACTCCGAGCATGGCGGCGCACTCCGCCAGCATCAGCTCGAGCTCCGGGGCCTTTGCGATCAGCCTGGCGGCGTAGGCGAGGCGCTGGCTTGCCGGGCCCTCGCTCGCGGGCATCTTGGCCACCGCGTTGCCATCGCTGTCGTAAACGCGCCAGCTCGAGGCGGCGCGGAACGCCCGCCAGGGGGCCTTCAATGCGCGGGCGCCGCTCATGCTGCGCTCCCGGTGGCCTTGGCGATGGCGGCGCGCCAGTTCGGCCCAGCAGACCGCGCAATCGTGGCGCGAATGTCGGCGACCAGATCGGGGCGGAACAGCAGCGCATCGCTGCACCGCTCCACCTCGACGAGAACGTCCAGCATCTGCTGCTCGGGCGTGCGTTGCGCGACGATCTTGAGGGCTCCATCTCGCTGCCAGCAAACCAGCGGCCCCGGCGTGTGCTGCGCGCTCATGCTGACCTCCGCGCGCTGGAGTGCAGGGTGCCGCGCAGGGCGGCGTCGACCGCGGAGGCGTCGACCGTGATGGTCACGCTGTTGCGGCGGCGCTGGATCTGGGCACGCAGCGCGCGCCCGAGTTCGATGGTGCGCTGGGTCGTCTCCGCCGTCATGTAGAAGGGGTGGCGCTGCGCGAAGGTCTGGGGGTGGTTCATCGAGGTTCTCCTGGTGCGGTGGCCGGCGGCCACACTCCCAAGCCCGGGCTCGCCGGGCTCGCGGGTGTGGTCAGCGGCGGCCGGCGGCGGCGGCCAGGGCGGCTTGTGCGCCGAGCTCGTAGGCTTCCTGGAGCGCAGCCTTGATGCTCCAGACCGCCTGTTCGCTGAAGTCCAGCGAGTCGCTGTTGCGCGTTTCGAGGGTCGTAAGGAGCAGGTGCTTCGTCGCGAGGACCTCGAGCATTTCGTCGCGGCGCTGTTCGCTCGGGCTCTTGCGGTTCGTGGTGGCCATCTTCGTTCTCCTGGGTTGCCCCGCTGTTGCGGGATGACTGCACTTTGCCGGTATGCAAATGCGAAGTCAACAGGTATTTGGTGGCGACGCGCTCGCGATCTGTGCATAACTATGCAGTTTGACGGGCGTCATGCCCTGTGGAGAACTGCCTAAACGCACCCGCGCATGCAAACCCGAGCGAGCGCCAGGGCCCGACTTGCGGACTTCTCTCCGTTAGTGCTAACCTCGCGGCATGCTGATCCCACCACTCCCCACCACCGCGCAGGTGCGCCAAGCGCTCCTGCTGCTGCGCAACCCCCAGCTGGAGAAGCTCGCGCAGCTCTCCGGCGTGCCTCTGGGCACGATCTGGAAGATCCGCGGCGGGCTCTCGAAGAACGCCGGCCTGGACACGGTGCAGCGCTTCCAGCCTTACGTCGACGCGCTGGCCGCGCAGGCGGCGGAGGCGGCGGTGGTCGCTGCGTCCGCTCCCAAGCCCACCCGACGCCGCCGCCCGGTGAAGAAGGCCGACGCTCCGGCGCCGGCGGCCAGCTCGAGCAGCGAGGCAGCATGAACACGTTCCCCCCCAAGCCCGGCACCGTGGCGTACCGGGTGCTTGCCCACCTCGAGACGATCCTGCCGCGCAGGCCGCGCGCCACCGTGGGCATGATCGCTGGCGAGCTGCGCGGGCTCACCCCCTCGCAGGTGCGCGACGCGCTGGAAGCGGCGCACGACGCTGGGTATGTAAATCGCGATCACCAGATCGGGACGGGCGGCCGCGGCCCTGTGTTCTACGAGTTGGTGCGCCGCACCACCGGCGAGCTGGTCGTGGGTGGGGGTTCTCCCGATCGCGACGCGAGTCCGTTCGGCGCTCCTGGCGCAGAGGCGGCGTCCGACGACGGCGCGTGGCTGACGAGCTCGGGCGATCCGGCGGACGAGCCTCGCGGCGTGATCGAGCCGGTGGTGGATCCGCATCCGCCGGTGGTCGAGGCTCCGATCCTCTCGGAGCACGCCACCGCTCCGCCTGCTGCGCTGGCGCAGGTGGTGAACATCCGCCGTGTCGCTCCTGCCGAGGCGGTCGACGTCGACCTGCCGCCGCTGGGCGACTGGCTCCGCGCCGCGCACGGCGTGCCGCTCGAGCGCGGTGGCGCTGCTGCGCCTGGCGCGGTGGCCGCGGATCCGGATCCGCGCGAGGTGCCCCATACCGTGTCTGGTCTGCTGCTCGAGCACCGCCTGGAGTTCGACCCGGGCCCGATCGCCGCGCCTACGCCGGAGGTCACGGTCGCGCTGGACTTCGCTCCTGGCCCGGATCAGTTCGCCGTCGCGCTGTCTTCCGACGGTCGGCTGCATTGCTGGCGCGGCGTGGTGCCATACGTCTTCTCTCGCCTCGAGGTGCAGCAGCTGGTCGACTACCTAAACCGCGTCGACCTCGACGACCTCCTGGCCGACGCGCCATGAGCGGCCGCCTGAAATCCACGCCGCCGTCGGCTCACGTGCTGGCGGCCCGCACCGCAGTGATGCAGGCGATCCAGCAGCACGCCGCGAGCATGGACGCGGTCGAGATCCTGGCCGTGCTCGCGCACGCGGTGGGCCAGTGCATCGCCATGCAGGACCAGACGAAGCACTCCGCCGAGGATCTCCTGGCGCTGGTCGACTCGAACATCGAGACCGGCAACCAGGAGATGATCCAGCAGCTGCTCGGGACGACCAGGGGTTCGGCATGAGCAAGCAGTACGCGTTCCCGACCGAGTTCCTCGAGCTGGTCAGGACCATGCCCTTCGTGGAGGCGGAGGAGATGCTCGAAACGCGCCGGCAGGAGGTGCTCGCGCGGCTCTGTGCGGCTGAAGACGCCGACAAGGTGGACCTGGGCTACATCCTCTCCGCGATCAACGGCGAGCTGCACCTGGTGCGCCAGAAGCTGCAGCGCGTGAAGGTCGGGCAGGCGGTGCGCGATTGCTTCGGCGACGAGGGCTTCGCTGTCTGGCGCGAGCGCGTCGTGATGATGGAGCTGGAGGCCGCGGCATGACCGACCCAAGACCGGCGCCGCTGGTGCCCCCGGAGGTCGACCTGCGCGACTTCCCCCGCATGGGCCTGGACGTCGCGCGCTTGCGCGGCTCCGAGCTGGTGGTCGACCAGCCCCCGGAGATCTGTTGGGCGGCGCTGATGCTCTGGTGCGCGGCCTGGCACGAGGTCCCGGCCGGCTCAGTCCCGAACAACGAGAAGTGGCTCGCCGACAAGGCCGGTTACGTGTCACGCGGAAAAATCGATTTGTCCTGGGGACAGGTGCGTGACTCAATTCTGCGCGGGTTCGTGGAGTGCTCGGATGGCCGTCTTTACCATGCGGTCACTTGTGAGATTGCGCTCGACGCGTGGTCCTCGAAGCTCCGCCAACGGTGGGTTTCTGAGTGCGCGCGCGTGCGAAAGCACAACCAGCGGCACGGTACGTCAGTGACCACTCTCGATTTCGACCAATGGATCAGCGCTGGCATGCCTGTCGGCGGTCCGCTTCCTGTCCCGCAGGACACGGGCACCCTGTCACAAGGACAGTCACCCTCGCGTCACGCTGCTGTCCCGCGTGAAACAGCATCCAAGAGAAGAGAAGAGAAGGGAATACTATCTATCTCTCCTACTAACGTAGGAGAGACGCGCGAGTCGGCTTCGCCGCCTGCTGCCCCCCCTCCGGATGGCTCCACGGAGGCCCCTGCCGCGTCAACGCCGGCCCGAAAGCGCGCCGCCGCGGCACCTGCCCTACCCTGTCCCGAGGACGTCCCGGAGGACGTCTGGGCGGCCTGGCTCGAGCTCCGGCGCAAGAAGCGCGCGCCGGTCAGCGACGTCGTCCTGCAGCAGGCCCGCAAGGAGGCCGGGCTGGCGAAGCTCTCGCTCGAGCAGTTCCTGCGCGTCTGGTGCTTCCGCGGCTCGCAGGGCCTGCACGCGGACTGGATCACGCCGCAGGACCGGCAGCGCTTCGGGAGCGCGCAGGCGTCCGACCGCGTGGGCCGCCAGCTCCGCACCGCCGCGCTCATGGTCAACCCGCCCGAAGCACCGGGCTCTCGAACGCCGGCCGAGCCGGTTCAGGAGGTGATCGATGTCACGACCCGACGCATCGCGTGATCAGCTTGACGCCGGCGGTGCCGGCCCGGGCGACCTGGATCCGTTCCTGCCCGGCACCTGGGTGCACCGCATCTGGTCGACCATGCGCGGTAGCTACGGCGCGGCGTTCGACCGGCTGTGGCAGTGCCCGGAAGGCGGCGACGAGGAGGCGCACGTGCGGTCGCTGCGGGACACGTGGCAGCGCGAGCTGCGCAACTTCCGCAACTTCCCGGAGGCGATCACCTACGGGCTCGAGAACCTGCCTCCGCATCCTCCGTCGCTGCCGGAGTTCCGGGCGCTGTGCCTGCGTGCTCCTGCTCGAGCACCGAAGCAGCAGGACCTGCTGCCGCCACCGAAGGCCGACCTTGGGCGCCTGGCGAGCGAGCTGCAGCGCGTGGCTGGCGCGTGGAAGGCGCGCAAGGCCACCGCGTGCCTCGAGGAGCTGGAGCAGCGCCAGCGCGACGGCGAACGGCTCACGGCCGGTCAGCTGGCGTTCGTGAAGGCCGCGCGCGAGGCCCGGCCGGCGACCGTGGTGCAGTACGGCGAGTTCCGGCCGATCGATCCGGACTGCCTGCCGCCCGGCATGGTGCGGGACTTCGGGCGATGACTTTTCACGCTGGCCATCCCCGCGAAGGCGTGGATCCATGCATCCCGAGCGTGCCGGATCGAGCGTGCGCCAGCTGCGCGCGACGCAACGACTCGCTGCCAGCCGACCCCTACTTGCGCTCGCGCCACGTGGTGGTCGACGCTTCGACGCTGTCCTGGCCGGACGGCAACTGCCCGATGCGGATCCCGGCACCGTGGCTCAACCCCCAGGAGGAAACCGACCATGACCCTGTTCGTCTCTGAAGACTCGCAGTTCGAGGCCGCCGCGCTGCAACGTGCGGTCGACGCCGATCGCGAGGAGGAAGCAACGCCTGGCGCGCCGCCGCGTCTGGGCGTGCGCGTGGCGCTGGTGGTGCTGGTGCTCTCCGTGCTCTGCGCGATGGCGGGTGTCGGGCTCTGGGGGACTTGGCGATGATGCGCCCGCTGTTCCTCGAGCGCGGATGGCGTGTCCGCCGCGCCGCTGCCACAGTGGTGACCGTGCTTGCCTACGGTCTTGCGGTGGTCGTCGTCTACTACTGCGTGCAGGTCCTGGTTGGCCTGGCGCGCATCGTGTCGCAGGTGTGCCCGTGATCGCCGTCGGCATCGATCCCGGCCTGACCGGCGCTGCGGCATTCGTCGACTCGCGCGGTACCTGCAGCATCGTGGACCTGCCCACCGTGGCGCTGCCCGGCACCGGCTTGATCCGTCGGCGCCTGGACGGCGCGGCCCTGGCGCGTGCGCTGCGCGACTTCTGCCCGGCCGGCGAGCCAGCCGTGGTCGCCATCGAGGCGGTGCGGACGATGGGAGGCCAGAACAACGCCGTTCAAACGCAGGGCTCGCTCATGCGCTCTCTCGGCGCGATCGAGGCGGTGCTCGAGGTGCTCCGGCTCGGCTTCCAGTCCGTGGAGCCCCAGGTGTGGAAGGGCTTCTATGGGCTCGGGTCGGACAAGAAGGAGTCGATGGCAAAGGCGCTCACGCTTTACCCCGACGCGCCGATCCGCCTGGCCAAGGACCACAACAAGGCCGAGGCGCTGCTGATCGCGCACTGGATGCTCCGGACGTCGCAGGCATGAGCACCTGGAGCGAGACGATGATCGCGCGCGCCATCAGCCTGCAAACGCTGCAGCGCAAGTGCGTTGTCCTGGTTCCGAACTGCAGCTGGACTGGCCACGAGTGCGATGTGCTCGCGGTGACCACCGACCTGCGTGTCATCGACGTCGAGGTGAAGATCAGTCGTGCGGACCTGAAGGCCGACGCGCGCAAGGACAAGTGGTGGCACCGACCGATGGGCGGCCACTACGAGCCTGATCCGGCCGGCGGCAAACGCTGGGTGTGGGACGCCGCGGCGCCACGCGAGTGGCCGCCGAAGGTATGGAAGCACTACTATGCGATGCCGAAGGATCTGTGGGACGAGGCGCTGTTCGCCTGCCTTCCGTCTCCGCGATCCGGGGTCTTGCTCCTGGAGCAGCGTCCGAGCGCTTCGGTTCCAGTGCTGGTCAAGTGCGAGAGGCGTGCTGCTCCGAATCGGGACGCCACGAGGCTGACCGCAGCGCAGACATTGGACGTAGCTCGGCTTGCGAACCTGCGCATGTGGAGTGCCTACTCATGAGCACCGCGCCGCTCCCTCCGCCGGAGAACCCGCTGAAGACGGCGGGCACCGGCTTGAACATGAAGAAAATGTGCGACTTCCACCGCGGCCCCGCGCCGCTGCTCGGAGGCAAGACCGACAAGCGCACGGGCATGTGGAAGTGCGCGCTTTGCGTCGCCGGCGACAACTCTGCCAAGGGGAAGCCTTGACCTGTCAGACCTGCAAGCTGGCGCATGACCAGCCGACCTGCGACGGCTACGAGAACGGCTGCGCGTCCTGCTCTGGGCGTGCGATCGCGGTGGTCGCTGATCGCGATGCTCTCCTGGCCGATCCCGTCGACGCTGAAACCCGGCAGATGCTCGAGCGGCTGTTCGGTACCGAACACTGGACCGATGGGCTGGCGCTCGCGCGCCATTGGGTGCGCCGCATCCGGCAGGTGGAGGCGTCCCGTGCGACTGCCTGATGGTGCCGCGTGACTCTGGTGCTGAAACCCAAGGGCCCGGGCAATTGGGCGGTGACGCTGCTCACGCTCGAGGGCCGGTGCTTCAGGGCGTTCAAGGTGCGCG
>Ga0209174_10001767_pt1 | contig 15000 bp, 16 predicted proteins | sample JI91814BDNA_FD_187505 | JGI IMG/M metagenome (GOLD analysis project Ga0209174, IMG submission 187505) | Wastewater effluent complex algal communities from Wisconsin, to seasonally profile nutrient transformation and Carbon sequestration -... | ecosystem: Engineered > WWTP > Effluent > Algae...
ATCCGGTTGGTTTATTCTAATATTATTCAATCTTCGTAATGGCAAACACCAACGAGCCAAATACGCTAAATTGCTACGCGAGGCTCACAGATCTTTTAGCTTATACTACTTTAACGATGAAGAAACTATTTTTAGTCTATTTCGCCATTCTCGCTACTATCTGCGCCAGTTTCGTTTTATTAAAAAAAACGTATGACGAGTGGACCACCTACTCAGAACTCACCCATAGGGCAAATAACATCCTTTTGGCTTATCAGGATTTAAACACACAGATTAGTAACGCCGCCGTGCTAAACCCAAAACTGGTGGATGTCCAAAACAAGTCTCAAACGTTCACTATTTTTTCAGCGGACAAAAAATCTATTCTAAAAAATTTGGTGACATTGAACTATCTGGTAAAAGATTCCATCAACATAAAAATAACAAAACAACTTACTTCCGAAATACCGCGTGAATTAAACTGGATATTTAACAGCGATGTCCCAGATTCCATTTTGCATCAACAGGCAAAACGACGCCTGGCAGCACTTGAATCGGTCATCAGGCACATGAATCAGGGAATTAACAGGACCCGTTTCCTGATTGATTACCGGAGCCGAAATATGAATAGAAGTTTTAACCAACTCATCCTTTTGGTTTTTATTTTTCTGTCACTGACACTATCTCTATTAACCTACACCATCCTAAGCCTTTTTAACCAACGTGTAAAAGGAAAGAAAAAAGATTCTAAGCTAAAAGAAAAAGACCTGCAATACCTGCACGTTCTTGACAACATGCTTGAAGGTGTACAAATTCACGACTTTAACTGGCGCTATACTTATGTAAACGATGCGCTGGCTAAACACAGCAGATGCAAAAAAGAAGAGTTGATTGGAATTAGTTTATTAGAGAAATACCCCGGAATTGAAAATACTGATTTATTTAAGGAACTGGAAATATGTATGACCCAACGTTTATCGAAACAAATGGAAACCGAATTTACGTTTCCTGACGGCAATGTGTCTATTTTTGAAATCAGCATTCAACCTATTCCCGAGGGGCTTTTTATACTTTCGATTGATAAAAGCGAGCAACATAAGGCGAAAGAAAAAATTACGGCCAGCGAACTCAAATACCGGAATATTGTTGAAACTATTCATGAATCCCTTATTATAGAAGACCTGGAAGGGAAACTGGTTTACGCGAACAAGGAATTTAGTAACATTTTTGGGTTTGAAGGAGATGACCTCAAAACCATTTCTCTAAAAGACTATACCTCAGAGGATTCTTACGACGAAGTAGTTATGCGGCATAACAAGAGGATTCTGGGAATTTCGGTAGAAAATGAATTTGTGTATAAAGGGAAACGTAAAGACGGGAAAGAAATCTGGATTGAGGCCCGTGTTTCACCCCTGATCGAAAATGGCCAAATTACCGGAACGCAGACACTGGAACGCGATATAACCGCACGTGTAATTGCCGAAGAGAAAGGAAAAAAACTCAGCAGGATGTTCGCCTTTCTTAGCGCCATCAACCAGAGCATCGTACATTCAGCCAATCAAGATGAGCTGATGGATACCTTAAGCGCCATTGCCATCGAAATTGGTCAATTCAAACTTGCCTACATGGGTTTACTGGATGAAAACAACAAACTCCAGATTGTTAGTTTGAGTGGTGACAAACATGGGGCTGAACGTATTCTAAAAATGTCCGGACTGGATGTAAATGACCCTATGTACCAAGATGCGCCTACAGTAAAAGCTATTAAAAGTGGGCAAATTATGGTTAATAATGACATGCCAAACGACCCTTCGCTGACCCTTTGGAAAGATGAGTTCACAAAACAGGGGATTCATGCCAGCATTTCACTTCCCCTATACAAGTCCGGTAACACCATCGGGATTCTTGGTTTTCATGCGGCCAACAAGGGGTTCTTCGATACGCAGGAAATAGAATTGCTGAGGGAGGCTGCGGGAGATATATCTTTCGCACTCGAAAATTTCGAAAGAAACAAAAAACATAAAGAGACGGAAGAGCAGCTTTTTAGAAATGAAAAAAGGTTCAGAGGCATTATTGAAAAAAGCGCGGACTTTAAAACGCTGACAGACAAAAACGGCCGGTTGACTTATTGCAGTCCGTCCGTGGTTAAAGCCTTTGGGTATACGATGGAAGAATTTCTTAATAGAGACGCTATGAGTTTTTTCCATCCCGATGATACGGGCGAATTGATTAAAAAAAGAAACAGTATCCTGGAAAAACCGGGTGACTCGTATTATTTTCAATATCGGATTCTTCACAAAAATGGTACCTGGATATGGTGTGAAGGCACTGTGACAAATTTCCTGAATGAACCGGGTATCGAAGCGATGGTCAGCAATTTCAGGGATATTTCAGAGAACAAAAAAAACGCGCTTGAAAAAGAAACACTAATTAAACAACTAACTCAAAACAACCACGACCTGCGTCAGTTTGCTTACATCACTTCGCATAATCTTCGTGGCCCGATCGCAAATTTACTTGGGCTGACAAATCTTTTAGACTCCCTGAAAATAAAAGACCCAACACTGCTTACGATCTTAGGTGGCATAAAAACCGCGACCTTGATGTTTGATGAAACATTAAAAGATCTGGCCATGGTATTAACAGTGCGGGAAGATCCGGCGATACAACTGGAAACCATTCGTTTCACTGAAACTTTCGAAAAAATAAAAGGCTTTTGTGAAAAATCAATCATTGACAGCAGAGCTCAAATTCAAAGTAATTTTAATGATGCAAACAGAATTAGTTTCAATAAGGCCTATCTTGAAAGCATTTTAATAAACCTGCTCACCAACGCTATAAAATACAAAGATGACTCGCGGCCGTTAAAAATTCATGTAAAAACATTTGTTGTGGATGGACACATCCATTTACAATTTTCAGACAATGGCATTGGATTTGACTACGAAATGCAAAAAGAAAAAGTTTTTAAACTGTATCAACGTTTTCACTTGCATAAGGAGGGAAAGGGACTTGGTCTCTTTCTAATTAAATCACAACTGGATGCGCTAGGAGGAGATATTGAAGTAGAAAGTAAAATTAACATTGGCAGTACCTTCACCATTAAATTTGATAAATCTCATAATCCTGACGCATGGTAACAACATATAAACATACTAGCGTAATGCTGATAGACGATGTGGACCTTGATAATTTTGTTTCTAAAACAATACTGAAGGCCTACCATTTTTCTGAAAACATCTACGTATATAATAATGCGCAAGACGCGCTGAATTTTCTGAAACAAATAAAAGAAAACCCAACCATCATTTTTCCGGAAGTCATTTTTGTAGATGTAAATATGCCTGTTATTGACGGTTTTCAGTTTATCCAAAACATCCAAAAAGAGCTTAAACCTGAACTGGACCGGTATAACCCAAAACTGGTGATGCTCACCTCTTCGGTGTTTAACAGCGACCGGCAAAAAGCCAAAGAGAGTTTTAACGAAACCATCTTTCTTGTGAAACCATTGACAGAAGAAACACTCGGCTTGATATAATATTAGTAATGATTCATTCACTTTTAATTTTGATGTAACCCGTTTTTTCGCCGATTAACAGATAAAAACAGAGGATCAAAATTGGAAAAAAATATTCGTCTAAAAAGCGGGTTTAAATTATGAGTTGGCGCAATCAAAAGGTAACTTAGTGGTTCAGCCCAGCTAAATATAAATAAAATAAGACATAGCATGGCAGTAGTTTTAATTATAGAGGATAACGATCCGATCCGCGAAAATGTTTCGGAGTTGTTCGAGATGAGCGGGCACAGCGTTATTTCTGCCGGCAATGGCAGTGAAGGACTGATCTTAGCTAAAACAAAAAATCCGGACATTATCTTTTGTGACATCCAATTACCCATCATGAACGGTTATGAAATTCTTGCCTCTTTGAAATTGGAAAAACATACAGCGAAAATCCCGTTTATTTTTCTTACATCCGCCTGCGAAAAAAAGGAAATTGCGACAGGCATGGCGCTTGGTGCAAACGCCTACATCATAAAACCTTTCAGCATAGAAGAATTGACCGAGACCATTTGCTCTTATTGTGAAAATAAGTAGCTAACGCTACTCACTTTTGCTTAATTCCTTTCGGCTAAAAGAGCTTTCATACTTACATTATTGCCGGATGATCCTCCCATCTTCCATTTCGATGATACGTTTGGTACGTAAGGCGAATTCATTGTCGTGCGTAACAATTAACAGTGATTGATTATAGGTTTGCGCAAGTTCCAAAAAAATATTAAACACCACCTCACTATTTTTTTTATCCAGGTTACCGGTTGGTTCGTCCCCCATAATAATAACCGGTTCGTTGATCAGCGCTCTGGCAATTGCCACCCGCTGTTTTTGCCCGCCCGACAATTGATTTGGCTTTTTTAGCGCTTCGTCACCAATTCCAAGAATTTTTAATTTTTCGTAAGCCTGGTGTTCTATTTCCTGTTCCTTAAATTTTCCGAGTTTAAGTCCCGGCAACATCACATTTTTTAAAACAGAAAATTCGTTGAGCAGGTAATGAAACTGAAAAACAAAGCCAATTTTTTCATTCCTTATTTTTGCCAGATCACTTTCCTTTTTATTTTTCATACTCTCGTTACATATCGACAGGTTTCCTTCGTAATCAGTATCCATTGTAGAAAGTATGTAGAGTAAGGTGGACTTTCCGCAACCCGATTTACCAATCACCGAAACAAACTCTCCTTTGTTAACGCTAAAGGTCACCTCCTTGAGCACTTGGGTAGTGACCGGATCATGAAAATATTTTGAAATGGAGGAGGCCTCCAGTATTTTTTCGTCCATGGTTACTTCCCTCTGATAATGATCACCGGATCAATTTTACTCGCTTTGCGCGCCGGAAAATATCCCGCAAAATAAGTGGTAATAACGGAAAACAAACCGCCAATTAAATAATACTTGAGGTCATAGTCGATGGGGTATGTTTTTACGGTGGGTATAGCCGCGGTATTAAACGGAATGTGATCGATAATTGCTGACAGGCCAAAGCCAAACAATAGTCCCAAAATACCTCCAAAAAGGCCAATGGTAAGGGCAATGGTGATAAACACCCTGTTCACATCCTTCCCCGAAAAACCGGTGGCTTTTAAAATCGCGATGCTATCCATTTTCTCATAAATCATCATGTTGAGAATATTATAAATCCCAAAACCCGCTACAATCAACAAGGTAATTCCCACCGCGTAAGAAATGAGCGACCTTATAAAACTTCCCGTTTCAAATTGGGCGTTCGCGGTTTGTATATCCATGGCTTCAACTCCAAACAAGTTGTGATACTCTTTCGCTATTTGGGGCGCCTGAGTAATGTCTTTGAGTTTTACCTGAATATCGGTGATGTAACTATTGGTTTCTCCGAGTAATTTTTGGGTGGTTGCAATTGAACAATAACTTTGCACCTTATCTACTTCCTGAAGTCCCGATTGAAAATACCCAACTACTTTGAGCAGCACCCGTTCACCCCTTACCGTTGTTATCTGAATGACATCTCCAATACTAACGAGCATTTTTTCGGCAGCCGCCTTTCCAAGAATAATACTGTTAGCGGTATTTTTCAAATCCATGTATCGACCCGCCACGACATAGTCGTTAAACTGAAATAATTTATTCTCGGCTTCCACATCAATTCCATTTATTAACCCATTCAAATCCACATCGCCTACATTATAAAATACCTGCATGGTTATTTTTGGAGCTACCCCCAGTACACGCGGATCCTTTTTAAGTGTGGAAAGTATCGTTCCATTATTATAAATTTTCTGGCGTTCGTTCTTAGGTTTTATTGAACTGATAAAATTATAGGATTCCTTATACAAAGGCGACATAGCCACCGGTTGGTTTTCGGAAGGTTTAATTTCATTGTAAAGCCTTACGTGCGCGGTGCGATTAATGATGAGGCCATCCAACAACTTGTTTAATCCCGACATAAAACTTAACAAGCCAATAAACATGGTAATACTAAACGTGACCCCAATAGCCGCAATCAGCGTTTGTTTCCAACGCGCAAGTAAAAGGGACGCCGAAATATCTGCAATGAGGTTTAATTTCATTCCGAAGGTTTTTGTAATTCATCAGTGATACCGATCCCCGAAAGAATCTCCACCTGCTGATAATCTTTCATTCCAGTTTTTACAGGAACTCTCGAGCCATCCACTTTCACCACAAATGAATCATTAACCAGATAATTTCTTGGTACCAGTAACGCGTTCTTTTTTGTGTTTAAAACAATATTCGCTTCAAAAGTAATGTTCGGGTAAAGTGGCGACGGTTGTTTATCAAAAATAGCCTCCACCAAAAACGTCCGGCTCCGCTCATTCATAAACGGATCGATATGACTCACCCGGGCTTCAAACACCTGATCTTTATAACTATCCATTCTTACGAGCACCTTTTGTCCTTTTTTTATCTTAAGAATATCATATTCGTCCACCTGTAATTCAAGCAGAAATTCTTTTGCGCTGCCTATTACCGCAATAGGAACTTGTGGACTCACAATTTCACCCCGGGATTTCAGCAAACTATATACCACACCGTCTATTTCACTGGTCAAAGTGTAGTCCTGTTCAAGCCGCTGCGAAATGGAGAGGTTTTTTTGTGATTGATTGGAAGAGAAGTCGAGTTGACGTTTTAGATCGGCGTATTTAATTTTCGCCGAAAAATAACTATTCTTCGAATTTTCATACGCCAATTCTTTTTGTTCCAATTCCGCCCGGGTACCCACCTGTTGTTTCCATAAATTCTGTTGCCTTACATACATTAAGGAATCATTCTTCATTTTATTCTTCGAAAGCTGAACAAACAGCAGCGCCTCATCCAATTTGCCCTTATTGGCATCAATACTCGCGTAAGCACGCGCTAATTCAGCATTTTCTTTGTTTAAACGTTGTGTTTCGTTAGAGATGGATAAAATGGGGGTCCCTTTTTTAACCGCATCCCCTTCCTTAACAAATACCTCTTTGATGATGCCATTAACCGACACAAAAGCCTGGTACTGGTCTTTACTCTTAATAATGCCAGAGGCGTAAACCGATTCGGTAATGGACTTAAGAGCTGGTTTTGTTTTTTCTATTTTTGACTTACAGGAAACCACCAGAAATAAGCAACCTATAAAAACACCTTTTAACATATTAACAAAGTTGCCGCATCTATCGGGTGCCAAACCTGACCAAAATCAGTTTTAGGGGTGACTTTTAACACAACATAAGCTGTAAACTTAAATCAGTATGACACACACTGTCAAATTTTTCAGGACGATACAGCGAAAATGGTGTAGAGATAAAGCGAAGATAAAGCGAGGATAAAGCGAGGATAAAGCGAGGATAGTGTAGGAGATATGTAGGAGAAGAGTAATTTAGGAATAGTTTCCAGTGGGTTAGAACGGACTGTGTTCATTCAAACAACTCATTCCGCTCATTATCAGTGTTTTACCTTTTTTTTTTAACGCCCACGGTAAAATTCAGGTTGTTTTAACACTTTTCATCGTTTAGAATTGATTCAAAAACTGAAATTTGCTGTTAGTAAACTTATTAATTCAGATATCATCAGTATAATTTACTATTACCAATAAGTCAAAGATACAATTTGAAAGCAAATCATGCATAACAGGTTTCCTGTAAAGTCTTGTTAATATAGATCAGCAATTTTCGACAGCACCAACGGCTTTTTAAGAATGATTTTCCGCCCCTGGGTTTCAATTAAATCTTCTTCTTTGAAATCATGCAGCAAGCGGGTTAAAGTTTCACGGGCTGTTCCAACCATTTTAGCCAAATCTTCTCTGGATAGAGTCAATTCTACGGGTTTTCCCTCCTGATCTTCCTTTTTATATTTGTTTCTTAAAATCAACAAACTCAGAGCCAACCGTTCACGAACCGTTTTTTGCGCAAAAATGGTAATGCCATTAACCAAAACACCGAACTCATGGCTCATACATTTAAGCAACCGATTGGACAATAGCGCGGACGATCTGACCGCTTGCAAAAAATCATCTTTCGGAATGAAAGAAATGGTGGCCTCTTCCAGAGTGCAGGAACTGTCGGTATAATTTTCCTCACTCAATAATGCATGATAACCCAACAACTCCCCACTCTTACACACATAAAATATTTGCTCCCGACCATCTTTATCGGATTTGTATTTTTTTACTTTGCCTTTCTTGATATAATAAATCCCTGTGGGATAACTTCCCTCCCGGAATAAAATCTCTCCCTTTTTATAATTATGGGTAACCATGTTTCTGCCCAGTAAAACGGTATCTTCCGTAGGCAGATCATCGAATATTGAATCGCTGTTAAAACTATACTTATCAAAAGGAAAATCAATACTCTGCATCGCTATAAAACACTCTTTAAAGTGTATGAAGTTACTTGTATTGGGGCTAAAAACCTAAATGTGACTAAAATCACATTATAACCCGCTTTAAAATCACATAACAACAACCGCTGTTGTCAAAGGAAAGACTTTTTTTAGCCCATACTTTTGCTTCAACCATTTTTAAATGAATATTCTTAAAAAAATAAATCTGAAACGGGGTCCCCTTGGCGACCACGCGCATTATGCCCACGGATATTATACTTTTCCAAAACTCTCAGGTGAGATCGGACCAAAAATGCTGTTCCACGGAAAGGAGCTTCTGGTATGGAGCCTGAACAATTACCTGGGATTAGCTAGCCACACGGATGTAAGACAGGCGGACGATACAGGAGTTTCTTTATACGGACTTGCTTATCCGATGGGAGCCAGAATGATGACCGGCAATACCAACCTGCACGAACGACTGGAAGCGGAACTTTCCATTTTTGTAAAAAAGGAAGACTCTGCTCTGCTTAATTACGGTTACCAAGGCATGGTTTCCATTATTGACTGCCTGGTAGACCGGCATGACGTCATTGTTTACGATTCGGAAGCACACGCCTGTATTATTGATGGATTAAGGCTTCACGCGGGAAAAAGGTTTGTCTACGAGCACAACAATATTGAAAACCTGGAGCGACAACTTTTACATGCGCAACACGTGACTGAAACCAGCGGTGGTGGAATTCTGGTAATTACCGAAGGGGTGTTTGGGATGCGCGGAGACATGGGTAAATTAAAAGAAATTGCCGCATTAAAGAAAAAATTTGACTTCACTTTTTTAGTAGACGACGCCCACGGAATTGGCGTAATGGGCAACAATGGTGGCGGAACCGGAGAGGAACAGGATGTCCAAAAAGAGATAGACCTGTATTTCGCGACGTTTGCAAAAGCGTTTGCCGCAATTGGTGCCTTCGTTTCAGGAAATAAAAATGTCATTGAATACCTACGGTATAACATGCGCTCCCAGATCTTCGCCAAATCTCTGCCCATGCCAATAGTATATGGGTTACTTAAGAGATTGGAGTTGATCAGGCGGTCAGATGAATACAGGAAAAATCTTTGGAAAATTACATTAGAACTTCAGAATGGTCTGCGGTCGGCGGGATTAAATATTGGGAACACCGAATCACCCGTAACACCTATTTATCTCAACGGCACTATTCCGGAAGCTACTGAACTGGTGAAAGATCTGCGTGAAAATTATGGTGTATTCTGTTCAATGGTTGTCTATCCTGTGGTTCCTAAGGGAATCATCCTGCTTCGACTTATCCCAACAGCTGTGCACACGAGTAGTCAGGTAAAAAAGACGGTAGATGTTTTTACAGAGATTAAAGGAAATCTTGAAAGGGGTAAATACGCCAGTAAATCTTTTATTCAACAATGAACATCCTACGTACAAAAAAATTAAAGAGTACGGCAAATGTATGTGCTGCCAAAATAACAAAAGTTAACCGCTCAGCAACCGGCTCATACTTATGGAAAAAGTAATTAATCAATATATCATTGATCCCAGAAAAGGAGAACTGATCCGTTTAAAAAAAGGGATGACCAAACAGGAAGTGATCTCAGTCCTCGGATCTCCAATAAAGGAAGAACTCTGCAAAAATAAATCGAATACCAAACTGATTTTTAAAGTTTCCACACACACGTTTACCAGTGTTTCCTACGTGGCTTTGTTCACGAGGGAACAACTGGTTTATATCGCTAAATCAAATTAAAACAAACAAAATATATGACCTATCCGGAAGAACTATTGTATACAAGAGATCATGAATGGATTCTTATTAATGAAGAAATAGCCGTCATTGGTATCACAGATTTCGCGCAAAAAGAACTGGGAGATATTGTTTACCTAGACATTTCTTCGCTGGACGAAATTGTTGAACGCGAAAAAGTTTTCGGAACCATTGAAGCAGTTAAAACGGTTTCAGACCTTTTTATGCCAATGACAGGGAAGGTCATAGAAGTAAATCAAAAAGTACTCGCACAGCCTGAGTTAATTAATAAAGACCCCTATGGTGATGGCTGGTTGGTTAAAATTAATATAACACGCAAAAATGAAAAGGAACACTTACTGAATTCACAGCAATACAAAGAACTAATTGGCGCTTAACCCGAAAACCTTAACACCTTGACAGAAGATACCTTTGCCCGACTATTGCCTGAATATTTGCAGAAAGCATCCCGGCTTTACTTTACCCCCATTCATATTGCCAAAACCGCGGCACAGTGGTTAACTGAAAACGGCGAAAAAAAAATACTTGACATCGGTGCTGGCGTGGGCAAATTTTGCATAGTTGGTGCGAAAAATTCAGCCAGTCATTTTTATGGTGTAGAATACAGGCCAAGTCTGGCGCAACTGGCTAACGAACTTATTACACACTTTAAAATTGAAAACGCCACTGTGTCACATACAGACGTACTTGATGTCGATTTCTCAGATTTTGATGCCTTTTATTTATACAATCCATTTTACGAAAATCTGATTTCTTCAAAACGCCTGAATGGTGAGGTTGAACTCTCAGGTTCCCATTACCGCCATTATCTGAAATATACCGAAAACCAATTGGCTAAAACCAGACCTGGAACGCCTCTGGTAACTTTCCATGGGAACGCATTTGAAATCCCGGGATCATTTAAAAAAATCAAAGAAACAACCGACGGCGCATTAAAACTATGGATTAATGAAGGTTGCTGAATTGTTAAAACCATACAATTCCTTAAAGGATGAAGATTTTGATCAGATATACCCTTCCCATGTAAGACAGTTGTCTAAACTTCATTTTACGGAAATTGAAATAGCTATTCTGGCCTCTGAATTTTTGGCCGCTAACCCTAACCAAAAAATACTGGATATTGGGTGCGGCGTCGGCAAATTTTGTTTTGTAGCAGGTTCTCATACCGATGCGCATTACACAGGAGTGGATTATAGAAAACACTTCATTGACCTGTGTGAAACATTAACCACTCAATACACGTTCAAAAACGTAGCGTTTAGTCACAACGATATCGTGAACGTTGATTTTAGTCTTTATCACGGCTTTTATTTCTTCAATCCGTTTGAAGAACATGCCACTAAACGTCTTCGGCTGGACCATTCGATAGAAGTAACTCCTCAAAAGTATGTGATCTACTCAAATTATGTGCGTGCCCAATTTGCCCTATTACCCCAAGGCACACGCATTGCAACCTATTACGCGGATATCAATCAAATTCCGGAATGTTATCGATTGATAAGCACTCATAAAAATGGTCTTCTCAAATGTTGGGAAAAAACCAGAATCGAAAAAAAAGCCAGATCATTCATTATTAACAAAAACCAATTCCGATAAATGATAAAGATTTTTTCTTTTAGTAAGCAACTAATGAAAATCATCAAAAACCTTGTCAGTTTTCTATATCCCCAGCTGGTTGAAGCCAGGAAAGGAAATGTAACACCCTATCTTGAAATCAGAAGATCCAGAGGAAAATATGTACTAAACAGCGCAACGGTTAATTACTCTTTTGGAGGAGTGCATATTATTTTTGAAACATTTTTCAAAAAAATAGATCTTGGAAAATTTGAACTCAAAAATGTACTAATACTAGGCATGGGCGCCGGAAGCATTATTTCGTTACTGCGTGAAAAATACCCGAAAGAATGTCACATCACCGCCGTAGAAAAAGATCCGGTAGTGATTGAACTCGCCGAAAAATATTTTGACGTCAGGAAAAACAGGTTACTAAAAATAATACATGACGACGCATTTAGCTTCGCCAGTGCAGCAGAGGAAAAATACGATCTCATTATCTCAGACCTTTTTGTGGATGAGAATGTGCCAGACCAATTTACAACGGAAGAGTACCTCATAAATTTACGAAGAATGTCCAATAAACACTGTTGCATCATTTACAATAAGATGACCGAAAAAAAAATCCACAAAAAGAAATTCGAAAAAATAGCCGTTTTATTCGAAAACATTTTCTCCGGATCGGAAACCCATCGTTTATCTGCTTATGGCTCCGAAAACAGCCTCCTGTTTTACAATAACCTTGCGCTCCTTCCAGAAAAAACAGAGTCCGAAAAAACACATAAAATAACATTGAAATTTCTCTTGCAGGATTCAAAACCGCCTAATCCTATTGCACCAGCTTAATGCGAGTACTTCTGACCGTTTTTTTTATCTCATGCAGATTTGCTAACTCCTACCCTTAACGTTTCCAATATAGAATCCCACAATTCCAACCGCGCATATAACGACCGCTTCACCGCGTAAGTAGCTTCTGTCCATTTTTGTTCGTCATTTCCACACAGTTCGGTAGTCATCTCAACCGCCAGATTGGAAAGATCAGTCCTTTTTTTTCCGGCATGTAACTCGATGTAAAACTTAAAAATACTGATGTTTGGATTATTCAATCCCAACTCATTTACAAAATTAATAAACATGTCGGGCAAAAGGTTACGGCGACCAAAAGTAAACACCGCCGCCTGCAAATGGATTTTATCGCCAAGAATAGATGTTTCTACCGTATTTCTTATAAACTTTTCCGCTGACTCCAAAATATTACTCGCATAAAGGGATGAACTGAATGATTTGCCTTCTTTTAATTTTTCAAGAAGTGTTAATACTGGTATCATGTTACAACCCGCTTGCTTCATAGCCTCCAGGTATAATTCAAAATGACTGGTTCGGTTCCCATTCTGATCCAACCCGCTCTCCTCTTCCAATACTATGCTGTTGATCAAAAAGCGGGTATTGGCATTACCTTTTGGAATCCATGGAATATGTATGGACGTGAGCTTTTGCTGCATTACTTTTAAGGCCGACATAAAATCCCACACTGCGAATACATGATGCTCCATAAAAATTTTCAGATCATCGATCGTCCTTATTTCCTCATAAATGGGATGATTGATAATTTTATCCCTCAAAGGTTGAATTTCTTTTTGCAAATGAATGAGTCCTGAATTTTTCATGATCGTTGTTTTTAAATTATTATTGAATAGCTATTTTAAAAATTGAATTTGGCTTTTCACCCGACTCGTATATTATTTCGTCCAACAGCATATAAAGCAGTTCATTTGGATAAGGATAGCGGCCCCTGATTCTGTAAGTGCCATTTACAGCCACAGAAGGAAGAAGGGCCATATCCTGAAGTCCTAACAATTCAGGGTTAGACACCATGATCACTTCCGCGCTGATATTTAAACGTTTAATAGCCGCCATTACATCCGCCATGAGCGAACGATTTAAGTCCCGCTCAGAAATACTATCATAAATTTTTATTTGCATATAGTGTTTGAATGGCTGTAGGCAAAATCAGGTTATACGTACAGAACAAATTAATGGAATTGTTGTGTTTCGGTGCTTTCCTTCATGGCCATGGTTGAAGCGCTCGACTGAATTGTATTTTGAACCGAATCAAAATAACCTGTGCCCACAAAACTTTGGTGTTTAACCGCTTTAAAACCTTCGTTCTGAAGTGAGAATTCTCTTTGTTGCAACTCCGAGAAACCTGCCATACCTTTCGCTTTGTAAGCTTTGCTCAATTCAAACATAGAGGTGTTAAGCGCGTGAAATCCTGCCAGAGTGATAAACTGAAATTTATAGCCTAAAGCGGCAAGTTCCTCTCTAAATGTTTCCATTTCGTTTACATTTAAATATTTAGCCCAGTTAAAGGAAGGAGAACAATTATAGGCCAATAATTTCCCGGGAAATTCTTTGTGAATTGCTTCCGCGAATTCTCTTGCCACCGCCAGATCAGGTTTTGAGGTTTCCATCCAAAGCAGATCGCAATAAGGCGCATAAGACAACCCACGGGATATACATTGATCCACTCCGTTTTTTACATAATAAAATCCTTCTACCGTTCTTTCACCCGTAATAAATGGCCTGTCGCGCGGATCGATGTCACTGGTAATAAGGTTTGCCGCTTCAGCATCCGTTCTGGCTATTAACAAAGTAGGGACATTACACACATCAGCGGCCAATCGGGCTGCGACAAGTTTTCCGATGGCTTCCTGCGTAGGCACCAGCACCTTGCCTCCCAAGTGTCCGCATTTTTTAGCACTCGAAAGCTGGTCTTCATAATGCACACCTGCCGCCCCGGCTTCAATCATCCATTTCATCAATTCAAAGGCATTTAAATTTCCACCAAAACCAGCTTCAGCGTCGGCTACTATTGGCTGCATCCAGTCTTTAGAATTGTCACCCGCCACGCTGTCAATTTGTTCTGAGCGGAGCAACGCATTATTAATTTTTTTCACAACTTCCGGTACTGAATTGGCTGGATACAAAGACTGGTCAGGATACATTTGTCCAGTTACGTTAGCATCGGCTGCAACCTGCCATCCGCTTAAATAAATGGCTTCGAGGCCTGCGGCCACTTCCTGTACAGCCTGGTTTCCGGTAAGCGCACCAAGGGCTGCCACGTATGGTTGACTGTTTAATCGTTTCCATAATTTTTCGGCACCGTTTCTGGCAATGCTGTATTCAATTTCAACCTTACTGCGAAGCTTTAACACTTCATCAGCAGAATAAGGGCGGTTAATGCCGGCCCAACGTGGATTGGTATTCCACTCGGCATTCAATTGGTCTTTTTTAGTTACTTGGCTCATGTCTGTTTGGGGTTAAGGGTGGATA
>Ga0209174_10001768_pt1 | contig 14995 bp, 13 predicted proteins | sample JI91814BDNA_FD_187505 | JGI IMG/M metagenome (GOLD analysis project Ga0209174, IMG submission 187505) | Wastewater effluent complex algal communities from Wisconsin, to seasonally profile nutrient transformation and Carbon sequestration -... | ecosystem: Engineered > WWTP > Effluent > Algae...
GACCTGCTCGCCGCGCTGGCGAAGTCCGTCGAGAAGGCCAAGGCGGCCCGGGGCGAGGCGCCCGCAGTCGAGGAGAAGCCGGCCAAGAAGGTGGCGGCGAAGAAGAAGGCCGCGAGTTAGTGCCGGAGGGGCACACCCTGCATCGGCTCGCGGGGGCGTTGCACCACGCCTTCGTCGGTCGCCAGGCGTTGGTCACCAGCCCGCAGGGGCGTTTCGTCGAGGGCGCAGCGCTGCTCAACGGACGGGTCGTCGAGGGCGCGGACGCCTTCGGCAAGCACCTGTTCGTCCACTTCGCTGGCGAGCAGGTGCTCAACGTTCATCTCGGCCTGATCGGCTCCTTCGATGTGCTCCCGCACAACGGTGCCCCGCCCGCCCCCGTCGGCGCGGTCCGGGTTCGGATGGTCAATGAGCAGATGTATGCGGACCTGCGCGGCGCGACGCTGGTTCAGGTGATCTCGCCCGAGCAGGTCGAGGCGACGATCGCCCGCCTCGGTCCCGACCCGCTGCGGGTCGGCACCCCGGGCAACGATCCAGAGCGCTCACTGGCCCGGCTGGCGCGCACCTCTCGCACCGTCGCCGAATGCCTGATGGACCAGTCGATCATCGCTGGCGTCGGCAATGTCTACCGCGCCGAGGTGCTTTTCCGGCACCGCATCGACCCCTTCGTGCCCGGTAACAAGGTGAAGAAGAAGTCGTGGCTGGCGATGTGGGACGACCTGGTCGCCCTGCTGCCCTATGGCGTGGCGTTCGGCCAGATCCTCACCCTCGACTCCCAACTGGAGGTCGCCCGCGAGGCTCTCGACGGGCGCGACCCGGCGGCATACGACCCCAGCTGGGGCGGGATCATGCCGGGCGAGCGCGGCGGCTTCGTGCGCGGCGATGCGGCGCGCGGCGTGCGCTTCGAGCGGGACTATTACGTCTACAAGCGCGACGGGCAGCCGTGTCTGGTGTGCGGCAGCCGGATTCGCACGCAGTTGCTCGCGGGCCGCAACCTGTTCTGGTGCGGGCGCTGCCAGCGGCGCCACTGACCGCCAGCACGCGCGATCAAGCGGGCTGTCGGAGCGCCCGGCTACGGTCGGGACATGCGTACGCCTTTGTCGTCCCGTATGCGGAGGAGACCGACTTCGTCGACCTCGCCGTGCTTGGGGAGCATGGCATGCAGGACGTCTTCCGTTACGACCTGGTCGACAAGGTCCTGATCCGGGTCACGCCTAACCACCGGTGAGCAGGGCACCGGTCCGTCTTGGGACCCAGCGATCAGCGGCAATGGCGACACGATCGCCTTCGTCGCCCAGGACGCGCCCGGGGACCAGTTCCCCAGCCTTGTAGTTCGGCGGATCAAAAGCAACACGGTCCACCTGCCGCTCTCCGAGCCGTATAGCGAGTGGCGCTACGTAAGCTCGGTGTCCGTTTCCAATAACGGGAAGAGCGTCGGTTGGATTGAGACGACGGACGGGTGCTCGGGCCGGTACGGCGCAACCGGCACCTTGAGGACAATCACCTACGTCAACGGCGTCCACTCGTACGACGAGTTTTTCTCTAGTTGCTCTGACGAGTACAGCGAACTCTATGCGAGCGATGCGCAAGTCTTCAACAGCGGCGTTGTCTACAGCTGGCACTACGTAGACAAGGAAAACTGGGTGGGTGAGAGTGGGACCCGGGTGACGAAGACGGATCGAACGAAACTATGGGATGTCCCCAGTTCCCAGCAGTTCGTGCCTGCGCCCGGCGGGCAAAAGGTCACTAACCTCATGGGAACGTTCGAAATCCTGTCGACGGCTGGCCCGGTCACGACCTACCCACTCCCCGACTCTGAGGCGCCCTACGCTCCGTTCGCGAGCGTTTATCCCCGGTGGGTCGTCTACGTGGATACGAACGCGCGGCTTGTCAAGCGCTTCGACCTGACGACAGGCAATCTCGTGACGATCGGTTCGACTGTCTGACGGGCGCTGGAACCGGGGCCCGGTTGAATTGTCGGTCCGGCGCAGGTCTGATGAGGACCTGTGCCGGTCAGCCCTCGAGCAACGCCGGGAGTAAACCGAGCGCGCGGCTGCGCAGCCATTCCACACACTCGCCGTCTGCGGCGAGGTGGTACAGCAGCGCTCTCTCGAAGACCCCGTCCAACATCGCGTATGCCGTGGGGGAGTCGATGGTCAGCGACTGACCGGAGAGCGCGGCATACCGGCTCAGGACCCGCCAAATCATCTCCTCCAGGGTGGAATCGATCATCAGCACATCCGGTTGGAGGGCGGGGTCGAACATCGCCTGGGTGCGCATGTCATACCAGAGACGGTGCATCGAGGAGTCCTCGACAAGGGTCTCGCACAGTTTGTCGGCGAAGCCGAGCCGAAGTTCCTCCGCGGTCGTCGCCGAGGCCACGATCGCGTCATAGCGCGTGGCGCACTGAGCCTTGTAGTAGCGCACGCAGTAGGTGATGAGTTCGGTCTTGTCGGCGAAGTAGTAATGCACGACGCCGTGGCTGAACTCGGAGTTGGCGGCGATGTCGCGCAGGCTCGTGTGGGCGTAGCCGAACTCACCGAGAGTCTTCAAGGCCGACTCCGCCAGTTGGTCGCGGCGTTCCAGGGACTTCCGGTCGCGGGTGCGCGTTGCGCCCTGCTTAACCGTCATGTCGCCCAAGCGTAGGTCAGGACGGACGGGAAGAATAGCCAGCAGTATGTCTTGACATTTGTCAAGTGCGCAGGACGGGGTGGGTTTGCACGCTGATGTGCCCCCGGCGCTCCGCCGGAATCCGTAGTGAAGGAGCAGCATGACGTCCATCGACCTGACCGGCCGGAAGGCCCTGGTGACCGGCGGAGCCCAAGGACCCCTCGGGCCGGCTCGGCACCGTCGAAGACATCGCCGATGCGGTCGTCTTCCTCGCCTCTGACGCCTCGAAGTTCGTCAACGGCGTCGGGCTGCCGGTCGACGGCGGGATGGGGATGTAGATGCGGCTGGTCGACTACCTCGACAAGGGCGCCTCGCTCGGCCCTGATCGACCGTGCCTCACGACGGACGGCTCGTCCCTGTCGTATGCCGAGGTGGTCGACCTCAGCCATCGCATGGCCGCGGCGCTGGTCGCCCGGGGGGTCACCCCGGGCGGCAAGGTCGCCATCCTCTCGGCGAACGACCCGATCGCCTTCTCGTGCCTCTTCGGGCTGTCCCGCGCGGGCGCGGTGTGGTGCCCGATCAACCCGCGCAATGAGGCGGCCGAGAACCGCGAGCTGCTCGACCTCTTCGATTGCGAAGTGGTGATCTTCCAGGGCGCCTTCGCCCCGCTCGTGGCGAGGATTCGTCCGGAGCTGCCGCGCGTGCATACGTGGGTATGCCTGGACGACACCCCCGAGGACGCGGTTGGCTGGGCCGACTTCCTCGCGGGCGGGGCCGAGTCTGGCGGGGCTGAGACGGCGGGCGACGCGGCATATGTCGAGGATCTGGCCGCGATCGTCGGGACCGGTGGCACCACGGGGCGGCCCAAGGGCGTGATGCTCACCGGCACCAACCTCGAGACGATGACCGCGCTCACCCTGATGAGCTACCCCTTCGAGGGGCGGCCGGTCTAGCTCGCGCTCGCGCCGCTGACCCATGCGGCGGGCGTGCTGTGCTTCCCGGTGCTCGCGCTCGGCGGCGAGGTCGTGATCATGCGCGCGCCCGACGTGCACGCCTTCCTCGCGCACATCGCGCGCCACGGCGTGACGCACACCTTCTTGCCCCCGACGCTGATCTAGATGGTGCTCGCCGCCGAGGAACTCGACTCGACGGATCTATCCTCGCTGCACTGCTTTTGGTATGGCGCGGCCCCCATGTCCGCCGCTCGCCTCGAGGAGGCGCTGCACCGGATCGGGCCGATGGCGCAGCTATTCGGTCAGTCCGAGGCGCCGATGATGATCTCTACGATGGCGCCGCGCGATCACTATCGTGCCGACGGCTCCGTGGCGACCGAGCGGCTGTCCTCGGCGGGGCGGCCGACGTCGCTGGTGACGGTGGCGATTCTTGATGGCGAGGGCCGGCCGGTGGCGGCGGGGGAGCGCGGCGAGATCGTCGTGCGGTCGTCGCTGGTGATGGCCGGCTACTACAAGAACCCCGAGGCGACCGCCGAAGCGAGCGCGCATGGCTGGCACCACACCGGCGACATCGGCTTCCTCGACGACGAGGGCTTCCTGCATATCGTCGACCGGGCCAAGGACATGATTATCAGCGGCGGCTTCAACGTCTTCTCCGCCGAGGTCGAGCAGGCGCTGATGGCGCATCCCGATGTGCAGGACTGCGCCGTCGTCGGGCTGCCGGACGAGAAGTGGGGCGAGCGCGTCGTCGCCGTCATCCAGCCGGCCCCGGGCAAAGAGATCGACGCCGACGCGCTGATCGGCTTCGTCAAGGAACGCATCGGCTCGGTCAAGGCGCCCAAGCAGATCGAGGTCTGGCCCGACTCCCGCGCTCCAAGGTCGGCAAGATCCTCAAGACCGAGATCAAACAGAACCTCAACAGGTAGCCAACAACTCGGCCCCAATCCGGCAACTCAGCACAAGTTAGTCAACTGTGGACAGCTTGCAAGGTGTCCACAGTTGACCAACTGCTGCTAGCAGAGGTTCGGAGGGGTGTTCGGCAGCGACGGCGCGCGCTCGGGGTGCGCTGAGAGCGAACGGGAAGGCGCGGCACACGTCGGTCTGGAACATCCCGGGCGCTCGGGAAGTTGAGGAGGTCAGTGACGCACACTGAAACTGCCCCTCGGCTGTCAGCGTGCGCAGATACCATCGAAGCTGACTGGATCAGCGAGGAGCGCATACATGTTCGAACGGTTCACCGACCGGGCCCGACGCGTCGTGGTGCTCGCGCAAGAAGAAGCGCGGATGCTCAACCACAACTACATCGGGACCGAGCACATTCTGCTCGGCCTGATTCACGAGGGCGACGGCGTGGCCAGCAAGGCACTCGAGAGCCTCGGCATTGAGTTGGAGCAGGTCCGCGAGCAGGTCCAAGAGATCATCGGCCAGGGCCAGCAGGCGCCGTCGGGGCATATCCCATTCACCCCGCGCGCCAAGAAGGTTCTTGAGCTGTCCTTGCGTGAGGCGTTGCAGCTCGGCCACAACTACATCGGGACCGAGCACATCCTCCTCGGCCTCATTCGCGAGGGTGAGGGCGTCGCCGCGCAGGTGCTGGTCAAGCTCGGTGCCGAGCTTCTGCGCGTGCGCCAGCAGGTGATCCAGCTGATCACCGGCTACCAGGGCAAGGAGGCGCAGGCCGCCGGTGTCGGTCCGGCGAGCCAGCAGCAGGAGGGCACTCCGGCGGGGTCGCTGGTGCTCGACCAGTTCGGCCGCAACCTAACTCAGGCCGCGCGCGAGTCCAAGCTCGACCCGGTGATCGGGCGCGAGAAGGAGATCGAGCGCGTGATGCAGGTGCTCTCGCGCCGCACCAAGAACAACCCGGTCCTGATCGGTGAGCCCGGCGTCGGCAAGACGGCCGTGGTCGAGGGTCTGGCCCAGGACATCGTGCGCGGTGACGTGCCCGAGACCCTGAAGGACAAGCAGCTTTACACGCTCGACCTCGGGTCGCTGGTCGCTGGCTCCCGCTACCGCGGTGACTTCGAGGAGCGCCTGAAGAAGGTACTCAAGGAGATCCGCACCCGGGGCGACATCATCCTGTTCATCGACGAGATCCACACCCTCGTCGGTGCGGGCGCGGCCGAGGGCGCGATCGACGCGGCGTCGATCCTCAAGCCCATGCTGGCGCGCGGTGAGCTGCAGACCATCGGTGCGACGACGCTCGATGAATACCGCAAGTACATCGAGAAGGACTCGGCGCTGGAGCGCCGCTTCCAGCCGATCCAGGTGGCCGAGCCGACGCTGGCCCACGCCATCGAGATCCTCAAGGGCCTACGCGACCGCTACGAGGCACACCACCGCGTGACCATCACCGACGCCGCGCTGGTGTCCGCCGCCACGCTCGCCGACCGCTACGTCAACGACCGCTTCCTGCCCGACAAGGCCATCGACCTGATCGACGAGGCTGGCGCTCGACTCCGCATTCGTCGCATGACCGCGCCACCAGACCTGCGCGAGTTCGACGAGCGCATCGCCCAGGTGCGGTTGGAGAAGGAATCCGCCATCGACGGGCAGGACTTCGAGAAGGCCGCGCGTCTTCGCGACGACGAGAAGAAGCTGCTCGGGGAGAAGGCCCGCCGCGAGGCGGAGTGGAAGGCTGGCGACCTCGATGTTGTGGCCGAGGTCGACGAGGAACTCGTCGCCGAGGTCCTAGCGGCCAGCACCGGCATCCCGGTGTTCAAGCTGTCCGAGGAGGAGTCCACGCGACTGCTCAACATGGAGAGCGAGTTGCACAAGCGGATCGTCGGCATGGACGACGCCATCAAGGCGCTCTCCCAGGCCATCCGGCGCACCCGTGCCGGCCTGAAGGACCCCCGCCGCCCCGGTGGCTCGTTCATCTTCGCCGGCCCCACGGGCGTCGGGAAGACCGAGCTGGCCAAGGCGCTCGCCGAGTTCTTGTTCGGCGAGGAGGATGCCCTCATCCAGCTCGACATGTCGGAGTTCAGCGAGAAGCACACGGTCAGCCGACTGTTCGGCTCCCCGCCCGGCTACGTCGGCTACGAAGAGGGTGGCCAGTTGACCGAGAAGGTCCGCCGCCGCCCGTTCTCCGTGGTCCTGTTCGACGAGGTCGAGAAGGCCCACCCGGAGATCTTCAACTCGCTGCTGCAGGTGCTCGAGGACGGCCGCCTCACCGACTCCCAGGGTCGGATGGTCGACTTCAAGAACACCGTCATCATCATGACGACCAACCTCGGCACGCGGGACATCGCCAAGGGCGTCAGCCTCGGGTTCTCCGCCGGACCGGACTCGCGCAGCAACTACGAGCGCATGAAGAACAAGGTCCAGGACGAGCTGAAGCAGCACTTCCGGCCCGAGTTCCTCAACCGCGTCGACGACACGATCGTCTTCCCGCAGCTCACGCAGGCGGAGATCGAGCAGATCGTCGACCTGGAGATCGCCAAGCTCGACAAGCGGCTCAAGGACAAGGACATGGGCATCGAGTTGCAGCCCGCGGCCAAGGCTCTGCTCGCCAAGAAGGGCTACGACCCGGTGCTGGGTGCCCGGCCGCTGCGCCGCACCATCCAGCGCGAGATCGAGGACACCCTCTCCGAGAAGATTCTGTATGCCGAGCTGAAGCCCGGCGAGATCGTTGTAGTCGGCACCGAGGGCGAGGGTCGGGACGAGGTGTTCACCTTCACGGGCACCGCTCACCCGGGCCACATCGACCTGCCGTTGGTGGTCGCCGACGCGGAGTAGTCCAGACCCGCGAGGATTGAGGGCCCGGAGCACACAGTGCTCCGGGCCTTCCTTCGTTATTGCTGTGGCGCGCGCGGTTGGCGCGTTCGGCCGCCAGCGACCGTAGTTTTCAGCAGGCCGCGGCGAGGGTGGTGAGGCCGTCCTCGGGGGTCGGGGATTCCGAGGGCGCGGTGGACGAGGACGACGGGGTGGTCGAGGCTGACGTCGAGCTGCCGGCAGAGGATGAGGTGGTCGTCGGGTTGTCGCTGGTCGCGTTCGCCACCAACTCCCGGATCTTGGCGAAGTCCGGGCGGCCGACGTCGATGACTTTGTTGGTCAACGGCAGGCTCCGCACGGTGCCATCGCGCTGGATGCGCTCGATCAGCGGCACCCACGCCGGCAATTGCTGCTGGCCGATGTCGATGCTCACGTGCTCCTTGAGAACTTTCGCGAGCTCGGGATAGCGCATCAGCATGTTGGTGGGGGAGACCTGATCCACGAGAGCGCCCACGACGCACCGCTGGCGACGCATCCGGGAGAAGTCGTCCGACATGGCGCGGGAACGGGCATACCAGAGGGCGTGATAGCCGTCGAGGTGCTGCACCCCCGGGTCGATATAGCCCGTCGTGCCGACGATCTCGCCCGAGGCGGTCGCCTTGCACCCGATGCAGACGCGTTCCTTGACGTTAATCGTGACGCCACCCATCGCGTTCACTAGGGCGGCGAAGCCGGAGAGGTCGATGACGACGGTGTGGTCGATGGAGAGCCCGAGCGTCTCGCCGACCACATCGCGGGTCGTCCGCAGACCGGGATTCGTCTCGCCCGGGAACAGGTCGGGGCGGTCGGTCGCGAGCGTCCATACGCCATTGATGAGGCACGCGTCCCCGCAGTTGTAGCCGTCCGGATAGAGCTCGTGGAGCGGGTTCGACGCCGGGAAGGGGGCGTTCTCGAGGTTGCGGGGGACGCCGATCAGCACTGTGTCGCCGGTGCGGGCGTTGATCGAGGCGACCATCATCGAGTCCGGGCGCACCCCGACGCGGTCCGCGCCGGCGTCAGAGCCGATGAGGAGGACGTTGACGCGCGGGATGTCCTTCCACGGATCGTCCTCCCCGACCGCGGGGACCGCGGCGGTCGAAGTGCCGCCGGGCGCAGTTCCGTTGTCGTGGAAGACCGTCGTGACCAGGGACTTTTGCAGGCCGAGGGTCCGCACGCCCCACGCGCTCGGGGCGATGATCGCCATACAGCACAAGAGGGCGAGCAAGGTCGTGGCGAGGCGGTCGTCGCGGGTCGAGGGGTGGGGTCGAGCGCTGAAGGCGGTGGCGAGAATCGCGGCGCACCACACCACGGCCGCAATGATCACGCCGAACATCAGCAGGCGCAGGGCGCTGGTCGAGACGCCTACCGACAGGGCGGTGCCCACGAGGCCGTTGCTGAGGACCCGGAAAACGATATAGCCGAAGGTCGCGGCGACCAGGAGCAGCAGCGCGATGCCGGCGCGGCGATGGCGGGTCCAGAGCAGTCCGGCGCCAGGGATGACCGTGCTGAGGAGCGTCAGGCCGAGCGCCCGGCGCAGCGCTGGGCGCTGAATCACCCGGCCGTCGCCGCCGACGGGTAGGGGTTCGCGCAGACCTGGTCTCGCCATCGTCGCCGCGTTGTCCCTTCAGTCCCCGGTGACAGAGGTCACCGCGGCAGATCGTAGCCCTGTTCGCTGAGCCTGAGGAGTCCATCGGCGACCAAACCGGCCACGGCGCGCTCTATCCGGTCCGCGGCAGCCACGTCGGTGAACGCGGCGGCCGGCACGGCGGCATCCGCCTCACGCACGATCGCCATGATCGCGCCGCGCACCTCCCGGTCGGTTCCCGCATACCCCTGGTGAGGTCGGCGGGGGCCGTCGTATGCCGGGGAGCCGGCCACGCGCCATACGCACAGGTCGGCGACGGGACACACGCCACACCCGGGGGTGCGGGCGGTGCACACGAGCGCCCCGAGCTCCATCGAGGCGACATTCCACCGGTTGGCGTCGTCCGGGTCCGCGGGCATCCACGCGGCGGCCAGATCCCGCTCGGCCTTGGTCAGGCTCGGCGCGGCCTGGGCCTCGCCAAGCGCGATTCGGGCGAGCACGCGGCGGACGTTCGTGTCCACCACCGGAGCCGGTATGCCGAATGCGAACGACCCGACGGCGGCTGCGGTGTATTCCCCCACCCCGGGCAGGGCCCGTAGCTGGTCAAGATCGGCGGGCACCTCACCCTCGTGATCGCGCACCATCGCGGTGGCGGCGGCGTGGAGATTGAGGGCTCGACGGGGGTAGCCGAGCCGGCCCCACGCGCGGATCGCCTCGGCCGGTGGATCGGCGGCGAGCGCCGCGGGGGTCGGCCAGCGCTTCAGCCAGGTCAGCCACGGCCCGAGGATGCGGGCGATCGGGGTCTGCTGAGCCATGATCTCGCTGACGTAGATGCCCCACGGTGTGGCTTCGGGGCGGCGCCAGGGGAGGTCGCGGCCGTGCGCGGCATACCAGGAGAGGACGCGCTCGTGGACCTGCTCCTGGTGGGCTTGGGTGTCCGTCACACGTAGCGTTCGAGGATGCTCGACTCGGCGAGGCGAGTCAGGCCTTCTCGGATGGTCCGGGCGCGGCCCTCGCCGACGCCGTCGACGCTCTGGAGATCTTCGCTGGTGGCGTTGATGAGGCGCTGCAGCGTGCCGAAGTGATCGAGCAGCCGGTCGAACACCGGGCCGGGCAGGCGCGGCACTTTGCTGAGAATCCGGTAGCCGCGCGGGGAGATGCCGGCGTCGAGTCCGTCGGCGGAAAGGCCGATGACGCGGGCGCTCGCGCTGGGGTCGAGAAGGTCGGCCTGGCTGAGTTCGGCGAGGGCGGCAACAACGCGGGGCACGCCGCCATCCTCGAGGCGGTCGGCCGGCAGGTAGTCGCGGATGACCCAGTGGAGTTCGTCGGCGAGGCCAGAGGTGAGTTCGTCGAGCTGAAGCGTCAGGAGGCGTCCGTCGACGCCGAGTTCGACGCCATAGCCGCTGACTTCGGCGCCGATGCGTCGCACCATCTCCATTCGCTGCAGGACCGTGGCGACGTCGCGGACGGTGACCAGGTCCTCGATTTCCAACGCGGAGAGGGTGCCGGTGACCTCGTTGAGGCGGGCCCGGTAGCGCTCCAGCGTCTGCAGGGCTTGGTTGGCGTGGTTGAGGATCGCGCTGGAGCCTTCGAGGACGTGGCGGCGCCCGCCGACATAGAGGGCCACGATGCGCATCGACTGGCTGACCGAGACCACCGGCAGGCCGGTCTGCTTCGCGACGCGCTCGGCGGTCCGGTGCCTCGTGCCGGACTCGCTCGTCTCGATATTGGGATCGGGCACGAGTTGGGTCGCCGCGCGCACGATCCGGCTGAGGTCGTGGCTGACGATGATGGCGCCGTCCATCTTGGCGAGCTCGCGCAGTCGGGTCGCGGAGAAGTCGACATCGAGTGGGAATCCGCCCGTGCAGAGAGACTCGACGCCACGGTCATGGCCGAGCACGATCAGGGCGCCGGTATTGCCGCGCAGGATGCGCTCCAACCCGTCGCGAAGTTCGGTGCCGGGAGCCACCGCGGCCAGGGTGGCCCGCAGTTGGTCGTCCTCGCCTGGTGCCACGCTGATGTCCTTCGGGGAGTCGTCGATGCCGTCGGGGCGATTCCGATACGGCGTGCGCTCCGAGCGTGAAGTCTATCCGGCCTCCCCTCGGGCGGGTCGGGTCATCATGGCGCGCAGGGCGGCAGGCACGTCGGCCACCTCGACGATCTCGATGCCGGGCGGGACGGGTCCGGCCCCGGTTGTGCCCACTGGGACGATGGCCCGGGTGAAGGCCAACCGGGCCGCCTCGGACAGGCGCCGCGGCAGGCCGGGCACCGAGCGAACCTCGCCCGCGAGCCCCACCTCGCCGATCACGACGGTTCGGGCGTCGAGCGGTTGGTCCGCGATGGCGCTGGCGATCGCGATGGTCAAGGCAAGGTCGACGGCCGGCTCGCGTAGCTTGACCCCGCCGACGGTCGAGACATAAATGTCGGCCTTGCCGGCGCGAACCTTGGCGCGGGTCTCCAACACGGCGAGCAGCAACGACACCCGCGAGGAGTCGAGACCGTGGGTGGCGCGGCGGGGTGTCGGCAGCACGCTCTCATTGACGAGGGCCTGGACCTCGGCGACGAGCGGGCGGCGGCCTTCTAGTGTGACGGTGATTGCGGTGCCGGCGACCTGACCGGTGCGCTGGGACAAGAACAACCCGCTCGGATCGGGCAGCCCGACGATGCCGATATCACTGAGGTCGAAGCAGCCCACCTCGTCGGTCGGGCCGAATCGGTTCTTCACCGCCCGGACGAGGCGCAGTCGGGAATGCCGCTCGCCCTCGAAGGTCACGACCACATCGACGAGATGCTCCAGCAGGCGCGGGCCGGCGATCGAGCCCTCCTTGGTGACATGGCCGACGAGCAAGACCGAGATGTCACGGGACTTCGCCGCCGCGATCACGGCGGCGGCGACCTCACGCACCTGGCTGACATTGCCGGCTGAGCCGTCGATCTCGGAGCTGGCGATGGTCTGAACCGAGTCGATCACCATGACCTGCGGCGACACCTGGTCGATGTGCGCCAAGACGGTGGCCAGGTCGGTCTCGGCGGCGAGGTACAGCGTGTCGGCGATCGCCTCGGTCCGCTCCGCCCGCGCGCGCACTTGTGCCGCCGACTCCTCGCCGCTGACATAGAGCGAGGTGGCGCCGGAGCGCGCGGCCCGCGCGGCGACATCGAGCAGCAGCGTGGACTTGCCGATGCCGGGCTCGCCGGCGATCAACACCACCGACCCCGGCACGAGGCCCCCGCCGAGCACGCGGTCGAACTCGGCAACTCCGGTGGCCCGGGCCACGGCGCGGCGCACGTCGACGGTCGCGATGGGTACGGCGGGCCGGGCCACGCTCGCCGCCGCCTTGGTGCGTATGCCGATCCCACCCGCCTCCGCGACCGCCCCCCACGCCTGGCACTCGCCGCAGCGGCCAACCCACTTGGGCGTCGTCCAGCCGCATTCGGAGCATCGGTAGCCCGGTCGGGCGGTCTTGGTAGCCATAGCTAAAACGCTAACCGCCGCCACCGACAGCCCCGCCGAACCCGGGGATTCCGAACCCGGGGATCCCGAACTTGAGCACGCCTTACGCACTTGAGCACGTCTTGTACGACGTGCTCAAGTGCGTAAGGCGTGCTCAAGATCGGAAATGGGGGTGGGGGCGTCAGTAGCGGCGCCACCAAACGTTGACCGCGTAGTCGACAGCCGAACCGGCGTGCTCGGCCAGGATGCGGTCCGCCGCGGCGGGCTCGAACTCGATGCGGACGAGCGCCTCGAACTCCGCGCGGTCGCGAGCCTGCCAGGAAGTCAGTAGGCGCTCGCGGGTGAAGCCGGCCCGCCGCCAGAAGCGCTCCACCGCGAGAGCGTCATAGCCGGGATGACTCTGCGCGAACCACTCGCCGAAGGTTGAGGTTGTCGCGTCGTTGTCGATTACTACCGCCACCCCGCCGGGCCGGATCACTCGCGCCATTTCGGCCAGCCCCGGCTCGCACCCCGGCCCGAAGAAATAAGCCCAGCGAGCATGGGCGATGTCGATGCTAGCGTCGGCTACGGGCAGGTGCTGCGCGGCGCCAACCGCAACAGCCGCTTCACCCACGCCACCCACGCCACCCACGCCAGCCACGCTGGCCAGCACCCGCGCCCACGCCCGCGCGGCCAGCGGCGGGTGCGGCTCGACGCCGAGCACGCGGGCCCCCCGCGCGGCGAAACGCGGCAAGTGGAAGCCAGTGCCGCAGCCGACGTCGAGGAGGGTGGCCGCGGCATACGGATGAAGGATCTCGAGCAGGGCCTCGATCTGCTGCTCGCGATCGAAGGCGAGATTCTCCAACTCATAGGTGTCGGGGTGGTCCCAAATGTTCGGGCTGGGCCGCACCGTCGTGGCAACCACCGTCCCAGCGCCCACCCACGAAGCCGCCTCCGGCGACGTCACCGCTTGCGCGCTCGCGCCCGCGAGCGCACGGGACGCGGCTTCGGCGCGGCCAACGTGGCCGGGTGCACCATCAGCGGCAGCAGCGTCCGCGCGCCGCGCGCCCGCAACGCTCGCACCGACAACAGGTGCGCCTCGCAGCGGTGGACGAGCTCGGCATACGCCAATGGCCCCATCATCTCGATGAGTTCCGCGTGGGCGCTGCGATAGAGCGGCTCCCGGCCGACGTGCGCCTCCGGGGCGCCCGTGCAGTACCAGTCGAGGTCGTGCCCACCCGGCCCCCACCCGCGCCGGTCGTACTCGGTCAGGGTGATCTCCAGATAGGACGTCTCGTCGGGCAGCGTCACCGTGCGATAGGAGCGCCGAATAGGCAACTGCCAGCACACATCCGGCTTCGCATCATGCGGAGCAATGCCCCGACGCACCGCGTGGATGTGCAGCGCGCAGCCAGCCCCACCCGGGAAGTCGGGATCGTTGAGGAAGATGCACGCCCCGTCGACGACCTTCGTCGTCGTCTCCTTGCCATCGCGCGCCGTCCACGCCTTCGCACGGCCGACGTCGACGTGGCGCTGCCACTCCTCGGGAGACATCTTCGCCGCGATCGCCTCGACCCGCGCCAGGTCGTCCTTGTCCGTGAAATGTGCTCCGAGAGTGCAGCATCCGTCGTCCGGGCGGTCGGCATAGATGCCCTTGCAGCCGCTCCCATAAATGCAGGCCCAGTTGGAGGTGAACCACGTGAGGTCGCATCGGAAACGCTGGTTCGGCTCGGCCGGGTCATCGAATTCCACCCAGACGCGCGAGATTTCCAGGGGCGTCTCCGGCATGCCCTCAACCTTAGGCATCCAATAACCTGTCTGGGTGCGGCTCGGGGTGATCGACATCGGATCGAATACGGCCAACCTCCTCATCGTCGACGCGCATCACGGCGCGAAACCCTTGCCCGCCGCGTCCCACAAGGCAGCCCTCCGGCTGTCCGAGCATCTGGCAGACGACGGCAGCGTGCGCGCCGACGGTGTCGCCGATCTGGTGGATTTCGTGCGGCAGGCGCGTCATCTCGCCGAGGAGCAAGGAGCCGAGGAGTTGCTCGGGTTCGCCACGAGCGCCATCCGCGAATCCGCTAACGGCCCAGCCGTCCTCCAAGCTCTCAACGACGCCAGCGGCCTCGACATCCAGGTCCTCTCCGGCGTCGACGAGGCCCGACTGACCTTCCTCGCCGCCCGCCGTTGGCTCGGCTGGTCGGCCGGGACGCTCCTGCTGCTCGACATCGGCGGTGGTTCCCTGGAACTCGGACATGGTATGGACGAGGAGCCCGATGCCGCCGTCTCCGTCCCCTTGGGTGCGGGTCGGGTCACGCGCAACCTCCTCCCGGGGGACCCGCCATCGCCGGAGGTGGTGCGCGAGGCGCGCAAGACCATCCGCGCCACCCTGGCCGCGGAGGTCCGGCCCATCGTGCGCGCCGGCGCCGCCGATCACGCGGTCGGCACCTCCAAGACCTTCCGATCGCTGGCCCGCCTGACCGGGGCCGCGCCCAGCGCCGACGGCCCCTATGTGCGCCGGGTCCTCAACCGCGATGCCCTCGGCGTGCTGGTGGACCGGCTCGCGCGTATGCCCGTGTCCGAGCGCGTCCGCCAGCCCGGCGTCTCGGTCGAACGCGCCCCGCAGGTGCTCGCCGGTGCGCTGGTCGCCGAGGCTGCCATGGATCTGCTCCG
>Ga0209174_10001769_pt1 | contig 14993 bp, 9 predicted proteins | sample JI91814BDNA_FD_187505 | JGI IMG/M metagenome (GOLD analysis project Ga0209174, IMG submission 187505) | Wastewater effluent complex algal communities from Wisconsin, to seasonally profile nutrient transformation and Carbon sequestration -... | ecosystem: Engineered > WWTP > Effluent > Algae...
GCCATTATGTTTGCCTAAGCACGATCATCCCGAAGATGCAGTTATTATGAACTCTTGTATTGTTCAGCGGCAAGGTTCAGATAATAGTACACGAATGCGATATTGTTTTGTGTTAGGTAACTGTCCAGACATACCAGAGACAGAGCTACCAAATACCAAGATTATATGCGTTGCTGACGAAGTAGATGCCATTCTAAAGTTCGGAGATCTAGTGCGGGAAGTCGATCCAGATATTATCACAGGTTATAATATACAAGGATGGGACTATCCCGCTTTAGATGCCAGACTTACCACTATTTATGGTAGCAAATGGCCTACTATGGGCCGTATCAGGAACGAGCAGACGAAGTTAGTTAGTAAGACATGGCAATCCAGCGGTTATGGATTTATGAGATTGAATTATTTGGATATGGAAGGTCGTATCAGTATAGATATGCTGCCATATGTTCAACGCGAACCAGTGAAGTTACGTAGTTATCGTTTGGATAAGGTAGCAGCACACTATCTAGGTCGCGGTAAACATCCAGTTACTCCTCAGGACATCTTCGAAGCATTCCGTTTGATGCGTAATACTCTAACAGTGTTATATGCATTCAATGAAGCTGCTAAGTTGGATCCAAGTGTGTTACAGGACACCAGTTATCAAGAAGCGTTCAATAGAACTCTAGAGTTATACAAGGAGGCACTAGAGAAGTACAAGAAGGTAGTGCGTTATTGTATAGAGGACTCTGAAGTTACTATAGACTTGTTCTTCAAGTTAGATGTATGGTTTGCTCTTATTGGATTGGCTCGCGTTGCCGGTGTTACGCCATTGGAATTGGTAAACAATGGTCAGCAGCGTAGATGTATATCACTGATCTACAACAAGGCATGCGCTCGCGATATCGTAATAGATAAACGCCAGGAGCCCAAGCTTCCATATGCAGGTGGTCATGTAGGCCAACCAGATCCAGGTGTGTACGATTGTATTATGTTCTTGGATTTTGCATCACTGTATCCCAGTATTATCCAGGCTTATAATATATGTTATACCACCTTGGTACCTCCAGAGCTATTCGACAAGATACCGGATGATCAAGTTCATATTATTAAATTCCAGCAGGAGGAAGAGGAAACAGGACCAGAAGACGATGATGACGACTTGGACTACGAGACTATCAAGCGCAGACGTAAAGCGAAGAAGGCAAACGCGCCTACAGTTACTAAAGACTACTGTTTCAAATTCGTTAAATCGCCCGAGGGTATATTACCGACTATATGTAGAGAGTTAGTGAATGAGCGCGCGTACGTTCGCGATGTCTTGCTGCCGGCAGCCACCGGTATCTTGAAGAAGGTACTCAACTGTCGTCAGATGGGTCTGAAGATCACTGCTAACTCAGTGTATGGATTCTTAGGTGTCGAAGGTGGTAAACTTCCATTGAAGGAGGGCGCTATGTGTGTAACTGCTAAGGGCAGAGAACTTATTCTATGGGTTAACGAGTTCTTGAAGAAGGAGTACAACGCTAGTATTGTATACAATGATACCGATAGTGCAGCCATTCAGGAACCAGGTCTTACAGATCGTAAGAAGGTAAATGCCAGAGGTCATGAGTTAGTTGAAATCATTAACGCTTTCCTACCTCCACCACTCAAGCTTACTTATGAGAAGGGTGGTTTGATGCTCATTTTCTGTAAGAAGAAGTATGAGTTGATGTACATCACAGACAAAGGAGAATTGGAGTTGGGTAAGGATGGTAAATATAAGTTGCTTTCTCGCGGAGATGTAATGGCTAGACGTGAAAACTGCAGCTTCATTAAGAAGTGGTATCATGAGTTGCTCATTTGCGTGATGGAACGCCGTCCTATCGTAGAAGCAGTAACTATCATCATCAAGTATACTATGGAGTTGTTGGAGGAGAAGGTACCTGATGAACAACTAGAGGGTATCCGCGGATTGGCGCCTCACTACAGCAGCGTCAACTATCCTATGAATATCTTCGCTAACCGTCTGAGACAGGCTGGTAAGAGCGCAGTACCTGGAGACCGTATAGAGTTCTTGTTCATTAAGGATCCTCCCATTGCACCTACCGATCATGTAGGATGGAAGATGTATACTCCAGATGAAGTCCAGGAAGCCAAGGCGCGTGGTAAACCACTGAAGATTGATTATGCATTCTATCTACAGCGCGTGTTCAAGAACCACATTAATCAGTTGTTCTCAGTTGGATACAAGGAGGAGTTGAAGAAGTTAACTGGTATCAAGTACCGTCCTATTAGAGGGCAGAAGGATCGTACGTTGGATACAATCTGTGATATCTTCTACTTTTATGAACGCGATGGTTATCGTAAGTTGATTCCTATGATGAAGGATTGGATCATTGAAGAGCTGAAGCCTAAGGATTGCGCCTTCGTTATTGATGGTGTACCTACAGCGCAGTCTACTAGTGGTCAGTATTATAGTAACCAGTATTCAGGACAATATGCCGGGCAGTACTCAGGACAGTATGGAGCTATCCCTCAACAGGGTAGTGTGGACTTTACTAATGTTGCACATAGTAACGCATGGTATCCTAATAGCAACTATGATGCTAAGTTTGATCTGGATAATGGAATTAGTAATCAAACTAGTAGCCAGACTAATAGTCAAGCTAGTAACCAAGTTCCGTACAATCCATATTACAACTATGGTATCAGCGACCCTAGTAATGTCAATGGTGGTATGGATGCAGTATTTACATTCTAACTATAGTAGCTATAGATTTTTAAAAACTAAGTATACGACTAAAGCTATATGTTGTTATAATAACATATACATTACGTTCTACTATAGCAATGAATCCAGTTAGATTACGTAAGGTTCAACTATATGAACTTATACCTGGTAAACCTATATCCGATATCTTAGGCGATTCTATCATCAAACTGAAGTCGCTAAGTGGCGGAGTTTACACTAAACTTATACGTATAGCAGATTATCGCGGGAAAGGATTCCCTCTCCGTGGTAAATTAGATGAACAACATATAGACGTTATACTGCAACATCTGAAAGATTCATCAAATATTGAAGGTCTGACTGTAAAACTTGTTATTAGGTATCATTATGATGATGAGCTTCTGGTTATCCGTACTATCATAGATAAGGATAGAGTAACAGTGTTGTCGAGAAGAGGGGTCTCTCAGTCAGCTCCAACTGTCGTAGGTCTTATTACAGACGCTCTAGTGGAACATAAAGCCAAACACTTATGGATTCCGGAAGACAGTAGCAATCCTAATGTCTATGTAACATCATTGGAGACTAAGAACATTGAAGCCAAAGATATACTAAACTTGATCGATATTACGTATTTCAACCGATTCAGGAAGATCAAGGTATACTTAGATTATTCGTATACTGAACCTGAAAGCGTATAAGGATATAGTTTTTAAAATCTGCGTATAGTGATATCAGGACAAGGTAAAAATATGTTAAAAATCTGACCTAATATCACGCGATGTATGTGGTAGCCCTCCTTTCCCTTTCCCCTACATTGCAACATGGAAACCTCTAACTATACTAGCTCCGATAAATCCGAACTTACCATCGATAGCGGCTATACTACAGATGAACTATGTGCACTAGCCCTACTAGATGAAGAAATTGTACCTGATTTGGTATCTCCATTCCGTTCCTGGACTGACAACTTTGTTTGCGGTTTAGGTACGTTCTCGCGAGAGCAGGTTGTGAATGACTTGTCTAATGCTACCACCAACCAAACGGTACCTTTCACCTTCAACCCAGATGATGCGCATGTACAAGAGTTACGTCACTTACTTTCAAAGGACGGCGATAAGCCAGGAGAACGTCGTATGAAATGGTTGAAAGAATGGTCAGACACCCAGCCACTAACCATTGAATACCAAGGCGTTACCATGTCCAACGGTATATCTGGGACACCAGGTAGTATAGGTAGTCTGAAGTTCGTAATTAATGGTACCCCTGAACCAAGCGAAATTACGCCAATAATCGCCGATAATCTCGTGTAATCTGTCTCTAACAGTTGTTACACAACTTTTTAAAAACTAAGTATGTAGGAGGAAGAATAATAGCAGTATCTAAACGATGTTACTCTAATATAAATATATTAAAATGGTGCTGATGTGCAGCTTAGCATTCTGTACCAGAAAAGCATTCAGATACTGCACTGTAGAGGTTAACGAAGGAAAAATAAAGGATTATTTTCTTTGTGGTAGATGTATGAATAGGTGTAACGTCATATATCGTAGGAAGATTAGACTCCATGAAAGAGAGTCATAGCAGACATAATAAGATAGATATTACCGTATCTTCAATAGCAGTTACTATAGCTTTTAAAAATCTATACTAGTGTAGACCATACGTCTACAGATCGTTGCCCAGCACCGGATCCTCTTGACTCCCTTGTCTCTCTTGTCTCTCTTGTCTCTCTTGATCCTCTTTATTCCCTTGATTCAACAATCCCAGTTCCTTAGCGAGTTTAATGATAAAATCCAATGAGAACGACAATGAGTCGAAACCGTTAGGAGCGCCTTCAGTAACCACACACAATTCCATCTTTCCTGTTACGTCGCAGACACCACTTGGGTCTAGTTTAATTTTACACGATCGTGTCCAGCTTCCGTCAGGGTGCCTATCGGGCGGGAACGCAACCTTACGCTTTTTGCGATCGATTTTGATTCCTGGTTGAAGACTATTATCGAATGACATTATTGTTCTTAACGGTGATACGTTGTGAGTTGTAGTATCGTTGTGTTATATTGTAACTGTGTTACGGTAACATCATCACATCTTTAGCTTTTTTAAAAATATTGAATTCGGTACAGAATCTTAATATTATAATATCATAATAATATGAATATATTACGGGTGGAGGGGAATAGAGGAGTACACTTAGAAACCAAAGCCAGCAGCATAGTTGGTAACACCCTGCATGCGAGCCTGGCGTTTGAGCTCCTTCTTGATCTCGTTGTCTCGCTTACGACCAGCCTCACGTTTGTCCTGCTTAGCCTTACGGAAGTCCTTGTTGCGTTCACTGTCGTGGTAAGCCTTCTTGGCGCGAGAGATCAACTTGTACTCATCAACCAACTGCTGTCCGACCTGAGTGGGCTCGAATCCACGTCCTTCAAGATCGTAGTTCTTATCCAGCTCAATTCCATTCTGATCACGCTGAACCAACATCTCACGAGTGTACTTAGCAGGTTGGAGAGCGCCGGCAGAGTTAGTATAACCTCCAATCTTGTCAGCAACAACGTTACGAACACGGGCCTCGGCAGTGGGGTAGTTAGGGTCGTTGGCGGCAGCACTACGACGAGCAGCGTTCAACACCTTGTCCAAAGACTCAGGTCCAGGAGCCAGAACCAAAGCAGAGAACATGCGGAACATGAACTGAGGGAAGGCTCCAACAGCAGGGTAATCGACGGGGAACCGAGGATCGTTTCCAGACAAGTTAGCTTGGGCATTCAGACCAAACTGAACATACTGAACTTCGGCATCATAAGGCAGAATCAAGCGTCCAGGCTCGGCACGCTTCAAGTTATCCAAAGCAGACTGATTCCAGACGTTGGGAGTACGGACACGGGCCTCCTTGGGGATAGATCGGTATCTCCATCCCTTCTTTCCTTCGGGGGTCTTGGCATTGTAGGCACGCTCACGGTAACCAGTGCTGGAGTTATTCCAGAAATACTGGAACAGAGAAGTTCCGTTGGTTCCATTGAAGGAGTTGTAGAACTCAGCCATGTTAACAGGGACGTTATCGACGGTACCAGATCCAAGAGGAGTGTTGGCGCCAGCATTAGGGGCATTACGAGCACGAGCCATAAGGAACAGATCCTGGAAGGCATTGGAAGACAGAATACCGTTCTTGGCATGGAACAAGAAAGCAGCATCATTGGTTTTTCCGGTAGCCTCAGCAACATAGGGGGCAACAGCTCTAACGAAGGCAACAACATCAGCATCACCAGCCTGGATAGCATAACCACTCTTGAAAGAAGAAGGATGGTAAGGGTTTCGTCCGCGCTTACGGGAAGCAACGAACAAAGGCTTCAAATACTTCAGACGAGCAACGTACTCTGCGGCCAACTGAACCAAGTACTTCTCATGCATACGGAAAACACCGCGGAGCACGGGTTGATCACCGGCAGAGGGAGCCTCGAAGAACTTAATGCGGAACTCCTGACCGTCGTAGGGGTGGGCAACTCCTTTAGGAAGAGACAGAACCTTCTTCTGCAACAACAGAATAGCCTTAAACTCATTGACGAACTCATCAGTAATCTCACGGGCAGCCTTACCAAAATCAGTCTTGTTGGTATGACTCACCAAGCGTGCGACGAGGGCATCACGTTCGGGGTTCTCGTTCTTCTTCTTGGGTGACTTAGGGAGCTCAAACTGTCCTTGTTGATAGAAAGTCATTTTTGATTAAATGTTAGGGTGATTGAGTAAAGAATTTACGTGCAGGTTCCGCGGAAGCTGATTACTTTGATCTCAAAGGTGTAGTTTAAGATTGGTGCCGGGATTGCTACTCAAACATCACCTCGCATTCGCCCGGAATAAATATATTTTACTATATGTCTTAGTTACCATAGGATAACAGAAAATAAAATATAATTCATGTTTAACAGTATAGTAGCTACGGTGTATCTTAAAAGATAGATATAGATAGAAACAGACCTAAAACAACCCAAGCAGACGTAAAACTTATACAATCATGGAGACTGGCGTCAGCGGTAAGCAGCTTACCAGATTCAAACTAACGTTAATACAACCGGAGCAGGATCGTTTCCATAACGTTGAACCCGGGGACGTTTGCTATGATCCTTTTTACAGACCCCATGGTCCTACTCCTTGGGGCGTTCCTCATGAGGCTATCATTCCCGTGGAACATGTAAACATCGATGGTAAGGACTTACTGCACTATACTCCAGAGAAAGATTACCACATGCTCTTATACAGCGTACTGGAATGGGCATCTCCGTCAATCAGAGTCAAAGACGAATTCAAAGACTGCATTAGGATCAAGTTATGTCTGAACGCTGGGAATGCTCCATTCCGTAGTGGTAACTTGAAGATCTGCGGTGAAGTATTGCAGACCGTCGACGATGTGTCCTATGACCAGTTTCTCCAGCATTACCGCCAGATGATTGGAGAAGAGGCTGACCTCATGGAAGATTTGGGTAATGTATCAGAGTTGCAAAATTGGCAAACTGTGTTACCCCGATATCCTTTCTTTGTTGTCCATCCATGGATGTACAATATCTACCAACATAACAAGATCCCTTTGTTTTTCTACAGTGAGAATGACGTACGACACACCTACCACGCCTCGTTGAAGTTGAGCGATATTCTGTACATGCAGCAGTTGACTGACGATGGTTGGGTGGATACTCCTCCTGATTTCGATTATCTGGAAGGTGTGGATAAAGACACCAAGTTGGAGATTCCTAGAATGCGAGGATTCTTCTTCAACTATCCCGATGCCGAGATTGAGAAGCGCAAGAACGATCTCAAATTGTACTATGAGATGAAAGCGCGTGGCGAAGATGTGCGTGATATGTTCAACGGTGAGTACCACTTCATCGATATGTTGGCACCTCCTGAGACTAAGTCCATCAATCCAATCAGATATGGAGAGTCCATCAACATTAAGTTACATACCGACACTGGATGTGTTGCTATTCTGGGGTGTATGAGGAACATGGAAGTAGATTCTAAGACTATGCGAGCCAAAGTTGACGGACGCTATGATCGAGCCAACTACACCACCAACCACAGGGACGCGAAAACAGGATGGTCCCCTATATCCAAGATAGGTTTGGATATGGGCGGTAATCCCATTATCTCTCTGTCTGACGGACGCAGATTTGAGAAGGGATATCCCAAGGGCGCATTTCCCAGTAGACCCTACACCAAAGGTCATGTGGCTATCGCATTATCCAATGATACCACCTGCACAAATCCCGAAGTGTCTACCGTATTGGCTGGGATATCTGCATCTCTACAGCTGGTATGCGGTAATACTGACATCTTTCTCAACAACACCGAAACAGATAACAAGTCCAATGTACCTAAGTTGAAGTTGGTATCTAAGATGAACCTGGTGGATTTGGGATCGTCTAGTTCGTCTTCTCTATCTAAATTATCGGACGACGATCCGAAGAAGTCCGAATCTGAAGAGACTCAACTGTTTCTACCTTGCGTTAGACAGGTGGTAAAGAGATGGTATAGAATTGTCTACTCGGAAAAGGACAAGAAGTTCATCGTGGTTACAGACATGAGTGAGCTGAACAAATCCATTATTTGAGCTCATAGTGGATAGCAGGTTTTAAAAAAGATTATTGTTCAATATCGAGTTAGATAAGGGAAGCGTAGAATAACGGTAACAGAGATGAGGGCTGTTACCAACTTCGAAATTGCAAACGCCAAACTCCTCTCCGACACCATTTATCATCCGACAACTCAACCAATAGCGTATAACAGCTAGTATTATCTTTGACAATATGGACGGAAACTATAAAGGTGCGGAACACACTTATGTCGTGCGAACACTCGAATCGTTGAAAACGCCTGCTATCAGTAAGCGTTACTCGTTGCCTGAAAATGTTAAAACTATGCTTCGGACTATGCCTGAGCCATTTACGAATGCTTATTCTACTCATACATTTCTAGATAAGTACAGTAGATGGGTATACGATGCCAAAGGTGGTAGACGCAAGGAGCGCTGGGCTGATACCACCATTCGTTGCGTCGAAGGTACTGTAGAAGCAGATCTTCAGTTTCGTGAGGACAATGGCATTGAAGTCGACATGGATCGTATGAGTGAGTTCGCCACTAGAGCAGCATACTCTATGTTCCGTATGGAATGGACTCCTCCTGGTCGTGGATTGTTCTGTATGGGTACAGACTACATTCGTGAACGAGGTGCGGCTGCTCTCAACAACTGTTATGCAGTATCCCCTGGCGACAACATTGTCAAGGCCATGACTTGGACTGCAGACATGTTGATGTGTGGTGGTGGAGTAGGTATGGATACTACTTGGACTGGTAAATTGGTCGAACCAAACAAGTTAGATAACTTTACCTATGTCATCCCGGACACGCGCGAGGGTTGGGCTTCAGCTATTGAGTTACTGCTGAGGTCATACGTTCCCATTGATGGAGAAATTACTAACAAGTTCCCATTGTTTGACTACTCCTTAGTGCGTCCGTATGGTGAGCCTATTAAGGGCTTCGGTGGTACCTCCAGTGGTCCAGAACCATTGCGTCAACTGTTGTGCAGATTGGAGATCTTTATGGATACCCATATCTTGTACGCCAGACATACCAATCCTAGCTGCATCTTGACCATGGTGGATCGTTTATTCGAAGCTGAGGCCCTGGGATACAAGTATGCTTCTGACTACGTTCCTGCGAAAGACTCCAAGGAAGATCCAACTCCTAGAGGTAGATTGGAACAGTTGAAGGATGAGATCCGCAGCCAACCCAACAAGACTTATGGTCGCACTCGATTGATCGCTGATATGCTTAACTCTCTTGGCGATTGTATTGCTGCTGGTAATGTACGTAGATCCGCTGAGATCTTGTTAGGTGCTCCATCTGATGAGGAGTTCCGTCAGTTGAAGAACAAGACACTCAACCCTGAGCGCGAACCCATTATGTTCGCTAGCAACAACAGCATGCGCTTTGAGAAGAATGAAGACTTCAACAAGTATCTTCCAGGATTAGCTGAGAGTATCATTCAGAACAATGGTGAGCCCGGCTTCTTCAATCTGATCAATGCACGTAAGTATGGACGCCTGGGGGAGACTAAGTATGGTCCTGACCCCGGTACTTTGTTGAACCCTTGTGGTGAGACTATTTTGTGTTCATATGAACCTTGTACTCTAGCTATGATCTGTCCAATGAAGTGCTTCATTCTGAATGAAGACGGTACATACGACATTGATTGGTATCGTCTGAATGAGGCTACTGAGTTTGCTACTTGGTATGCTACCACTGTCACAACAGTTAAGCATCACTGGCAGGAGACTCGGGACATTATGTCCAAGAACCATCGCATTGGCGTATCTCAGGCCGGAGTTAGTAACAGCTATGAGTTATTGGGTCCCACTAAGTTGGTACAGATGTCTGAATCTATGTACGATACTGTACGCGCTACCAACGATCGCATTTCAGCTGAGTTGGGTATCAATCGCGCTATTCGTACTACAGTCATTAAACCAGATGGTACATTGGGTATTATCATGGAGTGTAACAATGGCGTCCACTTCGCTATTAAGCGATATGCTAGACGTAACATGATCTTGCCTAAGGGTTCATTGATGGCTGATGTACTGAGAGACGCTGGCTATCCTATCGTTCAACATAAGAACCAAGTGAACTCTTGGGTAGTGGGCTTCCCCATTAAGTCCGGATGTCAACGTGTAGCATCTGAGGTTGGTATCTTTGAGAAGTTTACACTGGCTGCGCTAATGCAGAAGTACTGGACCGACAACAGTGTGTCCTTCACTGGCGACATCCAGATGCCTATGGAAGAGGCAGATGTACACAACGTGCTGGCCGGCTTTGCCAACCAAGTGAAGGCTGTGTCCATGTTGCCGGTATACGACGATAATGCAAAGTATGATCATCTACCATTTGAGAGTATCACTGAAGAGGAGTACATTGCGATGGCATCTAAGATAGTTGCTCTAGATTTCTACCAGTGTTTCGTCGAAGACGCTAAAGAGGAACGCGGTTGCAACGGCGACTACTGTGGACTAGCTGCTAGCGTGGAAGCAATGGGTTGCGGTAGCAGTGGAAGCAGTCGTTCTATTGCTGCTACCGACGCGATTGAGACATTCTAACGTTACTGGGACCTTGTAACCCAATAAGTAGATACTAGTTTTTAAAAACTTGGTATACCAACCCATATACGCGACCCTACTGTTAATCAGCATAACTATTACCTAGCAGCGTGTCTCTGGTGTCTCATTATAGAACTCTTCCGACAGTTAAAACGTAACTTGTAATCTGCTACTTCGGTAAAACGTTCGTTCAGAATTTTGGAGATGTCATCGTCAGAGAATCGCTTATAACAAACTTGACCACTATTGACAACAGATCGCCAATCTTCAACGTTGTCCTCATCGTCGCTATCGCTAGGATAATCGCAACATAGGCTATTAGCGTTTTCAATAATATGGAGACCCAAAGTATTTCCAGCTACATTTTCATTGACGAATAGATTACATAATAAACCGGGAGGCCACTCACCATCAGGATATAATAGCTGTTCCCGTCGATGACAACATGATAAAATAAAAGGTAAGTTTGCCAGTAACTGCGCTCGATTTAGATGAACATCTGTTTCGTGATAGTTATCCCCTTCAGGATCCAGTTTCAGAACAACGGTTCGTAGTCCCAAACATTGGAAAGAGTCGGGTAACTCATACGTAATAGTTTGTCTCTCACTATCAAGTGTAGGCCAAATATGGGCGGGCATCTTCGGACAGGTTCAAACAAGTTTTTAAAAATGGTAACGGCTTTAGATAATCGTTTACTAAATATAACTATTGAATTGGAATACTGAACTTGAGTATCTAACATGGTATTAGGGTGCAACGCGATTAGGGGCGGATGCGCTAATGGCGCCATCATCGATATGGTTCAACATAGCAGATCCAGGATACTTGATTAAGTTTCTAACATAGTCGAAATCCGCCTGCGACACAGTCTGATAGCGACTCAACATCCTAAGGCAGTCTCTATCACTAACGACAGCGTAATTCTTGTAGTCTGTACCCTTAATTAAAAAGTTAGGAGATGCCACATATCCCGGTGGAATAGCGTTGACTAGGATCTCACCAGTGCTGGAGATGTACTTACCAGTTGGATCTACAAAATAGCTCCAAGCATCATATGGATGAGGTAATCCATAAGCGATAGTCGTGGCGGTACTACCGTTAGATTGCGTACATGTTTGAGTGAGACCAATTGTAGTATCGTTGATGTTCTGCCATTGGTATACCAATTTAGCACATGCGTCGCCAACAGCACTACCACTACAGCGGGCGATTTCGTACCATGTACCAGCGAAAGCTGCAGTATCGAAGAATGGTTTAGGTGGATAGAATGCAGGATTAGGTTGTCCAAACAACTTGACGATTGTAGCTTGATCTAGTGCTCTCTTACTCATCGCAGTAAGACTGTCGCTAGGTCCGCTACTAGCCCCGCCCGCCTGCAGCTCCCTAGTTAGTGGTTGAGCTGGTACGTAGCCTATAGACGGTCCCGTAGATGGTCCCATAGATGATCCACCTAATACCATAGAAGGTCCTCCCATGTAGCCTTGAACAGGATATTGTCCTTGCATTGGTTGTCCTGACATTTGTTGTCCTGACATAGGATGGCCATAAGGAAACATATAGCCTCCCATGCCTGGAAACATGGGAGGATAAGCATCCATTGAAGGATAAGGATCAGGTTTGGAAGCAGCCTTGGGTGGGACACAAGTTGGTTTCTTTACTTCTTTCCAACCGCCACACTTACAGCATTGTTTTCTCTTCTCAGAGCATTCATCTGTTCTACGTCTAGAGTGTTCATCACGATGACGTCCTTTACCTTTAGTAGAATCCTTACCCCTACCGGAGCCTCTACCACATTCATCGCAGGTATGCTTATGTCCTACCATTTTTTGACGGAATTGTTAGTACTTTGCTGATAGTTTATTTTTTCAATCGCGATATAGGTATGTAGCAAACATACACATAACATCCAGCAGTGTTTTTAAAAACATTACAAAGAGTATACGTATAGTAACCGAATCGCGAAAGTGTACCAACCTGTATTATCGTCATGAATGTTCCACTCTATATAGCGATTCTATCGGAACAAAGTTCGGAACAAACATCATCCTATGATGTTGTTCGTAAAATTCTCAACTGGATAAATACGGACAAGTCATACAAACTTGTAGAACTGTCATGCTACGTTGATGGTAACAATTTGGATATTATTAACAATAATACCTTTATTGAGGAAGAAGTAGTATATCGAGAGCTAAATACTTTTACCAACGAGTGTCATAAGTATGATATAGTATTCGTCAATGGCGACTCTCGGAATGTGTGCGGTATTGCGCGTCAATCTACGAAGTTATACTCGGTGTCTCAGCGATTGATTTACCTTACTAATGAGGACATCAACAAAGTGGGATACGGTAACCGTGATAACCGTGATAACCGCGTTATATCTTATACCGCTCTATCTGAACCACATCAATTAGATAAAACTTTACGTTTCTGGCTTCCCAACTTACTTACTGTAGATACTAACACTTACAATGTCACTATACCTAAGATAATCCACTTAATGTGGCTATCTCCAAACAATGATCCTCCTCCAGCGAAATATAGCGGCAATATTGACAGATGGAAGATCTACAACCCAGGCTATGAAGTACGCATTTGGAATAAGGAGAACATAGAAGCTTTTATACGACGCTACTTCCCTCAGTACTGGGATATTTACGAGAAGTTAAACATATTAATCAGTAAGTGTGATTTCGTGCGCATGTGTATACTTGCTATCTTCGGCGGTGTCTACGTAGATATGGACTTCTACTGTCGTAAATCGCTCAATGGAATACTTCATAATAAAGACATAATGTTGGCTCAAGAACTAGATGAATATGGAGGTCGTTCTAAATTGTTCAACGGTATTCTCGCTGCGGTACCGAACCACTCATTTATCAAGGGTTGGGTGGACCATATGGCCATTAACATCAGAAAACGATCTTATACCATCAACGTTACAGATGTTATGCAGATGACTGGACCCACCGGATTTCGTACCTACTACAATACAGTAGTACCAAACATTCCGTTGACATATAACTGCTTGCTATTTCCATATACTAACAAGCATAATATCAGTAAATCGAGTAAACGCGATATTGATCCTTATATGTATACTTTATGGACAGAAGGAAGTGGGTGGGGAGATAGTATGTCTATTATGAATGAAGTTTCATCTACGACCATTATCGTTGTAGCCATAATAGCTTTTATTCTGCTATTGTGTCTAGGGTTGTACTTATTACGAGGATAATATGGACAATAACTTTTTAAAAACTATAGTCCCAAACTTAGGGTTTTAAAAATGTTATGATATGAGAGTGAATGTGGGATTATTGGAATTCCAAACTTACCCCTTATCCCACACAACTACATACAGTCCAGAGTTTAAAGGTTTGAAGGTTATTACAACATCGTACTATCATAGTCATCCAACATGAGCTTCTACGTTCGCCGTAACAAGAAAGACGAATTAACTCAGGCACTTGAAGAGTTCCGTGTTTATGGATCTCATGCCGATGATGGTATTAGCATATTGGTGAAGCCGTTTGTTGTCGAAAAATCAACTATTAGTGGTAAAATTGAGATCGCCGATCAGACTAATGGTGAAAGTAGTACCTTTCATGCTGAGGAACCAAACTTAACATTGGATCAGTTGAACCGTGTTCGCATCAATGAACATGTAGTTGCCTACCAACTTCCAGCTGCAACAACCAAGAAACGTTCTGTTCCCATTATCGCATTTGACTGCTCTAGTTCCATGCGAGACAATGCTGGACAGGAATGTGTATATGCTCTAAACCACGTACTGAAGCAATATCCAGGCCATCTGGTTGCCTACAATGGTACCGCGTTCTACTATGGATTGATTTCCAAGGTAGAAGCAATTGGCTTTGATTGTGGAACTGTGTTTAATGCTGCATATCAAGGTATCTTACATGTTCTTCAAACTGCCTACCATCCAGGCGATAAGGTAGATATTATCTTCTTTACTGATGGTAGAGATTACGGTGTATTTTCTACCGACCATAGTGCGATGAGTAATGAAGATTTAAAGCGCTTTGGCGACAAACTCGTTGATTATGAAGTAACTATTCATGCTATCGGTATTGAGAGGCGCTCCGACACTCGTCTACTGCTCGGTTTGAACAAGTTGGGTACCCCACAAGGTA
>Ga0209174_10001771_pt1 | contig 14978 bp, 9 predicted proteins | sample JI91814BDNA_FD_187505 | JGI IMG/M metagenome (GOLD analysis project Ga0209174, IMG submission 187505) | Wastewater effluent complex algal communities from Wisconsin, to seasonally profile nutrient transformation and Carbon sequestration -... | ecosystem: Engineered > WWTP > Effluent > Algae...
AAACCTCCTGAAATGGATTTCGGTAAGAAGAAATAAGATTTGCCACCGAGGCACGGATTCGATAAACTCACCGCAGGCGCCGACACCGAGGGAATTGAAGTTGTTCTAATTTTATTCAAGTGCATCTTAAGAAAGAGAGTCTTAGAAAAACAAGATTCAAATTAAGTATTGTAACAGAATCATAATTAACCTTAATTACGAAAACAAATAGAGTTTTTTTAAAAGAACTCTATTAATCTCTCTGTGTCTCAGTGACTCTGTGACAATTAGCTATGCTGTGTTGTAATTGTGTAAAATAATTTTCTTGCATGTATTCAGTCTATTTGAATCCTGTTTGTCATCCTTTTAATTTAGTGAGTCAAAATGAAATTAACCTTACGTCTATTTTTATTCCTTGTAATTTTACTTGGTTTATTTTGCGAAAAGAAACAAGATAAAACTGTTTTCAATGAACAAGAATCCAAAGGAGAAATGGATTTAACGAATTGGGATTTCGGGATCCAAGGCTACAAGAAATTAGATGGTGAGTGGAAGTTTTATTGGAAGGAACTCATACCACCAGAAGATGCTATGCTTGACGTAACTTCTAGCCATACCCCTACAGTCAAAGTCCCGGGCTCTTGGAATGATTTTACTGTAGACGGAAAAAAAGTAGGCGGCTCGGGCTTTGCCACCTATGCGCTTACTCTTCATTTGCCCCCATCTCTAAAAGGGAAAATCCTTACACTTAAAATTCCACATATGGGAACGGCTTATAGACTTTTTGTGGATAACGAACTATTAGCCGAAAATGGAGTAGTTGGCAAATCCTACGAAGAAATGAAACCTCAATATCTAAGTCTGACTCGTAGTTTTATTGTTAGTAGTGAATTTGTGTTAATCACAGTGCATGTTTCTAATTTCAACCATCGCAAAGGGGGCATTCGTTTTGATTCGCTTTATTTAGGAAAAGAAGAGCAACTCCAGGCTTTACAGGCAAGCAATACAATCTATATTTTTTTCTTGATGGGAAGTTTAGTCATCATGGCGATTTATCATTTTGGTTTATTTTTCTTACGAAAGGAAGACATTGCCGCCCTTGTGTTTGGAATCTTTTGTTTTTTAGTTTCTATTCGGTTATTCTTTATTGGTGATGTGTGGATAACATCTATTTATCCCAGTTTAGATTGGAATTGGATGTATCGGTTTGAATATCTGTCCTTGTATTTTTCTGCGCCTACATTTACTTTGTTCTCTTATTATGTATTTACTAGTGAGTTTAATAAAAAAGTTTTGTATTTGACACTTCCTATTTATACTCTATTGTCTTCATTGGTTTTATTTTCAAAGCCAAGTGTTTTTTCTTTAAGCCTTAATTTCTTTCAAGGAATTGCAGTTTTAAATTCTCTCTATATTCTTTATGTTATTATTCTAGCTATCATTCGTGCGAAAGAAGGTGCGATTGCTGCACTCATAGGATTTGTTTTATTTGTATTTACAATTATAAATGATCTTCTTTATAATAATGAAATTGTTTTAACGGGTTACGGTAATTTGCTTCCACTTGGAGTATTTCTCTTTATTTTTTCTCAATCTTTTATTCTATCGCAAATCTTTTCTAATGCGTTTAAGTCGATTAAGACTCTTTCCAAAAACCTAAGTCAGACAAATGAGGCATATGGTCGTTTTGTGCCAGTAGAATTTTTGAAGTATCTTAATAAAAAAAGCATTGTGGATATTCAGCTAGGTGACCAGATGCAAAAGGAAATGGCGATACTTTTTTCGGACATACGTTCCTTTACAGATTTAAGTGAGAAGCTTACTCCAAGGGAAAATTTCAACTTTTTAAATTCCTATTTGAAGCGGATGAGTCCTATTATCCAGAAGAACAATGGCTTCATTGATAAATACATTGGAGACGCGATCATGGCTTTGTTTCCCGGAGAAGTAGAAGAGTCCATTCAAGCAGCAATTGAAATGCAAAGAGAAGTGCGCGTTTACAACCAGCATCGGTTAAAGGAAGGATATGATCCAATTAAAATCGGTTGTGGAATTCACACTGGAAACTTGATGCTTGGAATTATTGGAGCAGATGCTAGAATGGAAGGAACAGTGATTGCTGATTCTGTAAATGTTGCTTCTAGAATTGAAGGACTGACGAAGGTGTATGATGCATCCATTTTAATTAGTGATGTGATTCTAAAAAAACTAAAAGACCCATCTGTCTATCATTACAGATACATTGACAAAGTAAAAGTAAAAGGCAAAACGGAATATACCGTTATATATGAAATCTATGATGGGCAGCCTAATTTTATGATTGAGTTGAAAACCCAAACCAAAGAATTCTTTGAAGAGGGAATTACACTATACTATGAAAAGAATTTTAAAGATGCTATTCCTGCTTTCTTACGGGTAATGGATATTAACCCAAATGATGTAGCTTGTGCTATTTATTTAAAGCGAGCAAAGTATTATTTAGAAAATGGAATTGTAGAATTCTTGGAGTGATTTTTTGAGATTACCATCGATAGAAAACGATGTGGATTTAAATTATAATACAACTATTAAAGACCTTTTGTAATTTTAACGGTATAAAACCATTTTATCTCGCAGTATATGTCTTGACATGACCATTTCATTTCACATACTTGGAATATACTCCTTCCTCTCATAGGATCAATTTATCTGATCAGATAGCACAAACTCAGTGAGGTAACTCACAGGGAAAAGCATTTCATGCAAAAATCAAACGATATCCGCAAGGTAGCATTCCTTGGCGATTATCTTCCCCGCAAATGCGGCATAGCCACATTTACCACTGACTTACGAACAGCCGTTGCACAAGAATTTAAGAACATGCAATGCCTCGTAGTCCCGGTCAACGATATAGAGAGTAATTATGATTATCCTGAGGAAGTTCGCTTTGAAATAGCAGAGCAAGATTTACCCTCTTATCTTCGAGCGGCTGATTTTTTAAATATAACAAATGTAGATGTATTGTGTGTGCAACATGAGTTTGGGATATACGGTGGTTTGGCAGGAAGTCATGTGTTGGCACTTCTACATGAACTACGAATGCCCATTGTAACAACCCTTCACACTATACTGAGAGAACCTAATGTAGAGCAAAGACGCGTTATGCGTGAATTGATTCGACTTTCTACTCGACTGGTCGTCATGACAGAAAAAGGAAAAGAATTTCTCTTAGATATTTATCAGGTGCCTGAAAAAAAAATAGATTTAATACCACACGGAATCCCAGACATGCCATTTGCTGATCCAAACTATTTCAAAGATGAATTCGGTGTTGCTGGCAAACAGGTATTACTCACATTCGGACTGTTATCTCCAAATAAAGGAATAGAGTTTGCCTTAAGGGCTCTTCCTCGAATTGTAAAAGATTTTCCTAATATTGTTTTCATTGTAGTCGGACAGACTCATCCGAATCTACTTCGCAATGAAGGAGAGTTATATCGGTTAAGTCTAGAGAGACTTGCTAAAGATTTGGGAGTGCAAAAGCATGTAGTATTCTTTAATCGATTTGTAGAGCAAGGAGAACTCATGCGTTTTATTGGAGCAGCTGATATATATTTAACTCCGTATCTCACCGAGACACAGATCACATCCGGAACTCTGGCTTATGCATTTGGAGCAGGTAATGCTGTTATATCCACTCCTTACTGGCACGCAAAAGAATTATTAGCCAACAACCGAGGAAAACTTATTCCATTTCAAGATGCTGAATCAATTGCAGATGCAGTGATTGATTTGTTGCATGACGAGTCCTTTCGTCATTCTCTTCGTAAAAATGCATTTCAAATGGGAAGAGAAATGATTTGGAGTAGTGTAGCTAAAAGCTATGTAAAATCTTTTTACCAAGCAGGGCAAGATCATAGTTTCGTTGAACGAAAATCTTCTCCAATTAAGACGCTTGATGAGCAACCAGACCAACTGCCTGCGTTAAAATTTGACCATCTCTTTCGGCTGAGTGACTCTACCGGAATATTTCAACATGCTAGTTTTACTGTTCCCAATTTTACAGAAGGATATTGCACAGATGATAATGCGAGGGCGTTACTACTTACCTTGATGCTTAAAAAATCAGGAAATAGTGTTTATCGGATAAATGAATTAGCCGCTACCTATTCTGCTTTTTTAAATCATGCATTTAATAAACAAAGTCATCGGTTTCGAAATTTTATGAGTTTTGATCGACATTGGATAGAAGAGATAGGATCGGAAGATTGCCATGGTCATGCTCTCTGGGCATTAGGATATTGCGTTGGCAATGCAGGTAATGGTAGTTTACCAATGCTTGCTGCTGAGTTATTTGAGAAGGCTCTTCCTGTAGCGGCTAATTTTAGTTCCCCCCGTGCATGGGCGTTGACCCTTATTGGAGTAGATCATTATCTAAAGAGGCTAAGCGGAGATAGACGCGCAAGCCAAATTCAAGAATCTTTAGTTGCTAAATTGTTGCAACGTTATGCAGATGCATCTAGTGAAGATTGGCAGTGGTTTGAAGACGTTCTTTCTTATGCCAATGCAAAGCTTTCTCATGCATTGATCTTGAGCGGCAAACGAACGAATAACCATACTGCATTGGATATTGGCCTTAAAACATTGCGCTGGCTTGTAAAATTACAAACATCGGAAGCGGGATCATTTAGACCTGTAGGATCGAATGGATTTTTTCAGAAGGGAGGCAAAAGAGCAATCTTTGATCAGCAGCCAATTGAAGCACAGGCAATGGTATCAGCCTGTATCGAAGCCTATTATGCGACAGGCGACATGTATTGGGCTGTGGAAGCAAGAAGAGCATTCGAATGGTTTCTAGGAAGAAACGATTTAGGCTTAGCACTGTATGATTCAAACAGTGGTGGTTGCAGAGATGGACTTCATATAGATCGCGTAAGTCAAAATGAAGGATGTGAGTCTACTCTTGCATTTCTTTTGGCACTTTCAGAAATGCAAACATTGCAAAGCACCCTCATTAGTTTTAAAGACCCAGTAGGAGAATAGAAATGGAAAAAGAAAAACTTTCAAAAGAAATAGATATTTCAACAAAAAAAAGAAAGACTGTTCATGCAAAAAGAATTGGACCGACTCTTACGCCTGACCGTTCTCGTGTGCTTATGCGTCCTTTCTTTCCTGTAAAAAAAGAAATTGCACGTCGAATTTTATTGCAAGTAATGTCTTTATCTGATGTAGAAGTATCTGATTTACTCAAGCAGGTATTGGGTGAATTCGAAAATAGGCATGAGCATGTAGAGCTAATATTTAATAACCGCTATTTACAAGTTCAAAGATTTATAGGTAGCTTAGAAGATATTTCCGTAGAGAGGCAAACACTGATTGGCTCTTATTTTTCTCATGAATATTCTCCTGAGTCTGCTGCTTTGTTTAATCCCTCCATAGTGCTTCATCCCGATCAGACAGGACTTCCTTCCGGTTCAATTCGCTTTATATTAAGCCTTAGGGCTACAGGAGAAGGACATATTTCTTCTATTACATTTCGAACAGGGAATGTAAACGCAAAACATAGAGTCACCCTCACACCTTCGGTTCCATTTGTAGTAGAGCCTAAACCAATTACTAACTTGGTTTATGAAAAGGGGCTATTCACTCGTAAACTCCAAGAGGCGGGATTGCACAATTCTTTTTGTAAACAAGTATTGGAGCAGTTACAAGAAAAATTTATTTTAGATGATTTAAGAAGAGTGCTCGAAGAGGAAAGTAGGAAGATGGGTTCTTTTGATGTAATTACAGATCGCGCCGCTCATGGTATATTGCTATTAGCCGAGTCTAATTTTGAAGTAGAGTTTAATGTAAATAGCCAAACTTCGCAGAGAGTATTGTTTCCTTCCGTTCCCAGCCAGAGCAATGGAATTGAAGATGCTAGATTTGTTCGCTTTGAAGAAGATGATCATAGTTATACTTATTATGCAACCTATACTGCCTATGACGGCAAAATAACATTGCCTCAAATGCTAGAGACAAAAGACTTTGTGCATTTTAAATTTCTTACACTCAATGGTCCTGCTGTTCAGAATAAAGGAATGGCTTTATTTCCTAAAAAGATAAATGGAGCTTACGCAATGTTATCCCGTCAGGACGATGAAAATATATTACTGATGTATTCGGACAATATTCACTTCTGGCAAACACCTACTTTGCTCTTAAAACCAAAAGAGCCCTGGGAATTCGTAAAAATTGGAACCTGTGGTTCTCCGATTGAGACTGATGCTGGTTGGTTGGTATTGAGTCACGGAGTAGGACCTATGCGTAGATATTGTCTAGGTGCATTTTTATTGGACTTAAAAGACCCATCACGGGTAATTGGTCGTTTGCGTGAACCACTTCTTGTGCCGAATGAAGCAGAAAGAGAAGGCTATGTTCCTAACGTCGTGTATACTTGTGGTGCGGTTTTGCACGGGCATGAACTGATTATCCCCTACGCGATGAGTGATTATGGAACTAGCTTTGCATCTGTTGGTTTAGATGATTTATTAGATGCAATGGTTTCTTAAAAACTAGCTTGAAAATCTAACATGACACGTCTTCCTTCGCGGATATAGTCAAAGGGATAATTTGCTCTTTGTATTAATGTTTGGTGTGAATTGAATAGATTCGTAATGTAAAGTCCTAGTTGCATGTCTTCTGTGAATTTGTAGGATACTCGAAAGTTGACGCTCACCCAGGCGGGCACAGTCTTCGGTCTGTATTGTGGATAGGAGTAAGGATTGCTAAAACTATTTTCCGTCAGATGACCCGTTATAGGATCAATTCTCCCTAAATCACTAGTTCGTCTTTGAACAGATCCTTGTCTTTGGAGGCTAATAGATGCTATCCACTTTTCGAGAGTTGTGGATATACCAGCATTAGCCGTATGAGCAGGCGCAATCGTTACTTCTCTTGGATGCTTTGCAATATTTGCATCTAAATTATGATCCAAATAACGAACAAAGCGAGAGTAATTTATGAAAGCAGAAAAATATTTAAAGGAACTAAGAAGTTCTGATTCGATTCCGCGTGTTCCCATTGTATATGCATTTACAATTGAGTTACTAGTCCCGCTATAATCGATCGCATTTTCGAATCGAGTGTTAAATCCATTTACACGTAAAGTAAAGTTAGAATTAATAGTCCAGTCCATTGCAATCTCAGCAGTCTTAATGACTTCGGGGCTAATTTTGCGCGGGTTATTGGATCCACCAACATACGTATTTACTCCAAATAATTCGCCAGGGGATGGCTCTCTAAATGCACGTCCAATCATTGCTTTAAATGTTAGTCTTTCTGAGTGAAAATATACAATACCGCCTCGAGGGCTTGTCTTGCGATATGTTTTTCTTTCGTTAGGAACAAAGGGAGACGTTAAGTATTGACTTGGAATAGGGTAGGTGGTTGATTCTTGTGTATTGGGGTCAACGGTTGTTATCCCCGCAGTGCCGATTGCATTCTTATATGGCTGATCAATTCCTCTATAATGAATGGACGTTTCATCATAGCGAATGCCGGCGGTAAATTCAATTTTATTATTAAAGAGTTTACCGCTTGTTAGCTGTGCAAACGGTGCAATTTTTAGAATTGGTCTATTTTGAATCCATTCGAGTGCAGGATTTAAAGGAAGAAATGCTCCTCCTGGATTTTGACTTTGGTCCCCTAATAGATTCATATTGATATTGCTATTATGACTATTATCCCCTTTATAGGAGAGTCGGTTTCCTTCTACGCCGGATACGAAAGTTCCTCCGTTAGAGAAAAGATAAGTCAATTGTGCCCGCAAGAATAGGTTATCTACTTTAGTTTTTAAATTCTCTGAAACTCCAGAAGGATAATTAGTATCATCCACTGTTGCATTGTTCGGATAATTTCTAATGTTATAATCCCAGTATCCGTTGTTGTATCGGGCTACGTATTCATGACTTAGTTTGTCGGAAATATTCTTTGTATACTTTGCTGTGAATACATCTCTGTATTCAGCCTGTCTGTCTTTGATGTCAGGAACATTCTGTAGCCAGCCGTTGAAGGTTTGGTAATTCCATTTTTGTCTATGGTATTGAAAGGAGAGTCCTTTTAAACCTCCTTCTCCTTCTAGCTTTGTAAACAGATAATAGCTATTACGCTCATCTCTCTGTGGAAATTTCTGTAGGTATCCAAAGGCATCTTGTCTTCCAGATCCATCGTAGTTCATATAATTATTTCCATCTGTCTCGTAGGAGTTGTAACTCACTACATGAGAAAACATTTTTCCTTTATTTCCAGTGATTAAATCATAGATTCTTGTTCCATAATCTCCCATTCTGGCTCTAAGTTTTAGCGCACCGTTTAAATCAGAGCCGGAGTATGTGTTTAGCGATATAACACCGTTAGTCGCATTCGAGCCATAGAGAGCAGAGCCCGGCCCGCGAATTACTTCTAAAGATTTAATCATATTGAGTGGAGTAATTTCCCAGGTGAGGGCAGAGCCATAGAATAAGTCATTGTGTTGAACACCATCTACGAGCATAAGCAAATGGTTGTTATTCCATCCTTCATAGAGTCCGCGCGATGTTACAGTTCTACGATCATTGATTTGCGAGGGAGCAAATCCAGGTAATTGGTAAAGAATATCATTGATCGAAATTCTTCCATAATCCTTGATTTGCTTATCTGAAATTACGGATACAATATTGGGTGCTTCATTTGTTTTCTTGGCAATTTTAGTAGCGGATACTGTCACTTGTCCCTGTAATAAATCGAATACTTCTGTGGCTGCTTGCTCCGCTTCTTTTTCGCTTGTCTGCAAGTATGGTTTTAGTTTTTCGGATAAGCGAGAAGAAGAGGCGTATTGTTCTAGATTGCCAGGATTTCTTTTTTTATTTGGATTAGAACGGAGGATAAGCGATGTTTTGTTCGCTAATTTTTCTATGATAGATTGATCGCTTTCTTTTAATTCCTCTTTATCTAATTGCAATCCTTCTGATTGAAAAACTTCATCGGTTATACTGTAAGCATCTATCATTTGTCCACTTTCAGGGTCATATACTTGGATGTATAAATTTAAGTTAGAGTCGGAGTTTTTCTTATTGTAAAATCCTTCTAGAAGAAAACGCGCATTAGCCTGCTTTGCCTCAGTAAGTCTTTCTGATGTAGTAGATTTAGTTGAATCAACTGGATTCAAACCTGACCCTTGAATTTTTTTGTTTAGTGTTGATTGAATTTCTTTCTCTATATTTGAGTTCCGGTCTGATTCATGTGGTTGAAAATTTCCAATGTAAACTGTCTTCGATTGGGTTACCTGCTGGGCATGAAGAACTATCGAGTTAAAAGAAATAAGCCCGAACAAATACAGGGCTAATCTTAATTTACCAATAGAATAGTGAGCTGATGAGGAATATACAGTGTTCAAACTTTTCTCCCATTGCAGGTTTGCGAATTGCAACTCTACTTCCGAAAGAATTCTTGTAAAGGAAAAACTAATTTTTATTATGAATAATACGAATATTCTGAATACAACTATGTTCCAATATCTTTACATCAGCAAATTCACAATTAAAATCACTTCCCTTTCCCATACTTAGCTAAAAACTTTTCTATGAGAGGAAAAATTTCTCTCTTCGCGTTCTTTCCCATGACTAGGCAAGCATGACCGTAATTTCCACTAAAGCCTTCGCTCTCAGAAATGGTGCGAAATTCTTTGTATTTAGAATTTACTTTGTTATATACTGACTTGAGACTACTTGGAGTGGCTACATTATCGTATCCACCAGCGATGAATAGAATTGGACAGGTAATTTCTGTTTGTAATTCTGTGTAATTGTATTTTTCGTCAAGAGAAACTATATCGCCACCCTTTGCTACCCAATTGAGCATTTGTGTCATGAGTCCATCTGGGATATTTTCAATTCCAACTAGCATTTTCTTAACTGTGTTTTTAGGAGTGACTTGAGGATTATAAAAAAATTCTTTAAGTGGAGAATTAAATAGACTAACGAACGGCAAAATGAACTTAGCCAGTAGTTTTATATCTACTCTCTTAGAAAAAGAAATATACTTAAGAGCAATCTTTCCAATCACTGGACTGGAGTGTGCAAGATTCCCCGGACCTCCTAGAGAGACGAAACTTTTAATCTTGTCTTTTTGTTTTTTCTGAGAAATTCCAAGATAAGAATATAAAATCATTGCGCCCATAGAATGCGCTACCCAATTGATTTTTTGTTTGCCGGAAATATTACATACTTCATTTATAATAGCTGGAACATCTTTCTCCACAATATCGTCGAAAGAAAAGTTTTCATTTTCTGATTCTGTATAAGATTGACCACAGCCTCTGAGAGATACGGCATACACATCGTAGCCGATGGTCTTTAAATGATAGGCAAGAGAATGGTCTGTGTCTAAATCCATGAAGTATTTATTGGTAATGATTCCGTGAACGAGGATAACAGGCATTGCACCCACTAGAGGCTTATGTGGTTTATGTCTGTGAATAGCAAGATTCCAACCGTCACTTGTGATAGCAAAGAAAACTTCATCCGCAATATCGCGCACTGGATATTTTTTTAAAAAATATCTTTTATAAAAAGGGTAGGTTAAAAAAGATACAAGCAGGATGATTGATAGGAGTAGTAAAAAGAAACCTCCTAGAATGCTGATGCAAATTAATAAAAGGATTGTGCTCGGAAAGGAAAATTTCTTTGTTTTAGTTTTTTTTTGACTCACATATTTTAAAAAATTTATTTTCACTCAATTGTCAAGTAAAGGAATATTGTATGAACGATTTAAATTATCAACCCTATCGCTCGCCCAATGGCTGGTATATGCTTGCTTTCCCCGAACACTGGGAGGTCGAGGTGATTGAAGAGATTCCTGCATTTTATGATCCAGATGGTGCAGGGGCATTGCAAGTATCTGCCTTTGAAAATAAACTAGGCACCTATGATTTGGCAGAAGAGTTAGCAAGATTCTTGGCTTTTCATAAAATCGAATACGATGAAAACTGCATTGCTAGTTTTACCAATAACCTAGGCAGTAAAATCAAAGCCTGCGAATTTATCTCAGAAGAAAGATTTTGGTTGGTCTATATGATTTCCTTTCGCTCTAAATTAATCGTCTGCACATACAATAGCGACGAGAAGCCCGACAAAGAGTTATCTATTATGCTCACAAATATCATTAGCTCAATCCGATTCTTACAAGCGGAAAATCTGAATTAGCCTATACACTGCTTACAATTACACACTAAAAAGAACCGGTATGGATTTTTAAACGCGGTATCATATTCATAACTTGTCTGTAAAAATACGCAGTTTAGCGTATTGCCTTTTTTTATTCAAAGTGATACAGTCATCATTATGAAATTACCAATGAAAGAAAAAAAGTTAGTGTATGGTGTCCTAATAAGCAATGAGAGTTTCCAGGCTGCCATCATAGGTCTTTTAAAAATAAGACCGGAAGTTGGCAGTATCATTGAATTCTCTTCACCGGAAGTTGCTTTAAAATTAAATTCTCTTTCTCAAGTTGATTTTTTAATCATTGATTGCCTTTTAGATGGAATTGCATTTTTAGGGCAGTCTCGAGTAAGAAGTTTGCAAATTCCTAAATTGATTCTAGCGGATTACAACATTGAGTCAAAAGTATTTGATGCTCTGAAATATGGGGCAACCGGTTATATGTTAAAGGAAGAAATTTATTCGTTTAATAAAATTTTGGAAATTCTAATTGGTAATGGAGTCTATATTTCTCCAAAAGCGCTTTTACGAGTTATAAATTATTTTAGGAAAATGGAAATGTCTGCATTAGATCCAGAACATCTTACGGAACGAGAAAGGATAGTTCTCAAAGAATTTTCGGAAGGACATGCTCCTAAGCAAATTGCAGAGAATTTAACTATTAGCATCGCCACGGTTCGTTCTCATATTCAAAATATTTATCGCAAATTGGAAGTAAGCAACCAAATTCAACTTATTCAAAGAGTAAAAGAAAAGGGTTTGGTTTAAAATTTTTAGGCAGAATAGCATATTCGAGATATATGATAATTTACCTTTCAAATCAAATACAAAAAAAATCAGCTTGTGTATAGGCTCTCATTCACATACAGGCTATTACCCTCAATTTTCTTTGACTGCTTTTTTGCTTTTGCTGCCAAATCTGCGATATCTACGTAAGACTTGCATTTAGCCGTAGAGCTTGGATCAACTACACCTATGGATAAACTTATTAGAGGATAAAATCGTTTTTCACCGTATCTACTTTCTGCGTGAATGCCGCCTGCTTTTAGATCATCCTCTTTATAATGTTTGGAAATAATATTTTTAAACTTTTCCAAAATCACTTCACAACAATGATACCAATCTTCACAGGTCAAGATTACAATAAAATCATCTCCGCCTATATGACCAACTTGACCGTTCTCTATCGGGACACATTCAATGAGAATATTTCCCAATGCTTTTATTATTTCATCTCCAGCGGAATATCCATATATATCGTTAAACGGTTTGAAATTATCTAAATCAAAATAAGCAACACTGAAAGATATTCTTTTTTCTAGAGATCGATTAATGCACTCGTTTATTGGGACACTACCCGGTAAAAGAGTAAGAGGGTTAGCATGTCTGGCATATTTAATTTGCAGGTGAGTAATTTCTTCCAATACATCCATAATAGTTCCGATTCCCGCATACTTATTATTATGCGTGATGATAAATGCAGTATCATTTCTCATTGTGGAAGTTAATTGTTTACTGACTGCCTGAATTGAAATATTTGCATCAATGCTTAATGGAGTTTTATCTATAAAATGCCTAATGGGTTTTTTCCCATGCAATTCTAATCCATAACGAGTGGAAAATAATTTAGAAATAAATAATTCACGAAATATAATTCCCGTTCCTGTATGATTGTCAACTAAGGGTAAGATAGTAAGTGAACTGTTCTGCTGAAACAATAGCATAACTTCTGAAATGGGCATTTCGGAAGAGACTGGTTGAATAAAATTACAAATACTAGATATTGGTTTTGTAGAATTAAATGGATCATAGTCATTATTTGGATTTTCTGAAACAAACAATTGGCTATCAATATGTTTTAAAGGAAAAAGTGCAGGTCTTCCAAAGTAGTTTCCTTGTGCGTGCGTTATTCCAAGTTTTTCGATTGTCCTAAATTCTTCTTCTGTTTCGACACCTGTTGCGATTACATTGCAATGAAGGGAGCTTGCAATATTTTGAATGGACGATATAAATTTAAATTTAATTGGATCTTCAGCAATGCCTTCCACAAAATGATTATTTATTTTTATATATTCAGGTAGTATCTCTGACCAGAATTTTAATCCAGAGTAGCTTGTGTCTAAATCATTCAATGCTATTTCAAATCCCATATCTCTGTATTGTAATGCAGTTCTAAGCATTAAATCACTATTATCCGTTGGTTGATATTCTTTTAATTCAATTACAATGCTACTCGGTGCAATTCCAAATTCTTCAAGAAAATTAAGTAGCATGCTTTGTTCAAAATCTGCCTCTATAAATGTTGATACATTGACACTAATAAAAAGTTTTTCTCTTATGCCTAAACTAGCATAACGATGTATAATTGATTCTTGTGTAATTAATTCAAGTTTTTTAAGTAGATTAAAATGATTTGCAATACTGAATAATTTTGTATTGCTGTGTAACGGACTGTCCGAAGGTCCGCGAATGATTGCTTCATAACCAATTATATTTTTATATGTCAAAGATACAATCGGTTGAATATATAGGTTCACTTTCTTATTTGTAAGAATGCTGATTAATTCTTCTTTTATATTTTGCATTTTTTTCTTACGACTATTAAACGGACGAATGGTGTTCTATTAATTAGAGCCATAATATTTTTTTTGAAATGAATCAACAAGACTGGAATAAAAGGCATCAAAAATACTTTCGCTTGAATATCTTTCAAAAAATTATCATTTCAGTTACAAAATTGCATTTTAACAAAGGGATAAATATTTTATCTGTAATTGAAACGTAATGTTATAATTGAAAAAATGAATCAATTTAATTTGACTAATCTTTATGCAATAAATACTTTGGCGGTAACTTCGTATTAGGCGAAGAATTATATTTAGAGGTATATCATGTCAAAAGAAAAAAAAGAGTTAGAGTGCAAGATGGTTGGTTCAGTAAGTGAAGTGAATACTCAATTAAAACTTCTTCTAGAAGCGTTTTCTGAAGGCAGTATCGTGATTGCTGACGGCGAGGATGTAGTTCGATTGTCTCCTGCTGGCTCAGTTTCTCTCGAAATAGATACAAATGTAAAGAGCGAAAAAGAAAAAATATACATTGAGATCTCTTGGAAAAAACCTAAGCCTGTAGAATCTATTCCACCTTCTTTTACCATTTCATCAAAGGCAATAGAAACAGAGTAACCACTCTTTAGTAGCGGATAAGTAGATTTAAATAATATGAGTCATGGTGATATAGGAATTAATGGGAGTTATCTGCGTGTTATACTTTTTTAACGCTTATTGTTTTTTTTCATAATTACAAACTTATACTGCTACTGTAGCTTTCTTTTTTTCTAGGAAATGATTACATAACTTCCATCGAAAAAACCGACAAAACAATAAATCATAATTCTTCAGACAGGATTTCCAATTTTTGTCCTGTGTCTTTTAAGGTTTCTAAATTCAAAGTAATGGCTTTGATTGACGCATTCTGTTCTACAAAAATATATCTGGAACTTTCTAATATTCTCTCAATATTCTGAATAGATAATTCAATCCTTTTTAAAATTGAATCTATATTATTAATTGAAGTAGCAGAGGAGACGGAAAGTTTTCGAATTTCCTCCGCGATAATATCAAATGGTCTACCGCTTGCTCCCGCTCTTGCAGATTCAATAGAAGCATTTAATCCCAAAATATTTGTTTTGGAAGATAGGCTTTGAAGAAATTTAAGTATCTCATTAGTTTGTCTCTTACTATTGCTCGCTTCTCGCGAAAAAACAATTAATTCCTGATTAGCATT
>Ga0209174_10001775_pt1 | contig 14966 bp, 14 predicted proteins | sample JI91814BDNA_FD_187505 | JGI IMG/M metagenome (GOLD analysis project Ga0209174, IMG submission 187505) | Wastewater effluent complex algal communities from Wisconsin, to seasonally profile nutrient transformation and Carbon sequestration -... | ecosystem: Engineered > WWTP > Effluent > Algae...
ACCAGCAACTACAGCTGCTTCTGCTTCAACCTCTCTTCCTTACTATACTTCTGAAATTAAAAAAGACTTAACGCGATCCTTACTTTCTCCGGGTAAAATTTATTTATACGATAAGTATTTATATATAAACGACAAAGGTTGGGGAATTCATATCTACGATAATTCCAATCCGACAAACCCAGTAAAATTTACATCCATCCAAATTTCAGGAAACTACGATATTGCAGTAAAGGACGGAATTATTTTTGCAGATAGCTATGATGGGTTACTCGCAATTAAACTCAACGACCAAGGTGAGCCGGAGGTAAAAACTAAATTAAAAGATGTTTTTGCTGGCTACGGATTTACAAACATGGGAGTTGTGAGTATGGGAAGTGTAAATCCTAGTTCACCGGAAAACTTTTTTCTAATCCGTCAATATAAGAATTGTCCAAATAAAATGTTTGACTTTATCCCCTTATTTTCTCTCTCACAAGCATCTGGCTCGCCTACCGTGACTAGCACGGCTACCGCAACTGGGACAGCAACTGCTTCTTCTGGAACAGGGGGTTCTCTTGCAAGATTTGCGATTAACGGGGATTATCTGTATGTTCTTTCCTACTCACAACTTTTTACTGTTAAGATTTCCAATCCAGAAAAACCAAGCTTTGTAAAAGTTTCTAATCTAGAAGCGGTAATGGAAACAGCTTTTCTTTTTAAAACCTATCTTATGTTAGGATCTACGACGGGAATGTTTATCTACGACTTAACCACTCCCGAAAATCCAACGTATGTATCAAAATTCACTCATGCAAGAAGTTGTGATCCAGTAGTCGCACAGGGTAATTATGCTTATGTTACACTACGTGCAGGCTGTGGGACTAATGCTGTTAACCAGTTAGATATTCTCGACATAAGCGATATCAAAAGTCCGAGACTTGTTAAGAGCTATCCAATGACGAATCCTTTTGGGTTAGGTATAGACAATCAATATCTATTCATCTGTGATTTGCAAGATGGTTTAATGGTTTACGATATTCAAAATCCTTCCAATATTTCTCTTCTAAATCGTATTCAAGATACTACTCCTTACGATATTATCTTAACTAATCCAAAAGCTACTCTAACAGGCAGCGGAGGTGTCTATCAATATAACTATACGAGTATAAGCAATATTACCCTCATCTCAAAAATACCCAAAACACTACCACCAACATCTCCTCTGTAATTCTCTCGAAAGAAAAAAAGAATGAAGTTGATAGCCGAAAGGATTTAGATGAACTAAGTCAAGATAGAGCGGGGCAGGAAAATCGGGAGTTAGGTAAGCGAGGCTAACATCCGAGTTGTCGCTACCATAAGAAGTAAGTAGACGTAGATTTAAAGCATCTAAGCCTTCATTTAAAGCTTTGCTGTGTGCATCTTTCATATCTGGATTGACTCGAAAATGAGTTTGGAGAATGATTTTTTTATTGGATTGTTTTAGTATATTTACAATCTCTACAACTCGCGCGTGTATTTCGTCTATCGCTTCATTGAGTGATTCGGCTCTATTGATTCTAAATCCTTTCCATTTGTAGGCATAACGCTGTATGTCGTTACCTCCGATCATTAGAACAATCTTCTCATGATAATCTTCTGGTCTATAATATTCACTCTTTAGAAATTCTAACCAATGCTCTGTCGTTGATCCAGCTACACCTGCATTTTGAATTCCTATTTTGCCTTCACTACAAGATGTCTTATATTTCCCAAGAAAATCCAGATTTTCCCAATCTACTTCTACTCCAAACTGAAATACATATTGCGTTCGACTATCACCTAACATAGTAAATGCGTCAGAGGATTGAACGACTGGATCTCTGAATAAAAATCGTCTCTCTTGCGGATAAATAGAATTAGCCAGTATTAAAAGGAATAGAATGATTCTCATAGTTTCATTTTAACAACTTACGGTAAGTGTCAATCTTAATACAAGTGTTAGCGATCGACTGGAAACCCCACAGCGAAATCAGTATTGAGCGAGGAGTTGGAAGGAGAGCGCGGCGGCGGAGTGTAAAAATGTAGGGAACGGTTTCAAACCGTTCCCTACGACGATTGATCTCGCCGCAACACCCAAATTCAAATCAAAAAATGACTAGACTATACTTGCGTTAGATAAATACATAAAAAATAGAACGATTTGGAGAAGTAGTGTGAACGAAAAAGTAAAAGCAGCAATTATTGGCGGAACGGGTCTTTATGATTTAGAAGGAATGCAAGTAATCGAAGAATATTTTCCCGATACAGCTTGGGGTAAGCCTTCCGACGCAATCACAATCGGACGTTACAAAGATAAGCTCATCGCATTTTTACCTCGTCATGGTAGAGGGCATTTCATCAGTCCTTCTGAAATTCCAAACCTCGCAAACATCGCCGCATTAAAAATGATTGGCGTTGAAGAAATTGTTGCTTTTAGTTCTGTTGGTAGCTTACGCGAAGAAATCGCTCCGCGTGATTTCGTTCTGCCGGATCAAATCATTGATCGCACAAAGGGAATTCGGGAATCTACTTTCTTCGGCAAAGGCGTAGTAGCCCATGCAAGCTTTGGTGATCCATTCTCTAAAAGTCTTTCTGATCGAATTAACTCTTTAGCTACAAAGCTTGGAATCAAGATGCATACAGAAAAAACTTTAATCTGTATGGAGGGTCCGCTTTTTTCTACACGCGCTGAATCAAAAATGTATCGCATGATCGGTGGGGATATTATCAATATGTCGGTGCTTCCAGAGGCAAAGCTTGCGCGTGAAGCAGAGATTGCTTACCAAATGGTTTGCATGTCTACAGACTACGATTCCTGGATGGAGCACGAAGAGCCTGTTACAGTTGAAATGGTCATTGGCAATCTAACGCATAACAACGATACTGCGAAGAAGTTAATCGCTGATTTAATTCCTCTTCTTGGAAATGGAGATGATCTTTCTTTAATTGGCACTTCTAAATTTTCTATCTTCACGAATCCAACTAAACGCAATGAAGAACAAATGAAAAAAATCAGGACGTTATTCCCGGAGATTTGAAAACAATTGTTATAAGGTAATCATTATGAACAAAAATATTATACGCATTCTAATCACATTTCTAATTACTGGGTTTGGTTTCATGCAACTGACCGCACAGGCTAACAAAAAGAAACCGCCAGTAGAGAAAGAAAAGAAAATAACAGAAACTACAAAAAGTTCTAAGCCTATCAAGAAAGAAGACGATACCAGAGATGCTGATGATGACGACAATCCGGATTCTACACAAAATGCAATAAAAGAAAAACCATACTTTAAAATAGTGTCAAAAGGCGGAACTCCTCTAAGAGACAAACCTAAACTAGCCGGTAAAAAGCTAATTAATATTCCAGAAGAAGTCATTGGAGAAGTCTTAGAAGAAACCAAAGAGCGAGAAGCAATCGAGACTCGTATTGGAAATTGGCTAAAGGTTGAATACAACGGAAAGACTGGATGGATATTTTCTGGTTTTACAATTGTAAAAGAGGATAAGGAGGATTTTCTTCCGCTTACTCTGATTGGTTATTTTATCATTAAATCATCTGAGCCAATTTTTTATCGAAAACCCGGAAGAGAAATTTTAGGGGTAATGCCTGATTATCCAGAGAAAGGAGAAGTCGTTCCAGTTTATCGCAAAAAGATTTACTACGAGAATGAATATTATTATTTCGAAATGAAATCATTGAAGCTCAATTCAGAAGATGTAGTTTTAAGTTGGATTGGAGCAAAAAGTGGAAGTTTTATTTCGCCGGAAGCATTTTCTGCTTATACTTTAAAAAATAGAAAGAAAAAATTAAAACCATCTGACAAAGAAATGGTCGATGAAATTCAAAAATTGCAGCCGGATGAAAAGCAAGCTATCAACTATGGTAAAGTAGAAATTGAGCCTATTCCATTTAAAGATGGCACAAAAAAGAAAAAGGCTTATATCATCGGTTACCCGACAGGAACTAAAACAAAAAAAGGTTTTGGTAATTTCGCTGTTACTTATTACTTATTTTGGAACGAAGAAGATAATGCTCATTTTCTACTAGCCGGCGACAAGAAGAATTTGAAAATACAAGATATTGATTACGACGGAATTCCTGAAATCTTTGCTCAGTTCAATACGCGCGGCGAACCACCATTATGCCATATCTACGCTTATCAAAAAGGAATGTTCGAGCAGCTATTTCCGAATTATCTATATTGTGATACTGTGCAAATTCTTCCTGATGGAAGTATTCAAGTTCAAAAAGAAAAAGAAAAAATCATTTACAAATATTCAAAAGGGATTTTGGAAAAAGCACTTACAGAAACTGTGAAGCCAACCAAACCACCAGCAAAGAAATAAACGAGAACTGTATAGAAGCATGAAAATTCGTCATGGCGAGCTTGTCCGTACGCTTTCAACGAATGCTACAGACGCATATACACGGTATTATCCCTTAACTCGTTTCATTCTATTTCTTATTGCCTTTGGAATCATCGGCTCTATGATTTGATTCAAGTAAGAATGACTCATTTCATCTACAATTCCAAAGGAAATGGGAGCAGCTTTAGGACTGTAATAAGTTCCAAATAGAATATCCATTAAGGGAGAAAGGTTTGCATAATTGCATTTGCCTTCGTGCTCTAATTCATGATGCCAATGATGAAGATGGGGGGAACCTAAAAGAATTTCAAGAAATCCCAATCGCAAATTTACATTGCTATGAATGAATAACGCCCATAAGCCGCGGAAAGTTAAAAAGCCAGCGATTAAATTCAAATCAAAGCCCAAGAGGATGGCGGGTAATGTCTCTATTCCGCGGGTATAAATATTATCCAGAGGATGCTCTCTAAAGGCGGCAATGAAGTCAACTGTATTTGCAGTATGATGAACTCTGTGAAAGTTCCAAAGAAAATCAAACCGGTGTTGCAATCTATGCCCCCAATAAATTAAAAAGTCACTCAAGAGAATAACTAATATTATCTGCATATAAATGGGAATATCTTTCACTAAAGCATGAACTTCTTTTATCCAAATAAAATCCATTCCTCTAAAAAGAAAATTCAATGCATAGACTGTTACAGAATTCCATACCAATACCTGTCCGAAGTAAAAGATAATATCTATTAGCCATTCTTTCCTAAAAAAATTCACTTCCTTTTGTTTGAAACTCAATTCTAAAGGAATAAATACAGTTGAAATAAGTAATAGGTAAAGAAATACTTTTACAAAATAATCGATCGCTTCGTCCAAAGGAATGCTTCCTCTTTTTTAGTACTGACCGGGATCAGGTGCTTTACTTGAAGGAACAATCGGTATAATATCTTTCTTTTTTTCTTCTTGCTTTGGAGTATTCTTAGTCTGTTCTGATTTAGACTTTTCTTCGTTGCTCTTTTCAATTGGCTTTTCTTTTGGAAGATTCGGTGCCATACTCTTGCTAGAATGGAAAATTTTGACAGGCTCTTTTTTATTTTTATTCTGCGCATTGCTCTGGGAAAGCACTACACTCAATGTCAGTGCGAAAAATGCTAGGAGTAAAGTTAAAAATTTAAGGAAAGGTTTTTGAAATATAGATTTTTGTTTTTGCATTTTGGACTCCTGAAACTATCTTAAAATCCTAGCATAGGAACTGACTTTAAATAATCAAGTAAACTCTATCTAGTATTTATTTGATGAGAATAAAAATCACAATAAAAAAGAATTTCATATTTTTAGTCTTTAGAATTTTAAATTACTTGCTTTATTCTATTTTATTCATAAGTTAATAGGAACATTGTCTATATGATTTTGAAATGGACTAATACATTTTTATTCCTACTCTTTTTATTTTCTCATTCTATTTTTGGTCAAACCAAGGAAGAGAAAGTCCTAGAGAAAGTATCTCTTCAATTGAAATGGCACAACCAATTTCAGTTTGCCGGTTACTATGTTGCGAAGTATAAAGGCTATTATGCTGAGGCCGGCTTAGATGTTGATTTAATTGAGGGCGGTCCGAACTCTACGTATGAAAATATACTATCAAGTAAACATAATTTTGGAGTTGCTGATTCGCGTATTTTATTAGCTCGTATGCAAAAGAAGCGGGTAATCGTGTTAGCCGCAATCTTCCAACATACTCCGGATGCAATAGTTACTCGTTTTGATAGACGAATTAGAGTTCCCTCACACTTAATCAATAAAAAAATCATGCTAGCCGAAAGTGAAATTCCTCCGCCACTACAAGCTATTTTTTTCAGAGAAGGAATTCCTCTAAATTCTTTTACTTCAATTCCATATGATAAGGGTATCGAATCTGTTTTGAGTGGCAAAGTAGATGCACTATTCGGATATGTAACAAACGAGCCTTATCAAATGGAAAAAGTGGGTGTAAAAACCTACCTTCTATCGCCTAACGACTTTGGAATAGACTTTTATGGCGACATGCTTTATACATCAGAAGATGAAATTGAAAAGAATCGAGATCGAGTCATTTCTTTTTTGAATGCAAGTCTTAGAGGTTGGCAGTATGCCATGGAAAATATTCCTGAAACTGTAGACTTAATTTTAAACACTCCCGAAATAAATAAAAACGAGCGGATAACAAAAGATTACCTGCTCTACGAAGCAAAGACTTTAGAATCATTTATTATTTCCAACGTAATTCCTATCGGTCATATAAATCCGGATAGAATTGCTAAAACTGCTAAAACATTTGAGAACCTTGGCTTATTTCACGGTGAATACTCTCTCGAAGGATTTATCTTCGATGCTGATCCCAGGGTCGATTCAAGATGGAAAAAATACTTAGTTGCTGGCTTTTTTACAGTCGTCCCTATCATTATGCTTTCCATAATTCTAATTTTCACTCTTCGAAAATTAGTCAAAATTAGAACTAGAGAACTGCTGCACAATAAAAAAAGATTAGAAGAATTAAATCATGAACTAGAAAAATCAAAACGTAAATACCAAGAGTTAATAGAGAATTCTAAAGACATTATCTTTTCCTTAAATGGGGATGGAGAGATACTTACCATTAACCGCGCCGTCACTGACATTCTAAAATTTAAAGTAAAAGATTTAATCGGAAAAAACTTTGCTGAGCTACTCTATAACTCTGAAACATTGAGTCATCTAGAACTTTACAAAGAAGTATTCAAATATACAATTCAAGAAGTAATTAATTCCAAAAGTAGTCTTTCTTTTAATTCTGATCTTTCGAATAAAATTGGGGAGCCTCTTGAAATTGGAATAACCCTTCAGTATGTGCCAACTGAAGAGGATTATATTTTACTCGGAACTGCATGTCTTGTTAAAGAAGATGAACTTCTAAAATTTTGTGAAGAAGAAAGACAGGTTTTTAGAATAAAGAATTACCTGACTCTCGTTGATGCAATCTGTCATAGACTTCCGATGACAGCATTAAGGTATTCAGACCAAGAAACCGTTTACAATATAAAAATTTCTCTTAGAGAAATGTTAATCAATGCTATTGAACACGGAAACTTAAATATAAACTTTGAAGAGAAAACGGAATTACAGGCTAACGGAGATTATCTTCAATTTTTAATTGAAAGACAAAAAGAGCCAAAGTATACGCATAAATTTGTGACAATTGAGTTTACGGTTGGTCCTGAATTAATTAGCTTTCGTATTACAGACGAAGGCAATGGATTTGATCACAAAAAAATGCTCCTAAGAAAAAGCGATGATAAAGAAATTCAAGCCCTCGCTCATGGACGAGGAATTATAATGGCTCGTGACTTTTTTGATAAAGTCGAATACAATGAAAAAGGAAATTCAGTCTTCTTAGTCAAGTATTTTAAAAAGTAAATTCACTCAACCTAGATATTATACTCAATAGCAAAGGTAATTTTTCGTTTCATCGTGCGAGGAATCAAAGTTATTTTTAAATTCGGATCTGCATCCATTTGGCAAGCGAGTCCCTCAGCCTCCCCTAACTGTGCATCCTGAAACCGACATTTACAATTTTCACAACTTCCCGCCCAGCAATGCTTTTGTAATTTTAATTCATAGTCTTCTGTAGTAGATACAATATAATGAAACCCACGCAGTAGATTAAGATGGCGGGGAACCATATACTTCTTTTCATTGATGAATATCGGGATGAGGTTTTTTTCGGCATCTGCCCCAAAAATTAGGTTAAAGGAATTATCATTTAATGGAAGCATTTGGTTGACCTTAATGCTACAATATGAAATATGTTAGAAACAAATGAAAGCATTTTTAGTTTTAGACAACGGTGAAATTTTTGAAGGCGAGTCTTTCGGCTATGAAGGCTCAGAAGTGGGCGAAGTGGTCTTTAATACCTCTATGGCAGGCTACCAAGAGATATTGACAGATCCTTCTTATCGTAAGCAAATTGTTACGCTTACCTACCCTATGATTGGAAATTACGGGATTTGTGCAGAAGACATGGAATCCGACAAAGTGCAAGTGAGCGGACTTATAGTAAAAGAATATGTTCCTGTTCCCTCTAACTTTCGTTCGACCGAAACATTGGCTTCTTTTTTGATTCGACATAAAATTCCTGCCATCCAGGGAGTTGATACTCGTAAGCTAACACGCTTTATCCGCAGCAATGGAGCTCCTAATGGCGGTATCTTTATTGCAGACAAATATTCGGAAGATTTTTTAAAGAAAGTAAAAGAATTCCCGGGCATTCAGGGAATGGACTTAGCAAAAGTTGTTAGCACAAAAGAACGCTATGAATTTGGCTCAAAAGAAAACAAGCCTTATAGAGTAGCAGTCTACGACTACGGGGTAAAGACGAATATCCTCAACTGTTTGAATAACGCTGGTTTTGCGGTAAGCGTATTCCCTGCCGAATATCCAATCGAAAAAGTTATGGAAGAAAACTTCGACGGATACTTTTTATCAAACGGTCCAGGAGATCCAGAGCCTGTAAGCTATGGAATTCATTCAGCCAAAACAATCATTGCCAATAAAAAACCCTTATTCGGAATTTGCTTGGGTCACCAAATCATTGGTCTAGCACTCGGAAGAAAAACAACAAAGCTAAAGTTCGGTCATCGTGGCGGCAACCAACCGGTAAAAAATATCGCAAGCGGTCGCGTAGAAATCACAGCGCAAAATCATGGTTTTGCGGTAATTGGAGAAGACTCGTCCACAGAGCCAATTACTCATATCAATTTGAACGATGAAACAATTGAAGGAATTAAATCAAGCACTCTTCCCGTAATGGCAGTTCAGTATCATCCAGAAAGTTCACCAGGTCCACATGATGCCGAATATCTATTTAAAGAGTTTTTTGAAATGGTAAAAAAGAGCAAAGCTTAGAAATTTTTTGATTAAATTTCATTGACGTAAAATGGTTTCAATAAAAAATATTGGGACAAATATAAAGAGAAAGGACACACAAATGGATAACAAGGAACAAGACAATTTTTGGGGACTTCCAATAGGAAGAGAACTCACAACAGATGCACTTCTAAAAGACTTATGGGATCCGAGCACCGAGGAAGTTTTTACTCCTAAGCATTTTCTAGGCGTAGGTTGGGGTATTAATTTCTACGCAATTGCTAAGAAAGCCGGCGTAATCTAATTTGGCTTGGGGCTTTAAAGGCACATTGCTTAAAAGCCCTAAAAAAATATTGGTAGATTACTAATATTACATAATTTTGTTATAATCGCATTCACGAGAATATCCGATTTCTATAGAAGACTATGAATACTACATCCCCTGTTACAGAGATTTCGTTCAACTGCCCTAATTGTGGAAAAAAATCCAAGCTGGCAAATTCCATTTCTCATTCCAATATCCTAACGGTTAGCTGCTACTTTTGCCACAAAGAAACGGATGTTAGATGTAAAACAGATGTGAATGGAAACAAATCTTTAGTTCCAGAAAATCCCGCTCCCACCTTTCATAAAATTGAGCTTTCTTTTCTACCCGAAGAAACTCCTTTACTCAAAAGTCCTAGCTCCTATGCCTCCGACACAACCTACGAGCCTGTTCTTCTAAATATGAACGATACAAGTTCAGAACTTGAATCCATTCAATTAAAAACGGAAGATTCCGTAGAAACCACAAAGTCATCGAATGAGAAAAAAGGTTTCTTCAAAGGACTTCGTGACGATCTAGTTGAAATTCTCCAAATTGAAACTGTTGAAACAGAAAGTCACGTTCCCATTTTTGGAATTGTAAAACAACACAAATAAAAAAACTAATCTTCCATTTCTATTCCAAGTAAGGAATAAATTTCTTTCTCTACTTTTTTTATCTCATTGATTTGCTCTGTAATGGCGTCTTGTTTTTTTTGTTTTACAAATTGCATGGCTTCTAATTTTTCTTTTTCGGCTTTGACTCTTTTTCTTTCAGCCAATTCTTTTCGAATTTCATCTTTGTAAGATTCATCTGCTGATTTTTTTTCATCTATGTCTTTTTTTATCTGCTCTTCTTTTTTAAGAATGTCCTTTACTGCATCTACTTGTAGATCTAAAAACAATTCATTGATAGCAAGTGTTCTCTCAGCAAGCTTTACGGCAATTGATATTGCAATCTCTGGAGAATGATTTAGGAAATAATCGACCTTTTCAATTTTGATTTCGATTAACGTTGCAGGCGTGCGGGTAACAACGGTTGCATTCGAGAAAGTCTCGCGTAGTATAGCAACATCGCCGAGATAGTAACCAGGTTTACTCTCTACAGCAATTACTTTTCCATTCTTTACAATTTCTAAAGTTCCAGAAACTAAAATATACAGCGCACTCGGAAATTGTCCTTGTGTTAAAATATCCATACCTGCTGCAAATTCAACGAAGAATGGCTTTAATTTTTGCAAATTCAAATCTTCTGGGCTAGGCTCTACAGGCTGCTCTTTGTATTTATTCTGCAATGACTTAATGAAATCGGGTCTGTAATTTTTATCTATTAGTAGCGAAAAATTCGAATTTAACTCTACGAGTCTGTCCGCCATTTTCCGCCCAAGCGCAATCGCAATATCTGGTGTGTGATTTAAAAAAGGAATGATTTTAGAAGACTCAATTTCGATGACAACTACATCCGTCTCTGCCTTTACTGTAGCACTTGCCACCGTTTTTAGAAGTACAGCAATTTCGCCAATGTATTCTCCACGCCTTTTCACCTTTGATACAGCAACCCCATCACGAAAAACATTTAGTCTTCCGCTGATTAATACATATAATGCTTTAGGTTTTGTCCCCTGTGAAATTAATTCTGTGCCACGCTTAAAAGTTTTTTGAAGGCTTTGTAGTTTTCCCCAATCAGTTCGATTATTCATTTGATCCTTCTAGATGAAGATAATTTTATTTTGCTCCTAGGTTTCACTATCCTATATTTTATTCAACCTTGTTTAAAAAAATTTTTATAAAAAATAAGACCAATCTTATCGGCAAGGACGATTTTGAATAGAATATAAGGTATATCTAATATTCCAACAATAAGAAATTCAAACATGAAAAACTTTTTATTTTTCAACGGAGTAAAATCATTGTTTAATGAACTTTTTTTTCCTTTTTGAAAAATTTTGTGGTAATTTATTCCTGTTCGAAGGTTAAGTGAATTGAATGTTTCTCAAAAAAGGAAGGTTATATGGCATCCGAAGCTTTAAAAAATCTCGCTCTAAGCGATACTGGGTTTGTATTTGATCCAACTACGGGCAATACATATACGTTAAACGAAACAGCTCTCGCCATTGTTCGTTTATTAAAACAAGACAAAACAAAAGAAGAAATACTTCAATCAATTACTACTGAATATGAAGTTGATGCTCATGAGATTGAGCGTGATTATTCTGATATGATTATCCAATTAACTGAATTAGGACTTTACAAATGAAAAGACCAGTAGTAGCCGTCAGTGGAATGAACGCAGTTGATAGCCCCGGTCCTGGTGTTCCAGTCCTTCGCTCTCTTCGCGAGTCAAAATTAAATCCAGAATTAATAGGCTTTGCTTATGGAGCACTTGAGCCTGGAAATTTCATGAGTGATCTTTTAGAAAACTCATTTCTACTTCCATATCCAAGCTCAGGACCAGAAGTTTTATTAGATCGAATCAGACATATCAATTCAATCAAGAAGCTAGACGTTATTATCCCCACATTAGATTCAGAACTAGACAACTACATTTCCATTTCGGGTGAATTAAAAAAAATGGACATTAGCGTTTTCCTTCCAGGGAGAAAAGAACTTCACACTAGAGACAAAACTTATTTAAAAGAATCTCTGGAAAATACAGGAGTCCTACTTCCTGAAACTATTTCTGTGCAAGATGTAACAGCAATACGTCATGTGACAGACGAGATTGGATTTCCCTTGTTTGTAAAAGGGGTTTTTTACGAAGCGTATTTAGCTAGAAATTACGAAGAAGCTGTTGGATATTTTTATGCAATGGCAGGCAAATGGGGAGTGCCCGTTATCTTTCAAAAATACATTGCAGGTGAAGAAATCAATGTTTGCGCCCTTGCAAAAGAAGGAGAGATGATTGGTGCTGTAGTCATGAAAAAACTTTTTCTTACAGACAAAGGAAAAGCCTGGGCGGGTGTAACAATCAACAGTGAAGATGCAAAAGTTACATCTAAAAAAATTCTAAGCTTCATCAAATGGAACAGTGGATGTGAACTAGAATTCATTGTAGAAAACAAAACAGGGAAAATGTATTTGTTAGAGATTAATCCCCGTTTTCCGGCGTGGGTTTATCTAGCGACTGCATCTGGACAAAATTTACCAGAAGCATTATTAAAGCTGAGTCTAAATGAACCGGTCACTCCATTTGAAACTTACGATGTGGGAAAAGTATTTGTAAGACATAGCTGGGATGAAATTATCCCAATGAAATATATTGAATCACTAACTATCAAAGGACAATTGCTCGATATCGAGAAAGGAGATAAACATGAGTAAACGTATGTATGTTCGCCCAGTAATTCGCAGACAATATATGGGCGCTGCTAATAAATTCGGAGGATTTAATATTCCAGAGACAATGCATTCTATTGACGGAATTTCCATTGAGACTCTCCTGGAAAAACACGGTTCGCCGCTATTTATTTTTTCCGAAACTACAATTCGTAAAAAGATTAGCGAATACAAACAAGCTTTCGAATCTCGTTATCCTTCTTTTCAACCAACTTGGTCTTATAAAACAAATTATCTAAATGCAATTTGTAAAGTCTTTCACAAGGAAGGATTTTGGGCAGAAGTAGTTTCTGCTTTTGAATACCAAAAAGCTAGAAAGAATGGAATTCCCGGAAATAGAATTATTTTTAACGGACCTTATAAACCATACGAAGCATTGAAACTTGCCGTATCAGAAGGAGCAAGAATTCACGCCGATCATCTCGATGAAATCAGAGACTTAATGAAAATTTCCGAAGAGCTTGGAAAGAGAGTAGACCTCGCCATTCGAATCAATATGGATACCGGTATTTATCCGTCATGGAGTCGATTTGGTTTTAATTTGGAATCCGGTCATGCACTAGAAGCAGCTAGAAGAATTGCACACAGTGGCGGCAAATTAGCATTAGTCGGTGTTCACTCTCATATCGGAACTTTCATGATGGATCCTTCTGCTTACAAAAGAGCAGCAGCAAAGATTGCAGACTTCTATAAAAAAGTAAGAGATGAACTTCGTCAACCAATGCAATACATTGACCTTGGCGGTGGTTTTGTTTCTGCAAATAAATTAAAGAGCACCTACTTTGCGGGTAGTTCGTTATTACCCTCGTTCGATCAATACGCTGAGGCAATATGCTCTTCGCTTTATGATTCTTTTTCTCCCGAAGAACCACCTCCACTTTTTCTTGAATCAGGAAGAGCAATGGTGGATGATTCCGGTTATCTCGTAAGCACAGTCGTTGGAAACAAGACAATGCCTAGTGGAAAGAGAGCAGTCGTATTAAATGCCGGGTTAAATCTTCTGTATGTTTCAACTTGGTATGATTTAAAAATTTCTCCGGTCAAAGATTATTCAAAGGCATACGAAGATGTAACCTTATACGGTCCACTCTGTATGAATATTGACGTTGTTCGTGAAAATGTTTTACTTCCGAATATGTCAAGAGGAGATCACCTGGTGATTCATCCTGTTGGAGCGTATAACGTTACACAGTGGATGCAATTTATTGAAATGCGTCCAGCCGTTGTATTAATCCAACAAGGCGGCAACGTCAAAGAAATTCGTAGAAGAGAAACGGTTGATGATATCAACGCAATGGAATTGGAATAAAAAGAATAGGTAGCGCATGAATTTTTTAAAAACCATTTATTTTGGAACACTTTCTGCTTATTCTTCAATCCTTTTCAGTCCAAGCCCCTATCTGGGGCTTTTGATTTTCTTTGCAACCCTATTTAACTGGGAAGCCGGTGCAATGGGGTTACTTGGCATTATCTTCTCTATTTTGGTTGCGATGTTTTTGGGAGTGCATGAAGAGAGAATCAAAAAAGGTTCTCTTGGATTCAACGGGCTTTTAGTTGGATTATCCATTAACCTCTACCACAATGTAGATTTTACTTTGATATTTATTTTATTCGCTGCAATTGTATTATTAGTTTTTCTTACCATTGCTCTTGAGTATGCCTTTTCCTATTTTTTAGGCTTACCCATATTATCCATACCATTTGTGATTGTGAGTGTAGTTGTATACTTTTCATTCTACGATTACAACGGATTAAACTTTAGAACGACAAATCATGATTTTCCGTATGATCCTCTATTTCCAGAAATCTTTAATTATATACTCTACTATTTTAAAAGCTTAGGAGGAATTTTCTTTCAATCTAGTCCCTGGGCAGGATTATGCTTCGCCCTAATACTATTTGCATCTAGTCGAATTGCATTTTTACTTTCTATCATAGGATTTATAACTGGAATTACTTTCCATATTCTTCTTCAGGGAAAGATGGGAAATATTTCTGCTGGTTCAGTTGGGTTTAATTATATATTAACCGCAATTGCTGTCGGAGGAATTTTCCTTGTTCCTAGTCCTTCCACTTTCTTAATT
>Ga0209174_10001788_pt1 | contig 14922 bp, 13 predicted proteins | sample JI91814BDNA_FD_187505 | JGI IMG/M metagenome (GOLD analysis project Ga0209174, IMG submission 187505) | Wastewater effluent complex algal communities from Wisconsin, to seasonally profile nutrient transformation and Carbon sequestration -... | ecosystem: Engineered > WWTP > Effluent > Algae...
TATAAAAACACTATAAAACTATTATTATCACATATATGTGTATATATATATATATATATATATATATATATACACATTTATTCTTCGATTTTTTTTGAAGCCGATTTTACATTTCCAATTGTAATTAAGGGTACTTCTCTATCTTCAGTAGGGATTTTTAAAAAATTATTAATTTCTATACATGTTTGATAATCAATGCCTGTTCTTCCAATCTTAATCTCTGTGATGTGGGATAATGTTATCATATTTTTAATTATCTCAAGTGAATTATTTGTTATTCCAATATTTTCAAATAAATTTATAGATCTAATGGAAATATTTCCATGTATATAATTTGATAATATTTTTAAACCTTCATCTGTTATGTTATTACCACAAATATCTATTGATTTAATTTTTTCTTTTGATTTAATTAATTCTCCCAATATATCCATACATTTATCATCTAAATAATTATAACTTAAATTAATTCCAGATAAGTTATCTTTTTTGTTTTCGATTAATTGTCTAAATAATTCACAAGCACCATTAGACGTTATTTCATTACCACCTAATGAAAGAGATCTTATTTTATTAAAAAATGGATTTACATATTTACTCATGAAAATTATATTTTCATCGTTTAGTCCATTAAATTTATATTCAAAATAATCTTCATGGATATTGTTTATTCTATTTTCGATTAATTTATTTAAAAGTGTAGTTTTATTTTCTATTGATGTCCTACATGTTGAAACATGGCGCATTTTTGTTGTTGAAGCAATAGATAATAAATATTCTAAAGATTTATCTGTTATATTTTTATTTCCATCTAAATAAATAGAATCTATATTTTTATGATGATTTAAACATAAAGATAACATTTCAATATGATCATCATTTAAACCACATGATGACAAAGACAAAATTTTTATATTAATATTCTTTTTAATATAATAACTTAAATGATTTATAATGTGGTTTAATTCTGTTGGATTAAAAGAATTTTTATCATTAACAAAACATAAATCTTTTATAAAATCTTTGTTATTTGATATTATAACATTAAAAAAAAGAATGATATTATTAAAATTTTTAATATCAATATTAATATATGGATATTCAATATTTTCAAAAGCTTCTTTAAAAATACCATGATCACATAAATTTTTAAAAATTTCATCTTTTAAATCAAGGTTTTTTAGTGATACAAAAGGATTTGTGTAGCCATTGAAAAAAATATCAAAAAATTTGGATTTTTGCTCTATGGATAAAAACTTAGCATTTTTTAAAGATGATACATCTTCGTATGATTTAAATGTGATTTTTTGATGTGATTGGATAAAAAACATCTTTTTTGATATTATTTAATTAAATTATGTATGTATGTATATATATATATATATATATTTTTTTTTTTTGTAATTCGCAAACAAATAAAAAAAATCGTATTCATAAATATATATATTTATTTATTGGTTCTTTGAAGCGGATTTAACATTACCAATTGTTATCAAAGGGATTTCTCTATTTTCAATGGGAATTTTTGCTGAATTTTTTAACAACAAAATATTTTCAGGATTTATAGATGTAAATTCTAAATCAATAAACTCAATATTTGATTTTTCAATCATTTCTTTTAAAATATCAAAAGATCCATCAGTTATGCCTATATTATTTCTTATATCAAGGAGACGAATTTTAGTGTTACCAATGATGCAATATGATAATATGTCAATTCCTTTATCTGTTATATAGTTTCCACTTAGTGAGATACATTCTATAGATTTTTTTTTTTGAATTAGTCTTCCTAAGGGTTCTATACAATTGTCATCTAAATTATTATCAGATAACTCAATATCTTTTAGTTGATTTTCTTCATTTAAAATTAATTCTTCAAACAATAAATTAATGCCTTTTGAAGTTATTTTATTATTGTAAAAATTAATCCTTTTTACTTTATTAAAATTAGAAGTATTTGCATATTTGCTCATACATTCCATATTTTCATCACCAAAATTATAATCTGAATATATAACAGAGCCATTGATTTCGTTTTTAAAAAGAGAATCAATCAAAAAATTTAAATTACCATTTTCATTCTTTATGGATGTTCCATAAATGTTTTTTAAATTCATTTGAAACTCCTCACACAGCTTTTTTAAAATGGGTATAGATTTATTTGTTATTTTTGTATTTCCAGAAATATCAAGATTTTTAATGTGGCCATTGTATATTTTATCATGTTCCCCTTTTTTGTATAGTTCTGAGGCCAAGGAATCTTCATCAACGTTAATTGATGTTGATTGATACATTTTAATTGCATCAAAAATTTTTTCCACAGCATGTGGTGGTTTAATTTTGCAATTTTCGGACGAAAAATAGGCGTACATTTTTTCAATGTGTTCATCATTCATGTTTTTTGATGAAAAATCGACTTCTTTTATGTTATCATCATTTTTTATATAAAATAATAAATAATCAAAAGTATTATTCTCCATAAAATTTTTATTTGTTATAGTAATACCTTCAATATTTATATCTTTTTTACCAAACAAAAAAGTGAAAAAATTTAAAATTTGAATATTTGTTTTTTTACCATAATATCCAATAACAAAATTTCTAATTTTAATATTTTTTGAAGAAAATATTAATCCAAAAACTTTATCATATAAATAAATAAAATTATCATCTGTTAACCCAATGTCTAGCATATCTAGACGGTTTATTCCTTCAAAAAATTTATCTCTTTGTTCAATTATAAGTCCAATTTTTTTAATAGTTTCGGGTTTTATTCCTATATTGCTTGTGATAAGGTGCTCACGGATTTCGTCAAAACTTATAAAACATTCATCTTTTGATGAAGATGATGATGAAGATAAAGACATATTTTCAAAAGTTTTTTCAATATTTATTTAGCCTTTGTTTGTGTTATTTTTTAAGGAGGGAAATTTATTAATGAAAAAAAATAATAATTATAAAAAAAAAATTAATTAAGATTTTTTAAAAAGTGGATTATTTAAATGAATGAATGAATGATCAAAAGGTGCACACAAGCACATACATACATGTATGTATGTGTGTTTATTGGTTCTTTGAAGCGGATTTAACATTACCAATTGTTATCAAAGGGATTTCTCTTTTTTCAATAGGAATTTGTCCTAAATCTCTCAACAACAAAATATTTTCACGACTTATAGATGTATAATATAATTTAATATCTCGAATACTTGATTTTTCGATCATTTCTTTTAAATTATCAAAAGATTCATCTGTTATATCTTTATTTTTTTCTATATCAAGAGAATAAATCGTAACATCACCAATGATGTAATCTGATAATATCCTAATTCCTTTATTTGTTATAAAATTTTTACTTAGTGAAATATGTTTTATAGATTTTTTTTCTTGAATTAGTCTTCCTAATGTTTCCATACAATCGTCATCTAAATTATTGTTAGATAATATAATATCTTCTAATTGATTTTCTTCATTTAAAATTAATTCTTCAAACAATATTTTTATTCCGTTTGATGTTATTTTGTTTGTACAAAAATCAATGATAACTATTTTATCAAAATAGTATGTGTTTACATATTTACTTATATATTTAATATTGTCATCATTTAGATTATAATATCCATATGAAATTAATTCATTATTTTTATTTTTAAAAAAGGAATCGAATAAAAAATTTAAATTATCATTTTCATTTTTTATAGAAGTACCTGTTACGATGATATTTTCAACACCACTTAAATCAACAATATTTTTTAAATATTTTAAAGAATTATTTGTTATTTTTGGATTTGAACTAAAATCGATACTTTTAATATTTGTGTTATAAATAAAATAATTAGATAATATTTCAATATGATCATCATTAAGCTTTAAACATGAAAGAGATAACCTATTTAAATTAGTATTTTTTTTAATGAAATTACCCAAACAGTGTAAAGCAAAACTATATTTACCAATATCAATTTTAAATGAAAAATCTATAGTTTTACAAATTTGTTTTTCTTTATATAATGATAAATTATTAAGAAATAACCTCATATTTCTAACATTATTTACAGGTACGTTAATCATATTATATATAAAATCATCTTTAAATGATTCTTTAAATATTTCGTTACATAATTTATAAAATGTTTTATTTGATGATAAATCTAAATCACATAAAGAAAGATATGTTGATCTTTTACGACAAAATAAAAGAGAATAAACATCTATCCTTTCTCGGATAGTTAAAAAAGGAGAGTTTCTTAAACATTGTATATCAAACCATTCATGGTGATCATTTTTAGAGTTAGAAAATTGATGTATATTTTTATACATATAAATGAATAATAAGAAGAATTTTATCTATTCTTTGTTGTGTGATTTCTATGAATGACAATTAATTTTTTAACTTTTTTTTTAATATGTGGTTATATATTTATAAAAATGTGGACCGCGATCACTCACCCTTTTTATATATATATCTATACACTCAAAATCTATTCATAAATTAAAAAAATTATCATATGTCTTATTCAAATGACGATGATAATAAAAAAGAAACTTTTTTATTGTTATCAAAAAAGGGAAATTCTGATTACGATGAAAAAGAAGAATTACCTATTTATAATATAAATAATTTAACAAATGATGAATCAAAAATTTTAACTGAAAATTTTTTCGAAAATGATAACCATGAAAATTTTGATAAATTTTGCGCTCCAAAACATGAAAATAAAAAAAAGATTTGCATGTCCACTGTTGAAAATAAAGAATGTTCGGTTAAATTAATTAGAGAAGAAAACGACGCTAAAAAATCAATGATTGAATTTTTAAATTTTCTAAAAAATACAATGATTGAGGAATCTTATTGTTTTGATTCTGGCCATGATCATGATATTACTAATTTAATTGGTGATGTGATACAAAATTCGGATATTGATAAAGAAATTTGTATTCCAATAAAATATTTAGAAAATGATGCTTTTGAGATATTATCTAGTTATATTAAAAATAAAAATTAAAGAATTGTTAAAAATTCCTATTGAAAAAAGAGAAATTCTTTTAATAACAAAAAAAAAAGATGTTAAATCTGCTTCCAAAAAAAAAATGAAGAAAAATCTTTAAAAAAACATTTTTTTTTAATATGTAATTATACATTTATAAAAATATGGATCGCGATCACTCACCCTTTTTTATATATATCTATACACTCAAAATCTATTCATAAATCAAACAAAATAAATAAATAGAATTTTTTTATTATATGTATTGTTCAAATGACGACGACGACGACAATAAAAAAGATTCTTTTTTATTATTATCAAAAAAGGGAAATTCTGATTACCATGAAAAAGAAGAATTACCTATTTATAATATAAATAATTTAACAAATGATGAATTAAAATTGTTAATTCAAAATTTTTTTGATAATGATAACTATAAAAATATTTATAATTTCGGTTTCTCACAAAATAGTAATAATGAAAATAGATTTTATATGTTTGATTTTAAATTTAAAAAATATACAATTATTTTATGTGGAGAAAAAAATAATTTCAAAAAAATGACTATTAAATTTTTAAATTTTTTAAAAAATATAGAAATTGAGGGTTTTCATTGTATGCCTTGTGAATTTGATAATGATATTGATATTATCAAATTAGTTGGTGATATAATAAAAAATTCAAAAACAATTAAATATATTACTTTTCCAAGATCCTACTTAAAAACTGGAGCTTTAAATATATTGTATGACTATATAAAAGATTGTGAAATCTTAAAATGTTTGTATTTAATACATGGTCCAGAAGATAAATTATCAAATATATATATTGGATTACTTATTGATGTAATTAAATCATCTACTATTGAAGATATAATAGGGTTAAATCATAATGATTATTACATTGTTTTTGAAAATTTAATAAGTAATTTTTTTATCTCAAAAAATCCTAAAATGAAATATACCATGAAATGTTTAAATGATTATGATATTATTTTAAAATTAAGTAGAATAATCAAAGAAAGAAATATTGATTATTTAAAAGAAATTGATTTGTCATCTAATAAGATAACATCAAAAGGATTTTCAATCTTGGTTGATTCTCTATTAAAATCAAACAATAAAGATATTATAAAAATAAATATGAAATCTAATAAATTAGATGATGGTTGTATTGAAAAACTTGGAGAATTAATCAAAAAAAATGAAAATATAGAGTGTATTAATCTTAGTCGTAATAACATAACAGATAAAGGGGTTGAGAAATTACGTGAATATATTGTTGGAAATGCTTTTATTGAATCAATAGACTTAGGTTATAATTCAGGAATAACAGAAATTTCATTTGAGATAATAAAAAATATGATTAACTCATCGGAAATTTCGTCTTTTAAAATTCATGGAACGCAAATCAGCGAAAAACTTGAATCTGAAATTAAAGAATTATTAAAAATTCCTATTGAAAAAAGAGAAATCCCTTTGATAACAATTGAAGATGTTAAATCTGCTTCTAAAAAAATGAAAGAAGAAACTTAAAAAAAAATTCATTCATTCAAAAAATTAAATAAATAAATATAAAAAAAATTTTTTTTTAATCATATGTCTTATTCAATTGATGATAATGATAATAAAAAAGATTCTTTTTTATTGTTATCAAAAAGGGGAAAATTTGATTATAATAAAAAAGAAGAATTACTTATTTGTAATATAAATAATTCAACAAATGATAAATTCAAAATGTTAATTCAAAATTTTTTTGATAATGATAACTATAAAAATATTTATAATTTTGATTTCTCACAAAATAGTAATAATGAAAATAGATTTTATATGTTTGATTTTAAATTTAAAAAATATACAATTATTTTACGTGGAGAAAAAAATAATTTCAAAAAAATGACTATTAAATTTTTAAATTTTTTAAAAAATATAGAAATTGAGAGTTTTCATTGCATGCCTTGTGATTTTGATAATGATGTTGATATTATCAAATTAATTGGTGATATAATAAAAAATTCAAAAACAATTAAACATGTTACTTTTCCAATATCCTACTTAAAAACTGGTGCTTTAAAAATGTTGTATGATTATATGGGAAATTGTGAAATCTTAAAATGTTTATATTTAACATATGGTCAAATATTTAAATTAACAAATAAAGATATTAGATCGTTTATTGATGTAATTAAATTATCTATTATTGAAGATATAAATGGGTTAGATAATGATGATTATTACATTGTCTTTGAATATTTAATGAATAATTTTTTTACCTCAAAAAATCCTCAATTAATATACCAGCAACATCACTTAAATGACGATATTATTTTAAAATTAAGTAACATGATCAAAGAAAGAAATATTGACTATTTAAAAGAAATTGATTTATCATGTAATAATATAACATCAAAAGGATTTTCAATGTTGGTTGATTCTTTATTAAAATCAAATAATAAAGATATTATAGAAATAACCATGAATAAAAATGACTTAAATGATGACTGTATTAAAAAATTAGGTGAATTAATCAAAGCAAATTATAATATTATTGATATTGACCTAAGTCTTAATTATATAACAGATAAAGGAGTTGAGATTTTATCTGAATATATTATTGGAAATACTTCCATTGTTTCCATAAATTTATCTAATAATTTAGGAATAACAAATAAATCATTTAAGGTAATAGAAAATATGATTAACTCATCGACAATTTCGTCTTTTGGAATTAATGGAATTCAATTCGACGAAAAATTTAAGCATAAAATTTATGAATTATTAAGAAGTCCAACAGAAAAAAGAGTAATCCCTTTGATAACAATTGAAGATGTTAAATCTGCTTCTAAAAGAATGAAAGAAGAAGAAGCTTAAAAAAAAATTCATTCATTCATAAAAACAAATAAATAAAAAAGTTTTTTTTTTTATTTTATGTCTTATTCAGATACACAAAAAAAATCTAGTTTATTGATAACAAAAATAACAAAAAAATCTACAAAAGAACCTATATTACGTATTTATAACATAAATGAATTAACAAACAATGAATTAAAAGTGTTAATTCAAAATTTTTTTGAAAATGATAACCATAAAAATTCTGATAAATATGATATTTCACTTTATAACCTTAAAAAAAATATTCATATTTTTTCTTTTGAAAATAAAGAATATTGGGTCCAATTTATTGGAGAAAAAAATGACTTTAAAGAATCAATCATTAAGTTTTTAAATTTTTTAAAAAATATAATGGTTGGGGATTTCAGTTGTTTTGGTTATGAATACGATATTGATGTTGATATTATTAATTTAATTGGTGAAGTTATAAAAAATTCAAAAGTTATAAAATCTGTTTTTTTATTGGATGAAGTTTTAAAAAATAACGATGGTTTCAAAATATTATGTGAATACCTTAAGAACCATGAAAGCTTAAAACGTTTACATTTTGGACATAGTTTCATAGATAAATTATCAAAAAAAAATATTGGATTACTTGTTGATGTAATTAAATCATCTACTATTGAATATATAGATGGGTTACATAAAGATGATTATTACATTGTATTTGAAGATTTAATGAATAATTTTTTTTTATCAAAACCCCCTCAGTTAAATTTTTACCAGCGCCACTTAAATGATGATCTTGTTTTAAAATTAAGTAATATGATCATTGATAAAAATATTAATTATGTAAAGGAAATTAATTTTTCATCTAGTATTATAACATCAAAAGGATTTACAATTTTATTTGATTCTTTGTTGAAATCAAAAAATGAAAACATAATTGAAATAAGAATTCTTAACAGTGAATTAGGTGATGATTGCATTGAAAAACTAGGAGAATTAATAAAACAAAATGAAAATATTAGTCATATTTTACTTGGTAGTAATAATATAACAGATAAAGGAATTGAGATATTATCTGGATATATTATTGGAAATACTTCTATTGTTTCCATAAATTTATCTCATAACCATGGAATAACAGAAAGTTCATTTGAGATAATAAAAAATATGATTAAATCATCAACTGTTTCATCGTTTGGAATTCGCGGAATTGAAATAAGTGAAGAATTTTTAGAAAAAATTGATGAATTATTAGAAATCCCTATTGATAAAAGAGAAATTCCTTTGATAACGAATTTTGATGTTAAATCTGCTTCTAAAAGAATGAAAGAAGAAGAAACTTAAAAAAAAATATGGTTCTATTTTTTTTTCTAAAGATTCATTCATTCATAAATTAAACAAATAACAAATAAAAAAATAATTTTTTTTTTAATCATATGTCTTATTCAAATAGTGACGATGATAAAGAATCTTCTGGTTTATTATTAAGAAAAGAAACAAAATATTATGGATCAATTTATTTACCTATTTATAATATAAATGATATAACAAATGATGAATTAAAAATTTTGATTGAAAGTTTTTTCGAAAATGATAGCCATGAAAATTTTGATAAATTTGATATTTCATTTCATGGTGATCAAAAATACGTTGGCATGTTTGTTTTTGGGGATGTAAAATATTGGATTACTTTATTTGGAGAAAAAAATGATTTTAAAAAAATAATCATCAAAATTTTAAATTTTCTAAAAAATATAATGGTTGAGATATTTTTTTGTTCACTTTATAATTTTTATGATGATCATGATATAATTCATCTAATTGGTAATGTAATACAAAATTCGGATGTTATTAAAGAAATTTGTCTTCCAGTAAAATATTTAGAAAATGACGCGTTGGGTATATTATCTAATTATATTAAAAATAAAAATAGCCTAAAATATTTAAAATTTGATACTGTTCCACAAAAAAAAATGCCAGATAAATGCATTAAATATCTTAGTTATATAATTAAGTCTTCAAATATTAGAGATGTATATTGTTTATATGGTGATGATTACAATTATTTTTTTGAAAGTTTGTTGACCAATTTTTTTCGTTCGAAAATTTCTATCATGATGTACACACACAAAGATTTAAATGACGATTTTGCTTTAAAATTGAGAAACATGATTATTGATAACAATGTAAATTATTTAAAGGATATTTATTTACCAAACAATAGAATGACACCAAAAGGATTTTCGATTTTTGTTGATTCTCTATTGGAATCCAAAAACGAAAACATTGAAGAAATAAATATGGGTAATAATAAATTAGATGATGATTGTATTAAAGATTTAGGCAAATTAATAAAACAAAATAAAAATATTAAACATATTGATTTCAGTAATAATTATATAACAGATAAAGGAATTGAGAAATTGTCTGAATATATTGTTGGAAATACTTCAATTATTTATATAAGTTTGTACCACAATTATGGAATAACAGATAATTCTTTTGGGTTAATAAAAAATATGGTTAACTCATCAACGATTTCATTGTTTAATATTAGTAAAACACAAATCAACGAAAATTTTAAATCAGAAATTGAAGAATTATTGAACATTTCAGTTGAAAAAAGAGAAATCCCTTTGATAACAATTGGAAATGTTAAATCTGCTTCTAAAATAATGAAAGAAGAAACTTAAAATATTTAAACAAATATTTTTTTTTTAAAAAAAAAATTCATTCATTTATAAATTAAACAAATAAAAAATAAAATAAAAAAAAATGAATAATCATATTTCTTCATCATCATTAATATTACAACAAATAAATAAAAAAAAATATCCTATTTCTTTTGATGATATATTATGCATAAAAAATTTAAATTCAATCACTGATGATGAAAAAACAAAAATTTTTTATATATTAACTGAAGCTCATATAATTTATGACAATTTTTATGGCCTTTTTTTACATGTAAATATGGGAGAGAATTGTATTTCAATTGGTGATTCATTTTTATCAAATGAAATTTTTCATAAAATTATTGACAATTTATTGAATGAAATTTTCATAATTTTTAAATATGATAAAATACATATTTATTTTAAAGACATAGAAAAATTAAATTTTTTTTTTAATTTTTTAATTTCTAAAAATGTGGAGATTAAAATTTTATATTTTCATATATATGAATTTGATAAAAACAACGATGAAAAAATAACTTCCTTGTTTGATTATATTAAAAAATGTAATTCATTGAAAGAGGTATATTTAAAAGGCAGCTTTTTAAAAAATAACCATATTGAATTATTATATAATTCTTTAAAAAATAATAAAAATATGAGATTAATAGATGTTTCACATAATAACATAGACAATGAATCAATAAAATTTTTAGATGATATTTTAAATACAACAAATATAAAAATTATTAATATATCTGAAACATCGATAGATGATCCTAATTTTTTAAATAGATTAATAGAAAGTTTTTTTGAATATATTAAATCTGGATATTGTGATGATAATATAATAAGATTTAATAATTATCGTTTAAATCTTTGTCATATTTTTCTTATGTGTAACTATATAAATAACAACGAAATTAATTTCAATAAAATAAAAATTCTAGATTTAAGTGAAAATTATATAACATCAATGGGAGCTAATGTTTTATTTGAATCAATAATTTTAAATAAAACAATTGTTAACTTGTCTTATGTTTTATTATCTCAGAATAATTTAGATGATACATGTATGGAAACATTGGGTAATTTAATTAAAGAAAAACAATCAATAGTATCGCTTTTTTTGGAGAGAAATAAAATAACAGATAAAGGTGTTGAAATATTATGTAAATCATTTATAGGTAATATTATTATAAAAAAAATATCTTTTAATAATAATAAAAATATAACAAATGATTCATTTATATTTTTAAATGAATTTGCAAATAAATCATCTGTTAAAATAATTGAGGTTTTTCTTACAAAAATCTTAGATTCATCAATAACTTTATTAAATGATACATTATCAATTCCTTTAGATCAAAGAGAAATTCCTTTAATAACAAACAAAGATGTTAAATCTGCTTCAAAAGTTATGTGAAAAAAAAGTAGTGGTAGCAATAATAATAATAATAATAATAATGCATATATTTTTTTTTTTGAATAAATATGGTATAGTTTTTCCTTTATAAAAAAAAATTCATTTGTTTATTCATAAATTAAAAATAAATATAAAAAAAAAAATTTTTTTTTTATTTTATGTCTCATTCAAATAATGATGATGATGATAATAATGAAAAAATTTCAGGTTTGTTATTAACAAAAATAGAAACATCATCTTTAGATGAAATTGAATTTCCTATTTATAATATAAATGATTTAACGGATAATGAATTAAACATTTTAATTCAAAACTTTTTTGAAAATGATGATTGTAAAAACATTGTTGATATTGATCAATCAAAATTTTTTAATGTAATTGGTATTTGTGCGTTTGATTTTGAATGTAAACCATATAGGGCTTCTTTGTTTGGTGAAAAAAATGGTTTTAAAAATATAATTATTAAATTCTTTAATTTTTTAAAAAATATAATGGTTGAAGCTTTTTGTTATACATCTCGTTATTTTGAAGGCGATGGTGATAATGATGATAATATAATTCATTTGATTGGCAATATAATAAAAAATTCAAATATAATTGAACGTGTTTCTTTACCAGGTTTTTACTTAAAAAATAATGCTCTTGAAATACTATATATCTACATTAGAGATCATATAAATTTAAAACGTTTATATTTTGATCACTTTCCAAAACAAAAAATGTCAAATAAATATATTAAACATCTTAATGATATAATAAAATGTTCTAATATTGAAATTATAAATGGGTTACATAATGATGACAACAAATATTTTTTTGAAAATTTATTAAATAATTTTTTTTGTTCAAAAAACCCTAACCTTGACATAAGGATAGAATATATAAATGACTATTATTTATCTAAATTAAGTAATATGATTATTGATAAAAATATAAATTATTTAAAGGAAATAAATTTTGAATTCAACAAAATAACAACAAATGGGTTTTCAAATTTTATTGGCTCTTTATTAAAATCTAACAATAGAGATATTGTTAAAATAAATATGAAATATTGTGATTTAGGTGATGATTGTATTGAAGATTTAGGAAAATTAATTAAACAAAATGAAAATATTTTTGAGATTAGTTTATCTGGAAATAACATAACAAATAAAGGTGTTGAAAAATTGTCAGAATACATTATTGGTAACATTTTTATTACATCAATAAAATTAAGCCATAATGTTGGAATAACAGATAATTCATTAAATATGATAAAATATATGATTAATTCATCTACTATTATTTATTTTAACATTGATGGAACAAACATATCTGAAGAATTTAAGTTAGAAATTTATGCATCATTAAGAATTCCTATTGAAAAAAGAGAAATTCCTTTGATAACAAATTTTGATGTTAAATCTGCTTCTAAGAGAATTAAAGAATAACCCCATTTTTTTTTCTTTTCTTTTCTTTTTTTTCTAAAAATTTATCCATTCATAAATTAAACAAAATAAATAAATAAAAAATTTTATTATTATATGTCTTGTTCAAATAATGATGATAATGATAAAAAAATTTTTGGTTTATTGTTAAAAAAAAGAACGGAAGATTCTCTAGAAGAAATTGGATTGACTATTTATAATATAAATGATTTAACAGATAATGAATTAAAACATTTGGTCCAAAACTTTTTTGAAAATGATGATGATGTATATTCTGATAAATTCGGTATTTTATGTTATTGTCGTGATAATTATATTTTTGATTTTACATTAAAAAATAAAAAATATAATCTTTCTTATTTTGGTGAAAAAAAAAATGATTTTAAAGAATCAATTATTAAATTTTTAAACTTTTTAAAAAATATAATGGTTGAGGTTTTTTATTGTATTTCTTGTGATTTTGATGATGATGTTGATATTATTAATTTAATTGGTAATGTAATAAAAAATTCAAAAGCAATTGAACATGTTTCTTTTCCAAGATCTTATTTAATAAATAATGCTTTTAAAATATTGTATGATTATTTAAGTAACCATGAAAGTTTAAAATGTTTAGATTTTGGTTTTTTTTCAAAACAAAAAATGTCAGATAATTGCATTGAATATTTTGATAAAATAATAAAAACTTCTAATATTGAAGATGTAGTTGGATTACATAATGATGATTATAATTATTTTTTTGAAAGTTTGTTAGATAATTTTTTTCGTGGAAAAAACCCCAACCTTAAATTAAAAGGAAAAAACATTAATGATGATCAATTTTTAAAATTAAGTAATTTAATCATAAATAAAAAAGTAAATTATTTAAAAGAAATTGATTTATCAGGTAATATAATTACATCAAAAGGATTTTCAATGTTAGTTGATTCTTTATTGGATTCTAAAAATGAAAATATTATCAAAATAAATTTTGGTTATAATAAATTAAATGATGATTGTATTGAAATTTTACGGATGTTGATGAAAAAAAATGAAAATATTAGATGTATTAATTTTAATAATAATTATATAACAGATAAAGGTGTTGAGGAATTATCTAAATACATTATTGGTAATATTTTTATTATTAAAATAGATTTGTCTCACAATGATAAAATAACAAATAGTTCATTTGAGACAATAAAAAATATTATTAACTCATCGGAAATTGTATCTTTTGAAATTTATGGAACGCAAATCAACGAAAAACTCGAAGCTGAAATTATTGAATTATTAAAAATTCCAATAAATCAAAGAGAAATCCCTTTAATAACAATTAAAGATGTTAAATCTGCTTCTAAAATAATGAAAGAATAATGATAATACATATTTTTTTTTTGAATAATTATGGTATCGTTTTTTTTTTTAAAATTCATTCATAAATTAAACAAAATAAATTTAAAAAAAAAAAAAGAGGAGATAAATAAATGAAAACATTTTATAATATGTTTTATTCAGATAAAAAAGTTTCTGGTTTGTTATTAATAAAAACAACATTATATTCAGAAAAAATCGAATTACCTA
>Ga0209174_10001790_pt1 | contig 14913 bp, 3 predicted proteins | sample JI91814BDNA_FD_187505 | JGI IMG/M metagenome (GOLD analysis project Ga0209174, IMG submission 187505) | Wastewater effluent complex algal communities from Wisconsin, to seasonally profile nutrient transformation and Carbon sequestration -... | ecosystem: Engineered > WWTP > Effluent > Algae...
TATTTATATATATATATATATATATATATATATATATATATATGTGCATATATAAATATATATTTATATGTGTTTATAATTCATTATTTTTTTCTATAAATTTTTACATAAAAAATAAAAAAAAATCATTCTTTATTTTATAAACGCAACATTTTTATTTCATTTTTTTTTTATTCAACATTATTAATAAAAACAATATAATTTTTAATGATATCTTCATATATAGCTTTAATTTTTTTATGTTTATCTATTTATTTTGATTTTGGTGTTTATGCTTCTTATTCATTTAAAGTTGTAAGAATTAAAGAAGAATTATGGGATAATCATGAAAAAGTAAAAGGAATTATTCAATTTATGAAAAAATCAATGAAAATGAATTTTATATCTGGTTATGAAGATTATTCATTTATTGTTGCAATAAATGATGAATATTTTGATACTTTAAGTTTACATTTTACAAAAAATATTATTAATAATAATAATGATGATGATGATGATAATGATAATAATAATGGTAATAATAAAAAAAATAACAAAAGAAATTTAATATATGATAAAACAACATTAGAAGTAAATGAAGTATTTAATAATGTTTTATTTTCAAATGTTAATCCAACATATAAACATAATGATGTTTATGATGAAAATAATAAAAAAAGAAGGAATTTAATGGTTAAAAAAAAAGATTTATCAGATAAAAAAAATGAAAAATCATTATATAGTACATATACAATATGGACATCTGATAATTTATTAGATATAAAAAATAAAATATTTGTTCCATTATCATTATCAAATGAATTTTTAAATTCATTTTATATTTATCATCACAATGGACCAATAAAAGAACAAGGTAAACATATGGCAATTATGAAAATAAAAAATAATAATTATAAAAAAAAAATTATTGATATTTTAAAATCAAGTAAACATATTTTATATGTTGAAGAAAAAGAATTATTTTATCCACTTACATTAGAAGCAATTAGAAAATGTTTACATGGACCTAGTAATAAATTTAATAATTTAAATAATAACAACTCTTTTTTAAAAAAAGGAGGATTACCAATTCATCAAAAATCATCATCATCAAAAAAAAATGATGTTGCAAAAATTATTAATTATGGTAAATCATCAATTGTTACAGTACTTGATACAGGATTAGATTATAATCATTGTTTATTTAAAGATAATAAAAAACCACAAGGACCTTTAAAATTTCTTGCAACAGAAGATAATTGGAAGAGTATATCAGAAAAAATTTTAAAAAATGAAGGTTTAAAACATGATAAAATATTAGGATATATTTCATTAGGATTTGTTGATGAAATTGAAGAAAAAACGTTATCATCAGACGATGATGATGACGATGATAATGATGCTAAAGAATTAAATGATTATTCTGCAAATTTATTAATTGAACATTCTATTTTAAAAGAATCACAAAAAGGAATTGGTCATCATGGTTTATATTCTGAAAAATTAGAAGATAGAGAATCTAAAATATCAAATATGTTTTCAGAATATGGAGATTTAATTAATAATAATAACAACAATAATGATGATGGTACAATTAATAATATTTATAATAATAATAAAGTAAATAATAATAATAAAAAAGCACTTGCTTTTCGTGTTAAAAAAACTGATGGTACTGATAAAAGAAATGGACATGGTAGTCATGTAGTTGGATCAGCAGTAGGTAAATTTTCAAAATGTTTTCCAATAAAAATAGATTCAAAATTAAATAAAATTGTTCCTGATAATGATGATAATAATAATAAAAACAATGATGATAATGAATATTCAAATAATGATGATCTTCTTCTTTTAAATGGAAGTTGTAAAAAATATAAACCAGATGATAGTAAAAGTAAAGTTGGTCAAATGTTTTTTGATATGATTAGTGATTCAGTTACATTATATGAATCAGATGCAAAAGTTTTATTTATTGATATTGAAAAAACACCAGATGATTATTTTTTTTATAATAAAACAAATAAAAATAATACTAATAATAATGATGATGATGATGATACACCATTAAGTATACCAGATTCAATATCTTGGTTATTAGAATTATCTCATAGTTTAGGTAGTAAAATAATGTCAAATTCTTGGGGTTCATCAAGAAATGGATATAGTTTTTCATCATATGAAATGGATTATTTTATACATTTACATCCAGATTATACAATATTAATGGCTGCTGGTAATAATGGTCCATTACCATATACAATATCTTCTCCTGCAGGTGCTAAAAATGTTATAACAGTTGGATCAAGTTTAAATACTTATGATTCATATAATTATTATACAAAAAAAGATATACCATTATATTTTAATGCATCATTTGATATAAAACATATAAATAAATATTTTGAGCTATATAATGATGATATATTATCATCATTTAGTTCAAGAGGTCCTTGTTTTGATGGAAGAATTAAACCAGATATTGTATTTCCAGGACAAATGATTTTATCAGCAAGAGCATCTGGATATAATTATGATTTAAATTGTAAAAATATTGATAATAAAAATAATGATGAATTTTTTCAAATGATGGGAACATCTATGGCTACACCATTATTATCAAATATTATTGTTTTTATGGATTATATTTTAAAATCAAAATATGGTGTAGAAAAACCATCATCAAGTTTAAGAAAATCATTATTAGCAACATTATCAACAAAAATAAAACCATCATATACTACAAAAACATTATCATCTAAAAAAACATCATCATCATCATCAACAACAACAGTAAAATTAAATGATACAATATCAGCAAAAGTTACATTTATAAATCCAGAAACAAATATTTTAAATGATGGTAAAGTATATTTAACAACAACAGATTTAGATTTAAAAGCTGATCCATATATAACAAAAGATATATTAAGAGAATCAAGAAAAGGTAATGGTGAAAATTGGAAAGGTTTTTTTGAAAAAGCTGTTAATAGTTCTGAAAATATAAAAAAACCAGAAATATCTAAATTAGCAAAAACATCACCTGTTAATGATTTTAAACAAGGATTTGGATTAGTTGATATGAGACCATTTACAGATGAAGATGAAACAACTAGTGAAATAGAATTTATTGATAATATTAATATACAAGCATTTACAAAACCATATTCATTTTGTTTAGATTTATCATCATCAAAACTTAGATATGGTAAATATTATGATATTAAAGATCCATTACATGATTCTTTATCAATATCTATGGCATATGATGATGTACCATCAATGCCATTTAAAGATGTAACATTTACAGCTGATGGTAATCCAGATAATTATAAAGGATTTACTGGAAGAGGTCCTGGTTTATTAAATAATATACATTTTAGAGCTGTTGTTTTAAATTCAAATGGAAAAGAAGTATATAGAATTTATAATGGAAATCATAAAGAATTTGATGATAAAATAAATAATCTTGAAAAAATAACAATATATAAAATATCAGATTTATTATTTGGACTTGTTAAAAGAACAACACCAGAATTTTCTAGAAAAAAAAATGATGATGATGATAAAAAAAATAAAAAAAAAGATAATGATGATAATAAATCAAATAATGATAATAAACCTGGAAAACTTTATGTTAAAATATCATTAGCTTCAAATGGACCAATAATATCACTTAGACAAAATTTAATACAAAATCAATTTGTATCATTATCTTGGAATAGAGGAGCACCATTATCAGATGGTAATGATGGTATTTTATTATATACAAATAATGATAATAATAAAAATAATGATAAATCTAAAATACATGGTGGTTATAATAAAATTGATTTATCATCTTCTGATGATATAATAAAAAATTCTTGTGGATTTGAATGTACACCATATGATGTACCATTTCAATGTATGTTGAAAAAATATATTAATGATGGTGATGTTATTAATAATAATGAAGAAGAAGATAATAATAATAAAAATAATAATAATAATAATAATGGTGATAATATAGATGATATTATTAAAAAATTAAATAAACTTCAAAATGAAAAAAAAAAATATTATTATGAAATTGGATATAGACCATGTAAAGATGATGGAACATATGATATGACAAAATGTATGTCATTTGGTGATAATAATATTTCATATAAAAAAAATAGGGATTATATTAAAATAAATTTAGATAATGGAACAAATATTTGTATACCAGAATTATGTAAAAATAATAATGATACAATATTAAATGAACAACTTAATAATAATACAATAATGTCTCTAGAATGTTGTTTTACATTATTTAATCCTACTCTAGATAATCCAGGAAAAAATTTTAAATTAAATAATGGAAGAAAACTTTTAAATGATAATAATTTTATTAACAATGATTTAAATGAAAATAAAAAAATAAAAATATCTATTTTTAATAAATTAGGTATTATATCTTTTTTATTAACAGTTATTATTTATTTTTCATATTTATCAATAAAATCATCAATGTTAAATAAAATTAATAAAGAGTAGAACTACATATATATAAAATTAATAAATTAAACAAATAATTAAACATAATATTCATTTTAAAAAAAAATATATATATATATATATATTTTATTTTTATAAATAATAAATTATGAATATTATAAATAATAATGAAAATTTAATAAAATTAGAAAGAATTAAATATTATAAAAATTTATTTCCTTATGAAATTTTATCATTGTGGTTAAATAAAAATGATTATTTTGAATATAATAACTTTTGTAAATCTAAAAAATATATTGAAATTTTTTTAAAAATAAATGGATTTTTTAATTTATATAGTAATAATAATAATAATGATGATGATAATGATAATATTATTTTAAATAATAATAATAATATATCATTATATAATTATATTATTGGTTCAAAATTAAAAAGAAGAGAATTTTTAATAACAAAAGGAGATTTTTTAACAAAAAAATTATTTTTTAAAAGTACATCTGATTTAAGAAAACAAATATCATTATTAAATCCAGATAAAATAGATATTGGACAAATTTATTCAAATTATATAATTAAAAATATTAAAGAATATGATAATGATATTTTTTTAATAAATAATTATGATAATAATATATTAATAAAACATTTAATTCCTTTATATATAAAAGGAGATAATTATAATTATATTTTAGAAATTGATAATATAAGAAGAATTAAAAATAATAAAATTAAAATAAATAGTTTTAATTTTTTATCTTGTTCATCATTATCAAATTTAAATAATAATAAACGAGGTAAAAAAGATGATGATAATAATAATTTTTTGTCATCATCATCTTTTTCATTAAAATTTTCATGTTCAAAAAAAATAAAAAAAGAAAAAGATAATTATGATCATAATTTTGATGATATTTATAACGACGACGACGAAACAAATAATTATAAATATAATGATGAAGAAGATGAAGATAATGATAATAATAATTTATCATTATTAAATAATAAAAAAATAGATAATGATGATAATTTAAATTATATAAATCCATTTGAATATATAAATGGATTTTCTGAACCAATTGAAAAAGAAATAGTATTTGATATAGATGTTGATGATTATATTGATACAAATATAATTTTAAATTTTGAAAAAAATAATGATAATAATTTAAAAATAAATATTGAAAAAAATATTAAAAATTTAAAAACAGATTATTTATCTATAGAATCTATTTGGGGAATTAAATATGAAAAATGGATATTTATTGAAGCAGCATCATCTATAATAAAATATTTTTTTGATGATGTTTTTGGTTATAATAATAATAATATTAATCATCATCCATATTTATTTTATAGTGGTGGAAGAGGTATTCATATTTGGTTTAATTTAAAAAATGATTTTTCAGATAATCAAAGATATTTATTTTTAGATTATATTAATTCATTTAATATATATAAAAATGAAAATAATTGTTTTAAAAATTTACAAAATAATATTGTAAAAAATATATATATAAGATTATTATATTTTTATAATAAATTTATATATATAACAAAATGTGAAATTAATGATAATAAAAACTATTTTAATGATGATATTTTATTTTTAAATAAAAATATTAATAATATATCAGAAGATTTTTATAGGACTTTATGTTGTTTTTTTTACCCTAGATTTGATGAAAATGTTACAAAAAAAAGAAATCATTTATTAAAATGTCCATTTTCAGTTCATAAAAAAACTGGATTTTTATCATTACCAATAAAATGGAAAAAAATAAATAATGAAAAAATTTTTAATTTATATATATTAGATTTTCATCCAAAATATGATAATATTTCTGTTTTTGATTTGTTTTTAAATAATGGAAATAATATAAATAAAGATAAATTTGATAAAAGGATACAAATTTATTTAAGTTGGACTTTGAATGATGACAATGATAATGATGATGATAATTTAAAACATAAAAAAAATATATGTAATTGTATATTTTGTTTATTCCCTATTTTTAACTCAGAAAAAGAATTATAAAGCATATATATATATATATATATATATATATATATATATACATAATAATAATAATAATAAATCTAATACTTTATTTTTTGTGCATATATATATATATATATATATATATGTAACTATATATGCATATATATATATAATAAATCTAATGCTTTATTTTTTGTGCACACACATATATATACATGTATATATATAAACATACATATAAATACATATATTGATATAATAATCTTTAAAAATAAGAAATAGAATAAATTTTAAATGGAAATAGAGGGAAAAGAAAAAGGAAAGTTATTTTTTGAATTTTCAAAAAATAATAATGATAATGATTATAATATTTATGATGAACAATTTGATGAAATTATATTCAAATCACTAAATAGGCTTATTATTTTTTTAAATAGCAATAATTTTAATTTAAGTAACAATATTTCAGAATTAGAACCTAAAAATATAAAAGAAATTTTTTTAAATTACATAAAAATATTTATTGATACAAATAAATTATATAATAATAATAAAAATAAAAATAATAATAAAAATAATTATTTATCATCATCATTACCATCTCAAATAAATTTTGAATTTTTATATAAAACATTTTTTTTATATATTGAAAAATATATAGAATATATATTAAATGATTTTTCTTTATTAATTTTTTATGTTTTATATAAAAATAGATTATTAAAAAAAAATGATGATGATGATGATCTTTTTGTATTTTTAAATAGTAGATTTTTTCTTATTTTAAATGAAATGTATAGATTATCAAATACAAAAAAATTAAATTTAAATGATTTTTTTTTAAATAATTTAAATAAAACCACTAAAGAATTTTTAAATTCTATTGATGATTCATCACTTAAAAAAGATGTATTATTAATATTTGGTTTATCTTTTTTAGAAAAAGATGAAATTTTAAAAAATTTAAACCAAGAACAATATCAACAACAGCAACAACAACAACAAGAAGAAGAAGAAAGAGATGTACATAAATTAAATAATAATTTTCTTGGGTTAAATAATGATTTTTTATCTGATATTTTTAAATTATTTGATGTTACTAATAATAAAAATGATTTTATAAAATCATATATTTTATCATTATTTTTAAATTTATCAATTCAATATTTAATATTAATAGATATATCATATTTGGCTTTTTTAGATTGTATAAAAAATATAAAAAATAAATTATCTAAAAATGGATTATCATGGATTTCTGATGATAATAATAATAATAATAAAAGTTTTATATTAAATTTAGAAGAAGATTTTAGTAGTTTTAAAAGTGAAAATAATAATGTTTATTCTTTCATTGATATATTTATAGAATCAATTCAATGGCGTAATTTTTCAGAAAAATTATTTATAAATGAAAATTTATCATATATTAAATTTATTGGCGATATATCTTTTTATATTGATAGAAGAACAGATAAAAAATTTATTTGTTGTTTTAATAAAGAAAAATATTTTGATATTTTTACAAATAAAAAAAATAATGATGAAATTTCTTTTGATGTTGATAATGAATTAGAAAAAGATATATCAAATAATATTGATAAAAATATAAATTTAACAAAAATAATATTATATCCTACTAATAATCTTTTAAAAGATGAAAAAAATGTGAATTATATTTATAATTTATTATCTGTTTATAATGATAAAAATAAAGAATTTAATAATTTATTATATTCATCAAAAATAATTAAAGAATCGAATAGATCATTAAATTCTTTACAAAAAAAAATTTTTAGTATTTCAAAAAATAAAAAAAGTATTTTTGAAGATGATGATAATGACGACGATGATGATGATGATAACAAAAATGATGATGAAGATTTAGAATCAAATTTAAATCAAAATATATCAAAAACTTTAAATTATCATATTGATAAAATAAATTTTATTGATAAAATTGATGTTATTGAAAATATAATCATTTATTATTACATAAAATCTAAACATAAATTTTACGTAAATAATGACAATGATAATAATAAAATAAAATATTATATAAAAGAAATTTCAGAATTTTGTTTAATTTTTTTAAATGATAATCTTATTGATAAAACACGAAATAATTTAAATATTTTAAAAATTATTCATAAAAATTTTAGTTTTCAAAATGAAAATATTTTAAATAATATTCGTAAAAATTTCAGTTTTAAAAATGAAAATAGTTTAATTAAAGTTTTTTATAAATATAATTATGATGATAATAAACCTTTATTTTATGATTATTTATTAAAAATTATTAATAATTTAAATATTTTAAATTATAAATATAATGAAGAATATGACAATGACGACGATGTCATCGATAATTTATCAACAAAAAACAAAAAATCTTCACCTATGGATATTGAACATACTGTTAAAAGTAAAATAAATAAAATCAAAATAGTACCTATGGAAATAGAAAAAAATAAAAAAAATCCCAAAAATAATTCTAAAAAAAATGATAATAATACTCCTAAAAGAAAACTACTTGAAAAAGATAGAATGTCGGACAAACCCTTTTTAACAACAAAATTACAACAACAACCTAAAAAGAGTATATTATCTAAAAGAGGACCATCATTTCAAATTTTTAATTTACAAAATGAATTTAAATTATTAAAAAACGAATTTAGATTATTAAAAAACGAATTTGATTTAATTCAAAAAAATTTTGGGCATACAAATAATTTATTAGATTCAATTCAAAAAAAAGGATTTTTTGGATTTGATGGTAATTTAATGAAATCAATATTTGATTATATATCAAAAGGAGAAGAAAAAAAAGCGGATATTGATAATACAATTAATGCATATGCAAAAGAAAATGAAAATATAAAAGAAAAATATAAATTATGTTTAATTTCTATGAGTTTAAATTACAATATAATTTATGATACGATAAATTCTTTATCAATTTATGTAACAGAAAATCGTATTTTAAATGAATTAATAAAAGATAAAAATGACATAGATTTTAAAAAAATGTCAATTGATTTTATAAAAAATTTTCAGGATAATGTCATATTAAAACCTGATGAATTTATTAAATTAATTGATGATGATAATTTTGATGAAGCAAATATATGTTTTTCAGCAGCATCACATTCTTTTTCGATTATATATGATTTTTTAAATAATTTGTTGATAACAACATATAATAAATTTGAACTTGAAAAAATTTATAATATGAAAAATATAAAAAATTTAAATGATAAATTTATGAATGATGTTAAAGAAAAAAATGATGAAATAGATCAATTAAAAAAGCAATTAAATTTATTAAATAATGAACCTAAGACAAAAATTATAATTGATTCTTTTAAAGAGGAAAAATCTGAGTTAATTAAAAAATTAGAAAATATTGCAATAAATAATGCCTTAGAATTAGAAAATAATAAATTAAAATATACAAAAATTATTCAAAATTTACATGATAATAATGATAAAATATTAAATGATAATAATAAAATATTAAATGATAATAATAAAATATTAAATAATATTTATATTATTTTATTAAATTTAAAAAACAAAATGTTTAAATCATATGTTGATAATAATGATTTAATAATATTATTATCAAATAATAATTATTATTTAAATAACAAAAAAGATATTGATATATTAAATACAATTAAAAATGACATAACAACTATTATTGATGATGATGATAATAATGATTATTATAAAAATTTTAAAATAAGTTATGATAATATTGTTAATGAAATAAATATTTTAAATCAAAAAATAGAAATTTTAATAAAAAACAAAGAAATTATGTATAATTTTTTTGCAACTTTTATATATAAAAGTAATTTAATAAATAGTGATAATAATACTTCAAATAAATTATTAATAAAAAGTTTAGAGTTAGAAATAAATAAAAAAGATTTAAATATAAATGATTTATCTGAAAACAATATAGAATTTAATAATGTATTAAATGATATAAGTAAACTTGTTTTATTTTTAAATGCTGTTATATTACAAGATCCTGATTTTTTTGAAAAAAAAAAAGATGATGATGATAATAATGATTATAAAAAAAATTATGATGATACTAATAATACAATTGAGCCAATAAATACATCAATAAAAAATACAGAATCATCATCATCATTATTATTAAAAAATAATTTTGATAATTATAAAAATTTATGTATAGAAATAACAAAAATATTTGATTTTTTAATTTTGCAAAGAGAAAATGATCAAAATTCAATAAAAATTCTAGATCAAAATAATAAAAAATTAAATAATCAAGTTAAAATTTTAAATGAAAATAAAGATAATTTAATTATTCAAATTAATGAATTAAAATTGAATAATAATTTATTAAATACAAAAATTTTAGAATTGGCAGAGTTAAATGATAAAAATAATGTAACAATAAATGATATTATTAAAAATAATACTGATTTAAAGGAGTTAAATAATAAATTAACAGAAAAAAACGGCGAGTTAACTTCGTTGGTCGAAACATTAAAATATTCATACCAAGAATATAAAGATAAAAATATAAAATTAGAAGAAGAAATTTCGAGAATAAAAAATGAAGATAATAATAATAAAGCAATTATTTCAACAACTAAAATATTAGTAAAAAATTGTTTGAAAAACTTAAGAGATACCCTTTATGGTTTATTAAATGAAGAAAACGATAATGGAAAATTACACATCTTGTTAAATGATGTATCTTTAAATAATTTATTAAATGAGGATAAGGCTACTGATAAAAACACATTTAGTGATTATATTAATTATATTAATATCATAATAGATGATAGTTTAAATTATTTGATAGATGTTGGGAAAACAAATATTGAAAATATTAATTTAAAACATATTAAATATATTAATGAATTATCAGAAACAAATAATCAAAATATCATTAAAAATAATATATCAAATAAATTAACAATTGATAATATAAATAAAACATATGAAGATAATATAATTAATATAAAAAAAGAATATGAAAATAATATCAATTATATAAAAGAAGAAAACTTATTAACATTTAATTTGGTAACGAGTGAATATAATAAAAAAGTAGACACTCTTACAAATAGTATTATTGCATTAAAAGGATATATAAAAAAGGCATCTGATTATAGTAAAAAAAAAATACTTGAAAATAAAAATAGAAAAAGAGTAGTTTCATCTGGTATTTTTGAGGATGATGGTTATAATGATGATGACGATATTATATATGGATCAGAAAAAAACATTGAAAATATAAATATATATTGTTCAAATTCAATGAAGTATTTAGAGACATTATCTAGATTTTTTGGTGATTTAAAAGAGATGGTTTTAAATTATAAAAATAAAAAAAATGATGAACAAATGAGTATATTTATTAATAAAATCTTGTATGAAAAAGAAAAAATTGATTCATTTATAAAAAATCAAAATGATATGATTTTTGGTTATTATAAAAATTTAATTTTAATTGATAAAGATTATTTATTTTATGATAAATATTTATCGATTATACAAATTTTTTCAAACAATAGTGATATATTTTTGGGTGATAAATTAAGAATATTTTGTGGAAATTATCTGAATATATCAATAATTAATAAATCTGATTCAAATAAAAAATTACTGATTAATATTGTTGATAATAATAATAATAATAATCTAGAAAATGATAATAATAATAATAATCTAGAAAATGATAATAATAATAATAATCTAGAAAATGATAATAATAATAATAATCTAGAAAATAATAATAATAATAAAAATTATTTTTTAGGTGGAATTAATAAAATCAATCAAAAATTAACCGACAAAAATTTTATTTTTACAGAAGAATTATATGGATATATCATCGATCAAATAACTGGCGATATAATTGATAAAATAACAACAAGTGATAATTCAAACATAAGTATCAATAATGATGATTTTCATAGAATATATTCATGTTTTAATAAAAATCTAGAAAATTATTATGCAAAAACAAGTAATTCAAATGGAAATTCATCATCATCGTCATCGTCATCATCGTCATCATCGATGCCATTAAAAAATATCAAAAATAATAAAATTGGGATTGATGAAATTCTTATTTCAATAAAAGAAAAAAATTCATTATTTTGTTATTCTTGTCTTGGGCATAAAAAAACTATAAGTAACACAAATATTGAAGATATAGATAATGATAATAAAATATTAGAAGATTTTAAAAAGATTATTAAAATTATTTATGAAAAAGATTATGATAAATTATCAATTGGGTCATCTATATTTTTATCATGTTTATTTTTAGTTTGTTTAGGAGGTAGTTATAATCTAAATGAAAATAAAATTCTTTTTATATATAGAAGATGTTTTAAAATATTTACAATAGAATATAAACATTTAGCTAAAAAAATGGAAATTGCTTTTATGATGAAACAAATAAATCTTAAAATAGATGAATCTTATTTACACGTATATAATGCTTATATAGATTTTATATCATCAATACAAATATTATCAAATAATAATATTTTGATTAATGACTATGAGTGGGATGTTATTTATAACTATGTTATAGATAATAATTATAATAATACTTATAAATCAAAAGATGATGTTGGCAAACATTTATCAAATATTTCATTTGATATACTCAAAAAAATTAAAGATGACAATATTAAGGTTGATAGTTCAATAATATTATCATTAAGAATTTTTTATTTTTTATTTGGTGATGTTAACTTTGAAAATATTCAAGTTCAATTAAAATTTTATTTATCTAAATGTCTTGATAGATTTATAAAGATAAATCAAAGAATTTTAACTGGTGGTAATTTTAATAAAGAAGAAATATTTAATGGGATTCATGAAGATTCATATATTTTATTGCTTGAATCTTTAAGCAGAGAAGTTAATATAAAAAAAGCTAAAACTTTGCATCAAAATGGAATTAAAAATCGTAGAAATAATATACAAAATAAGATATCTACATCACTTACACATAATACATCAACATAAAGATATCTACATTATTCGCATATAATACATCGACATAGAGATATCTATATTATTTATACGTAATACATAAACATAAAGATATCTATATTATTTATACGTAATATATAACACACGTATATATACACATACACATACCTATATATATATATATATATATATATATATATATATATATATATATGCACACAAACTAGATTTACTCATTTTAATTTAATTAAAAAAATAACAATAGAAGAAGAAAAAAAGTAAAAGAATTTAAAAATTATTCATAATATAATTTAATAATTTTAAAATTATTATTATTATAAATGGAAAGGATAACACAATTAATGAAAGCCTTTTCAACAAAAGGAATAAAAATATTAGGATCTATAGATAATTCATTATTTATTCAATATGCATATGCAGAAAAAGATTATCTTGAAAAATCAAGACATAATATAAAAGAAAAAATGTTTTATACATTTATGTTACAAGAATTTTCAAATATAAATAATTTATCATTTATATTATCAACACAATTTCCAACAAAAATAATTAATAATGATAATAATAATAATAATAATATTGAAGAATCTCAATTTAATATTCATGGTTTAAATAATTTAAATAATAATATAATAGATTTAACATATTGGGTTCTTGATAAAAAAGAAGAAATTATTTATAATGAATCATATGAATTAAAAAATAAAGATTTTTGGTCAAATATTTTTAAAAGAAATTATGAAAAAATTACAAATATGCATAAACATTCAAATTATATAACAAAAGAAGTTAATAATATTTATATAAATAATAAAAAAATTGAAAATTCATCATTAAATGTAAAAAATAATATTAATAAAATATTAATGTCAAGAATTGAAGAATCTATAAATAATTCATTTATTTCAAATTCTTTAAACAATAATGAAAATATTGATAATTTAAAAAATAGTGAAGATTATAATAATAATAATAATAACAAAAACACCAATGGTGATGATGATGATGATGATGATGAATTTAAACTTTTATATTTAGAACCTTCATCTTTTTTATCTCCAAAAAAAAATAATAATTATTTAAAAAAAAATGATTTTCATTTAGATGATGAACATTTAATTGCTGATTTAATATTATTAAATATTATTGATAGAATAATTCAAGGTTTTTCATTATATTTAATGTTTCTTCTTAATACATCAACTTTATATAATAATAAAAATAATTCACTTTCTGAATCACAAACATATTATGAAAAACTTTTATATTTAAATTATGGAAATGATCCTGAATTTTTAAAATATGGATCAAATCCTTTATTAAAAGATAAAGAAATATATTCTGAATCTCTTGATATTTTATATAATTTAAAAAAATATAAAGATGATAATTTAAAAAAAAAAAAAAAAAATAATGGTGATTTTTTT
>Ga0209174_10001792_pt1 | contig 14872 bp, 17 predicted proteins | sample JI91814BDNA_FD_187505 | JGI IMG/M metagenome (GOLD analysis project Ga0209174, IMG submission 187505) | Wastewater effluent complex algal communities from Wisconsin, to seasonally profile nutrient transformation and Carbon sequestration -... | ecosystem: Engineered > WWTP > Effluent > Algae...
GCACTTCTAATCCATACGAGTAAAAATACGCCCCACAACAAAGTGTTTATGCCATTGTGTTATCGGTCTGACGTTTATTATTTTTAGCAACACAACGTCATAAACACAAACGTTGTAGGCAATTCGCTAAAGACAATTGACTCATGAGAATTATAGGACTATTAATCTTAATTTTTTTAAGTGCTAAGGCGTTCGGTCAATTGGACAGCTTAGGACTTGGGGACGATACGACACTGAACAAACAAGAGCAGACATTTTTAAATTCAGACTTTGCTGACAAACGGGGTGACTTTGACCTTAAGGGGAAGAAAATCGCATATGTGGGAGGAACAAGAGGTAATATTCTTTTCACCAAGAAAGAGTTTTTTGACGGCTATGTTAGACCAAGAATTGGCACAAACAAAAAACGTCACTACTCGCTGATAATATTGACTGCGATTGAGAAGGAAAAATCTGGGGGCTATGATGCTTTTATCTTAACGCCACCAAAAATGTTCACCGACCAAGATAGAGAAAGATTAATAACAGAGTTGAGCAAAAGATAGATATGGTGACGCGAACAGCCTACAACAAAGTGTTTATGCCATTGTGTTATCGGTCTGACGTTTATTATTTTTAACAACACAACGTCATAAACACGAACGTTGTGGGCCATGCCTCGAAAAAAATGAGACTAACGACAATACTTCTATTTCTAATCCTAAGTTCATGTGGAGACCTTGTGAGATTTGAGACTCCACAACCCGAGGGACAGAAAGATGAAAAATCAATTCCAAGACGTCTGACAGGTGTATACTTTAATATTGACGACTCAACAAAACTGACTGTAACGACTAAAGAGATAATTGAAACTTTAGAGAAGGATTTCAAAGGACTTTTGACAGAATTGGACTCAGTCGACAGAGCAACAATTAAAACAGACACCTCATTTTCAGAGACAAGTGAAAATATGAGAATAGACATGGTTGTAAAAGGAGACAGCATTTTCCAACACTTGGACTATAAGGACACACTATTCACATTTGACAAGAATGACATCTTAAGAAAATTCAAAGGTTATTACTTTTTAAACAGACAACGCTCAGCTAATAGTTGGAGTGTGACAAAATTGACTAAAACCAAAAAAGGAATAATTCTTGGGACAGTTTCAGATAAAACAGATATTGAAAATCTACGAGAACTTACGGACACAAAGGCTGACACTGTTTATAACTTTCGACCGACAAAAAAACAATTAAGGCAATTCCTTAACGACAAGGGATTTCAAAACGAGAAGATATTTATTAAAATAGAGTAGAGAAAGGCACGGCCCACAACAGCGTGTTTATGCCACTTTGGGGTTTGTCGTTAATCATAAATTCATTTCTTAAGTTAAATTTGTAACGGTGGACGCTTTAGACTGGTCGTGTTTGTCATGCTGCGCATTTAACAAACACTCCTACACCCAAAGCGCCATAAACACAAACGTTAGCGCCCATACCTTAACGACAGATGAAAAGAAACTTGATAATAATTGTAACAGTAGGACTTCTTACATCTTGCGGACTTACAAGTAAATATCAGAACGCTCAACATTCGGTTTACGCAAAAATGCTGACAACTGATGAAATGAATACAATAAATCAAAAAGGAGAAATAACAAGGGACATTGAGTTTAACGACCCAAACGACAACAGATTATTAAAAGGAAAATTAAGGATTTTAAAGACAGACAGGCAAGACGTCTTTAATTTCGTTGAAATCGGAGAATGGATTGACCATGGTAGACTTGGGAATTCAGGAAAATATCACAATTTGGAGTACAGAGACACAACCTTCAACGACAACTTAGGTAACTCAATATCAAGAGTTGTTTACGACAAAGACAAACAAAATAAATTTTCACTTGGCGAGCGGTGGACATCAAAACCACAAGGAGACTCTTTCATTCGACACATAGAAATATTTAAGGACAGAGTGCTAATAAGCGAGTACGACTTAAAACTCCAAGACTTCAACAATCCAAAATCTGACATTCAAAAGAAAAAAATACCAACTGGAACACGTAAAGACTATTCACCAAGCGGACAACTTATTTCCACCAAGACTTTTGACAATAACGGACAATTGATAAAGTAGAGACAGGTACGGGCGCTAACAAAGTGTTTATGCCATTGTGTTATCGGTCTGACGTTTATTATTTTTAGCAACACAACGTCATAAACACAAACGTTAGCGCGCATTATTTTAACCCCATGAGACTACTTATAACACTTACAATTATCACATTGACTTTTGGATGTCAAAAACAAAGAGAACAAATTGAAAAATTTGTCTTTGACAACAAGCAAATCGCCATACAAGAAATTCATAAGTACGAATTCGATTCGAGTGGCAGAATAAAGACAGACTACTCTACCACATTTATGTATATGTCCGGTGTGCCATTTGACAGTTCCAATTATGTCAAAAGATACCAGTACAATGACAAGGGGCAAGTCACTAGGATTTTTGATACACTTGACTCTACCTTACAGACAAAATTTTACAACAATGTCGACTCATTAGTAGCAGATTACAAAATAAACAACCATGGCGACACAGTCAGAATGACAGTTATCAATTATTCAGACAACAAATCTCACAAGAAAATTGAACGAATACTACTAATTACACGGTTAGAAAATTTTAAAAATCTAACGAAAGAGAACATTAGAGAATATGACACTCTGCTATTTATTACAGACTTCACCTACAACGGAGACAAGCATGTCAAATCAGTTTCTTTTGACAAAGACGGAGCTATAACAGATGAAGTAGAAATTGTCTATGATAATGACACGCACACCAAGTCAATTACCTATGCTTTTCTGGGTGACAAGAAGTTTATAAAAGAAACGTCATCTTACACGCCCAACGAAACAATTGGACAAGATGCAGTAACAATTGGAACTCAAGGCGACACCATTTCTTATACAAAGTCAATACTCCAAGACGAGAACAAAGTGACAATTAGCTATCATGGTCAATTCAATATGAAGGACATTACTTATTATGACAAAGCGGGGCGCATGATTGGCAATATTATGCTTGACTTGAATGAAAAGACAAAAGTGGTTTCCTCCTACACATACGACAATAATGGCAATCTCATTGAATATTCTAATTATCGTGAGAGACTAAATAACGCGCGCTAACAAAGTCTATAAGTCATTTTATTTTTAATGTTTATTTTTATCTTGGTAAATAAAACGCCTTATAGCCAAACGTTGGCAGTAATAGGGCCCGGACAATTTGGTCACCTAACGAGTGACACACTACAAACAAACATTTCCCGCTGGGACAATTGAACGGCTTCGCAGACAACTCAAGCTTTGAAAAAATCAAAACGTGGGACAGACCAAAAATTAATACAGCCGACCCTTCGCATTTTTAGCAAGATTTTGCTTCGACTTGCCCCGCGCATTTGGCACATGCCATAGCCGCGCAAACCCACCGCGACACCAAAGCTATGGCAAGAGCCAAATTCCCTTCAGCAACAGACATGAAAGTGTTTTTGCAAATGATGTTTGACTAATAATTCATTACATTCTTGTATAGTTAGGATTCCTTACTATATTTGACACATCATTTAATAAAACCTCTAAAACAATGGAAAAAATCAAAGGTTACACGTATGGACAAGTCGGGGCATCGCCAGTATCCCTTGCTGACTTGGATCTATTGAAAAAAACTGTTCTTTTTTCGTCAGATGACGAGAAACATCTAAAGCTCGCTGGAGAAGTACTGAAAGATCAAACCAATGAGGTACTTGCTTTGTGGTACGGATTTGTTGGTGGCAATGAACATCTTGTTCATTACTTCGGTAAAGGCGGAAAGCCTGACATGGAATACCTCGCAGCTGTGAGGATACGGTTCGGCCAATGGATTATGGATTTATGCAACAAACCCTATGATCAAGATTGGCTTAATTACCAACATGAAATTGCATTGCGTCATCATAGTACCAAGAAAAACAAAACTGATAATGCAAGCGCGGTACCTATTATTCACTATAGGTATATGGTAGCATTCATTTTCCCAATTACAGCCACCATCAAAGGTTTTCTTTCTAAAAAAGGTCATGATACTGAAACGGTAGAAAAAATGTATGCTGCATGGTTTAAGGCAGTGACCTTAACCGTGATTCTTTGGACATATCCATACATCAACAAAAATGAATTCTAAAACCCAAATCAAAACAAGTATGAAAACAAAAATTGCAATTCTATTTTTTACAGTCGTACTTTATTCGACTGCAAGTCAGGCTCAACAACAAAAAGCTCCTGCAGGCTATACATACGGAACAAGTGCTGTTGCGAAATCGCCTATGTCTTTGGAAGAACTTAAACTCCTTCAACAGTCATTATTATTTGGTGATGAAGACATTAAGTACCTCAAAATGTCATATGACATTTTGAAAGACCAAACAAGTGATATTCTTGATGTTTGGTATGGCTTTGTGGCTTCAACCCCACAGTTGGTTTATTTCTTTGGCAATAAAACAACTGGCAAACCTGATGGAGAATATCTGGCAAAGGTTCGTGAGCGATTTGCGATGTGGATATTGCAAACAGCAGAAGCCAATTACGATCAGAAATGGTTGGATTACCAGTACGAAATTGGACTACGGCATTATTCTGCGAAGAAGAATAAAACAGATAATGTCAATTCAGTACCTATTATCAATTACCGCTATATTCCTGCTTTGACTATTCCCGTTACCACAACGTTAAAACCTTTTCTCGCAAAAAAGGGTGCCAGTGCCGAAGATGTTGATAAAATGTACAACGCCTGGGTAAAATCAGTTCTGTTGCAAAGCATTCTTTGGGGTCAGCCCTATATGAAGAAAGGCGAATTCTAATCTCAATTAAAGATAACTGGACTACACACTTGCGGGACAAGGGTAGTTCAGTTATTTCCTTAAAAAAATATAAAACGATGAAAGTAGCAGTTTGGGATACCTATGTCACTAAAGCTGATGGAGTTATCATGAATTTCGACATTCTTGTTCCTGAATCCGAAACTAACCCTGAGATCATCTATGGATACGGTCAAGCCTATCTAAAATCTAAAGCGATGCACGATTACCCGATCACTTCAAACCATTGCACTTTTTGCCATATTGAAACCGCCACCGATGTAATGTTGGATGATATTAAGCAAAAGGGCTATTCTATAATCGAACTCCGAAATTGTTAATGAAACTTGCGCTTAACTATACAGAAGTAATTAATGGAGAGCTTAATCTTGGACCTATTAACCTGATGATGGCGTTTCAGGTTAATTGTCCGGGATGTTTTATACACGGCTTTCCTGTTTTGAAAGAATTACAAACCTACTATGGCAACAAACTCTCATGCATTGCTCTCTCCACCGCATTTGAAGATTTTCAGATAAATACGGAGGAAAATGCAAAGCTACTGGTAAATACCGGTGAACTTGTAGGTGAAGCATTAAAAGCACAGGAAGCTGGCCATCTTAATTGGGAAAGTTCGACCTTATCCCTTCCTATTCTTATTGACGAAGTAATCAATCAATCCGAATTGCAGAAATCAGAATTTGTTGAAAGCGTCATTATAAATATGCTTGACCAAACTACTACGTCTCCCTTGGAGCAAGAAAATATGAGAACTTCACTACACAACTATTTTAGTCAGTTACCTCAATGCGGAAAGACGTTTGCGGCAAACCTGATGCGAGGCACACCATCCTTTTTTCTGTTCACCGATTCCATGGAAATCCTAGTGCAATGGTTTGGTCATGGTGATAGTCGATTGATTAGAAATAAATTGGATATATTTATTGACAAAAAACATGGGTAAGTCTCCTTTCGATTTAAAGCATCAGAATGAAAATATAGACAGCCGGATTATTGCGGCTATGGAAAGAATTTCGCAAGCCTTTAGAGTTTTACTGTGGAATGAGAGCAAGGAACTTTCGTTAAGTCCAATCCAAATACAGATACTTATTTTCCTGATGTTTCACAGTGAAGAGAAACGAAAAGTTAGTTATCTGGCAGAGGAATTCAATATGACCAAGGCTACAATTAGCGATTCAATAAAGGTACTTGAGCAAAAAAAGTTTATTCGAAAGGAATATGAGACACATGATACCCGCAGTTACATCATCTACCTCACTACAAAGGGACTTGAGATAGCGAAACGGACGGCCTCCTTTACAAATCAGATACAAGTCCCTATTACTCGACTAAACTCGGAGGATAAAGAGAATTTGCTAATTAGCCTGATGGGAATCATTCAACATCTAAATAGTACAGGTGTGATTACTGTACAGCGTATGTGTAAAACTTGCGAACACTTTTCACCGGGAAACGGTAAGACCCAACACTTTTGCAACTTGCTCAATCAAAAGCTATTAGACACAGACTTACGTATTGACTGTCCTGAACACCTACTCTTAACGAACTGAAAAAATGGATACTACATTCACACCGGTTTCCTATGATCATAGAGAAATGATCGAAGAGGAAATAAGTAAGTGCAAAAACGGAAAGGTATTCTTCTTCAATAGCGAATTAAAGCTTGATTGCGTTGAGGGTCAAATAACAAGGTTGGTCGAACTCCAAAACAGAGGATGGTTTATACACATAAACCCAGAGTCTTCAATTCGAGTTGACCGGATTATCACGGTCAATGGTCGACCTGGACCGGCCTATGACGAATACGATTCGTACGCGAATGCCTGTTTGGACTGCAAAGGAGGTTATGAACTTGATTAATAAACCGCACACACATTGTCAGGCCGCACATACCAACCCACACCCAAAGCCAGCCAATAAGTGTGCTCAGCTCATAGTAAGGGGACAGATTGAGAAGTGAAAAATGCCCCACCGCACGACTTACTAAAAAAATAATGTTTAATCAACGGGGGACAAAAAATACGGCTTCGAATGAAGTGAAGAGAAGGGCCCTACTACTGCCAACAAAATGCATAATCAATGGCGGGGTTCAGTGTAAATTTGTAGTTTAGTTTTTCAAATAACGTTTGGTTTCGTTGGACAGTGAAGCGCTTCGAATTCCCGCCACTGCTTATGCACAAACGTTGTGGGCAATTTTTTAGTAAGCAGACAAATGAAATTACTGACATGTTACATTTTGACATCTCTCTTGACGATTTATTGCGGACAAGCCTTTGGACAAAGTGACGTGACTAGGATAGATGAAGACAAAGCACATTTTATTATTTCAGCAGGAATCTCATATCAAAAAGAGCTAGTCGGAGAATTGGGTTTTATTTACGGCTACTCTGCACCGCCTGGACCTTGTACTTCTGGCAATTTACGCGGACTAAAGTTTGCCACAGAATTTAACTTTAATTCAGACAACTTCTTCATTGCCCCTAAAGTCGGTGTAGAGTTTGACTACTTAATCCTTGGAGCAAGGTTAAATATTATCGACTATACAGATTTTACCTATCACGACTTCAAATTTACCCCAGAAATAGGATTATCCTTAATGGGAGCCTTCGACATATTTTATGGGTACAATTATTCGTTGACTGACAAAAGAATTGAGAATATTGGAACGAACAGAATTACACTGACAATAAATTTTGACAGGGTATTATGGGGACGAGAGCAGTAAAAAAACTGCCCACAACAAAGTGTTTATGCCATTGTGTTATCGGTCTGACGTTTATTATTTTTAACAACACAACGTCATAAACACAGACGTTGGCGGTAATATTTTTCAGGACAGATATGGTTCCAATAAAAACATACAAAAACGGACAAGTTATTGACATTCGGACAGGAGAACTGTACGACAGTATTGTCGAGATTTGTAACGAACATCGATTGACAAATCGAGCATTGGCCTTTGCTTTCATCTTGTACAACTATAAGAATCCCCAGATTTATAAAATACTAGATGACGAGGATTATTGGCGGGCTTTGAACGGGACTTCTGGTAGATATTTAACCGTATTCTATATATCGCAGCCAGACAGTTATTTTGGACAAGATCTTGCCGAAAGTGATGGTAAAGAGCAAAGAGGACTTCATGGATTAATGACTTATGAGCAGTTAGTCCCGTTATTGAAACCGTATTTCCAACTTGATGAGAAAATCGACTTACCAGCCGTTCTATTTTTTCAAGAACACAACGGCTTATTAACAGACTACTTCTTACTTGGACTCGATGAGAACAAGTTGGAGGAGTCATTCTGGGAATTGCAGCAATATATTCAGACTGCTGTGGACAATCTTGAGATGATAAAGAAGGAGAACCACCAAAATTCACATGAGATATTCACCCAACTCAAGTTGGGAGTTGAGGGACAACGGACAAAGAGAAAAATATTTAAGGCAACTCAAAGTTTTCCGTTGCAACTATTCGCGGGTTGGATTACAGGGAAGGTTTGAAAAATACTACCGCCAACACAAGCTATAAGTCATGGCGGCACGGTTGATATTTAATTTGATTATTTTGGTGTGCCGCCACGCCTTATAGCAAAACGTTACAGCACATTAAAAAAAGACGAAATGAGATTATTTCTACAACACTTAGTACAAGAGATAGAGTCCAAGTGAGGTAGTGAAAGTGAAAATATTACAAATAATAATTCTCTTAAATTAATAAATCCAAGAAAACATGAAAAATAAATATTTAAAAATTATTGCATTAACTCTTATTGGTGGTTTTACACTGATGACTAGTTGTACACAGACTGAGCAGAAAACTGCTGAAGCCTCACCGGATCTTGAAGCCATTGCTGAGCGTGCCTATCTTTATGGTCTGCAACAGGCTATATACTACGGACAGCGTTGGACCTACACCCAGAATGACACCAAGGAAAATATTGTTTATTCAGGTTTGAACCAATTTGCATGGGTTCGTAAACAAATTACTCCAGACTATCCAGTGGTTACACCAAATGCAACAACACTTTATGGTGCTGGATTTATGGACCTTCGCGAAGGTCCGGTGGTTGTAGAAGTGCCAGAAATCACAGATCGCTACTTCAGTTTCCAGGTTCAGGATCAATATGGTATTTTCCGGTTGATAGTCGGTTCGCCTTTCAACGGCACACAAGCACGTAAATACATTTTGGTGCCGCCAGATTTTACGGGTAATATTCCAGCAGATTTCCCGACAACTGATATCATCAAGTGGCCATTCAAGACCGCTTTCGGTCTTGCAAGGATGGCGCTTATGACTTCAACCGATGCTGAAATCAAGAAAATTAACGGCTACCAAGATCAGTTAACCATGACTCCTTTGAAAGATTGGTTAGCCAATGGACATAAAGGTATTCCACAAGCCGATAGAAAAATAGTTAAAGGCGATTTTCCTATTCCTAATGGTTTGCCAGAGTATCAGTTTGGTCAAGTTGACAAACAAACAGCCGAACAATATTATACACTACTTCATGTTATTTTAAACGATCCAACCATGCCACTCATTGAAGATTCGAAAATGGAGGCAGAAATGGTAGAACAGCTTAAGGTATTCAATATAGGAAAAGGGCTTTCTTTTGAATGGAACAAACTGTCACCAGAGCAGCAAACTGCTTTGAAAAACGGTTTTAAAGCTGGATTTGACAACGTTCGTAAGACTTTAAAAACAAATATGATCAATATGAATGGTTGGGGAGTTGTCCGCAATGATGGAGGCTTTGAAACCAAATGGATGGACCGTGCTATTATTGCCGATGCTGCTTGGGGTGCTCCAGACAAAAACGTATCACATGGTGGTGCATTTTTGTTTACCGATGCCGATGGCAAGCCATTCAGCGGAAAGAACAAATATACCTTGACTTTTGATATGAACGATTTGCCTCCGGTAACACAGTTCTGGTCAATCCCTATCTACGACTCCAATGGCTATTTCGTTGCTAACGAAATCAATAGATATACTGTGAATAGTTTCATGTTAGCTGCTGGCGACATAGTTCCTAAAGACGGCAAATTGGTAATTTATATCCAACACGAAAAGCCTTCCGATCCGGAACAAGCTAAAAATTGGCTACCAGCACCTGCTGAAGGATTCCGTTTCACATCACGATTCTATGGACCCTATGCTCCACTTACTAATGGAACGTATAACATGCCTAAAGTATTTAAGGTTAACTAATTGATAACTATATTTAGTATTATAACATAAATTAACAATGAAAAAACGCAACCTTTTAATAATAGCATTTCTAATCAGTAGCGGATTTGCAATTGGACAAGAAAAAGAACAAGAACCTGCAGCTGGAGGCGATTTACAAAGTAAAATCCAAAACCCAATTGCAAGCTTAATCAGTATTCCTTTTCAGAATAATACCGATTTTGGAATCGGTGAAGATGATCGCACCCGCAATACCTTGAACATTCAACCTGTTATTCCACTTTCTTTAAACGAAAACCTCAATTTAATCACAAGAACAATAATACCAATTATATCACAACCAACTTTTCCAGGTGAAAGTGAATTTGGATTGGGTGATGTTAGTTTAAGCTTGTTTCTAACTCCAGCAAAACCTGGAAAACTTATTTATGGCGGTGGTTTGGCTTTAGGACTTCCAACTGCAACCGATCAATACTTAGGAGCAGAAAAATGGACCGCAGGGCCTTCTGTAGTATTATTGGTTCAACCTAAAGGATGGACGGTTGGAACCTTAATTCAAAATTCCTGGTCTTATGCAGGAGCTGATGATCGTGGAGATGTGAATTTCTTTTACTCTCAAGTATTTGTTACTAAAAATTTACAAAAAGGATGGTATGTAAATTCAGCTCCAATTATTACAGCAAATTGGGAGGCTCCTTCAGGCGAACAGTGGACAATTCCCTTAGGAGCTGGAATAGGAAAACTAATTCGTTTAGGAAAATTACCTATCAATGCACAAGCAGGATACTATGTTAATGTCGAAAAACCAACAGGTGGACCTGATTCGCAGTTAAGAGTACAGGCTACTTTGTTGTTTCCTAAATAAAATTTTAAAAATAATTTAAAAAGAAGAACAGTTTTAGAAAGCCAACCTTCCTTAATTTATACATAAAATAAATCATGAAAAAAATAATTAAAACAGCACACGTAGCGGTAGTTATCAGCTCAATCTTAACCATTTCTGTGCAAGCACAGACTGACAAAAACACATCGCGAGAAGAACAAAAAACCAAAGCAGCTTCAATTCCTGATAAAATACAAACCGTTGCCGGAGAATTGCAATTCTTTGATGGGGTGCCCATAGGCAATACAAACGATTTGGTTTACGACTACTTGAATCGTGCACGTGCCGTAGATGTTTATCTCGATAACGTTGGAGCCGTTTCAATTTACGCTGTTCTTTCAGGAATGGCCGAACAAGGTGCTGATGCCCCAAATAAAATTGCCATCTGGGAACAGCTCATGGACTCAAGAACACCAGTCATAACTTCGAATACCTCGACAATGTACGCGTATGGCAGTACCGATTTGGCTAAAGATGGACCTACAGTAATTGAAATCCCACCTGGAATGCTTGGCTTTTTGGATGATGCATGGCAACGCTATGTAGGCGATATGGGCATAACCGGACCAGACAAAGGAAAAGGAGGAAAATACCTTTTATTACCTCCAGGATATACAGGTGATGTGCCAACAGGTTATTTTATTCTAAAACCCCGCACCAATAAGAATTTCCTCTTTCTCAGAGGTTCAATCAAAGATGGGTTGGAAGCAGCTGTGGACAATTTCAAAAAAGGATTGAAAATCTATCCGTTAAAAGATAAAGACAATCCTGCACCAACAGAATTGATCAACATGTCGGGCAGATCGTTTAGCACGATATTTCCAAGTGACCTTAAGTATTATGAAATTTTAAACGCCATTATTCAAGACGAACCACTTGATGCAATAAATTCAGAGGTTCGTGGTGAGATAGCTTCAATTGGTATTGTAAAAGGCAAGCCTTTCAATCCTGATGCAAATATGAAAAAGCTTCTCACAGAGGCAGCAATTCTCGGAAATGCCGCAGGACGTTCCATTACTTATGACCCTCGTATAGCTGGTGTTTACATTTACCCAGATTCAAAGAGTAACTGGGTTATGGGATACGCAAACAAAAACACTTCCTTTGAAGCCGATAACACGATGAACCTAGATGCACGTGTTTTATTTTATTATAATGCCGGAGGTGTAACACCCGCTATGGCTGTGACGCATGCAGGTGCTGGTTCCGATTATGCATTGGGAATGTTAGACGGTAACGACAAGCCTTTTGATGGTGCTAAAACCTATAAATTACACATCCCAACTAATGTTCCAGTAAATAATTTTTGGGCGGTAACCCTATACGATACACAAACAAGGTGTCAATTACAAACCGATCAAATATTTCCAACAGTGGGTAGTCAAGACAAGGAGATTAAGAAAAATGCAGATGGCTCGTATGACCTGTACTTTGGACCTAAAGCTCCAAAAGGCAAAGAAGGTAACTGGTTACAAACCATACCGGGGAAGAGTTGGTTCAGTATCTTACGTATGTACGGACCACTTGAACCATGGATTAATAAAACATGGAGACCAGGTGAGATAAAGTTGGTAAATGAATAAATAACGTGCTGTAACATTTTGTATAAGTAATGGCAGGAGATCTGACAAATAGCAAGGTTTATTGCCCGCACAAACTGCATAGCGGTTTGACAGAGAAGTAGCCCGCAATCTGCCACTACTCATACAATTTACCGTTGGCGGTAATTGCCTTTAGACAATTTTGAGATATTAAGATGACATTCAAAGGAAACGGAGTTAAAGTCATTGTCGGAGGACTAAGTTTCATTATCGCTTCAATCGCTGCATTATTTATAGTCGAATTCGACACTGATTACGCATACAGTGTAGCAATTTGGGACTACTGGACAGTAAGGAACTATTTTTTCATTTCTGTTTCCACATTTATATTTCTTAACATATTCGGGCTCGCAGACAATTTAATAACCAAAACAAAATCAACAGCCGAATCAAATCTCAAAGGACTATACGGATACATTCTTGGGACATTAATATATTTCGCAATTGGATGGTTTGTATATGATTTCAGACCAAGAATATTCTGTCTGACAATTCCAATATTCCTAACAACAATCGGATTTACCCTAAAATCTAACAAGACCGATAAACCAATGTTTACTAAAAAAATACTACTGATTTCGAATATGATTCTAATATCATTCTTATTTGTGATGATGCTCAATTTCTACTTCGAATATGAGTCCAAACAAGAGGCATTTGAGTACGCTCAAAGTCAGTTTAAGGAAATTGACGATAGGTATTTAGACCATCTGGACTCTCTTGATAATGTATTTCAAAATAAAACTTTCCCAATTCTAAAAAAATTAAATAACGATACTTTAGAGTCTGTAGTTGTTGAGCAATTGAAGCTTCATAGTGCATTTTCAAAATATCGCAGAACGAATGAATTTATCGAAGCAACACAACTAAACTACCTTGAGATTTATTCTGAAATGCGAATAATGTTTATTATTGGTTTCATCGTAATGACTTTACTTAATGGACTATACATTGTCTTTTTAATTAGGGACACAAGGAGTAAATAATCCACAAAAAAGATTTGGTGAAAAGGCAACTACCGCCAACAAAAGCTATAAGTCATTTGCCTTCTTTTGTTTATTTTTATTTTGGTAAGCCAAACGCCTTATAGCAAAACGTTAGCGCCAATTATTTTCAAAGACAGATGGACATTCAAGACAAGGCCGACTTTTTTATTAGTCATGCTTCTGAGGACAAGGAAGAATTTGTTCGTGACTTAGCTGAGACACTTTTGAAGAACGGAGCTAATGTTTTTTACGATGAGTATAGCATAAAACTTGGAGACAGCTTAACTGACTCAATAAACAAGGGACTTACAACGACTAACAATGCTATTCTTGTTCTTAGCAAGTATTTTTTTGAAAAAAGTTGGACTCAAGCGGAGTTACAGGCAATCTTTCATAAAGCTAGGACTACTGGATATAAGATTTTAATTATCTATCATAACATCACCAATAAGGAAGTAACCGAGAAGTATCCTCTACTATCAGACATAAAGGCAATTGATTCAAAGGAAGGGTTAAATAAAATAATTGAAGCTCTATTTAATGCAATCGACAAAAAGCCATCATTAGCTTATTTATACACGGACCTTAACGGTGGAAAGAGTGGTGCAGTTGGGACGGGTTTTTCAATTGCGCTTCGATTTGGCTTTCCGTTCCTAGGGAATAAAAGAATTGAAAAGACTCTGTTTGAAATCGGCACCCCTAATGTTTATAATAATCGAATTAGGATTCATGTTGTAAGGAATGAAAGACTGTATTTTGAGGTAACGGATTCAAGCTTCAGAAAATTAAGTCTTTCCCTTGATATGTCAGACTGGAAGTTAAATGAGCAACATTTCTTTATCGGCAATATTGACAAAGAGAATAGCACCATGTTCATAATGTTGGACGGTACAATTAAAGACGAACTAACATTCGGTGATTTGACTTTGCCAAACGATTTTATGGACAGTGGACGTAGCATCTTTGGATGTTCCTTAGAACTGGAAAACCCGTCTCCATTTATTATTTCCATGCAGTCATTGGGACGGTCGTTTACAAAAGAACAGTGTGTTAGCTACACAAAAGCAGTCGACCAATTTACAAAGGACATAGGTAGAAAATAACTGGCGCTAACAACGGCTATGCATCATTGCTTTTATTTAATTATTTTTAAAGGATAAAAGCAACGCTGCATAGCCAAGCGATATCTATGATTAAAAAAAGTTATTTCTAACTATTTTTTAATTCCAGCTCATAAGGCGTTCCCCGGTTGACCACTGCTACGATTCTGTGCAGCAACTTGTTCCTCACTGCATTGATCACCGACAT
>Ga0209174_10001802_pt1 | contig 14828 bp, 14 predicted proteins | sample JI91814BDNA_FD_187505 | JGI IMG/M metagenome (GOLD analysis project Ga0209174, IMG submission 187505) | Wastewater effluent complex algal communities from Wisconsin, to seasonally profile nutrient transformation and Carbon sequestration -... | ecosystem: Engineered > WWTP > Effluent > Algae...
CCTATTCCACAACTCAGGATGGAATTTGGACAACTGATATTTCGGGGGTAAGTGGGTATAATCCGCTACCGAGTGATTTTCTTGCTTCCGGCTATTCTCAGAGTAAACAATTATCAAATCCAAATTACAGTAAAATCTTTAACGGAACATCTGGCTCGGCTCCCATGGCTACTGCTGCTTCTGCTCTTATCATCAAAGCCAATCCAAATCTAGGGTGGAGAGATGTTAAATTAATTCTTGCTGAATCGGCAAGAAAAAATGATCCCACTGACTCTGATTGGTCAACGAATTTTGGTTCTAAAATTTCAAGCCCCGGCACTAATTATAGTATCAACCATAAATATGGATTTGGGGTAATTGACATTAGCCGTGCAGTTACTCTGGCTAAGACCTGGACGAATGTGGGCAGTCAGCTCACCTACGATTCGGGAACGATTACACCCAATTCTCCTTTTAGCAATAACACCACATTAGCCGCTGGCGCCTCTAGCTCACTAACGGTTACTTCTAGTAATACTCCAATCACTAAAATTGAATTTGTTGAACTGACTCTTACTACGGCAAGTGCAGACGCTTCTGATTTAGAAGTTGTGCTTACTTCTCCTTCTGGAAGTTCAAGCACTCTTGCCGAAGCTCATGTTTGCTCCTCTGGCGCCAATTCTATGCCATCATCTACTAATCAACTTGCGTCATGTGGAAATTATTCCGGTTGGATCTTTGGATCAGCCAGGCATCTTGGAGAAAGTCCTGTAGGGCAATGGACATTACGCGTTGCCGACAGAAGAATTGGAACAGGAGATTCTACCGGTCGGAGTAATGGGGGAATCTTCTACAGTTGGAGAATTAAATTTTACGGAAGAGCAAATTAACAAAATTCATTGGGAGGAAAATAAATGTATCAGAGTCTAATTCAGTTTTATATGTATAGAATTCTTTTTTGTTTTATTCTGTTTGGTATATCTGCGTTATCCGCACAGACAAATCGGTTTATATGGCAAGAGGGAGAGAGGCAACACACCGTTTACCTGAATTCTAATTTTGTGGCAGAAATTCAATCGCAGGGTAATCAATCGCATGAAAAAAAAGCAAAAATTCTTTCTGTCACCGATGCAAAATTAAAGTCATCTCTCTTAAAAGGCTCTCTTCCTAATACGCATAAAGGAACTTATTCAGAAGTATTCGAAGAAGGCGAAGGCGGAAGGAAAATGACTTTACCCGGTGATATTTTTATTGAGTTTGACTCTGATTGGAATGAGGCGAAAGTCAAAGACTGGGCTTTCATAGAAAAGTTGACCATTGTTCAAAAACTGAATTCCACAAAGAATTTATATCGAATTCAGTCTGCTACCGGTGTTGAAAGCCTTCTTTTGGCTAACAGTCTTTTGTCGCAATCGGGAATTAAAGCTGCATTTCCAAACTGGTGGCGGGAGTCTGTTAGAAGGTAATCTTGATAAGCCGTGGGTAAAAGTGAAAGATACTATTCTTCCACTTTTATTCCCAGTTTCTTTTTGAGTTCAATGTTTTCTTGAACTAGCTCTTTTATTTCTTTGTCTGTATACTCAAAAATTCGATTCTGCGCTTTTATGATTTTGTCCATATGCATTTCTTCAATGCGAGAAAACTGCAAAGCCTTTTCTGTAGCTTCTTGAATTTCAATCGCTTCTCTCAATTCTTTCTCACGAAGCGTATCCAATTTTTCATTTGCCTTCAGTGTCTCCACAAGCTCTAGCATTTCAGCATCTCTCATTTCATTTACTTTTTCCATTGCCTGATTTACTTCTTGGTTGGATAATTTGATCTTAGCCTCATATTCGAGCATTTTTTCAAATGCTTTGATTATATCCTGTGAGTTCTTATACTCTGTGTGTGCAAGTTCAAACAACCCTTCGAAAAATCCAATGTTTGCAAGACACCCCGCTCCAATTTCTATTGCCGATGCTTTGTAAAACTCAGCTTGAATTGTTCTATCAATAATGAGTCTGACTTCTTTTTTGCGAATTGGGCTTTCTAGGATTTCATAATTGCCTTTCATCGACTGATTGACTTTTAGATTTTCGTTCCCTGAGGGCGCTATAAGTAAAAGAGTAATTTCGGGCTTGTTGCCAAAAAGTTTCAGAAAATTATATTCAATTGATGACCATTCTGAATTATCTACGCTGACGAATAAAATGTTTATCTCTTCAGGGTTTAACTCTATACTTGCATAGTCTTTTAAAGAGACATTGTTAATCAAAATTGCAAGTTTAGGATGTTTCCATAAATCGAGAGGGAATTCTTGTCCATTTGAAAGATTCCAGATAATTGATTTTTTCATACAGTCACCTTTTTCTATTTTGATTTCATAATTACACGAGTTTGATTTTTTAAAAGCACAATTTATTTACTATTCCAATCAATTTCTGATTTACGAAACAGATTCCTTTAAAAATCTAATTTACCATATTCATACACCTTGGTTTATTACTATATGCTAACAATTTTACTTCTTACAATTTCTAATGTATTCATGACTTTCGCTTGGTATGGTCACTTAAAGTTTAAGGAAATAGAGCTATGGAAAGTAGTTCTTGCAAGTTGGAGCATTGCATTTTTAGAATACTGCTTTATGGTTCCTGCGAATCGCCTGGGTCATGGTCAATTCAATGCAACGGAGTTGAAAACAATTCAAGAGGCGATTACTCTCGTAGTGTTTAGTTTATTCAGTATTTTTTATTTGAAGGAAGAGTTTAAATGGAATTATGCGGTGGGATTTTTGATGATAGTTTCTGCGGTCTTTGTAATCTTTCGAAAGTGGTAAAGGAATTTTAATATGATTGAAGTTTTCTCCTATAGTCTCTTTTCAATTCGGTCTTTGTTTGGTGATTTTCGCTTAACCGAGAATGAAAAAATTTCTTTTATCAGCACAACTTCTACAGAAGTAAAAAAAGGAACTCTATTCATACCTCTCCGTGGAAATAGAGACGGTCATGAGTTTATACCTGATGCACTCTCGCGTGGCGCTGTTGCATTTCTTTGCGAGAAAGACCATTCCATTTTAAGAGAACTCAACTTTGAAGAAATCCAGAAAGCGATCATTGTGGATAATACTCTTTATGCTCTTGGAAAAATCGCGGCTTTTCATCGCAATCGATTCAATCCTCTTGTGATTGGAATCACTGGTTCTAGTGGTAAGACAACTACAAAAGAACTCATGGGACTAGTTGCCCTGCAGATTGGTAAAAATCAAGTAGTGATAACAGAAAAAAATTATAACAATGAAATCGGAGTTCCTTTTACTCTATTTCGAATCAATGAAAAAACGAAGATTGTTGTATGCGAAATGGGAATGAATCATAGTAGGGAAATAGCACGATTAACCGCTATCGCTCGTCCCGGTATTGCACTTGTAACGAATGTAGGTCCCTGTCATATTGAAAATCTAGGCTCGGTGGAAGGCATTGCTCGGGCAAAGGCAGAAATTATCGAAGGAATGCCAGAGAGGAGTATATTATTTATCCCCGAGACTGTTTTACATCGAAAAGTATTTCAAGAGAAAGCAAAACAACAAAAAGTAATTCTTAAAAATTTTTCCGTTAAAAAAAGCAATGATATTAAAATAGAACAAGTTCTACCGGAAGGTTTTGAGTTAAATCTATTGGGTAGCAAATTGAATTGGAACACTCCCGGAGAAAAAATTCTCGAGAATCTTTCTGGAGTAATCGCTGTCGCCAAAGAATTAAATTTTAATCCGGATGAAATTAGAAAAGGTCTTTTTACTTATAAAGCCAAAGACAAAAGATTTGTAATTGAGAAAAAGCATTACCGACTAATCAATGATACCTACAATGCAAATCCGGATTCGATGGAATCCTCACTCACATCTCTCAGGCAAGTTGCCTCGACTAATCCATATTATGCGATCTTAGGGGACATGAAAGAGCTTGGAAAATTTTCAAAGCTTTATCATTTGCAATTAGGTTTGTTTTGTAAAGACTTAGGTCTTTCTGGATTAATTACATTTGGAAAAGATGCAGAGTTGATTGCAAAAAAATATTATAAAAATAGAAAGAGAGAAAAAATCCTTCATTTTATTGACTCAAATGAATCGATCGAAGCATTGATTGCTTATGTAAAATTGGAAATTCCAAAAGGAAGTTTTATTCTAGTGAAAGGTTCAAGGTCTATGAAAATGGAAAGAATAGTAGAAGGTTTATCATTTTGAAAATAAAAAAAGTTTCGGCAAATAAAAAAAGCATTTCTCCAATCGTCGCAGTCATCATGGGTTCTCATTCTGATTATGAAACAATGAAAGAAGCCTGCAATATTTTGGAGAAGTTTGAAATTCCTTACGAAAAAAAAATCGTATCCGCTCATAGGTCACCCGAGTTGATGTTTGAATTTGCAAAGTCTGCTTCGAAGAGAGGCTTACAAGTAATTATCGCTGGAGCGGGAGGCGCTGCGCATTTACCCGGAATGGTTGCCTCGCTTACTACACTTCCAGTGCTTGGGGTTCCCGTTCAGTCAAAATCACTAAGTGGACTAGATAGTCTTTATTCGATTGTGCAGATGCCTGGTGGAGTTCCCGTTGGTACACTTTCTATCGGAACGTCTGGAGCGGTAAATGCAGGTTTGCTTGCAGTTCGAATTTTATCTTTGGGGAATAACAAGTTGGTGAAAGCTCTCGAGTCTTATCGAGAAGAAATAAAGTTAGCCGCTCTTGCAAAGGAAAAGGATTTAAAGTGAATAAAAAGGAAGATCGAATATTACTTCCCGCCAAATCGATATTAGGCGTTATGGGAAGTGGACAATTAGGAAGAATGTTCGCCCAGAAAGCGAAAGAAAGAGGATATGCGGTTAAATGCTATTCACCCGAAACAAATACTCCGGCAGGCAAAGCAGGCGTTATTGAAGTTGTGGGTGACTATACTGACTCTGAAAAATTAAAAGTATTTTTGCAATCCATCGATGCTTTAACCTTTGAATTTGAAAATATTCCGGAAGCAGCACTCCATACAATTGAGGAAGTTGCCAAAGAAGCTGACCTTAGAGTTGCTCCTTCTGTAGATTCGATTCGAATTTCGCAGAATAGATTTAAAGAAAAAGATTTTTTTAATCAAATAGGACTTAAGACTACTTCTTACTTGTATTTAAACAACCTCGAGGCTCTTTATTCAAACCAAGGTAAAATCCTATTCCCCTGCATTCTAAAAACCAATCAATTTGGTTACGATGGAAAAGGGCAGGGTAAGTTTCAAAATTTTTCCGAGCTAGAAATATTTTTAAAATCACAACCAAAGATTGATCATATTGTAGAGCAGATCGTAAATTTTTCCTGTGAAATTTCCGTAGTCGCCTGTAGGTTTCAGAGCGGCAAAATGTTATTTTACCCTCCGTCTGAGAATACTCATAAGAATCATATCTTAGATATATCTATTCATCCAGCAAGAGTCTCCGATGAAATAAAATCAAAAGCAATGGAGGCTACAAGAGTATTGCTGACTTCACTCAATTATGTAGGGGTTCTTGCTCTTGAATTTTTTGTCACGGAAAAAGATGTAATATGCAATGAATTTGCTCCAAGACCTCATAATTCAGGACATTTTTCGATGGATGCAGCTCGATTTTCTCAATTTGAATTACAATTGCTAACTCTTTGCAATTTGGAATCGGATATGGATCATTTACAAACCAAAACTTGCGTCATGAAAAATATCATTGGCTTTGATTTTATGGAAAAGGAAAAGATGTATACCGAGTTTTTAATGAGAAATGATTATCGCCTTCATCTTTATCAAAAGGATGAGGCAAAAATCGGAAGAAAAATGGGACATTGGAATTATCTAGGAAATAAATCTTACGATGCAGCATTTCCTGAATAGATTGAATTTATTGATTGAAAAAAATAGATTTAAAATTACAAAGACTATGTAAGCTCTGTGTATGATAATCAGAATAAAACTACTTGAATAAAGTTCTTTGGTTGTCGAAGATATAATTAAAGTAGCATTAGATTTTTCTAATATGGCTTGTCGGAATACTACATAGACTCTCATTGAAAAATTATAAAAATTGGATTATAGAATCATGACAAAAAAAATAGCCCTAATATTCTTATTGTATTTACATTTTTTTAGTTCTAGCTTGTTCTCTGAAACTATCCTTTTAAGGAATGGACAAATCATTCAGGGAAAAGTATTGGGGCATGATTCAGAGTCTGTAACGATTAATACGGAAGGCGCAACGAAGGTAATTCCCAAGAGCACAGTTCATAAAGTTATTTTTTCATCTAATTCAGCGGATATACAAAAAATAATTCAAGAAAAGAAAAAACAGGCAAAATTACAGAAAAAATCTGATTCGGATAGACCTGATGATGATGAGGAACTATCCTCCTTAGAAGAAATGGTCGATGACAAACAAGATATTACTAAGAAGGTCAGCATGCTTGAACAAAAAATCGATAAGTATGAAAAGAAAATTTCAAACTTACGAAGCAAAATCACTAAGCTAAAGCAAAAAATAAAGAGTAAGTCTAACGCCGAGTAGGCGCTATTTCAGTAATTCTTTAGGTAATTTGAAGTTCATAGAATCTTCCCTCGAGTTAGGGAAGTTTTCTACGATTACATCTGGATAAAAACTTCGAATCTTTGCGATGATCTCGTCAATCAATACTTGTGGAGAGGAAGCGCCGGCAGTAATTCCCATTGTTTCTATATCCAAGCGATCTAAGTCTTCTTTTTTTATTTCATCCGCAGAGCTGACTCGAAATGATTTTCCTTTTTTCTTTTGAGCCAGTTGGACCAATCTCATTGAATTAGAGCTATTAGGTGCTCCAATCACTAGCATTGCATCAATGGAATCCATCATTGTCTCTACTGCTTCTTGCCTTTCTGTCGTTGCATAGCAAATATCGTCTTTATCGGGATGCTCTACGCTTGGAAATACTTCAGCAATTTTATCGATTACTTTTTTTGTGTCACTCACAGATAGAGTTGTTTGCATTAAGTAAGTTAACGGCTTATTAGGATTAACCTTTTCTTTGAGAGACAATACATCGTCTTCGGACTCAACTAAGAACATTTCTGCTTCGCCCATAGTTCCAATTGCTTCGTCATGTCCTTCATGTCCTATGTAAATAATTTGGTGGGTTTCCTTTAACTTCTTTGCCTTTCTATGAACTCTTGTTACGAGAGGACAGGTTGCATCTCCAATGCGCATATTTTTATCTTTTGCTGTCTGAACAACTTCTGGTGAAACGCCATGTGCGCTGAAAATTACAATGGAGCTTTCAGGTGCTTCATCTAATTCATTGATAAATTTAATTCCTTTTTTTTCCATATCATTTACGACTCGCCTGTTATGGACAATTTCTTTACGCACATAGATTTGCTCGTTTTGATAAATGGAATGAACATTCTCCACGAATGATATTGCATATTTGACGCCAGCACAAAAACCGCGCGGATTAGAAAGATATATTTTATTCAAGGGGGATTCCTTTTATTCTTTAAAACTATAAAGTTATTCTTTTTAAATCTTAGACCGAATGCAATCAAAAATTCTCAATAAATTTTAAAGGAAAATAGAAGCAAACGAGAAGAAGATTTTTTTCCTTGAGGAATACAAAGTTCCCAGGAGCGAATCTCATCTCTTTCAAATTTTGTATTTTGAAAAAATTCTTTATCATTCATTGTTAAGATCGAAAAATTAATTTTCGATTCCATCTCATGGAAGAGTTTTAAATCAAATGCAACAGGCTTATTTTTCTCAATTTCATAATTTAACTCTTTTGAATTCATGTAAAGTTTATGATTTTCAATTTCCATTTTTAATAATGTTTTAGAATTAGAATTCATTACTCCTCTTAGGTAAAATAAAATTAACCGCTCACTGCTATTTTGATCAGAAAAAGTTGTCGTAATTTTTTGTGTGTCTTTCTTTAACTTTTTACAGATACCTTGTTCTATAGAAGTCGGATATATCGGAAAGCCAACGCTTGCATCTATAATTTCTTTTTTGGACGCAGTATAATTTCCGTAAAAACCATCCGGGATTTCTTCTGAATTCCAATCATTAAAATCAACAGTTAAAAAATTATTGAGCTTAGAAATTTCCTTCTCGAATGCTTTTGCATTTGCAGAATTGAAATTACTATTTCTTAAGAACGGGGAAAAAATCCATCCAACTGTATCTGTTCTCCATACATAGATTTGAATCCACTTTCCCGTTTTGGTTCCTATACTAGTCGTGTTATAGTCAGAGTCGATCTGAAATACTTCTTCATCATTTAGTTTTCCAATGTTGGCATTTTCCGTTCCGGGACCCGAGCGCAAATTCACATTAGTCCCCTCTGTAATAAAGAAATGATTTTTTAAGTCTGTCTCTTCTTTGCTTGCTAGAAAGTGTAGAGTTTGTATAAATTTATCTTTGGCTTCGTCACTCAGGCTTGAAATAATGCCTAGTTTCATTGACTCAATCCACACTGCTTTAAATTCTTGTAAGAAAAGTCTAGGATCTATTTCTAAAATATCCATCAGCAAAAAACTATTTTCCGAAATTTCATTCGTGCTGACAGTATATTTGAATCTATCCAACGTTGATTTGTTTTTATAGTATTTTGAATTCGTAATGGATTTTTCATAGACATCATCTATCGTAGGTAAATTACCATTATCCGTATTGATGATTTTTATTTTTAATCCAGTCTTACTTTCTAAATTCTGAAAGTATTGTTTATTTGAATATTTTTCTTCCGACTTTTTCTTCCGTAGAAAACTTTGAAACTTGGAAATAGCTTTAGAGCTAAGATAGAGTTCTTCTTCTGTTAGATTGGATTTTTTCTCATTGGAGAATTCTAAAAGTTTTTCGTATTCCTCTTTTTCTAACCAGTTGTTTATTTTTTCGAGATTAGTCTTGGAACAGTTTGTAATGAGGATAATGAGTAATAGGAATAGAAATTTATACATTGCAATTTCTATGTTCTAAAAGAAATTTATCATGGCAAGTAAAAATGACTCGTAGATAGATTATATCTGCGCTGGTTTTGTAACAAATCCTTCTTTACTTTCAATTAAAACGATCTTTTAGTTCATTTCGTAAAATCTTGCCGGATAGATTTCGAGGAATTTCATTCACAATGAATATTTGGCGAGGAATTTTGAAGCTTGCCAAAGAATTCTTGGAAAAACCCCTTATTTCAGAATAATCAATATTAGTTCCAGGTCGTAGAACTAGGAATGCTGTGACTATTTCACCGTATTCATTGTCTGGAATTCCGACCACAGCCACCTCTACAATATCTGGATGTGTGGCTAACACGCGTTCTACTTCAATGGGATAAATATTTTCTGATTTTGATAGAATCATATCATTTTTCCGATCGAATAGAAATAAATATCCCTCTTCATCTAAAAGTCCAATGTCGCCCGTATGAAACCAATTCTCTTCATCGAATTCGTTTTGCTCTAGCCCTTGAGAGTTTGCATATCCTGAAAATACATATTCCCCTTTAATACAAACTTCGCCCAATTCATTTGCTTTCACTTTTTCTCCACTTTCTTTCTTTATACAAATATCCATCTCGGGAGAGGGTTTACCCACTGAGGATAATCGGTGTATGTCTTCCCTAGTTGCACATTCAGCAAGTCCCTTCTCTTGCACATCAAAGCGAAGTAAGGATGCAATGCCACTTGTCTCCGTCAGTCCATAGGCACCTGTGAAGTAGCATTGAAAAATCTTTTTCGCTTTTCTTAGAATGATTTCTGAAATGGGAGATCCACCATGCTGAATATTTCTAAGACTAGAAAAGTTAAACTTTCCTAGTTCTGGCAAATGTAAAATAGCCTGTAGCATGGCTGGAACGAGTAGAGCGTTCGTAATTTTTCTTTCTTCGATTGCTTTAATTACGAGCAATGGATCAAATTTTCTAAAGAGAATATTCTCTCCTCCGATATAAAGGGTTAATAGTGAGTATCCAACACCACCGATATGGAAAAATGGGGCACAAACTAAGTTAATAGAATCTGCACCGAAACCCGGAAGCTCTGTGGCTAGATTTCTAACTACAGAAAGTAAATTCTTATTCGAAAGTGGAACTCCCTTGGGAAAGCCTGTCGTTCCGGATGTATACAATTCAACGAAGATATCATCTTTTGATAGCAGGATGTCTTCTTTTAAGAAAATCGAAGAAAATAGAGTGGCATTCACGGAAGAGACAGGTATTCTCTTACTGTCAATTTTATTTGCGATCTCTTCAAACTCGTTCCCATAGAATAGAGTTTTAACTTTAGCATCGACTAGAATAAATTCAATTTCCCTTGGAGTAAGTCGCCAGTTAAGGATAATAGGTATTGCCCCCAATGCGTTTGCAGCAAATAATAAGTGTAATGTAGAAGGAGTATTGAAGTCTAAAATGGAAAATTTATCACCCTTCTTTATTTCTAAAGATAATAAATAGTTTGCGATTTGGTTTGTTGATTTGAGTAAATCGGAATAGGAAAAAGAATCCCCCTCAAAGAATAGAGCTTTTCTTGTTGGATGCATATTGGCTCGAAATTTCAAAAGTTCATAGATTGTTTTCATAATTTGAGTTTTCCTTGAGTAGCATACTGAATTCCCCATCCTAGATTGTAGCCTGCGCATACTGGAATATTGACTCCGGTGATATAAGAAGCAAGTGGACTAGCTAGAAAGGATACTGCATGAGCTACCTCTTCGCAAGTTCCTGCACGACCAATTACATTCATCTTAGAAAATGCGCTGATTAAATCTTGTGGGTAATTATCATTTGTCCCAGTAGTCAGGATGATTCCAGGCGAAACCGTATTAGCCGTTATTCCAAACTTACCTTCTTCTATCGCGAGTGTTTTTATTACGGATTCTAATGCTGTTTTCTTAATAGAGTAGATTGCTTGTCCATATCCACCTAGACTTGCCGTCATCGAACTAATTCCAATCCAACGTCCGAACTGGTTTTTTCTTTGTTGTGGAATACAAATAGGAAAGAGATGAAATAAATATTTCAAATCTTCTAGTATTAATTCGGTAGAATTTTCTTTTAATACAGAAAGTTTTTCAGAGGGAGTTCGAATGTATAAATTTGCAACGATTACATCTGGTATGCCCCACCGAGTTATCGCTTCAATAAGCCGCTCGATGCTTTCGTCTTTTGATAAATCAACTGCTAAATAGGAATTATCTAAAGTAGGCAGTGACTTTACGAGTGTGGATAAACCTTGTTCTCCCCTTGCCACTGCGAAAATGCTCGCACCTTGATTAGATAAGAATTGTGAGCAGGCTCTGCCAATCCCCTTACTGCCGCCTAGGATAAGTGCTCGTTTTCCTTCGAGTGAAAAATTTTTAACGAATTCTGGGTTCATGTTTCCTTATAAATTGCTGCTCCCGCCGAATACCCTGCACCTGCTGTCACGAGTAGAATATGCATTCCTTTCTCGATCCGTTTCGAACGGTAGGCAAAGTCTAGTGAATATGGTAGAGTAGCCGACACAATGTTCGCAGTTTCAGATATTGTAACAATTACCTTTTCTAGTGGTATATTCAGATTATTCGCAACGGCTTTCATAATTCCAAAATTTGCCTGGTGCGGGATTAGCAAATCTATATTTCTTGTGGATAATCCAACTTCTTTGCAAACTTGGAATGAAAGCTGAGTCATAGCATCTATTGCATCATTGAAGATTTGCTTCCCATCTGCATTCATTTGGACTGAATGTAGATTCCTTTTTACAGTCTCTACGCTTGCTGGCATCGCACTTCCGCCAGCCGGGGTAATAATGTTATTAACCTTCGTGCCATCTGTCCAGAGTTCGCAAAACAATAGTCCTTCTTCTTTTTTACATGCACTGAGTACTACAGCCCCCGCCCCATCTGCGAAGATTGGAAGTAAACGCGTGTCATCCTCTCGTGTAAAACGGGATTTTACATCAGCACCAATTACTAGAACATATCTCAATCCTGTTGCTATTAATCGCATCCCGTGATCGAGACCAAAAATAAAACTGGAGCAAGCTACTTGTTTATCTTCTGCCGGGCAATCAGCATGAAGCAGTGCTTGAACGTTAGACGCTGCTGCCGGGGATGTCCAGTCAGAGGTCGAGCTACAAAATAAAATCCTGTCCAAGTCTTTTGGATGAATCCCAGCTTTTTCGATTGCTAGTCTGGCAGCCTCATAGCCTAGATGACTTGCGGCTATACTTGGTTTTGCGAAATGTCTTTGCTTGATTCCCAGGTTTTCTTGGATCCACTTATCGGTAGAGTCGATAGGAAATTTGTTTAAAAGTTCTTGGTTTGTAATCGGCTCTCCAGGAAGAAAGCTACCTGTTCCTAAAAATTTAACACCGGGGTTTTTCATTCCTCTTGTCTTAGTAAAGCTCATCCTATTTCAATATCTCCATAGAATCCCGCCCCAGGTAAGTCCACCGCCTACAGCGCATAACAGAAAGTAGTCTCCCTGTGAAATTCTATTTTCCTTGATTGCATCACTTAGTGCAATTAAAATACTTGCTTGCCCACAGTTGCCATATTCTTTTACTTTATTTATTACTCTATCTTTTGAAATTTTTGCTGACCTACGACCGATTTCGATTAGCTTGCTATTGACTTGGTGCGGGATAAAAGCTTTTATTTCTGAAGGCTTGATTGATGAATTCTGTAAAAGCAGTTTAGGAATTTGCTTCCATTTTTTCTCAATGATTGAATTCAAATCTGAAGAGCTTTTAAATAAATATTCTCCCTTCTGGAAGGCTTCTTTTGATGGTGGCAAAATTCCGGGAACGCCCATTTTATCTGAATAAGAACCATTAGAATCCAAGTAATAAGACTTGACTCCTTGTTTTTTATTTTGCGTGTAACCAAGAATAACCGCTACACCGCCATCTCCCACTGCATACAAATATTCTTTGGGTGCAATGCTAGAAAGTGTTTCACCGGATACAATGATTACATTTCCTTTTGTTGCAGAAACAAATTGACTTGCTATGACTAACGCGTATATGCCAGAAGAACATCCAGCCTTCATTTCAAAGGAAGCGCATTTTAAACCTAATCGTCCCGAAACAATCGCACCGAGGGATGTCGTATAACGATGCGATGTAGTAGATACAGCAATCAATAGAGAAATATCTTTCTTATTTAATTTAGATTGCAAAATTGCTTTTCTTCCTGCGTTTTCCATTAAGTCGGCGGAGGTTAGTCTCGATTTGTCTGTAGAGTTCTTTGGAAATTGAACCAAATACCGTTTTCTAAATCCGTATTCTTTCTCGTAGTAGTCTGGATCCAATTTCTTCCTTTTCATTTCATCGATCCATTTTTTCCCGTGGATAAATTCATGTATCTCTTCATTCAATACCCATTTGCCGCCAGCAGGAAATGCGTTTGCTGTACTAATAATTTTAACATATGGAATTGAGCTTCCATGAATTCCAGTAATTCTATTCATATGTCTCTATTTTCTCTAAGAAGCGCGGGAAGGCTTTGGCAAAACAGGATACACCCATATGCATTGGGTCGATAAATTCTTCGCAATGTTTTTTGGGATCATTTACATTTACAAAATGAGATGAAATTTCCTTAGAGTTTTCTAAAAATTTTTCCCAAACTGCGGGTGTATTTGTTTCTGCTATAGATTTGACTGCATCCGGATGAAGTGCAGGAAACCAAAACACAATAGGTATATTGTTTTTCTTAGCTTTAGCAAGTAGCAAATGAGTATATACCTCTAAGTCAGGAGCAACTTCATAGTTGGTAAAATTTAATTTCAAGACTTGAAGTAAAAATTGACTTACGAATGCGTTTCCTATGTTTTCTCTTCCCACGTGAAAACTTTCGGGAGAGTTTTCTGAATCTTTGTCTTTACCATACTGATGAATGAATTTCTGAAAATATCCATGTAGTAGGTTTGAGGTATTGGTAGGCTTTCCAATTTTTTTATGAGTAAGAATAAAAATGCGGCTAATGAGTATTCTTCGAAAATGCTCAAAAGGAATTTCTGAAAAATGCTCGAAAGCAAACGATAGTGGTACTGCATTTGTAATCTCGGATATGTAATAAGGACTATTTGCATTAAAAGAATTGGGAGCTAATTCTACTAAAATTAAATTGGGTTTTAACCCCCGATCTAACATTTGGTTTAGTCGCACATAGTGGCTAAGAACCGTTACTCCCGGTGTAGCGAAGTTAAGGATATCCCAATCCTTTATTCTGGCTTTATTTTGCTCGGTAAGTTTTTCGGTTGCCTCTAAATACAGTTTGCTTTTATTAAAGTAAAAACCATAAGAGAGAGACGAACCAAAGTTAAACGCAATCTTTTTCTGATTTGCAACAGCAGATTCAATTCTTTCCTGTATTGGAAATTCATCGTTTTTGCTCGCATCAAAGAAAATTTCCAGTCCTATTTGCATACAGCAATCTTGAAAAATAGGGACTAATGCAAGTTTGTCGAAAAGGAAAAGGAAAAGCAAAATTAGAATTGGAAGGATTGTATAGTTTTTTCGATTCATGTTTTTTTAAAATCATCATTTCTTCGAGACAGGAACGGTCAAATTATTTTTAATTCCGTAGTTTTATATCCATATTTCTATGATTAAATGCGCCTTGACGAGTAGAATCGAGAATAAAGAGTTGATTTACTGAGTTAGAAATGAGGTATCCTATGAAAAAGCAAATCACCCTTTATATTATTATTCTTGGCTTATTTATGAACTGTCTTGTCCCGTTTAGCGAAACAGAAGAGGCTGGGAGTGATCCAGGTTTTGGACTTTGGTTTTTTGTCTGGGCTACTATCAATTCTGCCAATACTTCTAGGTCAAATAGTTCCACTACATCGTCTAGTA